>Ga0307379_10003184_pt1 | contig 23935 bp, 17 predicted proteins | sample UN2MG_FD_202237 | JGI IMG/M metagenome (GOLD analysis project Ga0307379, IMG submission 202237) | Soil microbial communities from Risofladan, Vaasa, Finland - UN-2 | ecosystem: Environmental > Terrestrial > Soil > Coastal area > Acid sulfate soil | place: Finland: Risofladan, Vaasa | collected...
CGGCAATTATGTTCGCAATACGATGTCCGCCCGGGACGAAGGCAACGTCTGGCAATTCAAGAATGTAAACGGCAAATACGACCTGGATAAGTGGAACGACGAATACTGGCAAAGGTTCGAGAATTTCCTTAAGCTGACAAATCAGCGTGACATTATCATCCAGATTGAAGTCTGGGCGACTTTCGATTACTATCGCGATATCTGGGCGGTCAATCCGTTCAACCCGAAGAACAATATCAACTACACCGCCGAGCAGACGGGGCTGCCCGAGCAGGTCAAGACCCACCCGACCCGGACAGAGAATAATTTTTTCTGGTCGGTGCCGGCCGAGCGAAACCAGAAAACCGTACTCAAATATCAGCAGCGATTTGTTGACAAAATCCTTTCCTATTCGCTCAAATATCCCAACGTGCTTTACTGCATGGACAACGAGACATCGGTAACACCCGAGTGGAGCAAATACTGGTCGGAATATATCAAGGCAAAGGCCCGGGAGGCCGGCGTGAAGGTCCAGACGACCGAGATGTGGGACAAATGGGACCTGGCCGATAAACAGCACAATCCGACATTCGACCATCCTGAGACCTATTCGTTCGTGGACATCTCGCAGAACAACCATCAAAAAGGCCAGACGCACTGGGACAATGCGCAGCGTCAGCGGGCACGGATAGCCGGCAAGGTCCGCCCGCTGAACAACGTGAAAATCTACGGTGCCGATACAGGCAGGTTCGGCAACGACCGGGACGGAATGGAACGATTCTGGCGCAATATCTTCGGCGGGCTGGCGTCTGCACGGTTCCATCGCCCGGATTCGGGGCAGGGGCTTGGTGATAAGGCGCAGGCGAATATCCGGAGCATGAGGATGATTACGGACAGGATGAATGTCTTTACCTGTGCGCCAAGTAATAACCTGCTTTCAGACAGAGAGGACAATGAAGCATACTGTTTTGCAAACCCGGGCACCGAATACGCTCTCTATTTCCCGAACGGCGGCGAAGTGACATTGGACGTCAGCGCAATGACTAAGCCCATCACGGTTCGCTGGCTGGATATAATGAAGAGTAAATGGTCAGGCCGCAAACGTATTAAAGGCCAAAGCAAAATAACGTTAAGCTGTCCATCGCAGGGATATTGGGCGGTGCTGGTTCGCTGAGAAATCGAGTGCTATGGTGCAACAGATAAAAAACACTGGAGAAATATTCACGGTCAGCCAGATTAATTCATTGATCAAGGAGACCCTCGAAAACAACCTTCCTTCGCGGCTCGTTATCAAAGGTGAAATAACCAACTTCAAACATCATCCGAGCGGGCACTGTTACTTTTCGCTCAAAGACGAGAAATCAAATCTGCCCTGCGCCATGTGGAAGCCAAATGTTCGAAGAATCAGATTCAGACCTGAAAATGGAATGGCGGTCCTGGCCACGGGATTCATTGATGTCTATGTCCCCCACGGGAAGTATCAGCTAATTGTCGATGAGCTTGTCCCTGCCGGCATCGGCGCGCTTCAACTGGCTTTCGAGCAGATGGTAAAAAAGCTACGCGACGAAGGTCTTTTCGATGATGAGCATAAAAAAACACTGCCGGCCTATCCGCAAAGGATAGGGATACTTACAAGCGAATCGGGTGCGGCCGTCCATGATATAATCGACAGCATTCATAACCGCTGGCCCTGTGTTGAGCTGCTTTTTTATCCGGTGCCTGTACAGGGCGAAGGGGCCGCGGGAAAAATCGCCGCCGCACTGCAAGACATAAATAAACGCAATAAAAAGCTTAAACTCGATGTCTTGATTGTAGGCAGGGGCGGCGGGTCGATGGAGGACTTATGGGCCTTCAACGAAGAATCTTTAGCACGGGCGATTTTCGATTCCAATATACCTGTCATAAGCGCCGTCGGCCATGAGGTCGATGTGACGGTCGCGGATTTTGTCGCAGACGCCCGTGCATCAACACCGACAAAAGCAGGTGTCGTCGCTGTTCCGGATATGGAGGAAGTTTTAGGACGGCTGATTAATATCGAGCGAAGGCTGACAGGTCAGACAAAGGGGAGGCTGAAACTGGCACAGCAGAATCTGGAAATAATTCTGGCCAATTCGGTATTTAGAAACCCACTTTTATTTATCCAAAATGCCCAGCAGCAACTGGATGAATTGAGCGCTGAATTAGCGGAAACGATAAAAGAGCTTCTTAATGTTATGCGCCAGAAACTCTCATCTGCTTATGAGCAGATTGTCAGGATTGAGCCGCATAGGCTTTTGAAAAATAAAGAAGTCGAATTGAACAACTCCCGGCATCGAATAAATGTGGGGATTCGTGCGATTATTAATAACAGACAAGTTGAGCTGAATAACTACCAGCATCGGGTTGATAAGAGTATTTATGTGATTATCAATAACTGCCAAATGCTGCTTACGGCGCAGGAAAACCGCCTGGGAGGTTTGAATCCCAAATCGGTTCTCAAGCGCGGATACAGCATTACTACGAACAAAAAGACCGGCCTGCTGGTAAAGACCGTAGATGATGTCCGGCTCGGAGAACATTTAATTACCGAACTTGCCAATGAGAATTTGATTGAAAGTAAGGTAACAAAAAAGTAAAAAGAAACACGGATTTATATAGAAGCGGTTTTGAAACAGCTTCCGGATTAGTTATAAAAGGAAATGAAATGGCAGCCAAAAAGCAAAAAGACGGCATCGGAGAGCTGAGCTTCGAAGAGTCGATAAAAGAGCTTACAAATATCGTCGGCAAAATTGAGCAGGGCCAAATACCCCTGCAGGACAGCCTTGAGCAATACGAAAAGGGTATGGCGCTGATTAAGCAGTGCAGGACAATACTTCAAAAAGCTGAAAAACGCATTGAGAAAATTTCAGAGCTGGATACAAAATCACAGGAAACGAACGAGTAGCTTCACAAAAGAAATCGAAAACACAATACTATATATGATACGCGAGCGTGGCGGAACTGGCAGACGCGCAAGGTTTAGGTCCTTGTGTCCTTAGGGACGTGGAGGTTCGACTCCTCTCGCTCGCATTATTTTATTGATTCTTAAAGGAGTAATTGAAAATGACGAAAATACGGTTTTGTTATAGACGTCCTTCAATGAAAATAAAACATCGTCACAGTACCCTGCTGTTTCTTTGCCTGTTTCTGATAAGCATGCTCTGTGGTTGTGCAGTGCAGCCGGCAGGCTCGAACGACAGCAAATGGGTCAGTCTCTTCAACGGGAAAAATCTTGATGGCTGGAAGGTCAAAATAACAGGTTGTGACCTGAATGACAATTACGGGAACACCTTCCGGGTGGAAGATGGAATCCTGAAGGTCTCTTACGAGAATTACGACAAGTTCGACGGAAAATTCGGGCATATCTTTTACGACGGGACGTTCTCGCACTATATATTGCGCGTTGAATACCGGTTTGTCGGCGAGCAGTGTCCCGGCGGTGCGGGATGGGCCCTTCGAAACAACGGTATCATGGTACATGGCCAGTCGCCTGAGAGCATGAAAAAGGACCAGGACTTTCCGGACTCCATCGAAGTTCAGCTCCTCGGCGGTAACGGCACAGACGAACGTCCAACCGGCAATTTGTGTACGCCGGGTACGCATGTCGTAATGGAAGGCAAACTTATTACCCAGCATTGTACCTCGTCCAGTTCGAAAACATATCACGGCGACCAATGGGTCACAATTGAAGTTGAGGTACACGGCAACTCGGCCATTAAGCATATTGTCAACGGCGAGGTGGTGCTGGAATATGAACAGCCGCAGCTCGACAACGGTACGATGCTGTCGGAAGGCTCCATATCACTTCAGGCCGAGAGCCATCCCACCGAATTCCGAAAGGTGGAGATTCTTCTGCTGGAAGAATAATCCTGCCGCCTAAAGAAATATCCGATGAAAAAGTCCGGCTAAAATAAACACGCCTTCGAAGCGGGAAAAAAAGTTCATATCGGAAAAATATTTTAAAAAATATTTTGACAAGCTAAATCGATTCTGATATATTATTGGCATATGCTAATAATTACCAAGGTGAGCTATGCCAAGACCGTTCAAATGCAGACAAGTCGGATGTAAGCCTGATATCTCGTATTTCAAACCCAGAGGAATACCTGTAACCAAACTTGAAGAAGTAATTCTCACCATGGATGAGTTCGAGTCTGTTCGCCTGGCGGACCTTGAAGGAATGTACCAGGATGATGCTGCAAATAAGATGAATATCTCCAGGCAGACCTTTGGAAATATCGTTAAATCCGCACATAAAAAAATAGCGGAAGCACTGGTAAATGGTAAAGCTATAAAGATTGAAGGAGGTATCTATCAAATGGAAGGAATGAGGAAATTCAAATGTTGCGAATGTGAACACCGATGGGAAGTTGCTTACGGCCTGGGCAGACCCCCGGAGTGCCCTAAATGCCAAAGCAGCAATATCCGCAGAGACCGGGAAGATCGCGATTGTGCTAAACCCGGCCGCTTCGGACAAGGCAGAAGAAGATGCAGGAGGATGCCGATATGAGAATATGTATCCCTACAATAGATAACAGAGAACATCTCTCTGAAGTATGCAATCACTTTGGAAGTGCACCATATTTTATTATCTATGATTCCGAATCAAATACTTATGAAACAGTAAATAATTCGGACTCTGAACATGAACACGGGACTTGCCGCCCAACGCTTAATCTCAGAGAAATGAATGTTGATACCGTTATCTGCAAAGGGCTGGGTCTCAGAGCAATACAAAAATTGAATGAAGCCGGCATCAGGGTCTGTAAAACAGATCTTTTTTGCGTGAAAGAAATTGTCCATAGTCTTACAGAAACAGAATTCGAAGAGATTGATGCCAGTGATGCCTGCCATGGCCATGGTTGCCATTGATTAAGGTGAAAGTTTTACCCATAAGGTGTAACATGAGCATTTTGGAAAAAGCCAAAAGCGAATTCCTTAATGTCTGCGACGACCAAGGTCTAGATCTCAGTAAAACAATTACTCTCCATCCCTTATTACCCCGTGATGCCATTGGAGATGCAGAGGGAGATTTCGTAATCAAGAAAGGCAAAGAGTACGTGATTGAAGCCACATTCGATAAAGCACACGGACAAGCCTTTACCGGTATAGCTTGTAATTGGAACGGAACGTTAGAAGAACTGCTGTCCCTGGAGTTATCGGAAGCAAGAAATCGGGGCATATTCGTGGCCTCCATGAATGCGGTACTGCGTTCTCGAAAGCTGGCAACCGGCACCAACCATTGCCGCGATGAAGACCCGACCAACTGCGGGCCTAAGATTGCAGGACAACTTGAAGCCCGGTTCGGAACCAAGAGATTTGGCCTTATTGGTCTTCAGCCGGCCATATTGAAAGCCCTTGTAAACCGTTTTACCCGAGAATTCGTTCGTGTTGTGGATCTTAATCCTGATAACATCGGCAGTTCGAAATATGGTATCGAAGTCTGGGACGGACAAAGCGACCTGCCACGTCTCGTGGAATGGTCCGAAGTTGGCCTGGCCACAGGGTCCAGCATTGTCAACGGCACCATAGACGAAATCATTAGACGTTTCAAAGATGATAAGAAACCTTTGGTATTTTTCGGCAACACAATCTCCGGCACAGCGGCCTTATTGGATATTGATCGCATATGCCCTTTTGGACGTTGAGCATGTGTGGTACAAATACCGTCTATTTAATTAGACCTAAGGCAATGTAACACCAGATGATGGGCGATCTCGGGAATGCCGACCGCCGCAAACCCACCCGGCCTTTCAGTCGGGCAAAAGCAAAAGGCAAGTTTGCTTTCAGCAGGAACTGACAGAAGAAGAACAACTTCGTAATAGAAAATACAAGGTGCGAAAAATAAAACGAACCGGTGAAGCAGAGCGTGCAATAAAAAAAGGCCCTGCTGAATGGCAGGGCCTTCCGATTTTGTTAGCCTTATGGTTAACCGGGGATTACATTGGTTGCACATGGGCCTTTTTTGCCTTGTCCGATTTCGAACTCGACCTTCTGGCCTTCATCAAGTGATGCATAGCCTGTTGTCTTGACTTCCGAGTGGTGGACAAACAAATCATCGCCACCGTCATCCGGGACAACAAAACCAAATCCCTTACTTGAATTGAACCATTTTACTGTACCTGTACTCACTTTAAATACTCCTTGGCCTTATTAAAAGACCGTTTAACTATTATCTCTTATTTTAATTTATTAGAAGCATACTCCTAAGAGATGGAAGAACATACCCCACAAATTTTGATTATATCAGAAGGGCCGCCAAAGTACAATAAAAAAATAAATATTCTTTTTCCGTAAAACAGGCCGATGGTAACAGGCGGGCTCCAAAATCAGACACCGACTAAGAAAAACAGCAGAAAATCCGTTCACAAATCAAAAAAGCTCAGGCCAAAATCCTTAGTATTAATGTCGAATCAGCGATTTTGGGCTTGGCGCCAGCCAAAGCAAAGCAAACAAACCGTTGGATTAGCCCCCACTGCTATAACTCAACCGGGTTGAGCCTTCGATATTTAAGCCTTATACGGTATCGACCCTTCCGGCGATTTTTTTATGTAAATTTTATAAAGTTCTACCCAGCTTTTATCCAATATATTATAATAGAAGCAGAATATTGCTTGAAGGAATTTAGAGTCTAAAAGCGGTAATATATAGGTAGAAATCTCGGATAGAATTTATTCTTTAGGATTCATTCCCTCAGAAATCACTTTGTACTGCCGTAACGTCTTTATGCCCTGATGCCCGCTGATTTGTTGCTTTATTTTTAAAAGGGAACTACTTATGAAAGTCCTGCTTGTAAATCCGGAGGTACCAGACACATTCTGGGGCCTGAAAAACGCCCTGAAATTCATTTCCAAGAAGTCTATTCTTCCGCCATTGGGTTTAATGACTGTTGCAGCAATGCTGCCGAAAGAATGGGAAATCAGATTACGGGATATGACCGTAAAAAAATTACTAGACCGGGATATTCGGTGGGCCGATTATTTATTCATCACCTCAATGCAAATACAGAAAAAATCTGCAGACCAGGTAATAGAACGATGCAAAAAAATCGGAACCAAAGTCGTTGCCGGAGGCCCTCTTTTTACCAGCATTCCTGAACAGTATATGCATGTGGATCACCTGGTCCTCAAAGAAGCTGAATTGACTCTGCCACCATTCATTAGAGACCTTCAAAAAGGCTGCCCGAAAAGATTGTACAGCACATACGAAAAAGCTGATTTGCGACAGACTCCGATTCCATCTTTGAATTTGGTGGACATGAAAAAATACGCAATGATGTGCATCCAGTATTCAAGGGGTTGCCCTTTTAATTGCGATTTCTGCGATGTTACCACACTTTTCGGACACAAGATTCGTACGAAATCCGCTGATCAGGTGCTGGACGAACTGGAGAACCTGTACTCTCTCGGCTGGCGCGGGGAAGTGTTCTTTGTAGATGATAACTTAATTGGAAATAAAGCTCGCCTAAAATCGGAACTGCTTCCTGCTGTCATAGAATGGATGAAGAGCAGGCAATACCCGTTTTCCTTTAATACCCAGGCATCCATCAACCTCGCAGACGATGAGGAATTGATGGAACTGATGGTTCAGGCGGGCTTTGACTGTGTTTTCGTCGGGATTGAGACCCCTAATGAGGAAAGTCTGGAAGAATGCAATAAGATCCAGAATAAAGGTCGTGACTTAGTAGGCTGTATTACAAAAATCCAGGAGTCCGGAATTCAGGTGCAGGGCGGTTTTATTCTCGGATTTGACAGTGACAATACCGCCGCTTTTGACAATCTGATTCAATTCATTCAGAACAGCGGGATAGTCATGGCTATGGTGGGACTGCTGAATGCTCCGCGGGGAACAAAACTGTATCAAAGGCTCTTTAGTGAAAACAGACTTACCACACCCGCAACGGGGGACAACACAGATTGCTCGATGAATTTTATCCCAAGAATGGGCTTTGCGAATCTTTTTCAGGGATATCAAAGAGTCATTCATACTATATATTCACAACAACACTATTGCGAGAGAATAAAGACGTTCTTAAAGAATTACCGGATAACTTCGGCTACGAAGATACGTTTCAGTTATCGAGAAATACAGGCGCTGCTAAAGTCGGTTTGGTATATCGGAATATTGAGCAGGGGCCGCAAACATTACTGGAAACTTGTGTTTTGGTCGCTGCGTAAACGACACTACTTTCACATGGCAGTGACTTTTTCCATTTACGGCTATCATTTCCGAAAGATTTTCGGTGCACTTCAACAACGAACAAAAAAACTGGCTTTGGATTCCAAGGTGCAAGCTTTGAGTTAGACCTTACAACTCGGTCACACACCCTCGTTGTCTTTTAAGATAGCTCAACCGTCCGTTTTGTAGACAACTTGAACTCGTAAAGATCATTTAACGCGGCAAAGGCGGAAATCGAAGGCAATCCCTGCTCATGCAGATGCTGACAGATGCAAAAGAGGAAATCAACAATACGAAATATATGGTACGTAAATTCCAACGAACCAAGAAAGCAGAGCATGCAGTATGATATAAATGGCCCTGCCTTTTAGCAGGGCCATTCGATTTTTTAGCCGTGTTGTTAGCCGGGGATTACGTTGGTTGCACACGGACCTTTTTTGCCTTGTCCGATTTCGAATTCGACCTTCTGGCCCTCATCGAGTGATGCATAACCCTGTGTCTTAATTTCCGAGTGGTGGACAAACAAATCATCGCCACCGTCATCCGGGACTATAAAACCAAATCCCTTACTTGAATTGAACCACTTCACTGTTCCTGTACCCACTTTATACTTCTCCTTGGCCTTATTAAAAGGCCGCTTAACTAATATCTCTCACTCTTAATCTTTTTCAAAGCATACTCTTGAGAGACGAAAGAATACACTACGAGTGACTACTATACCCAGACTAGTTCGGATGTTCAATAAAAAATATGGGATAAGCAAAAATAATTCGCCGGGGTTTTCTCAGGAATATAACCCCGCTCAGGCTCAGAAAACACCCATAACAGTATAATTTATCCGGTTCAATTGTTGAATTACTGTATTTTTGCCTTATTGCGCATCCGGTGAAAATCCGGTGGAAATCCACTGCGGTATATGGTAGTTTCTGGGGATTCTGTGAGTAGCAATCTGCAATCGTTCGCAGTTTTCGTTTAGATTTGGAGAAAGAGTCCAATGAGGCGTAGCAAAGTCATTCCGGCTGTTTGCATATCTGTTATTCTATTGCTTTGTTCTTGCAGCTCACCTGTTCGCCAGATAAGAGAAGCAGCAGAAGTAAAAGTTGTAAAAGAGATAAGTTGCGAACCTGTTACAGCGATATTGGGGGCATTCGAACAGGAAATCATCTTGCTTGAGGATGAGCTGACGGATGCGCGGGAACAGATAATCGAAGGAATCAGATTTGTCAGCGGAAAACTCAGCGGTAAAAAAGTCGTCATCGCCTTCACGGGCATAGGTAAAGTCAACGCCGCCATGACAACCACCCTGCTGATAGAGCACTTCAAGCCGGACAAAGTAATCTTTACCGGTATCGCAGGGGCAGTAAACCAACAGTTGCAGCCGGGTGACATAGTGATAGCCGAAAAAACTGCTCACCACGATATGGGAACGCTCTGGCCGGAGGGGCTGTTTCATAAAGGGGTAAAGAACCGCCTGAACGGCTGGGAGAATCCGGTTTTTTTCGACGGCGACGAACAGCTTCTAAAACTGGCCGAACGTGCGGCAAAGCAGGTTGAATTCAGCTCGATACGGATAATATCCGGCCAAAGGAGCCCGAAGGTCGTCAAAGGCGTGGTCGTTACCGGTGATGCTTTTATAGCCTCGGCCGACAAGTGCGCCGAACTGCGCAAAAAGCTCAACGCCGACGCCGTAGAGATGGAAGGTGCCGCCGTCGCTCAGCTTTGCTTTCAAAGAGGGATTGGATTCCTCGTCATACGAAGTATTAGCGACAACGCCGACGAAGGCGCAGTGCTGGACAAGCAGACCTTTTATTTATTGGCCGCAAAAAACTCTTCCAGCCTGGTCATCGAAATGCTCGGTCTTTTAGGGGCGGACCTTTCGTCTGAAAAAAAACACCGTAAGTAACAAGTTAAAGGATTCGAAATGATAGGCGAATATTTTAAACTGCGTCAAAGACAAACCAGTTTCAAAATTGAGTGCGTGGCGGGCCTGACGACATTTCTTACAATGGCGTATATTATTTTCACTAATCCCGACATTCTAAGCGACAACACCGGGATGGACAGAGAAGCCCTGATAGCGGTCACCTGCATAGTCAGTGCTCTTGCGACAATTATGGTTGGGATATTAGCGAACGCCCCCATAGCTATGGCGCCGGGTATGGGACTTAACGCATTTTTTGCATACAGTCTCGTATTAGGTGACAAAGTTCCGTGGGAAACGGCCTTGGGAGTTGTATTCCTGTCGGGTCTGTTTTTCTGGATACTGACCTTACTGGGGCTGAGAAAAAAGCTTGTCGAGGCTATACCACCTTCATTAGTCTCGGCCATATCGGTCGGGATTGGTTTGTTCATTACGTTCATAGGTCTGAAAAACCTCGGCGTCATTGTCCAGGGCAGCGAAGCAACGCTGGTTAAGGCCGGCCAACTCAAAGCGACGGTGCTGATAGGTATGGCCGGACTGGTTGTGATGCTCTTTCTTGAAATGATAAAGATAAGCGGCGCCTTGTTAATCGGTATTATTTTTTCAACCGCTCTGGCCGCAATCTTCGGCTATGTACCAAAGCCCGAACAGTGGATTACCTCGAATCTTAACCTGTCCGCCGTGGCTTTTCACCTCGACATTATTGGTGCGCTCAAGTGGAGCCTGTTCGGCACTATTTTTACTCTTATGTTTATCGACATGTTTGACAGTGTCGGGACTCTGGTTGCGTGTTGTCACCAGGCAAATATGGTCAACGAGAAAAACAGAATAAAAGGCCTGGGAATGCTGTTGGGGCTCGATGCCGTCGCAACAATGATGGGCGCCCTGTTGGGGACATCAACAACGACCGCGTATATCGAATCGGCGGCGGGAATCGAACAGGGCGGACGCTCGGGCCTGACTTCGGTTGTTACAGGTATTTTGTTCCTGCTGGCGCTGGTGTTCGTGCCGATTGTGGAAATAGTGCCGAGATATGCTGCGGCGCCAGCGCTTATTATGGTCGGGCTGTTTATGATGAAGGAAGTCAGGAGAATAGACTTTACGAACCTGGAAGAAGCATTCCCTGCATTTATAATAATGGTAATGATAGCTTTGAGCTACAGCATCAGCACCGGTCTGGCGTTCGGCTTTATCTCGTTTGCTATGATGAAAGTACTATCCGGCAAGGCGAGAGACGTTAAGCCGACTATGTGGATTATTGCGATTTTCTCGCTGTTGTTTTTAACGCTGGAACAGATACCCAATCTTATTGAGCGTATTAAGTCTCTATTGTAAACTTATAGAATAAAAATAATTGAATATTGACATGGATTTCTTACAAAAAAGTATGGTACGACAACACAAATTATACTACCGTAGCCTTTGGTCGAGTGGTTGAATTGCTTTTTGAACTGGCGAGATTCGGACAACGATATTAGACCAAAAACCCAAGGCAACTAGTGACCAGACAGATACACTGAAAACACCGTCTCGAATTTTTTAGGGGTATGAGGTACGAAAGGGCTATTTCGAATGGATACTGAAAAGCAAAGACAGATATGGACCCCCATCAAGTTTTCGGAAAAATGGGCGGAGGCCACAACTGCAAAATTCGATGATTTGGCGCCAAGTTGGTTCAAGAGAAGAGAAACTTTAACCGAAGGGGATGACGATTATAAGGAGTTTTTGGAGCGTCTGAAAAGACAACATGCCATCGAAACCGGCATTGTCGAAAAATTGTATGATTTGAGTGAGGGAATCACACAAACGTTTATTAAGGAGGGATTCATCGATAGCTACATTGGACATGACGACACAAATATTGCGCCAAGACAGTTGATGGGGTATCTGAACGATCACTTCGAGGCACTTGGTTTCGTTTTTGCAGTTGTTAAGAGCCAACGGAAGTTGTCAAACGCCTTTATCAAAGAATTGCATGCCCTGTTAACGAAACACCAGAAGACAACGCCTGCAGTTAATGGTCTCGGTAGAACGGCAGACATAAAACTAAGTAAAGGCGAGTTCAAAAAACACCCTAACAATCCGCGGAGAGAGGATGGGACGCTGTGTCTATATTGTCCTCCAGAACAAGTAGAATCGGAGATGGAGATACTGCTCAATATCTACGAAGAACTGGTGGCAGCAAAGGAGAATTCCATAATCGTTTCGGCCTGGTTCCACCATGCTTTCACCCAAATCCATCCGTTTCAGGACGGGAACGGTAGGATGGCAAGACTACTATCGAGCCTGATATGGATCAAAGAGTGGCTTTTCCCTTTAACAGTGAATCGAGATGAGAAAAGTACTTATATCGGGGCTTTGGAAAAGGCTGATGCGGGCGACCCGAACGATTTGGTTGCGTTTTTTAGTGAGGCGCAAAGCAAAAGTATTGACAGATTCCTCAATTACAAAATGGAAGTCAAACCAAGAGACACGCTTGCAGAGGTTGCCACCGTTTTGGGCGAGAAGGTAAGCCAGTTTAAACAGAAAAAAGAAGCAATTAGGCAGGAGTTATTGGCCAGCCATAGAGAAAAGGTGTTTGACAAAGTCTACAAGGTATTTGGTGACTTAAGAGAAGAGTTGATGGAAGCACTTCGCGGAAAAGATATTGAGATACAGGTTAAAAGTGTAAGGCTCGAAACCAAGGAGGCACATTGGTATGCGAAACAGATTATCGATTATGCCTCCAGCCACGACTACTATTTTAACAGGTCACTGCCCAGATTCTGGTTCCGGTTTAGTTTCAAGATAGCCCAGGAGAAACGGTATGACTTGATAGTAACTATTCATCATTCGAGTTATGATGATTCCGTAATGGCAGTAGGTGCATTTCTGGAGTTTTTCGACGAGAAGGCTATAGATGAGGGGGAGCATACGGACTATGCCAGTTCAATACCAATAAATATGGAACCACATAAAATTTCATTGGAGGAAATCACATCAAAGTTGCTTCAAAACATTGAGAGTTATGTTCGGGATGTTGTAAAAATCGGGTTGACAATTATAACAAGTGAAATCAGTTAATTCACTCAACTATCTCACAATTCGTAGAGATATTAGTAACGTTTACTATTTTACGCTTCGTTGATGTCAAGTAGGCCATGCGAAGAACAAAAAAGAAGGTCATGGCTGTAAATAAACAGAAGTAGAAAAGCTGAATAAACTAACATAAACTTACCGATAGAAGAAGATAAAAAAGACTGGTCTTAGAAGTTCTCAATAATCGCGGCTGTGTGGATTGCAACCAGCATAAGATAATCCAAATCGCATAAGGTGTATTGCCCGTGGTCCATAGAGTTATCGACATATAACACACCGAAACAGCCGGAAGGGTCAACAACGGGTGCAATCATTGCAGAGCGTATTCTGTTTTCTTCCGTCGGAGCCGAGGCCTTTGGCACAAGTGTAAACTGTCTCGTTTCAACAGACTGGCTGATTTTTTCCTTGAGTTTCAAATCGCTTAAATTCACCCCGTGGCCGTCCCGGCATTTGCCCGCGTTGCAGGTCATCGGGCCGTCAGGCTGATTTCTCAAGGCACACCAGCTATGATATCCCTTGAACTGTTTTAATGAAATATCCAATAAGGCCCTGATAAGCCCATCGAGGCCGTTGGCTTTACAGATTGCCTCGGTGGCCTGCATAAAATCTTTTACCCTTTTGGCTGGCAGGGTTATATCGGGGGCGCGTTCGGCATCAGATTTTCTTATTATAATTTCACGACTCGGGTCCGTCAGTGCGGCTGTCGTTTTGTGAGAAGTTGGCATGAGTGTATCTGCCAGATGGATAGGTTTGCCGGCGTCGAGCTCAGCCTTAAAATCTACTTCGATGATAAAATCACCAATACGAATGGAATCGCCGGTCTTAATTTCGGCCTTGTGGATTGCCTTATCGTTCAGGTACGTCTTGTTGGCGGAATCCATGTCCTCGACAATCCATTTTCCATCCTTCGTCGTAAAGATCGCCGCGTGCTGTCTCGAGACCGCCCTGTCATGCAGAAATACCTGGCTGTGCGCATGCCTGCCGATATAAACAGGACCTCTGTCGAATTGAAACTCATTGACGACTTGATCATTTCGCTTTACAACCAAACGCATCTGTTTTTCTCCGGAGCATATTGGTTCTAAAGATCTATATATGATTATCACCGGTTTGGCACAATTCGTCAAGTAAAATAATTGGAAAATTTCGATTGGCACAGAAAACAAAATTTCCCGCCAATATATTGCATTACTTCAACTGTTCGTGTTATAATTACCACAGAATCGCACACCAGCGGGAACCATCATATTCGGGACTTTGTCGGTTTATAAAAACCTTCTGTACTTGTACATGCAGTAACACGATTACAGGTACACAAGTGCAGACAAAAAGAAAAGGGGCGGTTTTTCGCAAGAGCCCCGCGTGGTTTGGGACAATTTTCGGCTGAATTTCATAAAAATCAGCAGAAAACGGTAAAATACATAAAAAATCGCGTCAAGTTTTACGTTTTCGTTGAACTTATATAGTAGAAGCGCATGATTAACCACAAAGAGCACGCTGAATTGATCAAGAAAGCACAGCTTGGTGACAGGGAGTCTCTAAGTCGCCTGGCCGAGGTCGCGAGGGTACATTTGCGTGAATATGTACTGCGTCTCACGTTGCAGGAAGATTTAACAGAGGATATTGTGCAGGAGAGCATTTTAGAGATGTTTAAGGTATTCTACAAACTGAAAAAGGCAGACCGGTTTTGGGCCTGGTTGCACGGCATTGCTTTCAATAAAATTCGCAGTCACTATGGCCGGCAGTGGCGGCACAAGACAATTTCTCTTTCCGAGGTCGCCTGTGAGATTGCAACAGAGGACAGTCAAAACGCTCTGGCCGATATGGTCAACCGGGAATTGAAACAAATCGTTCTAAGGTCAATGCGGGAATTATCACCACGCCACAGGGCAGTATTAACCATGCGCTGTTACAAGGATATGGCGTATTCGGATATTGCCATGTTGATGGGCTGCTCTGAGTTTGGCGCCCAGGCATTGTTCTATCGGGCCAAAAAGGCACTGGCCAGAAAACTCTCTCGTCACGGGCTTGGCAAGGGATACCTGCTGACGGCTTTGGTTATATTCGGAAAGCTCACAGCCTCAACGGAGGCTACCGCCGCAAACTTATCTGTAACGGCTGCTACTCTCAAGGTCGGTGCGGCGGCTTCTTTGGCGGCAATGTTAACGAGCAAGACAGCAATCGTTTCGTTAACCGGCGCCGGCATGATTGCCGCAAGCACAGTGGCAATTACACACGGAACAAATAATATCGATAACAAACTGCAAAAAACCGGCACACAAACTTCCCTCAACACACCTCAACAAACCTGGGCTGACAAGCCTATGGAGCAATGCTGGTACTTTTTCCCTGAAGGCGCCGGCGGGCCCGTAATGATGCGTCTTTTGGAATTTAGCAAATCCGGCAAACAATCTTACTGCCAGTACCTGCAAAATGAGCATGCCAACTACTCCTCTGACAAAACTACTATCTATATGAACAATTTCCGCATGTATAATCCGGATCTGTCAGTAAGAAGACTGCCCACCGACGGCGAAGATTTGACTGATTTTATTTCTCGCATCACAGGCAGACCGGACGATATGGAATATGTTTCCGGCAAAGGAAAGGGGCTGCTGGTAATCTCCAAACGCAGCAGCGATTATGGGGACAGAATCTGGAGGATAGACCGCCACTTCAACGTTCTGGAAGAGGAGTATTTTCAATTCGACTGGCCCCAAAGTGCGAAAATCATTGACAATCGAGACGAAATGCATAAGCGGGGCTGGACATATTTCAGGATATCCGGCCGGCTTAACGGACAGCAAGTCTCCGGAACCGGACAAATACCATTTGTGTATGCGGCAAGCAAGAGGTTCGGCCCCTGGCTTAAATTGCAAATTGGCAGCAGCGTAAAAATTGTTGATAGCCCGGCAGCAACCTGCGTGTTTGACGCAAGCGAAAAAACAGTGGCAAAGTACACGGGCGGCAGCTTCTTTAAAGGGTTGGGGCGGCCATGGATGGGGCTGCATACAATCGATACGGTGCGCCGGGATGCAGCCGAACAAGAGGTGTGGTTCGAAACCAAAAAGATATCGGGCTCTAATAAAGCAGAAGTCGTGTTGACGGTCGAGCAGGTCAAGCTGGTATATACCATTGATATGGAAACCGACGTTATCGATAAGATAAGATTCTCAACCGGCGGCAGCGATGAGGGCGAGCTGCAATTTTCTTATCTGCAAAATATTGATAATCCCGGCAGCGAATTTGCCCGACCGGGGACAGGTAGTTACCGCAAACCACTGCAGAGCCCACCGGGCATGCTATGGCTTGTGACATTAATAAACAATCGCTGGTAAATTGAATTGTATCTTAAACGAAGAAACACGGGGCAGAAAGGAAGGTGCACAATGGCTTACAAAACAAATGTTATGACAAAACCGGCAATTTTGGGATTTTTTGCAGTACTGGTTGGCGCCGCAGCCATTGCAGGAGGCGGGTTTGGAGGAGGTGGGTTTGGAGAAGGCGGGTTTGGAGGAGAGACTCTCACCCTGAATTATTTTTACGTCGATGCGGTCCATGGAAATGATGACAACGAAGGATTAACTCCGGGAACAGCGTTCGCAACCATTCAAAGGGGCATCGAGGCGGCTATGGAGGGCGACGTAATCCGGGTCTATCCGGGTTTGTACCAGGAAGAAATCAATTTTCTGGGCAAAGCGCTCGTTGTGCAGGGTGTTACTGCAGGCACTGCCGGCATACCTGTGCTCCATAATCCCGGCGATTTTGCAGTCTCGTTCTACAGTGGCGAAGGTCCGGACAGCATCCTGAAGAATTTCATTATAAGAAACAACTTCATGGCAGTGTTCATTGCCGGTAGTTCTCCCACGATAAGCAATCTGACGATAATAGACAACATATACGGCATCGAGGTTTCCGACGGCTCAGAGCCCAATATCAGCAATATTATTTTCTGGAACAATATCAACAGTGACCTTTTCGGATGCCGGGCGCGGTACAGTCGTGTCAATGACACGGGCATAGGCGAAGGCAATATCGACGGCAACCCGCTCTTTGTCGATCCGGAAAACGGTGACTATCATCTACGCTCCAATCGAGGCCGGTATTGGCCCGAGCATGACGTTTGGGTCCTTGACGGGGTGACAAGCCCTTGCATCGATGGCGGCGATCCGAACGCCGAGCCTTTAGATGAGCCGGAACCCAACGGCGGCCGAATCAATATGGGCGCTTATGGAGGCACGTTGCAGGCCAGCCTTTCACCATACGAGCTAACGAGCTTTCCGGGTCAGGCTTCCGACCCAAGTCCTGCCGACGGAGCAGTAGATGTTGAAATGGATGTCATATTGAGCTGGACAAAGGGTGTAAATGCTGTCTCACATGACGTTTATTTCGGAATGGACAATCCGGGTTATCCGGTCGCACTTGCATTTATGGGTAATCAAACCACGACGGAATTCGATCCCGGCCGGCTGGATAGAGATACCACATACTTCTGGCGTATCGACGAAGTCAACAAAAACGGCAAGAGGACCGGTTTGCTGTGGAAATTCACAACTATCGCACCACAGCCACCACCGCCGAAAGGCAGGGGTTGCTTCACGAGCGAAACAGGCGTTTGGGTGGACGGAACTCTTGTTTCAATATCAAAGGTTGGCCTGCGACGTAGCGTCGGCCAAATTGACGGCGCCACGATAAGGAATTCGTCGCCGCCTTTGCCGTATCTGGGTAAAGTTCAAGAGCTGCAAGAGCATGAAGGCGTCTTTGAATGCTATGATGTTCTGCTGGAAAGCGGCAATCGCATCGCCGTGGCCGAGCGCCATTACTTTTTGACAGAATCGGGCGACTGGGTAGCCGTACAAAATCTCAAAACAGCAACTAAGCTGCAAACGCCAAAAGGCTCGATCGGGATTGTTAACGTAACCAAGAGACCGATGCCGTACGTGGGCAAGGTTTACAATCTCAAGGTCGAAGGGTCGGACCGGTACCTTGTCGGCAAAGATGCGGTTATCGTGCGTGATTACTAAAAAACCACATCTGCGTTCGGTCGATGCGAGTCGAATCCTGTTTCAGGTCGGCCGTGATAAGATGCAGACCCAGGACTCGCTTGATGGCGGAAGTATGCTACGGCTATATCGGCCGGAGTGTCATTAAAGATACATAGTCTTCATTGAAGGGATGGAAAAATGCGAAGCAAGGCAAATCATATCAGACCATTGCTGTTCGCACTGTTTCTGCTGGCGATGTTATGCACGGCTGCGACAGGCAAGATAATATACGTTGACGATGATGCCATCGCTGAATATGACGGCTCAAGCTGGGCGTTTGCGTACCTGAGCCTCCAGGAAGCTATCGCCCAGGTACTGCCCGGTGATGAAATCCGGGTGGCAAAAGGTGTATACAGGCCCGATGATCACCGAACATCAGAAGGATGGCGGGGTGGCGGGAAAGTAGCATCTGGTGACAGAACGGCTACGTTTGAACTCATCAATGGAGTAACATTTAAGGGCGGCTACGCCGGGTACGGTGAACCTGACCCTAATGCCAGAAACATCAATCTCTATGAAACCATCCTCAGCGGAGACCTGGATGCAAATGACGTCGATGTAAACAGCCCCGGTGACTTGCTGAATGAACCCAGCAGAGAAGACAACAGCTACTACGTCGTGACCGGCAGTGCAAACGCCGTCCTTGATGGATTCACCATCACCGGCGGCACAAGCGCAGGGCTGTTCAATGAGTACGGTACATCGCTGATTTCCAACTGCACTTTCAGCAAGAACTCGTCAAAGTCTCGAGGTGGCGGGATATATAACTATCGGAGCAACCCAAGCCTGACCAATTGCACATTTACACGGAACTCAGCCAAGGGTGGGGGCGGGATATACAACTATCTGAGCAACCCGGACCTGACCGATTGCACATTCATCGAAAACATAGCTCAGCTTGGCAGTGGGGGTGGGATACACAATAAAGAAAGTAACCCAAACCTGACCAATTGCACATTCATCGGAAACATGGCACATTACGGAGGCGGAATGTACAACGAGAAAAGCGGACCGCTCCTGGCCGATTGCACATTCACTGGAAACTCGGGGTATAATTACGGAGGCGGGATGTATAATACCCTTAAAAGTTACCCGAATTTAAGCAACTGTATATTCAACGGAAATTTGGCGTATAGTTATGGGGCCGGCTTGTCCAACAACGACAGCAGCCCGGCCCTGACCAATTGCACCTTCACGGGAAACTCGGCGCCAAACGGAAGTGCTGTAGCATGTAACTCTCGGGGACATGCACAGGGGAGCACTATCAGCTTAATCAACTGCATCCTTTGGGATGGCGGCAATGAAATATGGAATAACGACTCCTCAATATTCATCGTCTCATACAGCAACGTCCGGGGCGGCTGGCCCGGCGAAGGCAATATCGATGCCGAACCGCTGTTCATCAACCCACAAGGCCCGGACAATATCGGCGGCAACGAAGACGACAACCTGCGCCTTGCCCCCACCTCGCCATGTATTGATTCAGGTGACCCTGGCTATGTGCCCGGGCCCAACGAAACTGACTTTGACGGCAACCGGCGCATCGTAAGAGGCCGCATAGATATGGGCGCTTATGAGTTCCAGCCTATAATATATGTCGATGACGACAACCGTCTCGAAGTATGGCAGGGCTCGGAAATCTATAACCCGCTGGAGGATGGGACCGAACTACACCCTTTCAACGATATCTGGAAAGCCATTGATACCGCGAAAGACGGATATGCGGTTCTTGTCAAGCCGGGCGTGTACAGCAAGATCGATTTTAAGGGCAAGGCAATAACGATTGCAGGCGTCGAAGGCACGGCTGTAATTGATGGTACGTCAGTCTCCCGGGGAGGCGGCACCGGGAGGGGACAGCAGGACGCGGTTACTTTCCATGCAGGTGAGGGGCCGGGCAGCGTGCTGAAAAACTTTGTTATTAAAGAAAACGGTATGGCAATATCCCTTAACTACGGCAGCAGCCCCACAATCTCCAACATCACAATCGTGGATAATGATTTCGGCATTGCGGCCTATGAGAATTCGAACCCAGACATAAGTAATTGTATTTTCTGGAACAACAAAGACGGTGACCTGTTCCAGTGCCAGGCCCGCTATAGCTGCATTGAAGGTGGAGGCGGAGGCCAGGGGAACATAAGCGGCGATCCGCTCTTTGTAGATGCGGCCAACGGTGATTACCACTTGAAAAGCGAAGGCTGGCGATGGAATACGAACAGCGAATCCTGGACATGGGACGATGTTACCAGTAGATGTATAGATGCCGGTGACCCTGATTCACCGCTGGCTGACGAGCCGATGAGCGTACCGCGAGACCCTGACAATATTTACGGTGTAAATCAACGCATCAACATGGGAGCCTTCGGCGGAACAGCCCAGGCCAGCATGCCTCCATCCGACTGGTCGATTCCGGAAGATTTAACTGCTCCCGAACCTAACCCGGCCCAGTGGGCCACGGACGGCGCGCCGATAGAAGCCTACGGGGGAACTGGAGAATACGATTATTTGGCCCGGATGACGGCTCTCGAAGCAATCGATGACAGCGGGACGGTGGAGTATTTCTTCGAGTGTACAACAGAGCCTGCTCACAGCAGCGGCTGGCAAAGCTCGAACTCTTACAGCGTTACGGTAGGCCTGAGCGGACAAAACCATCTTTTCCGCGTTAAAGCCCGTGATTTATACGGCAACGAGACCGCGTGGTCTGAGGAACTACCGGCGGAATTAGCTCCAAGACAGCCAAGGCCGTAGCGTTTCTTAAAGATTTTGTTGAAAGTTAATTCAGCAATAGATATAATACGGAACGAATCATGCGTGCGAATGTGGAGTAAAATGTGCGCCGAAACAGCGCAGAAATTGTTAGTTTTCATGCAGGAAAACATCGCGTGAAAAGAAAGATGCGGAATAGAGGATTCATCCTGTTAGAAATTGAGAATCCTGATTGGGAAAGTGGAAGATTTCTAACGGGATTCACTCTGGTCGAGCTTTTAGTGGTTATTTCCGTAATATCTATGCTGGCAGGTATTTTGCTGCCGGCACTGAGTACGGCCAGGCACCAGGCCCGAAAACTGCTCGGAGCGAGCAACCAGCGCCAGATTGTCAGCGCAGTGAGCCTCTATACTGAAAACAATAACCAGCAGTATCCTGAATCAATTGCGACCTTAGGGGACGAGTTGTTGAACTGGAATTGGCAGGAACCGATGATGTTGACGGGTTATCGTGCGCGCAGCCCCCGTATGTATCGTTCAATGAGTGCTTATTTGAGAAACTATATCGAAGATGCAGCCACTATGTTCTGTCCTAACGCGCCTCGAAGATACATGTACCTTCAGGAGGCCTGGAATGCCGGCGATGAATGGGACAATCCGCAAACCCCGCCCGTGCAAGACCCGGTTAGCGGGACGTATTGCTTCTATTGGAATTACACGGGTTATCTCGAAGAAAGGAATTATCTTTTCAAAGGGCCTCGAAATGCTGCGGGCGGCAGTTGGCAGAGCAACCTGCTTGTAAGTGATTACTTCGGCTACGACCATTTTCGAAACCCAAACTCATACGGCAGTTGTGAGAGATTTCCGAGAGCTTCAATCACAGAAGGAACACTGCTCTCATCGGCGTATTGGTCTGACAAAAACAGTGCCGGCTCAGGTGCGCCGGAAATCAAGCTGCAGGCCGGTTACACAGATGGGCACGTAGAAAATTTCTCCGCCTCGGATACGATAGCTATGAGAGTTATAAAAGAGCCGGAAACCGGCGAGCCTTACCCCGGCGGCGACGGCATCGGACCGGGTATTTTTTACCTGCCGCGAAAAGCATTGCATTGACCGCATCGTGAATTTCGACTGATTTTCTCTTTAATCAGCAAAGAATTCTCAAAATATCGCGTCAAGTTTGGCGATTTCGTTGAACTTAATAATAGAGGCTGATAATAAACCGCCCCGGTGAACGCTGAATCAGCCGGTAAAGCATTAACCGGCTCTCACATGATGCCTCTATTGGTCTGAAAAAACACCTAAGAGCGAGTACACAAGCTATCTCGTAAAAAAAGTGTAATAACTGGAAGAGGATATGGACTTTTTAAATAAAGAGCCATTACTGAAACATCGGTTTGGAAGAACCTTCTTCGAAAAAGAAGGGAAACTGTAATGAGCACAAAAAAAGCTTTCACGTTGATAGAGCTTCTTGTTGTTATTTCCATCATAGCGCTATTGATAGCGATATTGGTGCCGGCACTACAAAAGGTTAGAAAACAGGCCAGGGCGGTTGTATGCCAGGCAAACCTCAAGCGGTGGGGGACCGTGCTGGCGCTGTACGCCGAGGAAAACGAGGGGCGGGTTCCCAGAGGCTCGATGGCAGCAGTGTGGCTTTTCCGGAGTTCATGGCTACCGGATGGCGACCCCAACAAACCTCCGGTCTATCACAATCTCAAAACCAAGGGCATAGCCTGTTGTCCCATGGCTGTCAGACCATGGCCGGGAAGAGCAGGAAACCTTATAAGTTCCAAAAACTGGCGAATACGGTACTCGGCCGGCTCAACTTTTGAAGCATGGCAAGTTGAGAGTCCGCCCCCGCGGTTCCGTGGCAGCTACGGCTTCAACAATTCAATTGCATTCTTCACAAGTGCAAGGGATGTGGAGACGTATTCCGTCAAAGGCCTGGCCAACATTCCAGTGATTCTCGACTCCGGGACACCGAGCATCAGGCACTACAACGACGCCCCGCCGCGACCCGGGACTCCATCCCCTTTCAATGGGGCCCAAGCCTTTTGTATCAACAGGCACAACGAGCACATCAATGGCCTGTTCATGGACTGGTCGGTCAGGAGAATCGGACTCAAAGAGTTATGGACTCTGAAATGGTACAAGGATTATAACACAGCCGGCCCCTGGACGAAAGCCGGCGGCGTTCTGCCCGAACATTGGCCCTATTGGATGAGAAAGTTTAAGGACTATTGAGGAAAATGAGAAAACACAACGCCTTTACGTTAATAGAGCTTTTGGTGGTGATTGCCGTCATCACGTTATTGATGGCGTTATTGCTTCCCGCGCTGCAAAGGGCCAGAAAGCAGGCCGGGGCGCTTGTCTGTCAGACGAACCTGAAGCAATGGGGAACAACACTGGCTCTATATCTTGAGGATCATGAGGGCCGGTTTCCAAAACGAGCCGATTATGATCCCTCTCTATCGCTTCTAAGGGGTCTATATATCAGTGATACGGTTGATCCGGATAAACCCAGTCGGCTTCACCACGTAAGGACCGAGGATATTGCATGCTGTCCCATGGCTACCAAGGGCAACGGCCCCGGGACTTTTACCGGAAGGTCCGGTGGCGACATCTACCTGGAGGGCAAAAGAGGATTGACATTCGCGCCATGGGAAATCACGAAACCCGGCCCGCCGTTTCGCATGAGCTATGGCTTGAACCGCAATAGTTGCTCCATTCGATTCGAGGGCGTCAAGTCGGCTTTGTCTCGACAATCTGATACGCATATCTTCAAACTCAGAGGACGTGATAACATTCCGTTGCTTCTCGATTCGGTTAGCCCTTCTTGTTCGCTCGTTAGTGAGACTCAACCGCCGCCGAGAAGAGAACCTTCCGGTTCGGCGGGGGAACTCTGTATAAACCGGCACAACGGATACATCAACAGCCTGTTTCTTGATTGGTCGGTAAGAAAGGTCGGTCTCAAAGAATTGTGGACTTTGAAATGGTACCTCGACTTCAACACG
>Ga0307379_10003185_pt1 | contig 23924 bp, 23 predicted proteins | sample UN2MG_FD_202237 | JGI IMG/M metagenome (GOLD analysis project Ga0307379, IMG submission 202237) | Soil microbial communities from Risofladan, Vaasa, Finland - UN-2 | ecosystem: Environmental > Terrestrial > Soil > Coastal area > Acid sulfate soil | place: Finland: Risofladan, Vaasa | collected...
GACGTTCAGGCTGACGCCATGCAGCGTCACCCAACGGCGCACGCGGACCCCGATGGATGCGATCTTCGCGTCGCCGACGAAGATACCGACCGCGCCTGGCCGCCGTTCGCCTTCGACGCCGAGACGCGCAAGCGTGGCGATCAGCCAGGCTTCGAGGGCTGTGACATAAGCCCTGACGTCACGGCCGCGCGCCGAGAGGTCGAGCATGACATAGGCGATGCGCTGGCCGGGGCCGTGATAGGTGTAGCGCCCGCCGCGGCCGGTCTTGAACACGGGGAACCGCCCGGGCTCGAGCAGCTCCTCGTCGGTGGCGCTGGTGCCGGCGGTGTAGAGGGGCGGGTGTTCCAGAAGCCAGACGCAGTCCGGTGCGGCGTCTTTCGCAATGGCCTCCGCGCGGGCGTCCATGGCGGCAAGGGCAGTCTCATAGGGCACCGGCGCAGGCGCGGTGACCCACTCCAGGGGGGCGGACGCGGTGTAGGGCTGGTCTCTAGCGGTGGATAGCGGCATGGGAGAGATATCCTAGGGCAAACCTTGCACCCCTGGGACAGGTTTGGTAAGGCAGCGGGCCCCGCGCTTGCCGCTGGGGCGGCTTATAGCCATATCCGGGGCGGGACGCTTCGGGACTTCTTGCGGTCGTGGCGGAATTGGTAGACGCGCAGCGTTGAGGTCGCTGTGGGGTAACTCCCGTGGAAGTTCGAGTCTTCTCGACCGCACCACTTTTCTTTCTTACGCCGTTATGGCGTGCCGTGGGGCCGAGCATGGGGCCCGCCGAGTGACGCCACCTCTCCTGCTTTCGGCACCTGCGTACGACACGATCGCCGGGTCGCTTTCAGCGCATTGCGCGGAAGAGTTGTGGCATCCGCATTTCGCTTGGGATCCTGGCCCCCATAGCCGTTTTTTGGCTGGAAATTCCATGGCAACAAGCGTCTAGTGGCCGCCAGGCCGCGACCTTAGTCGCAGACCGGAGGCGGCAACCGCTCGCGCTCTGGACCGTGGCCTTTCCCGCTTGAAGGTACAAACCCAGCGATTGGACAGGCGATGCAGGACGCCGCAAGCGAGGTTCAACTGCGCGACGAGGACGGGGATATCCGTTCCGATTTCCTGCATGCCGTCTCGTCCGCGCTCGAGGAGGGCGATGCGGCCAGGGTCCGCGCGCTGACCCTCGACCTGCACGAAGCCGACCTCGCCGACCTGATCCAGCTGCTCCGTCCCGAGGAGCGCGCGGGCCTCATCGCGACCCTCGGCGAGGACTTCAAGGCGGCGGCTCTCCCTGAGCTCGACGAGGCGGTGCGCGACCAGGTGCTCGAGGACATGGCGCCCGAGCAGGTCGCCGAGGCGCTGCAACAACTCGACTCGGACGAGGCGGTCTACCTGCTCGAGGATCTCGACAAGGAAGACCAGACCGACATCCTCGCCAAGCTTCCTTATTTCGAGCGGATCGCGCTCCAGCGCAGCCTGGAATATCCGGAGGACTCCGCCGGCCGCATCATGCAGACCGATCTGATCGCCGTGCCGCCGTTCTGGTCGGTGGGACAAACGATCGACTACATGCGCGTGGCCAAGGACCTCCCCGACCGCTTCTATGAAATCTTCGTCGTCGACCCCGCCTATCATCTGATCGGTTCGGTAGCGCTGAACCGCCTGTTGCGGTCGAAGCGGCCGACGACGATCGATTCCATCGCCCGCGAGGACATCCGCCCGATTCCGGTCGAGGCCGATCAGGAGGAGGTGGCGCGGCAGTTCGAGCGCTACAATTTGACCTCGGCGCCGGTGGTCGATGGGGACCAGCGGCTGGTCGGGGTGATTACCGCCGACGACGTGGTCGAGGTCGTCCAGGAAGAGGCGTCCGAGGATATCTTGCGCATGGGTGGTGTCGGCGACGAGTCGGTCAGCGACACGGTATGGGAGACCACGCGCCTCCGGTTCACCTGGCTGCTCGCCAATCTCTTCACCGCCATTCTCGCGTCCATGGTCATCAGCCTGTTCGAAGCGACCATCGAGCAGATGGTGGCGCTCGCCGTGCTGATGCCCATCGTGGCCTCCATGGGCGGTAATGCCGGGACGCAGACGATGACGGTCGCGGTGCGGGCGCTCGCCACCCAGGATCTCGGTCCGGTCAACGCCGTGCGAATCATCGTGCGCGAGTCCGCGGTCGGCCTGTTGAACGGCCTTTTGTTCGCCGTCATCATGGCGGCGATCGCGTATTTCTGGTTCGGCAGCGGCGAACTCGGTCTGGTGATCGGGGTCGCCATGGTCGTCAACATGTTCGCCGCGGCGCTTGCCGGCATCCTCATCCCGTTGGGGCTCGAGGAGCTCGATCTCGACCCGGCCATTGCGTCGGGCGTATTTGTCACCACGGTCTCTGATGTCGTGGGCTTCTTCGCCTTTCTCGGGCTGGCCGCTTTGTGGTTAGTCTAGGGGTGAGGGGGAATCGATGTTCTTTTATCTCGCCAAGGCGCTGTGGTTCGTGCTGCAGCCCTCGACCCTGATTGCACTGCTGATCGGCTATGGGGCTATCCTCATCTGGACTGGCTGGGCGCGCTGGGGCCGCCGCTTCGTCACACTCGGCGCGATTCTCTTGCTCGTGGTCGGCCTGTCGCCGCTCGGCAACGCGCTGATTCTGCCGCTGGAGGACCGTTTTCCGCGGGCTGACCTCAACCAGCCCCCGCCGCCCTCCGGCATCATCATTCTCGGCGGCGCCGAGGACCGGCTCGTGGGGAGCGCGCGGCATGCCCCGACGCTGAACGAGGCGGGGGAGCGCCTGCTGGAAGGGGCGATCCTCGCTCACAGATTTCCCGACGCCAGAATCGCCTTCTCCGGCGGCGATGCCGGCATCCTCTATAAGTCCGACAGCGAGGCCGAAGGTGCAGCCGCGCTTCTGACCCAGCTCGGCATTGCCCGCGACCGGCTGATCCTTGAGTCCGACGCGCGCGATACCTACGAGAACGCGGTGTTCCTCAAAAAGGAGCTGGCAGCGAAGGGGGAACTCGATCTCACCAAGCGCTGGCTGCTGATCACCTCGGCCTATCACATGCCGCGGTCCATCGGCGCTTTCCGCCAGGCAGGCTTCATCGTCGAGCCGTGGCCGGTCGATTACCGAACGCGGGGCTCTGCCGACCTTATGCGGCCGTTCGACAAGGTGTCGGAGGGGTTGCGGCGCGTGGACGTGGCGACCCGCGAATGGGTCGGGCTTATCGCCTATTGGCTCACCGGCCGCACGGATGCGCTGTTCCCGGGGCCGTAGGCCTATATGGCCTGCGACCTGGCTAGCCCGTCTCAACCTGGCAGCCGGCCAGCAGCCCTGAGTCGACCCAATTTTTGAGATAGGTCGCCGCGCGGAGCTCGGCGTCGTCCTCGCCGGCGAAGGTCGCGACCATCTCGCACAGAACGTCGAACCGCACGCCCTTGGCGGCCTCGTTCCACATCATGGCCTCTTCGGCCGGGAGCGGCCGAAACCGCGCCAAGAACTCCTGGCGCCAGACGACCAGGGCTTGTGGCTCTGGAAGGCGGATGGGTTTTGGCGGGTGCGCCTCCTCCTTGAGAGCGGACCAGATTTCAGCGGCGTTGGTGTCAAAGCTGAGGCGGATCACTGTCGGGTGAGGCTGAAAGGTGAGACGCGGCCAGTCCTCGGCCGGGATCGCCGCCAGGGTGGTGATTGAAAGCGTCGGGGCGTCGGGGCCATCGAAGGCGTCGGTGAGGGCCTTCTCAAGCGCGGCAATCTCGCCGACCTCCGGATGGTTGGCGAACGGCGCGTTGGCCCGCGCGAAGGCCGGAAGATGGCGGCCATACCACCGCGCGTTGCGCTGGTCGGACGGGTTGGCGTCGATATAGGCTTTCACCAATTTGGCGAAGCCCGCGTCGCCGAGATAGCCGTGCACCTGCTCGTAGTCTTCGCCGAGAATTTCCGCGAGCCGCGCGACATAGGCGTAGCGGTAAACGCCGAACAGGACGGTGCGCGGCTCCGTGGCACTGTCGTTGACTTCGCCCAGAATGGCGTCGTCGCCGGCGAGAATGCCGCGCTGGAAGCTGTCCTGAAGGTCTTTGAGGCTGCTCATTCGGCGGCCGCAAGCTGCGCGCGCTCGCGCACCTTACGGGCGATGTCGCGGGCATGGTCGAGCTCCGCGACCAGCTCGGTCAGCGGAGGGATGTTGTCGTCGCGCTCGATCATGGTCGAGACCGGACCGAAATGGGTGACCGCCTCGCGATAGAAGTCCCAGACCTCGTCGCACACGGGATGATCGTGAGTGTCGACGATATGGCCCTCCTCATGGCTGTGGCCGGCCACGTGAAACTGGACCACGCGGTCGCGGGGCACGCCTTGCAAGAACGCGTCGGTGGAGAAGCCGTGGTTGAAGGCGCTCACGTAGACATTGTTGACGTCGAACAGGAGCCAGCAATCGGCGCGGTTCGCCACCTCGCTCACGAACTCCCATTCGGTCATTTCCGACTGCCCGAAGGTGACATAGCTGGAAACATTCTCGAGGGTTAAGCGGCGGCCGAGGACGTCTTGCACCTGGCTGACCCGGTCCACCACGTGGTCGAGAGCCTCTTGGGTGTAGGGTACGGGAAGCAGGTCGTGCAGGTTCACGCCATGCACGCCGGTCCAGCAGAGATGATCGGAGATCCATTTTGGATTGACGCGCTCGGCCAGGGTCTTGAGCGCGCCGAGATAGTCCATGTCGAGCGGCGCGGTCGAGGCGATGGACAGCGATACGCCGTGCATCACGACCGGATACCGTTCACAGATCTGGTCGAGGATATGGAGCGGCTGTCCGCCCGGAACCATGTAGTTCTCGGAGAGGACCTCGAACCAGTCGACGGCGGGCGAGCCTTGTAGAATCTCCTGGTAATGCTGCGGCCTGAGGCCGAGGCCAAAACCGAGATAAGGAGGCTTGTGGTCGCTCATGGCTCGCTCCCTTCATATTCTTATCGTTTTCGGGAGGCCGGCCGCAAGGTGCGGCCGGCCCCACGGCATCTTGCGGCCTAGCCCTCTTCGAACGTGCCGCTCTTCTCGCTGCACTCCGTATCAGTCATCGGAAGCCAGCCCTTGCCAGTACAGGCGTTGTGGCCCTTGCAGTCGTTCTGGGCGGTCTTGCAGGCGCCCTGGCCCTTACAGCCGTTCACGCCGAAGCACTTTCCCTGAGTGCCCCCTGCGGCCATGGCCGAGGTGGCCAGAGTACCGCTGACGATCAGGGCGGCGGCGGTCATGGCGATCTTGGCGCCAGACTTCTTGCTGAGCTTCATATTCCTCTCCTTTGAATGAGTTCGGGTCGTGGCGCAGGCCACCAAAGAGCTATAGACCTGATCCCAAAAGGGCTTGCGTCACGCCTGTTCAAAGCTCCGTGAATTCTCCCGTGTTCGGGCGTTAGCGGCCCCGACCTGCGTAACGCGCCATCGGCAATTCCGGTTGCATAACGCGCTATCGGGAATTCCGGGCCGGGATCGGGCGGGCTATGATTGTGCTCGGAGGCAAGGGATGAGCTTCAAAGACATCATCGTCTACGTGGACGGAACTGAGGCGGCGAAGAAGCGGGTCGCGTTCGCCGTGGCGCTTGCCAAGGAGCAGGACGCCTATCTCATCGGCGTCGCGTTCGCGCCGACAGTGCTGCTGCCGCTTTACGGGGCCGACGTCGGGTTCGCCGACATGAGCGGGGTGCTGCAAGATGTAAAGGCGCAAGGCGAAGCCGCGCTCGAAGGCTTCAAGGCGTGCGCCGCCGCGGCGGGGGTTAGGGCGGAGGACCGCCTCATGCAGGGGATGAGCGAGGAGTTTCCGCACGACCTCGCATATCTCGCGCGCCAGGTGGACCTGACGATTTTCGGTCAGCCGCGTGACGGCGATCCGTTGATCGGCCAGTACGCGCTGCTCGAGCGGTGTCTGTTCGCCTCGGGACGTCCGGTCATGATCGTGCCGGCGGCACCGGCCGAGCTCGCGCTTGAGGGTACCGTCGTCGTTGCCTGGGATGGAAGCGCCGAAGCCGCGCGCGCCTTCAACGACGCGCTCACTTTCCTCAAGCGGGCCAAGCGTGTGGTGCTGCTGGTCGGCGTGACGGACGGGGCGGCCGAGAAAGGCGAGCCGCCGGTCGACGACATGGTGGCGCATCTGAAGCGCCATGGCGTGACCGTGGAGGTGATGCGCGTGACGAGCGAGGGGGACGTCGGGCGGTTGCTGTTGTCCAAGGCAAAGGACGCCGGCGCCGACATGATCGTGATGGGCGCGTTCCATCACTCCCGCTGGCGGGAGTTCATCCTCGGCGGCGTAACGCTGACGATGCTCGAAGAGGCGACTATCCCACTGTTCATGGCCCACTGACATGACGATGCACCTGGTCAAGCTCTGCGTCGGGGTCGAGACCGTCCAAGAGCTGAGAGACTGGCAGGCGGAGCGACTGAGGACGTTGGCCAGCGCTGGCAAGACTCCCGAGCTTTGCCATCGGACCTTGCAGGCGCCCCGGCGGCGGGACGAGATCCTCGACGGCGGCTCGCTCTATTGGGTGGTCAAGGGCTTCGTGCTGGTGCGTCAGCGCATCGTCGATCTCAGGGCTGACACCAAGGACGACGGCAGGGCGTGCTGCGGCATCGTGCTCGATCCTGAACTTTTCGGGACGCGCGCGCATCCGCGCCGCGCCTTCCAAGGCTGGCGCTATCTCGAAGCCGCCGATGCGCCGCCCGATATTCGCGCGCGGGACGAAGCGGACGGCGAGATGCCGCATACCATGCGTGCGGCCTTGCGCGAGCTTCGTCTGATCGATGGGTGATGGCTATGGGGTCGGCGGGGACACCGGCACATTGTCGATGAGACGCGTCTTGCCCAGATGAACGGCTGCCAAGACGCGCGCCTGTTTCACCGGGCCATGTAGGGGCGTGAGCGTTTCGGGATCGCGCACGGCCACATAGTCGACGCGGAAGCCCGCCGCTTCGAGCTTGAACCGGGCGGCCTCCGCGGCGTCGTCGGCGCCGCGCCCTTGCTCCAGGTCGGTAGCGACGGCGCGGATGGTCTCGTAGAGCACCGGCGCGATCTTCCGTTCCGCGGGCGAGAGATAGGCATTGCGCGAGGACAGCGCGAGCCCGTCCGTCTCGCGCACGATCGCGCCGCCGATGATCTCCACCGGAATATTCAGATCGCGGACGAGACGTTTGATGACAAGAAGCTGCTGATAGTCCTTTTCGCCGAAGATCGCCTTGTCCGGCGCCGATTGCAGGAGGAGCTTCGCGACCACGGTGGCGACGCCGTCGAAATGATTGGGCCGCGCGGCGCCGCAGAGATCCTCGGTCAGGTCGCCGACACTGATCTTGGTGGAGAAGCCAGGCGGATACATTTCGCCGGCGTCCGGCGCGTAGAGGAGGTCGCTGCCTGCGTCGGCGAGCGCCGCTGCGTCACGCGCCTCGTCGCGCGGGTAGGCGTGGAAGTCCTCGCGGGGGCCGAATTGCAGCGGATTGACGAAGAGTGAGGTGACCACGCGGTCGGCGAGGCTGCTGGCGAGCGTCACCAGGGAGAGATGCCCGGCATGGATGGCGCCCATGGTCGGCACCAGCGCCGCCGTCTCGCCCGCGTCGCGCCATGCGCCGACACGGGCCCGCAGGTCGCGGACCGTCCTCACGGTTTCAATAGTGCGCGTCATGCGTGGTCTCCAGCGGGCCGCGACCATAGCGCCTCGTAGGATGCGGCCGGAAGGTCTAAATTGTCCGCATGGGCGAGCTCAAAGCCGACACGATTGCCCAATTGCCGAGCCGCGCGGCGATCGGCGAAGCCTTGCTTGCCGACGAAGGCAGGCTGGTCGACGCGCTGATCGAGGCGGCGCGCTTTAGCGAACCGGAGCGGCGGCGTATCGAGGCTGTCGCCACCCGCCTCGTGGAGGCGGCGCGGGGAGGCCGGCATGAGTCCGGCGGGGTCGATTCCTTTCTCCACGAATACGGGCTCTCGAGCGAGGAGGGGGTGTTGCTGCTGTGCCTCGCCGAGGCGCTGTTGCGTATTCCGGACGCCGCCACGGCGGACCGGCTGATCGCCGGCACCATCGGCTCGGGCGATTGGGCGCGCCATCTCGGGCATTCGGACTCCGTGCTGGTCAACGCGTCGACCTGGGGGCTGATGCTCACGGGTCATATGGTCGATTGGGGCGAGGGCCACGGCAAAGACCTCGGCAGTCTGGTCCAGCGCTTGATCGCGCGAAGCGGCGAACCGGTCATCCGTCAAGCGCTGCGTCAGGCCATGCGGATTCTCGGCGACCAGTTCGTGCTCGGTGAGACCATCGCGGCGGGGCTCGCGAACGCCGCGGACGAGACGGCGGAAGGCTACCGCTTCTCCTTCGACATGCTGGGCGAGGCGGCGCGCACGGCCGAGGACGCATCCCGCTACGCCGCCCGCTACGCCGCGGCGGTGACGGCGATTGCTGCTTGGGCCGGCGAGCCTGCGGCGCGCACCGACGAAGCGCTGCACCAGAGGCCGGGACTGTCGGTGAAGCTCTCGGCGTTGCATCCTCGCTATGAGCCGTCGCAGGAGGCGCGGCTGCACATGGAACTGGTTCCGCGCCTGACACAGCTAGCCAAAGCCATGCGCGACGCGTGGCTGCCGCTCACCATCGACGCGGAGGAGGCCGAGCGGCTGGACCTGTCGCTGGCGCTTCTGGAACCCTTGTTCACCGATCCCGCGCTTGCCGGCTGGAACGGGGTCGGGCTCGCGGTGCAAGCTTATTCTAAACGCGCGTTACCGCTGATCGACTGGCTCGCGGGCGTGGCGGAATCCACCGGGCGCCGCATCCCGGTGCGTCTGGTGAAGGGCGCCTACTGGGACAGCGAGATAAAATGGGCGCAAGAAGCGGGGTTCGCCGGTTACCCCGTGTTCACCCGCAAGGTGAACACGGATGTCGCTTATCTGGCGGCGGCGCGGGCGCTTCTGGCGCGCCCCGATTGTTTCTATCCGCAATTCGCCACCCATAACGCGCACACCATCGCTGCCATTGCCGAGCTTGCCGGCAATCGGCCCTTCGAGTTTCAGCGGCTCTACGGCATGGGCGAGGCGCTACACCGCGAGGTGGTGCACTCGGAGTCGCTAGGCAGACCGTGCCGCATCTATGCGCCGGTGGGCGGCCATCGCGAGCTGCTTGCCTATCTCGTGCGCCGTCTTTTGGAGAACGGCGCCAACACGTCCTTCGTCAATCGCTTGGCCGACGATGAAGCGCCGATCGGGGCCATCGTCGCCGATCCGGTCGAGAAGGCGGCGGCTTTGCCGGAGAAAGCCAACTCGCTGATCGTGCCGCCGCCCAGACTGTTCGCGCCTGAGCGCAAGAACAGCCTCGGCCTGCCGCTATGGGAGCCATCGATCCGGGAGCCGTTGCGGCGCTCGATCGAGGCTGCACTGGAGATACCAGCAAAGGCCGGCCCCATCGTCTCAGGCAAAGAGGTCGAGACGGGCGGCGTGATGATCGACATCGCCTCGCCCCAGGACCGGCGCGTCGTCGCCGGCGCCTGCCGCACGGCCGATCAAGCCGCCATAGACACCGCGCTCAGCGCGGCAAAGGCGGCTTGCGAGGCTTGGGACCGGCTTGGCGGAGCGGGGCGCGCCGCACTGCTTGAACGCGCCGCGGATCTGTTCGAAGCGGACCGCGCGCGTCTCATGGCGCTCATGGTGCGGGAGGCGGGAAAGACACTGGCCAACGCGCAAAGCGATCTTCGCGAGGCGGTCGATTTCCTGCGCTCCTACGCGGCGGAAGCCCGGGCCAAGTTCGAGGCGCCACGCGTCCTCGTGGGGCCGACGGGCGAGCGCAACGAGCTTTCGCTCCACGGCCGCGGGGTGTTCGCGGCCATCTCGCCGTGGAACTTCCCGCTCGCCATCTTCACCGGCCAGATCGCCGGCGCGCTCGCCGCCGGCAACGCGGTGGTGGCGAAACCGGCCGAGCAGACGCCGCTGGTCGCGGCCCACGCCGTGCGGCTCCTGCACCAGGCGGGCATCCCTGGGGACGTGCTGCATCTCTTACCGGGCCCCGGCGCGGTGGCCGGCGCGGCGCTGGTGAGCGATGCCCGCGTCGACGGCGTGGTGTTCACCGGGGGCACCGACACCGGCCTTGCCATCAACCGGGCGCTGGCGGCGCGCGACGGGCCGATCCCCAAGCTCATCGCCGAGACCGGCGGGCTCAATGCCATGATTGTGGATTCCTCGGCGCTGCCCGAGCAGGTGGTGGACGATGCGCTCAGTTCCGCCTTCGACAGCGCCGGGCAGCGCTGCTCGGCGCTCCGCGTCCTGTTCCTCCAGGAGGACATCGCCGATGCGACGATCGAGATGCTGCTCGGTGCGGCGCGGGAGCTGAAGATCGGCGACCCGCTCGACTATGCGACCGATGTCGGCCCGGTGATCGACGAAAGCGCCAAGGCCATGCTCGAAGCCCATAAGGCCAAGATGCGGACGCAATACCGCGAGCTGCTCCACCTGCCCCTGAGCGAGCGCCACGCCCACGGTACCTTCGTCGGGCCCGCCATCTACGAAATCCCTGAGATCGGGATGCTCGACCGCGAGGTCTTCGGCCCCATCCTTCACGTGGTGCGCTTCGAGGGGAACCGGTTGGGCGCGGTGTGTGAGGCGATCAACGAAACGGGCTATGGCCTGACGCTCGGCCTGCATAGCCGCATCAAGGCGACGGCCGACTTCGTGGCGGCGCGGGTCAAGGTCGGCAATTTGTACGTGAACCGGAACCAGATCGGCGCCGTGGTAGGCGTGCAGCCCTTCGGCGGCGAGGGGCTGTCCGGCACCGGGCCCAAAGCGGGAGGTCCCCATTATCTCGAAGCGTTTGCCGTGGAGCGCGTGCGCACCACCGACCTTACCGCGTCGGGCGGGAACGCGAGCCTGCTCGCGGCGGCCGGCGACGAGTCCTGACGCACGGCATTGTCGGGAGCCGGTTAAGGGTCCATCTATAGCGAGAGACTAGATTGCCGTGGATTTTGAGCAGGATGACAAAGCCCAAGCATGGCTGAGCCTAAGTCTATGACGGAGCGAAAGGCCCCAGCGAAGACGACGAGCGGCGAGGTGGCGCGCAAGCCCTCTTCGCGCGCCGAGGTCGACGCGTTCCTGCAGCAGGTGCGCGGGCTTCAACCGGCGGCTTCGGGCCGCGGGCGGCTGATCTTCGCCATGGACGCGACCATGAGCCGGCAGCCTTCTTGGGACCTCGCGCTGGAGCTCCAGGGCGACATGTTCCGCGCGGTCAAGGAGGTCGGCGGCCTCGACGTGCAACTCATCTATTTCCGTGGGTTCAACGAGTGCCAGGCGAGCCGGTGGGTCGGCGACCCGGACGCGCTCGCCCGGCTGATGCGCCAGGTCTCCTGCCAGGGCGGCCATACGCAGATCCGCAAAGTGCTCGCCCACGCGCGCACCGAGACCCAGAAGACCAAGGTCAACGCGCTCGTCTATGTGGGCGACTGCATGGAGGAGGACATCGACGCTTTGAGCCAGCTTGCCGGTGAGCTTGGGTTGACCGGGGTGCCGGTATTCCTGTTCCAGGAAGGCCGCGAGCCGCGTGCGGAGCGCGCCTTCCGGGAGATCGCGCGGCTGACCCGCGGCGCCTATTGCCGGTTCGATGCGGGTTCGGCGGGTCAACTTCGTGAGCTGCTGACGGCGGTAGCGGTCTATGCCACCGGCGGCCGCAAGGCGCTTCAGGATCTCAGCGAGCAGTCGAAAAGCAGCGCGGCGGTGCGCCTGCTTGAGCAGCTCGGCTGACGGGCTTTTCGCATGGTTTACTTTCTCGCCGGTTCCGCGCTTCTCGTGCTTCTCATTCTTGGCATCCGCCTCGTTGCGAAGATTGATCCAAGGAAACTTGCGTTCGGCCTGCGGAAAGGCGGTGGCGCGGTGCTTATCGCCGTGGCGGGCCTCTTGGCCATACGTGGGGCGCTCCCTATCGCCATTCCCCTCGCTGCGTTCGGCCTCGCGCTGGTTGGCGGCGGAAGATCAGGCGGTCTCGGCGGCATTTTCGGCTCCTCGCAGAAGTCGCCGGGACAGACCTCGCATGTGGGAACCGACCGCCTGGAAATGGAGCTCGACCACGACAGCGGTCATATGGACGGGAAGTGCCTCACCGGCGGGTTCGCCGGCCGGGCGCTGTCGTCTTTGAGCGACCGGGAGGCGATCGAGCTCTACCGAGAGTTCGAGGCTGACGGCCAGAAAGAAGCGGCTCTCATGGAGGCCTATCTCGATTGGCGGGTCGCCGGGTGGCGCGACAGGGCCGAGGATGAGGATGGTGCTACCAGGGCTCGGCGCGGCCGGACACGTGCCAAAGGCGGGATGACGCCTGACGAGGCGCGTGCCGTGCTCGAAGTCGGGCCCGATGCCTCCGATGAAGAGATCCGGCAGGCGCACCGCCGGCTGATGATGAAGATGCACCCAGACCAGGGGGGCTCAACCTATCTCGCGGCGAGAATCAACGAGGCCAAGGAAGTGCTGCTCGTCCACTGAGCTTGTGAGGCTTTGACCGGCGCTCGCTATTCAGCCGCCATGGCGATGCATTCGATCGACAGTCGCTTCAGCGATTCGCAGGCCGATCGGGCATCGGTCTTGGAGAAGCCGGCAAACCGTGCCCGGTACCATTCCGTGTCGCCCCTCATGAAGGTGGCGGTGAACGGAAGATGGCCGTCAAGGATCCGTCTGGCGCGCTGCTGAACCATACCGAGGCGATTCTGAGCATCGGACTGGGAGGTGAAAGCGCCGACCTGCACGTGGAAGGTGCCGGCATAACGGGCCGGGTTGACGCCGCCCCGCGGCGCGGCCCGATTCGGCGAAAGGCTCGCCTGTACGGTATCTCCGGGACTGCTGGTGTCGCCCTCTTCGCGCGAGGCGCTAAGGCTCACCGGGGGCGTCGCCGCGGCCAGCGCGTAGGCCGGCTTGCGGGCCGGAGGCGGTGGGGAGGACGGGCCCAGGAGCGAGGCGATCAGCGAACTGGACGCCGGCTTCCCGGTCGAGGCCTTGGACCAATGCTTGTCGAAGAGGGCGCGCATGGCGGCGTCGCGTTGGGCGCCGGTGCGGCCGCCGAGCACGACACCGACAAGGTGCTTGTCGCCGCGCTTGACCGAGGCGGTCAGGTTGAAGCCGCTGGCCCGCGTGTAGCCGGTCTTGATGCCGTCGGTGCCCTTGTAGCCGAACAACAGCCGGTTGTGGTTGCGATACTTGCGGCCCTTGTAGGTGAAGTAGCGCGTCTCGAAGAACCCGTAATACTCGGGAAAGTCGCGAATCATGTGCGTGGCCAGGATGGCCATGTCCCGGGCGGTGGTGAGCTGCTCGTCGTTGGGCAGGCCAGAGGCATTGCGGAAGGTCGTGTTCTTCATGCCGAGGTTCTGCGCCGTCTTGGTCATCATGCGGGCGAAGGTCTCCTCGGTGCCCCCGAGATTTTCGGCGATGGTCGCCGCGGCATCGTTGGCCGACTTGGTCACCAGGGCCTTGATGGCGTCGATCGTCTTGATGGTGGAGCCGGGCTTGAGGCCGAGCTTGGTCGGGGACTGGCTCGCCGAATGGGGCGAGACCTTGAGTTCCGTCTCGTAGGTAAGCTTGCCGGCGCGCAGATACGCGAACAGCACGTAGAGCGTCATGATCTTGGTGAGCGAGGCCGGGGAGCGGAGCGTGTCGGCCGACTGCGAGTAGATGACGCCACCGGTATTCATGTCGACGATGATGGCAGCCTTGACGGCGCTTGCGGCGGCCGCCTCGCTTATAGGCGCCAGCGCCGCTCCAAGGCTGACCAGCAGCACAATGTTGAGGCACATGAGACGGCGCAACGGCGCCCAAAATTTACGCTTGAGACCTACCACGAACACCTGAAGGCGGTGAGCCTTCCCCCGTCTGACGACCCTTCCCCCGTGCAATTCCAGCGCACGCCCCAGCCCTCTGGGCCACGCCAATACGCCGGCGAACCTCAGGGTGGTGAGAGGGGCAGGCTAAAATCTGGCTATTGCCAAAGCGTTAAGGTTGCGGGAGAGAATAGTTTTGTGCAGTGCAGTAATTTTCCATTGACGTTTTTTGTGCATTGCATATATATGCTTCGCGTTCGCAGCAATCCACCCCCCCAACCCTATTCTAGAAGAGGGCCCCATGCTCAAAGGTTTTGAAGAGTTCCAGAAAGTAGGCAAAGACGGTTTCGATGCCTATGTCCGTTCGTTCGGCGAGATGAACAAGGGTTTCCAGGCCATTGCCGCTGAGATGACCGACTATTCCAAGAAGGCGTTGGAGGATTCCACTCGCGTTTTCGAGCAGCTGGTCGGCTGCAAGTCTGTCGAGCAGGCTGTCGAGATTCAGTCGCAGTTCGCCAAGAAGGCCTACGAGACCTACATGGCCGAGATGTCGAAGATCGGCGAGATGTATGTCGGCCTGGCCAAGGACGCCTACAAGCCGGTCGAGGCTGCCATGGCCAAGAAGGCTGCGTAGCGCGAATCACGCTCCATCTTTCTCCCAAAAATGAAAAAGGCCCGGAGTTCGCTCCGGGCCTTTTTTGTTGCCGTTTTCCTGTCGGCAACCCACTCTATGTTATGCATGAGGCATCTGGTCGATTTGCCGGCCCCAGCGCGATGACGCTAGAATGGATCAGGATGGTCTTTTTCGGACGAGCGATAGCTCTCCCTTGGCAGATGGCACACGCGACGCCACATAGAGGCTGACGATGGCGCGAAACGGCGACACTCGCCGGGGCGATGACGCCGGCACCCATATCGTCACCAAGACGCGGCCGAAGACCAAGCGGCCAAGCCTCTACAAGGTGATGCTCCTCAACGACGACTACACGCCGATGGATTTCGTCGTGTACGTGCTCGAACGCTTCTTCAACAAGCCTCCTGAGGAGGCGACCCGTATCATGCTCCATGTGCACCAAAAGGGCGTGGGTATCTGCGGGGTCTACACTTACGAGGTCGCCGAGACTAAGGTAGCGCAGGTGACGAGTTTCGCCCGTCAGAACGAGCATCCCCTCCAGTGCACGATGGAGAAAGAGTAGGACCTAAGTGGCTTCGTTTTCGACCAGTCTTGAGCAGGCTTTGAGGCGCGCTCTGCAGTATGCAAACGAGCGCAGCCATGAGTATGCAACGCTAGAACATCTGCTCCTGTCGTTGCTCGACGATCGCGATGCGGCCGCCGTGATGCGCGCTTGCGACGTGGACCTCGACCTCCTGCGCGACAAGCTGACCGGCTATATCGACAACGAGCTTTCCGGCCTGGTGCTCGACACCCATGGCGATGCGCAGCCGACCGCGGGCTTCCAGCGCGTGATCCACCGCGCCGTGGCCCATGTGCAGTCGTCCGGCCGCGAGGAGGTGACCGGCGCCAACGTGCTCGTCGCCATCTTCGCCGAGCGCGAGAGCCACGCCGCGTTCTTCCTGCAAGAGCAGCACATGACCCGCTTTGACGCGGTCAATTATATCAGCCACGGCATTGCCAAGCGCGGCGGCTCGTCCGAGCCGCGCACGGTGCGTGGCGTCGACGACGACGCGGCCACGGTCGAAGGCGGCGACGAGAAGAAGCGCGGCGCCGATGCGCTCGAGGTCTATTGCGTCAACCTGAACCAGAAGGCGCGGGCGGGCCGGATCGATCCGTTGATCGGGCGTGGGCCTGAGATCTCACGCACCATTCAGGTGCTCTGCCGGCGGCAGAAGAACAACCCGCTGTTCGTGGGCGATCCCGGCGTGGGCAAGACGGCCATCGCCGAGGGTCTCGCGCGGCGCATCGTTATGGGCGATGTGCCGGAGGTCCTGCTGGACGCCACCATCTTCCAGCTCGACATGGGCGCGCTGCTCGCCGGCACGCGCTATCGCGGCGATTTCGAGGAGCGGCTGAAGGCCGTCATGCGCGAGATCGAGGGCTTTCCCGGCGCCATCATGTTCATCGACGAGATCCACACGGTGATCGGGGCAGGGGCCACCTCGGGCGGCGCCATGGATGCGTCCAACCTGCTGAAGCCGGCGCTTCAGTCGGGCACGCTGCGCTGCATCGGCTCGACCACCTACAAAGAGTACCGCCAGCATTTCGAGAAGGACCGGGCGCTGGTCCGGCGCTTCCAGAAGATCGACGTGAACGAGCCGTCGGTGCCTGACGCGATCGAAATTCTCAAGGGCCTCAAGCCCTATTTCGAGGACTTCCACCGGGTGCGTTATACGAACCAGGCGATCAAGTCGGCGGTCGAGCTGTCGGCGAAATACATTCACGACCGCAAGCTGCCAGACAAGGCGATCGACGTGATCGACGAGAGCGGCGCGTCGCAGATGCTGTTGCCCGAGCGCCAGCGGCGCAAGACCATCGGCGTCAAGGAGGTCGAGTCCACCGTCGCCACCATGGCGCGGATTCCGCCAAAGACGATCTCCAAGACCGACGCCGAGGTGTTGCGGGCCATCGACGAGGACCTGAAGCGCGTCGTGTTCGGCCAGGACAAGGCCATCGAGGCGCTGGCCGCGGCGATCAAGCTGAGCCGAGCCGGGCTTCGCGAGCCGGGCAAGCCCATCGGCAACTATATGTTCTCGGGGCCCACGGGCGTCGGTAAGACCGAGGTTGCCCGCCAGCTCGCCACGCTGCTTGGCGTCGAGCTGCTGCGCTTCGACATGAGCGAGTACATGGAGCGCCACACCGTGTCGCGGCTGATCGGCGCGCCTCCCGGCTATGTGGGCTTCGACCAAGGCGGCCTCTTGACCGACGGCATCGATCAGCACCCGCACTCGGTGCTGCTGCTCGACGAGATCGAGAAGGCGCATCCGGACCTGTTCAATATCCTGTTGCAGGTCATGGATCACGGCAAGCTGACCGACCACAACGGCAAGCATGTCGACTTCCAGAACGTGATCTTGATCATGACCACCAACGCGGGCGCGAGCGAAATGGCCAAGGCGGCCATCGGCTTCAACCGGTCCAAGCGCGAGGGCGACGACGAGGAGGCGATCAACCGCCTGTTCTCGCCGGAGTTCCGCAATCGGCTCGATGCGATCATTCCCTTCGCCAGCCTACCGCCCGAGGTCATCTCGCAGGTGGTGGAGAAGTTCGTGTTCCAGCTCGAGGCCCAGCTCAGCGATCGCAATATCACCATCGAGCTCACGCCCGAGTCGACCGAATGGCTGGCCGAGAAGGGCTATGACGACAAGTTCGGCGCCCGTCCGCTCGCCCGCGTCATTCAGGAGCACATCAAGAAGCCGCTGGCCGAGGAGATCCTGTTCGGCGCGCTGAGGGATGGCGGCACCGTGCGCGTGCTGGTCGAGGAGAAGGACGGTGAGAAGGCGCTTGGCTTCGAGTACATCAAGCCGGACACGCCAATTAAGCCGCGCGACCTCGAAGACGACGAGGACGAGTCCGACGATGCGGGTGAGGTTAAGGTGGCCAAGCCGCGCGCCAAGAAGGCCCGCAAGCCGCGCGCCAGCAAGGCCAGCCCAAGCGCGGTGCCGAAGGTTCCCCTGAGCGAAGGCTAGGCGGACACCACGTTCCTGATCTTCTCCGCCGTGGCGGCGAGCTCGGCCGGGTCGGCCATGTCGCCCCCGTGCGGCTTTACGGCCACGCCTTCGGTGATCGGCACGATGTGGACGTGGAGGTGGAACACGGTCTGTCCGGCCGCCGCGCCATTGAACTGCTGGATCAGCACGCCGTCGGCGCCCACCGCCTCTTTGATCTGCGGCGCGAGCTTCTGCACCACCGCCATGAGCTTGGCCAGCCCATCGGCTGAGACGGCGAACAGGTCCGCCGCCTTCTCCTTGGTGATGACGAGCGCGTGGCCTTGCGTGCGCGGCATGATGTCGAGGAAGGCGAGGGTGTCGTCGTCCTCGTAAATCTTGTGGCAGGGGATCTCGCCCTTCAGCACCTTGGCGAAGATGTTGTCCGGATCGTAAGCCGCCATGGTGGTCCCTCCGTCGCTCGCAGTTCGCTGCTCGCATTTTTCAGAATCATTTCGATTCCTTAGGGGCATAAGGTCAACCGGATAATGAGGATATTCGCCGGTTGTCGCCGCGTGCCCATCCCGGCCGGGTTCAGTCCATTGATTCCTATCAAGGCTAGGATACGCTTGCCGAATTAAGCCCCAGAAGGACTGCAAAGTCCCTGACGCCCCCCGCACCCAAGGAGACACCCCCATGTCCATGCTCAAAGTGATCGAGGTTTTGTGCGAGTCCGACAAGAGCTGGGAAGACGCCGCGCAGATCGCGGTGAAGCGCGCCAACGACAGCGTCCGCAATGTCCGGTCGATCTGGATCGAGAATTTCGAGGCCACGGTCGTCGACGGCAAGATCAAGAAATACCGCATCAACGGCAAGATCTCGTTCGTGCTCGAGGGCTAGGGCGCGGCGCGGCCTAGGCCTTGTCGCGGCGATAGGGCGACTCCTCGGTGAGGAGCGCCGCCTCGTGGGCGACGGCCAGCCGCTCGTGCACGAGATAGTCGGCGACGGCGCGGCGCAAGCCGGGATCGGCGATGTAGTGGGCGCTATAGGTCTCGCACGGCAGGTAGCCGCGGGCGAGCTTATGCCCGCCTTGGGCGCCGGCCTCGACGCGGCCGAGACGATGTTCAATCGCGTAGTCGATGGCCTGGTAGTAGCAGATCTCGAAATGCAGGAAGTCGTGGGTCTCGTTGGCGCCCCAATAGCGGCCGTACAGCGTGTTGGCGCCGATGACGTTGAGCGCGCCGGCGATGTAGCGGCCATCGCGCTTGGCGAGCACGAGCAGAAGCGCGTCGGCCATGGTCTCGCCCAGGAGGCTGAAGCATTTTCGCGTCAGATAGGGCGTGCCCCATTTGCGCATCCCGGTGTCCATGTAGAAGGCGAAGAAATTGTCCCAATGGGCCTCGGTCAGGTCGCGGCCCGTGACCCATTCGATGTCGATGCCGCCGCTTAACGCCGCGTGGCGCTCCTTGCGGATGGTCTTGCGCTTGCGCGAGGACAGTGCGCCGAGGAAGTCCTCGAAACTGTCATAGCCTTCGTTCAACCAGTGGAACTGTTGGTCGATGCGCTGCAGGTAGCCCTGACGGCCCGCCAGCTCCCACTCGGCGCGCGTCATGAAGGTGATGTGGAGCGAGGAGACGCCGAGCTCTTGGGTGAGCGTCCTGCCTGCTTCGAGGAGGATTGCTTCACGATCCGGTGTCGAGGTGCCGGCGCGCACCAGGAGTCTCCGTCCCGTGACCGGCGTGAACGGCACCGAGGCCTGGAGCTTCGGGTAGTAGCGGCCGCCCGCGCGCATATAGGCCTCGGCCCAGCCGTGATCGAAGACATACTCGCCTTGGGAGTGGGATTTCAGATAGCAGGGCATGCAAGCCTGCAAGCACCCGTCGCCGTCCTCGTAGAGAAGATGCTGAGGCAGCCAGCCGGTCTCGCGCGCGGCGGAACCGCTCTCCTCCAACGCCTTCAAAAATGCATGGGAGATGAATGGGTTAAGTGGGCGGACTGACGCTGTCTGGAGCTCCGCGCCCGAGGCACAGGCGTCCCAATCCTCCGCCGGGACGTCGGCGATGCGGCGGGCGACGCGCACCACGACGCGCGGTTCGGCGCCTTGGTTGGGTGTGTCCGTCGGGTATCTCTCCACATCGCCCATGGTCAGGGCACGATCCCTTCGAAGATCATGGCGTCGGCATAGCGAAGCGCGCGTGTCCGATCGGCTTTGGTCCGCACCGTCCAGGTCAGCAGCGGCAGCCCGAATACAAGCTTCGCGATCAGCGGCGCGACCGCCGGCAGCGCGCCGATATCGTAAGCGATGAAATGGGGGCGTGCGAAGGCGGATGTGAGGAGATGCCGCATGGCAAAGCGCTGGGTCCTTGTGAGGTCCGACCAGTGATCGGCATCGTTGAAACGGCCGCCGACCAGCCCGCGGGGAAGGGTGGGCGCCACGCGCCGGAAAGCCGCCACCGAATAAGGGTCGAACGACATCACCGCCACAGGCCCGGGATAGGGCGCGAGCTGTTTGGCGATGTTTGCCTCGAAGGCGCCGTCGCGTGCCCAAGTGCTCTTCACCTCGAGCACCAGCGGCACATAGCCGCCGACGAGGGCGAGGAGGTCGGGCAGCGACAGGATGTGGTCCTTGCTGCCGCGCAAGCCGATGGTGCGCAGGGTCTCCACGTCGCGCGCCGCCACGGGGCCGGTCTCGTCGGTGAGCCGGTCGAGCGTGGCGTCGTGAAACACCACCGGCATGTGGCCGGCGGCGCATTGGAGATCGACCTCTATGGCGTAGCCCTTGCCCATGGCGGCCGTGACCGCGGATGCGCTGTTCTCGACTACCCCCGTGGCAGTGTCGTGCAGACCGCGATGGGCGGCCGGCCGTTTCAGCCAGTAGAGCTCGGCCATGTGGGGTCCCCCGTTGGGGGCTAGTCTATGGCAAAAACGGCATCGATCTCGACGGCGGCGTTCATCGGCAGGCTGACGCAGCCGACGGCGATGCGGGTGTGACGGCCCTTATCGCCGAGGATCTCCACCATCAGGTCGGACGCACCGTTGATCACCTTGGGATGGTCGGCGAAGCCGGGCGCGGCGTTGACGAAGCCATTGAGGCGGACAAGCTGCACGATCCGGTCGAGATCGCCGAGCGCGGCTTTTGCTTGGGCCAGAATATGCAGGGCGCAGAGCTTCGCCGCCTCTTGGCCTTGCGCGATAGCGACGCCGTCACCAAGCTTGCCGGCAATGGCGATGCCGCCGTCTTTCAGCGGCAATTGGCCCGAGATGACGAGCTGGCCGCCAAGATGGACAAAGGGGACATAGGTCCCAATCGCGGCCTTGGCCTCAGGCAAAACGAGGTCGAGCGCTTTCAGCCTTGCTTCTATCTCGCCTGCCATGCGTCCTCCTGAGCGTTCGCAAGTTCCCATGACCATTGAGCAAATCGGGCCGTCCCGCAAGCGCCGGGGCGCTCCTCAAGGCTCTTGTGGGGGGCGCCCGTTGGTGCCAAGACTCTGGGTCCCGCCGGGCGTCCCGGTGGGGGGTATTGCGGGGAAGCGAGGCGAAGCATGGACGGTGTGAGGCGGGGACTGGCGCTCATCGCGGCGCTCGGGTTTGCGTGCGCGTTTTCAGATCAGGCTCTGGCGCTTGCGGCCAAGGAGCCGAGCAAGCTCGTTCCCCATCGTGCCATCTACGAGATGACCCTCGACGAGGCGCGCTCGGCGTCCGGCATTACCGGCATCGATGGACGCATGGTGTTCGAGTTCACCGGCTCCGCGTGCGACGGCTATTCGCTCAACATGCGCATGGTCACGCAGATGACGGACACGCAGGGCCAGACGAATTTGACCGACCTTCGTTCCTCGACCTGGGAGCAGGGAGACGGCAAGAAGTTCCGCTTTCAGTCGGCGCAATATCTGAATGACAAGCTTGGCGATGTCACGATGGGGCGGGCCGATCGCGGGGCCCCCAGCGAGGCGGTCGACGTCAAGCTCAGTCAACCGTCGCGCGCCAAGATCAATCTCTCGGGGCAGGTCTTTTTCCCCACGCAACACAGCCTCGCGCTGATCGAGAAAGCGGTGTCCGGAAAAAATCTGTTCCAGGCTCGAATCTACGACGGCTCGGAAAAAGGCCGGAAGGTGTATGAGACCACGGCCTTCATTGGCACGCTGGTCAAGCCGGGTGCCGACGAAGCGAGGCTCGAAGCGCCGGCCAAGGAGAAGAAGCTCGGCGAGCTTCCCTCATGGCCGGTGTCGATCGGCTATTTCGAGATCAAGGATGGGGACCTAACCCCAAGCTACCAGATCGATTTCCGGCTCTATGAGAACGGCGTCAGCCGCCAGCTCCTCATCGACTACGGCGACTTTTCGATCCAAGGCACGCTCAGCTCGCTTGAGTATCTCCAAGCTAAAGAGTGCAAGTAGCCATCGTGGCTTGCATCGCCGTTTGGGCGCCCTCGCGCACAGTTGATGCCGCGGGGCTGTGCGGTGCCGGCCAGCCTGTCAAAAAGGCACGGTTTTTCCCCCGTTTTGCCGCAGCTCTAAAGGGTTTGGTTACGGGTTTATGGCGACACTCGGCCCAACACGGGGGCGAGCAACGATGTTCTGGAGAGTCAACCCGACTCCTACTGCCATGGCGCATTATGACCAGATCGTCGATCATGGACGGACCGAGTCGCCGGGGCCGATGCCAATGACCAAGACTGTCTTGATCGTCGAGGACAACGAGTTGAACATGAAACTGTTCCACGACCTCCTCGACGCGCATGGTTACAGGACGATCCAGACGCGTAACGGCATGGAGGCGCTGGAGCTCGCTCGCGAGCATCACCCCGACCTCATTCTGATGGACATTCAACTGCCTGAGGTATCGGGCCTCGAAGTGACCAAGTGGTTGAAGGAAGACGATCACTTGCGGGAGATTCCGGTCATCGCTGTGACCGCCTTCGCCATGAAGGGCGATGAGGAGCGTATCCGTGAGGGCGGCTGCGAGGCCTACATCTCGAAGCCGATCTCCGTGACGATGTTCCTCGACACTGTCAAACAATTCATCGGCGAAGCACGGTAGGGGAAAATGACCGCGCGCGTTCTTGTGGTCGACGATGTCGACGCCAATGTAAAGCTGCTCGACGCACGGCTCACGGCCGAGTATTTCGAGGTGCGCACCGCACGTAGCGGTCCCGAGGCCCTGCAGATTTGCACGCGCGAGGGGACGGACGTCGTCCTGCTCGATGTGATGATGCCGGGCATGGACGGGTTCGAGGTTTGCCGCAGGCTCAAGGCCGAGCCGCGCACGCAACACATTCCGGTCATCATGGTCACGGCGCTCGACCAGCCGGGAGACCGCGTGAAGGGGCTGGAAGCGGGCGCTGACGACTTTCTTACCAAGCCGGTCGACGACCTTGCGCTCATTACGCGGGTCAAGAACCTGGCGCGGCTCAAGCTCTTGACCGACGAGATGCTGATGCGTGCTTCGACCGAGGAGCAATTGGGTTTCGCCGCCACCATCGGCGCGAGGCTTGAAGAAGCCGGGCGCGACGGACGCATTATGTTGGTGGAGGACCGCGAGCGTTCCGCCGAGCGGATCGTCAAGGCGCTCGAAGAGGAGCAGTTCGTGGAGCAGGAGGCGGATCCGGCGCGTGCCTTGCTGCATGTGCCCGACGGCGATTTCGACCTCATGATCGTCAGCCTCAACCTTGAGAACGCCGACGGCTTGCGGCTCTGCTCGCAAATACGGTCGCTCGACCGGACGCGGCATTTGCCCATCATGATCATTGTCGAGCCCGGGGAGGAGGCGCGCTTGCTCAGGGGTCTCGATATGGGCGTGAACGACTACATCGTGCGCCCGGTCGACGCGAACGAGCTCTTGGCGCGCGTGCGGACGCAGGTCAAGCGCAAGCGCTATGCCGACCACTTACGCACACGGCTCGAAGAGACCGTCGAGATGGCGCTCCTCGATCCGCTGACGGCGCTCCACAATCGCCGTTATATGACCAGCCACTTGAAGACGTTGTTCGAGGAGTCGGCCCAGCGCGGCAAGCCGCTTTCGGTGCTCGTGCTCGACCTCGACCACTTCAAGGCGATCAATGACGGTCATGGCCATGACGCGGGCGATGCGGTGCTGCGCGAATTCGCGACGCGGCTCCGGCGCAACATCCGCGGCATCGACCTTGCCTGCCGCCTCGGCGGTGAGGAGTTCGTCGTGGTGATGCCGGACACGGATCTCGGCAAGGCCTATCTGGTGGGCGAGCGGCTCAGGCAGTGCATTGCCACCGCACCGTTTTGCACGAGCGAGCGGGTTGGCGGCCTCGAGATCACGGCAAGCGTCGGCGTTGCCGCGCTCGAATTCCCGGACGATACGCCCGATCTCATTTTGAAGAGGGCGGACCAGGCGCTCTATTGCGCCAAGCGCGACGGGCGTAATCGGGTTGCCGCCGACGCGGCCTAGGGCAAGTTCGCTTCGCGTCTTGCCGCCCCAAAGTGGTCGGGCTGCGAATCACTTCGCCGCGGATTGCCCCGCCAGCATCCCTTTACCCGCGAATCGCCTCATTTCACTTCTTTACCCGGGAACTGAGGCCCTGTGCTTAACAC
>Ga0307379_10003186_pt1 | contig 23918 bp, 17 predicted proteins | sample UN2MG_FD_202237 | JGI IMG/M metagenome (GOLD analysis project Ga0307379, IMG submission 202237) | Soil microbial communities from Risofladan, Vaasa, Finland - UN-2 | ecosystem: Environmental > Terrestrial > Soil > Coastal area > Acid sulfate soil | place: Finland: Risofladan, Vaasa | collected...
TTAATGTTATTAAAATAACAGAAATCAGTGCCTTCATGATTCCCTCCGCGTCGTCTTAGATTCCTCTCGCCGCCCACTATAAACTAAAAAGGCCGGGGCGTCTATATTAAATCGATTTAACCGAGCTGCGAAATCGTGCTCTTACCTACTGCTACCGCAGCAGACGGTCACTTGCGGTCTCGGCTTCTTTCTTCGACGTCGTCCTCAAAGACGAGTCTAGCCGGATCCCCTTGACCCGGCCGAAGAGCCAGTAGTAGCGGCCGCGTTTGGCGATGCGGTAGCCCATTCCGTAAATTCTGTAAACCTTTAGAGAATAGCGGCGGCTTTAATAATTAGATCCACGGAGGACTTTTGCTTATCCTAGAATTCGAACGTCGACGTTAACCTAAAAAAGGGCGGTCAGATAGAATGGGGTGTTCGAGTTTTAACTACCGATATACTTACTTAGGATAATTAACGTCGAATATACTCGGATATCCGGTTCGAGTTTTTAATAACGTCCTTTAATAACTCGAACCTCCGGACAACCTGTTCATCTTTGAAAGATAAAGATAATGCTCTTAGTACAACCCAAACGAAAGCAGGCAATAACCTCTCCATCTTAATATCGCCAGATTCCGAATGCGATAGGTACGCAGAGGTAAACAAAGAACACCGACGCCAGTCCCGTTTCCCGAAAAACCAAGGGGGTCCAGAGAAACATAGGGCGCCGTACGCGACGTCGGTTTCCGGAAAATCTTTATACGCTAAATCGAAATCAACGATAAGAGGTTTATTTTTGCTATCGACTAGTAAATTACTCGGACGGTAATCGCCGTGAATAACAAGTCCTTCCATAGGGTTTTCCTCGAAGAATTCCGGGTAGTTCTTAATTATTTCTTCGCAACACCTTCGAGCCATTCGTGTAATTCTTTTAACTTTACGTAAACCCTTACGGTAACTGTTTATTCTTTCTACAGAATGCCACAAACGGTCGCTTTCTAATAACCAATTACTGGGGTTTTTCGCACTCGGTAAATCACGGACTCTTGGGGAAACCACTTCTTTTTGAATTGCCCTACTAGCGGTATGGAGTTTAAATAATAAAATCGCCGCTTCAGTTATATCGCCTGGCGTTGCATACCCAAACTCGAAACGATTAGGTTTGTTCAGCGAAGAAACCCAAGGATAAATCAAAACCCAGTACCCGCTCAAACGGTGAACGTAGCCGCGACCTCCGAAATAACATGGTGGGATAACATTATCGAAACCGGTTTCTTTCAAAGTAGCTGTGTATTTCGCGACAAATGATAGATCGCGGTAAGTCCTCTTAATATCACTCGTTTCCTCGTTAATAATTTTAATAAAATATAAGTTACTATTACACACGGCTTTAAAGGATGCGTTCCATGATCTAACGTCGACTTCAATTAAAGCCCGAACATCTAAAACGCTCCTTAGGCTCTCGATTAAGTCATACGTGATCCTCCGTAAGCTCATCTTCCATTCAGAAGGCGTTAAACATCGATGCGAACCGAAATCCATAGCTCCCGAGGCCTAAGTAGTCCTTTTGTTCTTCTTCTCATAATAGGATGAAAACCGCGCCACAACACCGTACGTTTCCTCGAATAATAATAAAACGCTCGTTACGTCCATGGACCCAAATCCTTTCTCTCTCAATTGCCGTATCCGCTCCGTAATGATAGGGGTAAACGTAAGCTTGAAACCGGCGCCATTCGCTATATCACGCAATAAACGTTGGTCTTTTTCCGCGCTGTCTACCGTTGCGTTGGGGGTAAAATCGCCTGTTAAAACCCCGTTCCCATAGAGTTCGGTAAGTATTTTTGAAGAAGCCATACCGTGGGATATTACACTAAATGTCTTATCGATATTAAGGTTTAATACTGCCGCTAAACAAAATGCTTCAGCTATAGAATGGACCTGTATTTCCCCTAGCATATTATGGATTAATTTCGTAGCCGCTCCGTATCCGTGCGGGCCTACATAAATTATCACCCGACCGAAATACCGCAAAATAGGTAGCACTCTTTTATAATCATCCTCATCGCCACCTACCATTACTGTCAAATCGCCTCTTTGCGCCCCCCAAATTCCACCAGTAATGGGCGAGTCCAAATAGGAGTTGCCCGTACGCCGGCACTCCTCCCCGATTTTTTTTGCGTTATCTACGGAATTCGTAGATAAATCTATGATGGTTAACCGTCCAGTTGTACTAGATATCAACCCGCTATCGCCTAATACGACTTCAGATATTATTTCGGGGGTCGGTAACGATAAAATTACTACATTACAACTACAAGCGACTTCTTTAAGATTACGAAAAATCGTCGCTGGAGGACTCTCGAAAATAGCGACCTTCCGTTCATCGATATCGAATAACCCGACTGGTTTATTCGCTTTTAATAAATGGCTTGCTACGCACGAGCCTATCGCACCGACACCTATAATACCTATAGGTTTTTGCATAGGAGAGGTATCGTGTCTATCCATAAGAACGCATCCCTTCGAGTAAGCGTTTTATCTTCGGTATCTCCTTATCTAAATACCCATCAAAATAATAATCCCCAGCCCATTTGGATAACCCGTCTAAGGTTCTCAACGAACAATCGAGTATACTTTCTGTCGTGTATATCGGACAGATATCGGAAAATAGCCGGAGTTCGTTCTCACTTAAAACACTTTCAATATCCCGATCGGGGCGCGAATAATTAATAGGTTTAGTACGAGTAGCATCGGTGTACAAACCCATTAATTCTCTGCGAGCCCTTGATAAATATTCCAAAGCGTTCCACAAATGCCCGCGTAATATGTTTTTGCGAATCTTTAACATATTTATAAGAATATTTTTAAGGCGTTCTTGTGTATCTACCACGTATTCTTGATGCCGCAAACAAACCGAAACCTGCTCTGATTCGCCCCAGACAAAACAAGGTGACGCCCCCGGGTTGATTTCAGGTAAATCGTTTTCTCCGCATACCCCAACGTCTATAGCTAAACTAAAGTCGTCGAAAAAAAACATTGATATCAATTCCCCTAACCATGGTAAATAGCCGCATTCTTTATAAAATATTAAGTGTTCGAGGACAGAAAATTCCCGTAACAAAAACGTTTTCGCTTCTTTAACGTTTCGCACCACCGCCCATAAATCTAAATCACAGTAAGCAGTGTTCTGGGAAATAGTCGTTGACCCTCCCCAAATAAGGCAATAGGCCTCTTTACAATCTCTTATGCGGTGGATAACTATCCGGACAACGTCTTGCGATGACCCCGAAAGCGACCCGAATGCTGGAGGATATAACAAATCGTCGGATTCCATTCGCTATTTGTAACCGACGTACTTTGGGGTTTTTATAGGGGGAAGTCGTTCCAAGCTGATTTCAGATTCAATACCGAATCTGTCGGTAAAACGCTTTTGCGTAATATCTATTAAGCCCAGGCCTGTAGCACGGATTATGGTTGTCGCGACTTCCACTGATGTCGCTACTAGTTCGCTTTGATCCCTGTGTTTGTGGTATTTAACACCTAAATCGACTTGTCGTACTTCACCGATCTCCATACATTGTAAAAGGATTCCGAGGTCAACTGCGAAGCCCGGGTCGAAATACATATACTCGATATCTTTCTTTTTAACAGCGTATTCGCCCGTTAGCGGGTCACGGATTGAGGATAGTCGCGGGAATAATAAATTAATTAAAGGCCGGACGCATAATTCCGTTACCCGGCCGCCGTCGTTTGGATTTGACCCGTTCCTCTTTGTGTAAAACCCTTTCGCGATGCTAACAGTATTACTAGAATGCAAACTGTCTATTAATACTCGGGCTATATTAGGTTTTATAAACTCTAAATCGGCATCTAAAAATATCAAGTCCGACCCTTTAGCTTTTATTATCCCTAGGCGTATTGCCTGGTGTTTTCCTGGAATATTAGTTTTAACGACTCTTGCACCGGCTTTCAGGGCCTCGTCGCCGGTTTTATCCGTAGAATAAGAATCAACGACTATTACTTCGTCGACGTCATTAAGGACTGCCGAGACAACACCGGCGATCGTACGCTCTTCATTCCTTGCTGGGATGATAGCCGAAATACCCATTTTAATACGTACTTTCATTTGTTAATTATACCGCTATACGCTGGACGGAATCCCGAACTGCCCCAACGCGTTTTTTTAAACCTCCGATCTCGGTACGAAGCCCTACAACTATTAACAGGCCGCGCGAATGACCCGCCTCTGATAGCACGCATAGAGCTAGTTAAACTGCCGGTAGGATTAAAGGCCTCGTCGGGTGTATATGCTCTCGTATCGTCTAAACACCATTCTAGTACATTACCCGCTAAATCCATGATCCCGTTGTCAGGCGTCGTACCGCGTGTATATCTACTTACAGGTGTAGTGCCTCTATTAAATCTCCCGAAGTTCATAAAATTATCATCAGGAAGACTATCGCCCCACGGGAAAAGGCGCGGTTTCCGGCCACAGCCGTAAGCTACATATTCCCATTCTGCTTCAGTAGGAAGACGTAATCCGGCCCATTCGAGGTACGCAATAGCATCATCCCAACTAACACCGATTACCGGGTGCTTCGGTCCGTTGAAATTCGGGTCATCCCACCGTTCTGGTTCTATATAACCCGTTTCTTCTATGAACTTGCGATATTGGGCGTTAGTTATGGGGAATTTCCCTATCCAAAACGGGTCGAGCCGGACAGTATGCGCGATTAACTCAGTAGGTACATCTGGGTTTTCTTCGAAACCGTACGCACCCAGTTCCTCCGGATAAGACCCCATAATAAAAGGTTCCGGTTCAATTAAGGTTAAAACCGAACTATCCTTCAGATTCAAAAAAGATTCTTTTCTAGTCGACGTTTCACTTAACGGTTTGGGAGTCGTAGTATCTGCAACCCGAATCCGCGTTCCCCCGACCGGCGGCGGTACATCATTCGGTGTAACGGGTTCATCCTTTAGAAAATGAAATAAGAATGAAGAAGCCGCCATTGCTGCAACTTTTTGCCTTAATCCCTTAAGGCCTTCATCCACGTTCCCTTTGGTCCGGCCGTCGGCGAGATCGCATATCCCCCTTACGACGAAAACCGGCATGGGTGGTTCTCTTTGCCATGCCGCAACCGCAACCCCTTCGCTTTCCATTTCAACTGCGATTAAATCTTGTTGAAAGCTTAAGAGTTTATCCCTCGCAACTGCGTCCGCGAATAAAGAATTGCCGGCCGCTATCGGCCCCGGTTTAACCAACTTCGGTTTAGCCACTGCACCATAAACGGAAGGTTCGAATTGTAATTCGCTACCGTTCCAGGCCGGTACGTGATTGAGTTTTGATAACAACAAAGCGCTCGTTGGATGATGTCTGAAACGCGGTTGGAAGCCGGCCGTCGAATACCGTTTATAATCATACTCTACTATTTCTGTCGCGATAACAACATCCCCGATATCTATCCCTCCCCGCGAAAATCCTCCTGCTACGCCAAACATAATTAGATAGTTGGGATTCCACCTCGTAATTAGGTCTTTAGCGGCTTGGCCCGCGTCTGAATTCCCTGCTTGGGTGCATTGTACAACAACCAAACGGTAGCCCTTTCCGCCTTTGAGCGGAAATCGACCGACGAAATAGTCGCGGATATCCGGTAGTATACCGCGAACCCGTTCGGTCGCCTTTAAGTATTTAAGAACCGCGGTGGTTTCGCAGGAAATTGCGGTAATTATTCCGAAATCCGTTTTTGTCATTTCGTAACTAACCGAACCTGGCTATGGCAAAACGTCCGAAAAACCGGGCAGGCAAGCGAGATAAGCGAAACCCGTTATCCGGAAAAACCCGGTTTACCCACCATGCCGCCGGTATTACAAGCTGCCAGGTTTAGCTCTCCTTTCTCCTACGTTTCTTTTTCCATGACCGGCTTAACCGCCCGTCGCCGTCGCCGCGTCGAGTCGGTACGCCACCCAGTCGGCGAACTTGGTTTCGTCGTTCGACGAGAGAGCGTAGATGTCCCGGATGATCAGGTCGTTGCTAGCCGGCGTCCCCGCCGGGCAGCTGCAGAAGAAGTGCTTGCAGCGGATCTTGGGTGGAGGAGTAGAAACGGGTTCTGAAGCAACCGACCCAACAACTACTGTAACCGGCGACGACAAGCTAAGGAAAAAGGCGCGTCTCATATTTTTTCCGGAAACCTTTCCAAACAGGACTGGTTTTAAGCAGCGTATTTCCTTTGTGTGATATACCTTCTTTGTTTTTCGAGCAACTTCAATTCCGGCCCTAATAGCTTTTCGCTGGTCGATAATTTATGGATGGTAGCCAAGGCTCTATCGTAGTAATTATTTCTGCGTCGCGAGTTGTCTTCGGTTCCGGCGATTTGTATATACAAATCTTTAAGGATTCTCAGGTGTGGGAATTTTTCGTTCAAATCGGGTTCGTCCCGATCGTAATGCTCGATAAGAGACGCAGCCAAGTATTTACGATTCTTCCGTTCTGGGTTCGAAGTAACGGCGTGATATCCGAAGGCGAGGGGGATTGCCCTCTCGAGTTCATGGTCGGGCCCTATGCGCCTTTGTAGTTTCCGGTAATTTAAAAAAGCTTTGTTGTATTCCCCATACCGGCCAAAGTGATTACCTAGGTTAAAAAGCCCCCTTTTATCGGCGGAGTCAATCCCTGCTATTTCAAGGAAGAGCCGTTCAGCCTTCGCTCTTTGCCCTGTGTAGGAGTGGATTACCGCCAATCGGTTTTTATACGATAATTCTCCCGGGTTCCGCCGTATTAATTCGTTAAGTATCGAAACCGCGATTTCGATTTCATCTTGGCGTCTTGAAGTGATTTGGTAGCCTTTATAGCCGAATCCCGCTAGAGCATTCGCCCACGGAAATAGTATGTCTTCAGGGACATCTGAACAAACCGTCGATATATCACCAGGGAAAAGAGGGCTTTCCCTTTCGTATTTACTTACGAATTGTTCGCAGACCTTTTTTGCAGCTTCGAAGTCACCCAATATTAAATGAACGTTAGCTAAACGCGTTCGTACGGTTCTTTCGAGGGGTTTGGGCAAATCTTCGCTTATAAGATTTTGTAGAATACTCTTCGCCTCGGTGTATTCTCCCTTTAGGATGTGACAAAATTGTTCATTAAGAGCCGTTTGTTGGCGTTTCGAACCGCGTGCGTACTTGTAGGCTTCGAGGAATTCTTTGCGAGCCTTATCCGCGAGTTCGGTTATAGCCGGAGGGAAGTCGAGGGTTTCGAAAGTCAGCTCGTCAAGGTTGGGTATTTCTTTGTCGGGTTCCCTTAAAAATAATTTCCTATCGCTGGTTGCTTCTATAAGATATCTGAAACCGTTCCCGTAATACGTGTAGAAAAGTAGATCCGTTGGTACATCGTCCTCCTTTATCTGTTCTTTTAATATTTTAAACTCCTCGTCGCACCGGTCGAAATCCTCTAATTTTAAAAGGCCGGCCGTTATATTAATCCGCGATTTGTAATAAGTACTATCAAGCTCGAGTGCTCTTTCATTAGCTTTAACAGCACGCTCAAAGTCGCCGGTTTCGAAGTAAACGATCCCAGAAACATAGTGGTATTCCGGCGAAGCGGTTTCGCTCTCCGGGATCTGTCTCAACAATTGTCCGGCCGCTTTCAGGTTTTCCTCATCTCTCGTTACGGCAAGGCATAAAATTTGATTTAATTTATATTTCGTACGGTCTTCATTGGCTAAGGCGCGATTAATGAACTCTAGCGCCTCCTCGGGTCTTTCCTGTCCTATTTTTACGCCACATAGAATATTGTAATACTTTGCCTTTTGTGCTGGTTCGAGATTCTCGACGAGATACCTTACAGGCAATAAAGCTTTTTCTGCTCCGTCGTATTCCCCTAGATCTACGTATTCTTTTGCGTTAGCAAGGGCTTCGTTAGCCGACTCTTTAATATTATCCGCGAGTTCACTTGTGCTTACAAGTTCCGAATTAAGTTCGTCGATTGCACCGCCTAAGTCGTACGGGGAAAAAAAGAGATTACCGTTCGGTAGTCTTTCCAGCCTCTTTAAATTAATCCGTCTAACGTCGCCAATAAATATTTCGGACCGGCAAAACCTTTCGACGTAATCGGGGTGGAAGAATTCTCTTACTATATCGGGACGATTCTTAAGCTTTCGATTTAACCACTCGCCATCCCATATTCGAAATTCTATATTTTCCTTTTCTTTAAGGCGTTTCTCCCATACTTCCCTTTTTTGTTCGTGCTTCGGGGAAATCAACTTACAAGGAGTGCAAAGCACGAATACTTTGGCTTTGCCAGCCCATATCCCGGTGACGAATTCTTCTAAAGCTTCGTCGATTTCCCCCGGGTCTAGCTTTTCCGTATTCTTACATTGGTAAGTTATGATCTCTCCTGTATGTTTTCTCCTCGCGTAGATGTCTATCCCGTGTTGTCTATAACCCCGTTTCGAAGCATATCGTCTACATTCTTCGATCTCGGGGTCAGATTCAATTATAGTTTGGATCAACGTTTCGAACTGATCCGGATAAAGCTCCCCGTAATCGATCGTTTGAATAAGAGGATCGACAGGAGGTTTAGCAGTGGTTTTGTTCTTACGCTTCTTCTTCAATTCTAACCGCGTACGCTTCGGTACTATTTAAGAGACAGAGGTTTTAAATGCAACCTTTCTAACCTCGCCCTCAACGCCTGCGCGCTCACTACGAGGACGTCGGACAAAATATCCTCCCCGGAACCCCACGTTGCACCCGTACTCCTCCCACAACCGGCGTAGGTCTCGTTCGGGCATCAGCAGCGCCACGGCGAACTTGTTGGCCGCCCGCTCGGCGCGGCCGCGCTCGCCGAAGAACCGGACGCCGGCCTGCCCCAGCGCGTAGTAGCCGAGCTCGTGCGCGACGGAGGACCCCCGCCGCACGTAGAGCATATTCTTTCTTTTTGACAACGACGATGACGAGAGGCCCGGTTTAGGGGGGGTTCTTATTTAGCGGTAGATGGCTTTAACTCTACCGAGTGAGGCGGGGGTTAATAAAGAGGTGCCTTCGGCCCCTATGCCTGTTTCGGTTATCCAGGTTGTTGCCCCTTCATAAGAACCCGTCCAAAGTATCGCCCCGTACTGCAAGGGTTTGGACGAATTACCAACCGAGGCCGAGTAATATTCCTTGCCGGGCTGCCAAAAACTTGCCGCGATGGAGCCGCTTTGGTTTAAGTCTAAAATATACGCGCTTATAGGCGGGACGACACTACGTCTTGTGGCGACAAGATAATTGCCGTCGCGGCCGTTTGCCTTAGTCGTATACGCTAATCCTTGCGTATAGATATCGTTTGGTAATTGGGTAGAGGTATAACCTGCACGGCTGCCAGTCGGGGTATAATGGTAAAGGGTTGTCCTGGAAACGGTATAGTAATAAGTCCCGTTCCAAGCTATGGCGGGCTGGTCGTTTATCGTAGATATGGAAAACGAACCTGCAATCGAGCCGTCACGTTTATCCACAAAATACAGGTATTTTTGGTAACAGCTTAACGCCATATAATTACTTCCAAGGTGGCAGGGGGCCGTATCCGTAACAAATCGTGTCGATGGGCAATCCCAATTTATAATACTTACTTGCATCCCGACTTTTGTATGCTTTATAATCTGGGACACATACGGGAAGGGCGTGCGGTAAAACGTATAAACGTAACTTGCGTCGGAATGTACACGCACTCCATTAGTCGGTTGCCAACTACTAATTACGCTACCGAACGTACCCCAAGCCGACGTAACCATTAGGATTATTGAAGCTGTTATTGCTATTAACTTTTTCATTCTCATCACCTCTATACTATATTATAGCACATTTCAAGGGAAAACCGCGGTGGGGTACGGAGGAGATCGCGGTGAAGTCGGGGGAGGCGTCCCCCTCGACGATCTCAAAACGCAACCGGCGGCACAGGCGTTCCAGGTTGACCGGAACGCGGCCGCCGGCGAGACGATAGTATTTCCTTGCGATCAGCTCGGGCTTGATGCCCACGCGTATACCCTCCCTAGTATTATACCCGCCTTACCTGTCAGGTTCTGTCAGTCCGCCGCTCTTTTTTACCTTGTCCTCGAGTTCTATGTAATAGAGGATCTTCGCAACCTCTTCGTTGAAGGCCCTCGTCTGTTCGGGCGTCAGCCTAGCGATCCGCTTTACGACGTCTCCCTCGAACTTCGATAGTATTGCCTTTATTTCCCCCTCCGTCAAATCGGGCACGAGCGCCAGGAGCTCCTCGTCCGGCTTCCGGGGAATACCGTCGACCTCGGCGGCGAGCTTCTCGCGCTTCGCCGCGAGCCACCGGAAGAAGTCCTTCAGGTCCGCGGCATAGCCGGCGTCGACGGCCAGCTCGAATAACTCGCGGAGGTCATCAGGGAGGTCCTCGGCGTGGACCGCGCGGCCGAGGAGGTAGTCTGCGGAGACGCCGAAGTAGTCGGCAAGTTTGGTTAGCAAAGCGGCCCGGGGTTGCTGGTCACCTAATTCGATCCGGGATATATTCGCCCCGGTCGTACCGACGGCTTTGGCTACGTCTTCTTGAGACAACCCTCGCTTTTTCCGTAATTCCCTTATAAGTTTTCCTAAATCCACGCCGCAGTATACCATTTCCTTGGCAGAGTTCAATAAAAAAAATTTATAAGCTTCAAATTTTTCTTGACTCTTCTCACCTTTTGTGCTAATATTATTACTGAAATGGCTACCAAGGGGTTTTTTTACTTACGGGCAAACGTTTGCGTATGGTAATCACGGTTAATATAAATACGCTCCGCGACCTCCGCACGGCCCACGGCCTCGACCAAGAACGCGCCGTAGCTTAGTTAAAACGGTAGTATTTGGTATTTCCACTTCGTTGTACTAATCGTCGTTAACGCTGGTCGCTCCTAATGACAGACGGAAAGCTAACGAAGCTGCTTATGTTCGCATCAAGCTTGCTATGACTGCCAATAAATCCCCATCAAAAGGCGAGGACGTAACGCTGAACGACGTAATAGCGCCTTACCTTACCTATTGCGCCGCGCGGAATAAGCCCCGAACGATATCTCTCAAAAGAACCTATTTAAGGCGTTTCGTAGACTTCGTCGGGAACGTACCTATCCACGATATTAAATGCTATCACGTCGAGGACTTCATGAGCCACCGCGCTTTTAACGGCAACGCTCCCGCCAATAACCGGACGTTGACGGTCTTAAAACACTTCTTCAACTTCGCCGCCCGGCGCGACCTCGTCGAAGACAACCCGTGCCGAGGCGTCAAGGGTTTCCCCGAACAGAGGAAACCTATAAAGATCCTCGGCGAAGACGAACTCAAGACCTACTTCGACTACTGCCGCGCAAATGACCCGTTGTTGTACGACCTTTCGGCGGTAGCGTTCGGCACCGGCCTCCGCCACGGCGACATCTTGAAGATACGCGGCGCCGACGTCGACGGCGAAAGGCGAATGCTTACGGTGCAAGTTTCCAAGCGTAGCGGTGAGCTAACGTTACATCTACCCTTAAACGGTCGGGTATTTGCCGTACTCTCCCGGCGAAAGAACGAGCACGGCGACGGTTACCTCTTCCCGCGCCGGAACGCCCCTCACGTCGTCGACTTCAAGAGGAGGTTCGCTCGAGCGAAAAAGGCTACGGGGGTGGAGTTTCGGTTCGGCGAGTTCAGGCATAATTGCGCCACCGCGCTACTCCGGGCCGGCGTCAACGTCTACGTCGTGAAAGAGCTACTGGGTCACACAAGCGTGAACACGACGGCGAGGTATTTGAGACTGCTCGGCGACGACTTGCGCGCGGCCGTAGACAAGCTGGACCTGGAATTCGCACGCGCCGGATGATCTCGCCAGACCGCGTTCGGGGGGAGTATTAAAAGTAAATTGACGGCGCGTATTTTGAGCGTAACCCGGTAGTCGGACCTCACCCCACAACTGTAAGTAATTTAAAAGGAGGCCTAGAGATGTCGAAGGAAGCAATTACGAACATCCCCGCGAGGGAAGTGAAAGCGGTCGAAATCGTCACTAAAACGGCGCCCGGGGAAAGGGGCCAGACGCGCGCCGAAACTCAACTCGAGCGCCGCGACGTTGTAGTAATAAAGCACGTAATACCGGCCGGCGAAGAGGGCTTCGTATACTTGACGTACGCCGACGGCGACGAGGAAGAAATAAAACTGGCGCGAGAGCTCACCGTTGTCGACTATTCCGTCGACGTGGAAGGTTTCAGCGAGCTGAAGATAAAATATTATCCCGACAAGGAGAAGCCGGTCGAGCCGGCTGAGGTCAACGACCCGTCCCGAAACGGAAGCTCATAGAATTGGCCACAAAACCCCGGCGAGGGGGCGAGGATACGACGACGTTCGCGGCGGCGCGGCGCCGACAGGTCGTACAGCGGAAAGTCCTTTTCCAGTTGTGCCACGGCCAGCATGCCGCTACAGACCCCCCGCGGGGCGTGCTGGGGACCCTCTGCGCTCCTGCTTATCAAGCAGACGCCTTCTAGCAAACAGCCCCGCTATAAAGCTGTGCGTTATTTTGATACCATAACGCCGATTTCAATAAACGATCTAGCAACGCCGCGAAGCTTTCTCTAACGCTTCGTATAACGCGCCGGGTTCTCTCACAACGACAACCCGGAGAAGCTGAAGCCGTACTCCCAGTACCCCTCCGTCGAGTGCCAGTCCGGGACGACGTACTCGCCGTAGCCGCCGACCGTCGTCCGATGGAGGATGAGGAAATTCAACCCCATCAAAGCGGTGTAGCCGAACTGCGTCGCCCAGCCGGTCCGGTTCGTCTTCTTCTTGGAGTATATGAAACCGCCGCCGGCGTACGGGTCCAGCAGTCGGCCCGCGCGCGGGTGGCCGATGACGCGCAACTTCGTCGGGACGTAATTGTACTTGACGTCCTCGATGCGGTAACCGGCGTACGCCACCTCGGCGTTGACGGCGGCGCGCTTAGTGAACCAGTAGGACGCCGCGAGCCGGTACAACGGCGTCGCGTCGGCGCCCGGCTCCGGCGGCGTGAACAGCGAGATGCCGCCCGAGACGTCGACGTGACCCGCTCGAGCCGGACACGCGGCCAACGCCGCGGCCGCGATAAGTATCCACCTCATATTATAAAAGGCCCTCGCGGGCCCCTGCCGGGTTGATAACAACCTTACCTGAACAACGCTTTGACACGCCCCACCGACGCCGGGTATACACCTATTCCGGCAGGACAGTGAATCCTGTAAACGACTCGGTTTCCTGCACAAGCTACCCATATATACTCGCCGTAATAGGCTAAACCCCGGGGGCTAACATGAGGTACCCAAAACGACGCAATAGATGATCCGCTAAGCCGGTATCCTTTAACGGTCCGATCCGTATCCCACAACCAGGCGGCTGCGTTCCGGTAGTCCCAAGCGATATCGGTCTCCATTCGCCAGATCCTAAAATACGAAACAATGCTACCGGTCGTAATGTTGTGCCTACAACAATTATACTCGTACTCGGTAGCTTGCCCCGCAGAGAAAAGGACCGCTGCGCCCTTACCGCCGTCGCCTTTTGATTGAGGCGCCATACCGTAAGGACCGTATTTAAGATCTGCACGCCAAGAGGAATATATACTACCGTTGCGGGCGTCGCAGCGGTATACATATTTCGTGCTGGCGCAACTTACCCATATATAAGAGGGAGGCGTGTAAGCTATCCCCCGCGGCGTCGTCGCTCTTCTAACAGGCCACGAACTATAAATAGAACCATTGTAGGGGTCCATGATGAAGACGTGGTTCGAATAATACTCTAAACCATATAGGTACCTATCAGAACGGGTTAAACCAAATAGCCGTAATTCCGGTTTCGGAAAAGAACCGACGACTTCCCCCAAGTAAGCCCAAGCATAAACGGCCGTCAACGCCCCGAGCGCCGCGGCCGTGCAAATCGCTAGTTTCCTCATTTCCCTTTACCTCCTCGAGCCACTGTCCTCGGCGTTTAATATAACAGGAAAGACCGCTAACGTCCAACGAAAAGCGGGAACGCACGGCTCTGATGCCCGGCGGAATAGAACCTTCACGCCGCGCCGGCCGCGGTCAGGCCAGCCCGGATCCAATTCAGGCCCTTCCTTCGATAAGCCTTCTATGTCGGTATACTACAGCGGGTTGTTCGCGCAGTAGACGTACGGGTTGACGGCGTTCGCGCTCGAGACGTCCTTTATCGGGTCCGGGCTGATGAACCGCCCCACCAGCGGGTCGTAGAACCGCGCGCCGAAGTCCATCAGGCCGCCGTCGTCCTATAAAGCGGAAGATATCCTTTTAACGGCTTATATGGTTATATATATCCTATCGTAATTTCCTTTATCGTATTACGTCCTTGGTCGTCTAAGCCGAAAAACCAAAACCGTAGTCGGCGAGTATAGAAATCCCACGAATAAAAATAATACTCGAAGTTATCTTCTATCACAAAATAACCTTTCCCGCCTTTTGGTAATATACGGAGGTAATTCCCCGTACGGCGGTCCCAATCATCCTCTCTACCCCGCGTAATTGCAGAATAGACCTTCGACCTATATATCGCCGTGGGATCGTCGCAGATATATACCCCCTCGGGCGGCTCGCCGAATTCATAACTACCATATATAGAAAGGTTATGCCAATAAAAAAGGTATAAAGTAATATAAGCCGCCTCTTCCAACCCCTCCAACGTCTTAAATTTCGGGTCCGTGTCGAAAAGCGCCGCTATATCGGCAATGACGTGTTCGTCGGCCGCCACCATCCACGGGTCGGGTATCCTGAGGTCTCGCATGTATTTATGGGCCGGGCTCTCAAGATTGTTCGATTCGGGTTTGTATATGGCGCTCACGCCACCGTACCAATCGCTGGGTATATTTACGAATACGTAATCGTCTAACGAGTCGAATTCGTAACCGTACTCCGCTTCTTTGAACTCCCGGAATAGCGTCTCTTTCGATACTTTTATTAATGCCCTCGGTACCACCCAGACGGGGTTTCGTTGGTAACTCAAATAAAATAACTCCTTCGCGAGTTCATCCGTTGGGCGGTCGATAAGTACGCGCTTAATCTCTAATAAATCGTCGAGCTCTTGAGTTTCCGGGGCCCCTAAGGCCCCCGCCGGAAGCGCGAGAAGGATTACCCATAAAAGAGATAACGAGAAGAACAAGGCCGCACCGAGCCCCCGCATTACGCGCGCTTCGTTGCCCATGTAATCGACTCGGCTTCGCATATTTTATTCCTTTGATTTAGTATGGTCTCTAAGGCAATTCTTCTTCACTGAAATAAGCTCGGAACTGATCATACCCGGTCCTATTACCCCCGATAAAAGCGTCTGTTAAAGCCATCCCTGTACCGGCCCGTTTAAAAAACCCGTATACGTCAGAAACTGTTGGCCTCTGTAGAAACGGCGTAAGCAAGTTTCCGTGCCCTTCGTTCCCCACGTTCCATATCCCGTGGGCCATTTCGTGGCACGCAAACCACGACGCGATATAATTTACCGCTTCCGGATAACCTACGCTTAAATTCCTTATAAAACCTGTTTCATACGCGACCTGATCATAATTTATATAACTAGGGTTCGAATAATCGCCCCGGTGAAAGCCGATTTCCGCCGATTCCCCGAAACCCCACGCTACCCGTTGCCGGGCGTACTCGGCCCCGCCTAGGAATTCGGCGTACGCGTCGCCCTTTTCTACTTCCCCCGCTCCCTTACGACCTTCCTCTCCAACGAATACCGTACTGTCGCCGGTACACGCCGTCATAGCGCCCCTGATTTGCCGTTGGTCGCTTTCCGACCATTCTAAAGCGGGGTCTAAATATACGTATACCGTATTCGCGCAACCCAGGGCGCGGCGTATCAAATTATCTACGGTATAATTATGGACTACCTGTATGGCCTGGTTAGTAGCCCATCCACACTGACTACCGGTATATTGGGTTCCCACGCATTCGTAAACTACCCATTTCTCCGTCTCTGGGTCCCATACCTGCGTTTCCCCACGGAAACCACCGCTCGCGTGGCCGCCGCCGGCGGGGCCCCCGCCCTCTTCGGGCGGCGGCTTCGGCGCCGGCGCCGCGCTCAACCCGAACTTGTCCGTATACCTCAGCGGGTTGTTCAAACAATAAACGTAAGGGTTACTCGTTTTAGCGGACCCGTTATTACTAATCGGGTCCGGGCTGGTGAACCGCCCCACCAACGGGTCGTAGAACCGCGCGCCGAAGTCCATCAGGCCGCCGTCGTCCTCGTTCCCCATATACCCGTACTGGCTCCCCCACGTTACCGGCTGCTCCTCCAACGTCTCCCCGAACGGCGCGTAATCCCCCTTCCATACCACCTGGCCGTCGATGTCGGTACGCATTACCGGCGAGCCGAGTAGGTCGTGGTGTTCGAAGTAGAGCTGCCCCTCGGGAACGTTCCCCTCGTACTCCAGCGTCGCCAGCTTCCGCCCCAACCCATATATATATTCATAACGCCGCGTCGTCAAGTCCCGAATTAGGATGCCGTCGAACGTCGCGCTCCCCGCGCACGTCGCGCCGACCCCCAGCGTTACCTCGAACCAATCCTCAGTCGACGTGAACCGCGCCGTGTACGCCGCCCAATCGCTCGCGCCCGAGCCGAGGTTGCACACCTCCACGAAGTCACCGGTGTATACCGTCTCCACGCCGCCTTGCTCGGCGCCGGTAATGTTGCCCACGATCGCGAACGCGCCGTAGTAGTCGCTCTTGGCCGTAATACTGTGTTTTACGAAGACCGTGACCTCGTACTCGGTGCGGGGTAGGCAGGCGATGCGCTGCTTGAGTATGGTGTTGCTTATGGGGTCGGCGTCGAAGCCGCGGCCCAGGAGGCGCTCGACGCTTCCGAGCGACGGCGACCGTATCGCGTCCTCGCCGCGCGTCAAGGCCGCGGCGGCGCCGTTCATATGAGGAGCGAGTTCATCCACGCCGACGGCGCCGCCGTTGGGCTCGGAGGTCCAGGCCGTAAAGCCGACCGTCTCGTCCGTCGACCCGCTAATTTGCCAATCCTCGAAGTCGTTGTTCTCGCACACGTCGGGGACTTCCTTTATCCCCACGTCCTCGAAGTACGCGACGCCGGTCCCCTCTCCCTCGACGCCGAGGCGGACTTTAACCCAACCGTTCGCGGGCGCGACGTAGTGCCCGGTATAACGCTCCCAACCGCTAGTTCCCGCCGGCGGCACGGCGATATAATACGGTTCCCAGACCCCACCTTCCATCTCGGCGACTATAAACGCCTGTGCGTCGGCTAGCGATTCCGTTTTCACGGCGGCGGTAACTTCGTACGTCCGGCCTCCATAGACCGGCTTCGATTGCCAGACTTCGGTCGGCGGTACGCCGGCGCCGCCCACGGTCCTCGCGACGATAGCCGATACCTCCGTAAGTATGCCGTCCCCAATATAGAATTCGCCGCCGGCCCATTGCTCCTCCCAATAGTAGAAGTCTAAGGGCATAATATTATTATTTGCCTCGAACGACGGGTTCTCGAGATCGTTCTGGTACTCGGCGACGGAGAAGCGGTCGAAGTAGACGGCGCCGCTCGCGTCCTTATCCAACACTAACTGAACGCAAAGGCCGGGCTGACAGGAAGCGAAGACCATGCGGTATTCCCGCCACTCTTCGCCCGTTATGTCGGCCGAATCGAGCGTTTCCTGGGGCGCGTCGAGAACGTCGAACCCTTCCAGGTCCAGGCCGCCGTCGGCCGGTTCCCACTCGAGGTCTTTTGTCGTTAAATGCACGTACGCCCGCCCGGAGAAGTCGGCGCTCGTCTTCGCGAAGAACCGCGCTTCGTACGTGCGGGGCGGGTCGTGTTTAATCGGTATCACCTGTATCAGCTGGAAATTGTGGTTACACGCCGCGGGGCGCCACATTTTAACGGCGAGCTTACCGTCCAGCGGGTCCGTCGGTTCGCAACAGATCCCGCCCGCGGTGGCCCCCCCCGTGTATTCGGTCCAATAACCGAAATCGCCCACGGTTACGCCGTCCACTTCGGCCCTACTTCCTACTGCGGCCGTAACCGCGCTTTCCGCCCCGGCGGCCGCTTCGCTTAACGCCGCGTCAATCCCGGCGCCGGCGCCTTCGTCTCCCGTGGGTTCCACCCATACGTCTTGCGAATAAATTTCGAAGCTCGGGTTCATGACGACGTTGGCGCTCGACTTCCGGACGTCGTTCGAGAACTCCATTACGGTCCGGCCCCCGGCGTCGAGCACGTACTTCGACGCGGAAGCGTAGCTAACTTTATATATCTTCGCGCCGGCGCCGTCGTACGTAAACTCCCACTCCTCGTCGCCGCTGACGAAAGGTCCCGCTCCGGGGTTCAGGTAATCCAACGAGGAATCGGTAGCCTCGCCCGGCCTTTCGTAGGCCGACGGCACGCCGTAAGCGGGGTTACTCGTTTTCGAAGTGGAACGAGGAAGCGGGCTGGCCGCCCCGTACGACGCGACGGCCGAGGACCTATCCGCCGCCGCGGCCTTAGGCGCTGCATCGCGGTCGCCCCCGGCCGCGTCGCCGCCCTGCTTCTGGATTTTTTTAAGACGGCCGGCGTAATCGTACGTGTAATCGTACGTCACGCCGTTCGGGATGCTGTACTTAGTCGCGACGGCGCCGTTGGCGTTATATGTATAGGTGTTCCCCCAAGGGTCGGACGCCAACCTATTCTTGTAATCTTCGTACGTATAATAATATTTTACAGTGTTCCTCTCTTCGTACTGCCTATTACCGACCTCGTCGTAGGCGTAATGCACGCCTCCCACGCAATAAAACTGGTACGGAGGGAAGAACGGCTCGGAAGCGCCCCCGCCGCCCCCGTTTCCGCCATCCGACTCGTGGCCGATTCGGCCGATACCACCCTTTATACCGGCCAGAATAGTTTTACGCACGTCCATACCGTCGGTTTCCCACCCCACTTCGTACCAAACCAAGCGGTTCAGCGTGTCGTATTCGAAGGTCCGCTTCCGGTTGTGATCAGCATCCGGTAAGCTATCGATAATTTGCGCGACGTTGCGATTCCCTTCGTAGGAGTACCAGTAGATGATATCGTCGAAGTAGTTTTCGGCCATATCGAACCGTATTTCGCTTATTAATTGGTGCTCGTAGGGATCGTACGTGATAATAGTTTGCCGGGCGTTATTCGGCCGTATATGTTCCAAACGGCCGCGTTTATCGTACTCAAACCCCCTTGTAATATCCTCGTCCGAAAACGGGTTTATACCGGCCATGAGATAATCCAATTTGGCCTCGGGGTTACGGTCGATCGAAAGGCCGCGGGCTTTCAGCGAAGGTAGTATTCTTGACGTTACGCTAATACCCGGCGTCCGCGGCCCCGGGCGCTCGCCCGGGTTTAGGGTAGGCGCGCCGTCGCCCTCGGGCACCGTTTCGCCGCCGTAGAAACCGGGGATATTCTTAAGGCGGCCTATGGCGTCGTATTCGTAAAAAACGGCCGTCCCGGAGGGGTATTTTTCCGACGTCAGCTGGCCGCCGATATTGTAATAATACTCGTGCGCGAATACGTCGTTGTCGAAATAGCAGCGATCCGACACCGTCGCGACGGTACGGCCCATATTGTCGTAATGGAAGGATTTTTTTTCTATTAAATCCTCGGTCCACGTCAACTTGCCTATCGGGTAATCGGTGGGGTATTCGTCGAGGCCGCCGCCCACGTCGCCGTCAGGATATTCGTCGTAATGATAAGTAATCTTGACGTCGACGTCCAAGTCGTCGAAAAGGCCCCTAATTTTCTTGCCGACGACCGAACGTGAGAGGTCTTTCCCCTGCGGCCTTTTCGCGTTGGCATTATCCGTCGAGGTATCGTACAACGGCAACCGGCGGGCGAAGATGTCCACGCCAGCGCTAAAAGTTATTCCGCCGCCGTCCGCGTCGCCGCCCGGTATCCCGCCTTCGTCGTAAACGCCCTCGGAGAGTACGCGGTTCAAATCGTCGTAGGTGTAACCTATATATTTATATTGGCCTAAAAGCTCGGGGTCCTGGAAAGCGACGAGGCTGCCGACGTCGTCGTAGCCGTACGTTAACGGACCACGGTCCGGGTCGTTAACCGAGGTCATTCTGGAAAGGGTGTCGTACGCGTACGTCGTTTCGAACTGCCCCTGTTGTTGAGAATTAGCAGCGATATTTTTCTCTAAACGTCCCAGGTCGTCGTAGATAAACGTTGTGGTAGTAATATAATCGTGGACCCGGTCACCCCAAGCACTGTTATCATTAAACGGCCATAAAGCGTCGTACTGCCCGCCTTCCAACGTTAAGACGTGGCGGCCTAAGCTGTCGTAGTATTTCTTCATCGCCCGGCCGCACTCGTCGTAACCTTCGACATATCTTAAGCAAGCGTCGTCGGAGTAAGAGTACATATCGTTCGGTTCGGAACCGTAACGCGTCCTACGAACGGTGCGGTTTATATAACTACCGCCTTGTACTATAGCGTACGTGGCGGGGCCATAGACTTCGGAGATTCGCGGGCCTCTCAAAGAATCGAGCTCATATACCGTTTCCCAAAACGGCCGGTATTCTACGTCGGGGCCGTAAAAACAGTCGTTCAACGGGAAGGGCACGCGGATGGAATACGTCTTACCGGGTTGTACGCCGTCGATCCGCCACTCGTCGGCCTCGTAGGGCACGAACCGACGGCTGGTAACGCCCAGCGTATTCGTCTCGACGTCGTAGTACATCCCTCGCCAATACCCCTCAACCGGTTCTTGGGTCTGTTCGTCTAAAAGCGGTGCGTTATAATGTTTAATCGTCCGGAAAAGTTCGCCCAGGCCGTTGTAGAAGGAAGTCGTCCACTCGTACCTGCTTTGGCCCGGGTCTTCTATAAGTTTCGCGGTACGGACCCAATTAATACCCTTCCACGGCCTCGTTAAATCTATTTCCCCAAACTGCGCCCAGTTGTAACGATACTTGACCGACGGTTCTTCACTATGTAAGCCCCGGGGACGGTTAGGGTACCACACGGCCATAAGCCGACCTAAATTGTCATATTTATACTCAGTTACCAGACTGTTGGGGTCGGTAACTTTAACGACCGTGCTTTGTACATCGTCGTACTCGACCGTCGTTACATGTCCTAACGCGTTCTCGAACCTCGTCGGGAGGGAATTATTATACGTGCTCGAATACTCCGTCTTCGAATGCCGGCCCTTGGGGTCTATTACTTCTAGAAGATTGCCGTGGATGTCGTATGAATGGTACGTTGACGTAATTTTCTCGTCTTCGGTTATTAATTTGTCGCCGTTATCGTCGAGCCACACCCAACTCTCCTTGGGATATATACGAATAGGGTCTCCCCAATCGAAATCGTGGTAATGTATTTCGGAAGCGGACAACCTTTCGCCGTCGTGGTCGCGGACCCCTACCCGGTACTTCTGCGACATCATATGCTTTTGGCCGTAAACCATACTCGAATAGGGGTCGCCCGTCTGGTCGTACGCGTACGTTATAAAGGTCGTACGTACTTTTTCCCACCCGTCGAGGTTATCGCGGAAATCGTCCCAAAGATTTCCGGCAATCCTCGAGCTCTCTCGCCCCACGCCGGCCGCCGCTTCGCCGACTTCGGTTTTACCCGTAACGACGCCGACTAACGTTTCGCCGACGAACTCCCCCGCCGCGGCGGCGAGTTCCGCTGCCGCGCCGGCGGCCGAATTCTTACCCGCCTCACCCGGATCTAATTCCCCACCTATATCGCGATATACTTCGATTTGGCGCGGAAGGCCGTTACAATTTTCGCACTCGATGGTCCCCGGCTCGAGCGGAGGGTAGTGACAATAGGCCGTTCTCTTGGATACGCCGTCCGCGGTCGCTATTTCCGACTTCAACCGCTTCCAGCCGGATACTATTTTATACTCTCCTGCCTCGTCGTTTCCATCTCCGTACGTCCCGCTAAAAGTCCACATCTCGTGTTCGCCGTAGTTATATACGACGCTATCGCCACCTATTACGCACACTTCTTCGGGTACCCCGCGCTTCCACTCGTTGCTGGTAAAACGATAGATGGGCTCCAAATCCCCCGGCTCATCCGGTTTCTCCTTGGCCGTAACGTAATCCGTCTTCACGTTTCTTATAGTATCCCACCACGTGGGGCACCCTTCCTGCCCCGGGTCGGCGAATTTCTGCTCGGTTTGCGCCCGAACGAAATCGTGACCGACGTAATTACTCAGGGAGTATAACCCGGCAGAGGTCTTATATCGATGCGGCCCACCGGCGGGGTCGTATATCGCCACCCCCATCCCGTTCCAGTATTCGACTCTACGAAAATCCATCGGCGTATCGGCCTGGCCGGGGTCGAAATCGGTCCTATACGCGATCCACTCTACGACCTTCGGTCCTTTAACCGCGGGGTGCAGCTCCGTATAGTCCTGAATCCAATTGATAACGCCGTCTTTATATCCTACTTCCATCTCCCCACCCGTCGGGAATTTGATCATTTTTAACCGCCAGGGTCCGACGCCCCAGGGGTCCCTTTCGTCAAGGTAACAGTCGTACTCATCTCTATAAGGACTATCCGCTCCTTCGTATACGAACTTGTACGGCGGCAGCTTCCCTTCCTCGTCCTTGCCGTAGAGTTGGACTTCTTCGAGTACGAGCCTCCCGCCCTGGTTATAACCCCAGTTTTCGGTCACCGGGTGCTCGTCCCACGCGATAGCTTCGCTCTGAGGATTATAGGGGTAGTAAGAAAACCTGACCTCGCTTACGCGTTCGTCGTTGCCGTATTTGGACTTCAGCGTTATTTTATCCAATTTCTTAGGGTGTTTGTGCCCGTTTACCTTGGTCCACGCGACGGCGTCAGCATAAGCCCGGTAAGAAGTTGTGAACTCGGCCCGGTGCGTCGGCGTTTCGACTTCGTAGATAACCGCCAAATGGATAAACGTCCTATTCTGACGGAAATAATCATCACACCAATATCTATAAACTTCCGGCTCCACCTCGATCCGCGTTATATGACGATAGTAGCTCTCAAACCGGGTCCAGTATTCATATCCGAGTATAGGGTTTTCCGGGCTCGTGCCGGTGAATACGTCGTACGTTATCCTCACCCAGTTACCCTTGTCGCCGTCGTCCGCTTGCCCGCTAGTATTAGCGTCGACGTAATCCGGGCTCCGTATTTCGGTTAAATACCAAATATAAGGCGCTCGCGGGAAGTCTACTTCGGGCCCCCAGGCTTGTATAGGGTTAACGTAAAAATCGGTATACTGCTGTTCGTCGACCCAATAAGCGCGGTATACTTGGCCGATTGATAATTGCGACCACGAACATTTATCGAATATATAAACGGTGCCATCTTCGGTCGTAACCGTGAAAGCCGAGATATACCGTTGGCCGTTGTCGTACGAGAACTCCGGGTCCACCATCCACGCCCGCCAATTGACGGGATGGAATTTGATGTTGTCGTAATTATTATGACTGCCCCCCCCTATAGTTAATTCATCGTACCCCGAAGCCATTAGTTCGCAACCCCCTCCGGGGAGGACCATATAAAATTTATCTTGGGGCTTTATAAAATTATCACCTTCTTCCTCGCCGCTCTTCGGGTCGCCCCACTGATGGCATTCCCTACCCCAATAAAAAGCCCCCATATCGGTAGAAGACGGGTTGTTCGGGTTTTCCGGCTCTACTTCGTCCGGCATATTGATCATCTGACGTGTAATGTAACCCACGCCCAAATCGAAGCCCAGGCCGACCCAGGACGCCTCCTGGTCAACTCCGATATTACCCGAATATGTTAGGACGAGGTTTACGTCCAGGCCGTTACGGCCGGGAACCGTCATTACCGTCTCGGACCAATTTAACTCGCCGGTATAGCCGACGGTTTGGTTCCGGCCGACGAGCGGAAACGACGCGGCCGACGGGTCTACGCCCGTGACCCATCCGAAGGCCACGGCCGCTAAGGCACACACGCTACCGGATATTATTATTCTTAAGCGAATGGGGTACATACCGTCCGCTAATACGGGT
>Ga0307379_10003187_pt1 | contig 23915 bp, 15 predicted proteins | sample UN2MG_FD_202237 | JGI IMG/M metagenome (GOLD analysis project Ga0307379, IMG submission 202237) | Soil microbial communities from Risofladan, Vaasa, Finland - UN-2 | ecosystem: Environmental > Terrestrial > Soil > Coastal area > Acid sulfate soil | place: Finland: Risofladan, Vaasa | collected...
AAGAACATCATCCTATCCCGGATATCCTTTGACTTTTGTAGGGAATTACTGGGTGTTCGGTTTTGGAGTCGGGTTTTATCTGTGAACGTTGCTCTGTCATTAGGGGAAGATTGGATTGGGGAAGTCCCGTCGACACATCAAGTCAGCACATCGAATGTGAGCTCAAACAATTGACACCTGATTATTTATGTGTAAGAATGTTTATGGTATTGCGGTGACAATCGCACTATCATGAGAAATAGAAAGTTGACGATAGAGAAAATTATTACCACAAAAAGGTTTTTTCCCTCCTTTAAGTCCTAGGTATCCTTCTCCAGCGTCCGATCTTTCCTATTTTTTTGTGAGTCTAAAAGGAATAGCATAGAAACAAAAAAGAGTGGAGAGGGATTCATTCGAGAAATTCCTTCCCAAAAAAAGGGGAATCCAAAATAAGGGTTGTCTTAGAAGGAGTAAGAAATGCAAGGAAGTAAGCTTTATGTTGGGAACTTTAGTTACACAGCTACAAAGGAAGAATTGGAAGAGTTGTTTACAAAGTTCGGTGAGGTGAAAGAAATTAAAGTCGTCGAAGGTAGAGGCTTCGGATTTGTAGAAATGTCGAGTCCTGCTGAAGCAGAAAAGGCAAAGGAATCGCTGAACGGTGCTGACTTCAAAGGTCGTACTTTACGAGTGGATGAAGCGCGCCCGCCAAGAAACCGGTCATTCGGTGGTGGTGGCGGTGGCGGTGGAAGAGGACGTGGCGGTGGTGGCGGCGGTTTTCGGAGATATTGAGGAGAGAGGAAAACAGACCGATCTTCAAAAACGACAATCCTGTACATAGTTTCATTCTTTTAATATTTACACCGCTTATTTCAGATCCCACAAGAGGACCTGCCCAGATCTACCTTGGAGCAGAGGTCCGAGATCCATGAATTTTATTTTATTTAGAGTCAATCCCGTCTGCAAGAAAGGGTGAGTGGATGAAAAAATATGAGAGAAAAGAGAGGAAAAAGAAGGAAAGGAAAAGGGAAAGAGTAAAGAGGGAGAAGAGAAAAAGAAGATCACAGTACTAAACCTTAAGCCTGAGTGGTGTAAATACCGTTATAATATAAACACGACAATCAAGTGAATGGATTATTCCCTGATGATTTCATATAATTCCGCAGCCTTCCGAACGAGGGAAGAGCTATCTCTTTTGAGTTGGATCAGAGCATTGTTCACTCTATGACTTCTCGGCATCTGTGTGATCGCCCAAGTCGCGGCTGCACGCACAAATGCGGGTTTTGGCTTCAACATTTCCTTCAACTTTGGTTTTCTTGCGGCATCGATGAGCGCACCTTCAGCCTCTGGAGAACGAAGAACTCCCAAAGTTCGGCACACATGCTCTTGAAATGAGTGGTTTGGCTCGGGCTCCCAAAATTTTCGTGGGGATATAAACTTGAGAAGAAGGGGAGCCGCTTCTGTCATGCCACGGTCGGAAAATAGATTGATGATATCCTGCTGTGCCTTTCCAGAAGCCTTTGGAAATATTTCCATCAGGAAAGTATCGACGTCCTTGTCTTGGATATCTTTAAGCACATCAGTGACTGCGGGCAGGATGTCCGGTGAGCCTTTTAATGCGATCTCTTTCAGCACGCGGATGAGCTCTGGATTGCCTATAAAAGCATGGGTAACTTTGATTACTTTGTTGAGAGAGATGACGCCCATGCCGGGCTGCAATTTTCTTAAAAACGTATCAGTGGCTTCCTTCCCTGCTTTCTGTATGACTTCTGCTGCAATCTGCCGAAACTTGAATGGGATATCAGAAGTGACCGCACTAAAAGCTGCATCGGCGATCTTTTGTGGATCTTGTTTGACCAGCCATGCCATTGCCGTGGTTTGACTTCTCGATTCACGGGAAAAGAGTTCTTCAAAAGCTTGAGAGATATCCTTCTCCCTAGCCTTGACAAGCTCTGGGTCTTCCGGAATTTCTGTGATCTCTTCTTCAAGTGGAGGTGCATCAGCTTCGGTGGTGGAGATGGATAAATCCTTGGCGATCTCGATAGATTTTGCCAGTTTTTCAATATCCGGCTTTTTTAAAAGCTCCACAATGTTCATGAGGTCTTGTTTATTGAAATCATTCGATTCAAGCGCTCTGATGAATTCTTGCTTTTCTTTGATAAACTGGTCAAGGATGTCCTTCAGTCGATCGATCTGCTTTTCGCCCAACTGTACGGCTCCAGCCTTACCAGTTGAGGAAGCCTCCTGTCCTTCTCCTCCAGAAGTTTGTGCTATAAGCTCTTGCTCATCAAGGAGGATCTTGCGTTCGCCCACGGCCACAAACACCTTCCGGTCCGGAAGGATGTGGGATATCTTCAGCTGATCCAAGAGCACGTCCCATTTGTCGATCACATCTTCAGGGAGCCGCTTGAATAATTCCAGGAATTGGACTACTTCATCGCTAGTGATACCACGGAGTAGCAGCACTCCGCGGAGACCATAATTGTTAAGAACCGCATACATTTCTTGAGTGAGCCGCTTGTCTTCTGTTTGGGGAGGAAGGGGCTGGCCGTTAAACAGTATTCCCTCCGGAGTCAGAGAGATGGACAACATCTCTGTTTTATCTTCGAGAAAAGGTTCCAGATGATTCATGAATTGACTCAGTGAATTCGTGACGTTCTCGTTCTCTTTGGGATAGAGACGGAGATTCTGCATAGTGGAGCGGAAGGCGCGTGCGATCAAAACAGCCGTGGCCAGGTCGTTTTCGTCAAGAGGAGACTCTTTCCCCATCGATCAGGTGAGGATCCTCTTTTGGAGCATTTTTCTTGTGCCCTTGGAGATGTAGACGGCGTCCATCTGATTCTTTAATTCGGCGATCATCTCAGCGGCCTTTTCAAGCTCGCCGGCATTGTGGAAATGGTATGCAAGTTTACCCACGATCCGTTCGGGTGACTCGGTTGAATATTCCTGCTCGAGTTTTGCTGCCAACTGATGGTTCTTGCGGCGCTCCTCGTCATCCATGAGAGAATATAGGACAGCGCGACTCATCCGGTGGGCAAAGGTGTATTCCTCGGGATTCGGCGTTTCTTCGATGATAAGATTTCTCTGTGCATCACTGAGCGCACTCAGGACCTGCTGATGCTTGAGTTTTGAGATCCCTGCAAGAAGACGGGGGTTGATCTTTTCTCCGAGTATGGATGCCAGCTTGAGGACTGTTACGGCCTCCTTGCTCATCCACATCAGCCTTTCTTTGATTATTGCTTTGAGGCCCCTGGGAATGTCTTCGGGTTTTATGCCGGATAGGTTCCACTTGCCGTTTTTTGTGAAAATCTTGCCGTTTTGGAGGAGGAAGCTCAGGGTTTCCAGGATAAAAAGCGGATTTCCGGCTGAGTTTTGCAGCAAAATTTCAACCGATTCCTTCGCAAGTTTCTTGCCATCGAACAGTTTGGCTACAAGTTATTGAATGTGATCTGCTCTCAAAGCGTCCAGTGGGAATTTTGTGACCTTGCCCCTGGCCGACAATTCTGGCATCGATTCGCTGAGGAGAAGCAGTTTTTCCTCACTGGTGGTTAAGACAGGACTGAAAATCGATGATACAAAGTGCAAGCCCGCGCCTTCTTCCTGGCTGAATTGAAAGTCGAAAAACTGTAACGATGGAGGATCGATCTGATCGATGTCGTCGAGGATCACCGCTCCATCGCCCATTTCACGGAGGATGAACACCGCCTGGGTGAGAGCTTCGAAGAGTGCTACGTTATCCGCTGAGTCTCCTTCCTTTGTTGTTTTGACTTCTTTGGAAAACCAGTGAGGAAGATAGGGTTTGAGGATGACCTTGTAATCGTCTTTGAGCTTGGAGAACACCTGGTCGGAGATCACAGGTCGTTGCTCGAAGAGATTCCCTAATGCTGCAAATACCGCACCGTACATCTCGTTCTGCCAGAATGGGTATCCTTTGGCATACAGGGTGAATGTCAGTTTCTTCTGCGCGATCTCATCGGCAAATCTCATGAGTCTCGTTTTTCCGGATCCTTCATCACCGAGAAGTACAGGAAAGACTTTGGGATCTCCTTCTTCGGAGAGATGTTTCTCCAAAAATCCGATCAAGTCATCGCGACCCACGATATAAGGAGCCTGCAGGATTGAGTTGAGCTTGGATGGGGTGATGAGTTTCCCTGTATCCGGCGTGACAACGACTTCTCCTTTACCCATTTCTTTAGCCACATAGAGAGCCTCATCTGCTTTTTCGAAAAGTGTTTTCCAGGATTTGCCATCCTCAGGGAATATGGAAATCCCAATACTGCAACCCATGCTGATCCTTTTCTCTTTATATTTAAGAGGGGATGTTCTTACGCTATTCTGGATCTCTAGGGCGAATATCTTTGCGTCCGGCTTTACCATCTTGGGCATGAGGAGTACGAATTCATCGCCTGCATAACGCATGGCCATCCCTTTGTCTTTCGTTTTTTGTTCGATGATCTTTGTGAAATGGACCAGTGCTTTATCACCTGTCAGGGTCCGTGGTTGTCATTGATGAGTTTAAAATCATCCAGATCGCATACAAAGAGGGCGGCACTTTGCTTCTCTTCCTTGGCGGTATCCAGATATTGGGGAAGGTATTCCCGCATGTATCGCAGGTTGTTGAGACGAGTCAGTTCGTCGATGTAGGCGAGGGCCTGGAGTTTTTCCTTGCTAAGCTTTGTGCTCATGCTCTTCTAGACAAGTTCATCCGCCAGGAGAGTGGTTGTCGACCTCCACATGCTCTTTTCCCTTGCAAGTCCTCTATCTTACACCCCACCTAATTTTTACACACTCCAAAACTTGTGTCAACAATATTTCTAAAAAGGGGGACGGGCCTCACTAACTTACTTATTCTAAAACATCTACATCATTTTCAGCCCCTAAAAATCGCCTTAGAAGCGTGATTTCAGCCCCAAAATTGGCTATCTAAGAAATAGGCCACCTTGTGAATTTCCTTTGGGTTCCTTACATGAGGTTTTTTGGGGGCAAAATCAGCTTTCTAAGGAATTAAATTGGGTTGAAATATGAGATAAACATATTAATATCAGCAAGTTGCTGTGGCCCGTCCCCAATATAAATTATAGAAGTTCTCATTGACTCTTGGTCCGTAAATTGATATCTTCTTGGAGGAGATATGGGGAGACATGAGTGTAAAATGTCCTGCTTGCGATACATATAATACTCAAGACTCGCAGTTCTGCAAAAACTGCGCAGCCCCTCTCGCATCTGCAGAGGATGCTGAGATCACCCGCACCAAAACTCTGGAAGTCACCCTGGAAGAACTAACCAGCGGCTCCACCTTCGCAAACAGGTATCAGATCATCGAAGAACTCGGCAAAGGAGGGATGGGTAAAGTTTACAGAGCCCTGGATAAAAAGCTGAATGAAGAAGTGGCCCTCAAGCTGGTTAAGCCAGAGATAGCCTCGGATGAGAAAACTGTAGAACGATTCAGGAATGAATTGCGATTGGCTCGCAAGATCAGCCATAGAAACGTGGGCCGCATGTACGAACTCATGGAGTATATGGGAGTTCACTACATCACAATGGAGTATGTCCCCGGCCAAGACCTGCGAAGTTTGATACGCCAGACGGGAAAACTCACTACAGAAACGGCCCTCTCCATAGCCAAAGAGGTCTGCGAAGGCCTGTCCGAAGCACACAGGCTGGGGGTTGTTCACAGGGATTTAAAGCCCAGCAATATTTTGGTCGATAGACAAGGTGATGCTAAGATCATGGATTTCGGTATCGCCCGCTCACTCAAATCTAAAGGCATCACCGGTACACGTCATATGATCGGGACGCCCGAATACATGTCTCCTGAACAGGTCGATGCCGACGACGATATCGACCAACGCTCAGACATCTATTCATTGGGCGTGATCCTCTACGAGATGTTAACAGGCAGGGTCCCATTTGGTGGCGATACACCCTTGAGTGTTGCTTACAAACACAAGAATAAAAAACCTCCCAATCCCAGAGAGTTTAATGCCCAGATCACAGACGAATTGAGTGTCCTTGTTCTGAAGTGTCTTGAGAAAGACAAGGAGGCGAGATACCAAAGTGCAGGAGAGGTTCGGTCTCTGCTGGAAGGGATTGAGAAAGGCCTGCTTATTTCTGTGATCGTCTCTCCACAAAAAAAGCCCCTGACCTCCAAAGAAATAACAGTGCAGTTCAGGTTTAAGAGGTTTTTTATTCCCATTGCACTCATTATCCTATTAACCATAGGTGCAATCGCTGTATGGCAGCTTTTTCTGAAAAAGTCAGCGGCATCACTTTCTTCCCGTAAACCCATTATTGCCGTTCTTCCATTTTCTGATCTTAGCCCTCAGAAAGATCAAGCATACTTTTGTGATGGCATGACCGATGAGATCATCACGAAGTTATCGCGCCTTCAGGAATGGAAGGTGATGAATAAAACATCAGTGATGCAGTACAAAAACACAGATAAAAACATCAAAGACATCGGTCGTGAACTTGGTGTGACGTCCATCCTCGAAGGCAGCATCCGGAAAGAAGAAGATAATATTCGTATAACTGCACAGCTTATCAGTGTGGAAGATGGTTTTCATCTCTGGTCTGAGATTTACGACAGGAAACTCGAAAGGATATTTGCCATACAGAATGATATTGCAGAGAACATCGTGGACGCCTTAAAACAAAAGCTTACTCCTGAGGAAAAGCAGCGCCTCCAGAAGAAGACGACGGAAAACATTGAAGCCTATAACTTGTACTTACAAGGACGCTATTACTGGGGCCAAAGGACAAGGGAGGCAATGCCCAAGAGCGTTGAGCAGTTCCACAAGGCCATCGAAATCGATCCAAACTATGCATTGGCCTACAGCGGCTTGGCCGACTGCTACATTGCAGGTGGGGGGAGGCATTTAGATCTTTCGGCCGAGGAAGCCTATGCGAAAGCAAGGGAAGCGGCACAGAAAGCCCTGGAACTCGATGAAACTTTAGCTGAGGCGCACAACTCCCTAGCAGGTGTTTTGACATCATATTTTTGGTTTTGGGAGCGTGCAGAGAATGAATTCATAAGAGCCATAGAGCTCAATCCCAGCTATGCAACGGCGCGCATCTGGTATGCAGAGCATTTGTATTCTATAGGACGGCATGATGTCTCTATCCAGCAGGCCAGACTGGCATTAGAGCTCGATCCGCTTTCGTCTATGATAAGCACAGCTCTCGGAGTCTCTCTTTATTTTGGAGGGGAATATGACCAAGCCATACAACAATATCAGCGTACACTGACGGTCACCCCCAATTTTCAAAGAGCGATCTATTGGCTGGGATTTGGTTATATAAAAAAAGAAATGTATCGTCAGGGCATTGAGCAGTTTAAACTAGTTTTTGATCTATCAGGTGACTCTGTAGATCTGGCTGCGCTTGGATATGCGTATGCGGTAGCAGGGCAACGCAACGAGGCCGAAGAAGTCCTCCGCCAGTTGGAGGAGCTGGCAACCCAAAGATATGTTTCGCCGGTTGATTTGGCGATGCTCCATGTCGGCTTAGACAATAATGAGCAGGCGATCGAATATCTGGAAAAAGCGTATGAAGAGCACGCCGACAGAATGTCTTGGATTAAAGTGAATCCTGTGTTCGATCCCCTTCGATCCGATCCCCGCTTCCAGGCCATCCTTCAGCGAATGAATTTTCCCGAATAGATGGGGGTCGGGCCAAGCTAGGGGACAGAAGGGATAGAAGGGGGTCGGGCCTCGCTAACGTGCTTATTCTGAAATATTTACTTAATTCTCAGGCTCTAAAAATATCCTTAAAAGCGCGATTTTGGCTCCAAAATTAGCTTTTTAAGAAATATGTCATCTTAGGATTTTCCCTTATTATCCTTACATGAAGATTTTTAGGGGAAAAATCAGCCTTCTAAGGAGCTAAATTGGGTAGAATATTGAGACAATTCTTTTGTTATGAATAACTTGCTGTGGCCCGACCCCCATTAACCCCATACCCAAGAAATCCATGCCCTAGAATTCTCCTTATCATGCACACAGAAAAATTGACTTCGATGTTTTGCCTCTATATATTGTTTAGCACTAAAATGAAAAATCTTCAAACATTGTTTAACGCGAACTTAAGAATGAAAATATTCCCCATTTTTGCAATGCTGTTAATCTGTAAGAGCGGATTTGGGCAGATTGTCTCTTCAGAGGAATTCAGGTTAGACAGAAAATATCAAAATCACAAAATCATTCAAAATGAAAACGTAAGAATATCTCCCTATTCTCTCGATATAGCAAAAGAATTGGCCATCTTTGGGGCTGGAGGCACCATGCTGGCTGTGAGCCTGATCCTCAAAAACAATATAGATCCGCTCACCGAGGAAGAGGTGGCGTTGCTCGATCCGAGGGATATCAATTCCTTCGACCGAGGTGCGATCGCAAGAAAACAAGAAATGCCGGCGGCAGATTTGCTGCTATACGCTTCGATGTTTTTACCGCTCACCTTTTTCGCTCACGAAGAGGCAAGAAAGGATATGGGGACATTTGCAGTTTTGGCGGGAGAGGTATTTGTCTTCCAATTGGGATTGAACTATATGGCCAAAGTCCTGACCCAAAGGGTCAGGCCGTACTGTTATGATGAGAGTACACCCCTCAGTGAAAAAACGACTGTAAATTCCAAACTCTCATTTTATTCAGGTCACACATCAACAGCGCCTGCCATGTCCTTCTTTGTTGCCAAGGTTTTTTCCGATTACCTTCCCAACCCTGACGTAAAATTTGTTATCTGGACTTCAGCCGTCCTATATCCCGCCTTAACCGGATTTCTAAGGATAGATTCAGGGAGTCATTTCCCCACAGATATTTTAGTAGGTTATGTCACGGGCGCTCTGATTGGCTATTTCATCCCTGTATTACACAAGAGCAAATTGAAAGATAACCTTGCCATCCAGTCGCTCATATCTGACGACCATGTCGCCCTGAAGGTGAGCTACCGCTTTTAACCTCGATATATTTTGACTCGGATTGTGCTCTATGATATAAGCGATTTGAATTGGGAACGGAATAATGTCTCTTTTTAGATAGCAGATTCAAATGAAACTAGTAAAAGACCTTTATCAACGTCACATCACACTAATCAATTTCATCTTCCTTCTGTGTTTTTTGTATCTGTTTCTTTTCAGTATCGAGCTCATGGGGACCTCTCTTAAAATGCTTGGCAAGGGTCTGGCCGAAGCTCTAATCACCACAACAACCAATCCCTTAGTCGGCCTCTTCGTCGGGATCCTTTCGACATCTATCGTCCAGTCTTCTTCGTTCACGACATCTATCGTTGTGGGGCTTGTTGCCGGTGGTGCTCTGAACGTGACCAATGCCATCCCCATCATCATGGGAGCCAACATCGGCACTTCGGTCACGAATATCCTTGTCTCCCTCACACAGATAAGACGTAGTGTAGAGTTCAAGCTGGCATTTGCTGCAGCCATCGTGCATGATTTCTTTAATGTCCTGGCTGTACTGGTCTTGTTTCCTTTGCAGTATTTCACAAATTTTCTGGGGCATATGGCCACATTCATGGGAGAAAACTTCCAGAATATCGGGGGCTTGAAGTTTTTGAGCCCAATCAAGGCTTCGACAAAACCTCTTGTGGAATTCTTGAAAAAACTGATCGGAGATTATCCATGGATTCTTTTTGCACTGTCCCTCATCCTTCTGCTTGTTGCCCTCACAAGGATGGTAAAATCTTTAAAGGTTCTCGTCGTCCAGAAGGCAGAGGGTTGGTTCGACCGCTACCTGTTTAAGACCGCCCTGAGGGCCTTTCTTGTGGGCCTGGTGTTAACAGCTATGGTGCAGAGCAGCTCGATCACGACCTCTTTGGCCGTTCCACTAGCAGGAGCTGGAGTCTTGACCCTAATGCAAATTTTCCCTTATACTCTGGGTGCTAACGTCGGGACCACGGTCACAGCCATCCTGGCGGCTTTGGTAACGGGGAATCTGGCTGCGGTTACAGTGGCTTTTTCACATTTATTGTTTAATATCTCAGGTATTGTCATCTGGTGGCCATTAAAGTTTGTCCCCATAACCTTGGCCGAAAAATTCGCGGGGATTGCCGTGAGAAAAAAAATCATACCGATTCTATATGTCATTATCGTCTTTTTTCTCGTGCCGGTATTATTGATTTTATTTTCAAGATGAGGAGAGATTTTTATGTTTAAAAAATGGCTTATGTTGTTTAAAAAGGATACTTTGATGAACCGCGCGTATCAGCGATCATTTGAGATGCTGGATATCACCCACGCAATGTATGAAGAAGCAAAAAAATCCCTGCGGCAGAGGGAAGATAGTGAGGTTGACCTCGGGATAAAAGAGACGGATAAAAAGGTCAACAGCTACGAGCGGGAGGTCCGACGAATAGTCATCAATCACTTGGTTGTTAGTGGAACTGTGGATTTACCCTCGGGATTGGCTTTGATCAGCATTATCATAGACATAGAGCGCATCGGAGATTATGCCAAGAATATGGTTGAGCTTGCTCTTGATCATCCCGGCAAGCTTCATGGAGGAGAATTCGAGGAGACGATCTTCCGCATCGAAGAGGGATTGGGCGACAACTTCATTCAGACGGAGAAGTGTTTCGAGGAGGCGGATGCAAATATGGCTCTTGAACTCCTAGAAAAATATGCCTGGGTAAACGATGCTTGTGATGAAATCGTATCGGAAGTAGTAAAAGAAAAAGATAAAAGTATCGAGCCCGGAGATGCCGCTGCGTTGGTTTTGTATACGCGTTGGCTCAAGCGGATCAACTCTCACTTGCGCAATATCACAACCAGTGTGGTTAATCCCTTTGACCGCATCGGATTTCAGCCTAAAATGGAATAGTTCCCCCAATCTCCTTTCAACTTTGCACCCCTGTTTTCAACAATTTTCAACATTTTCTGTCACACCAGTGGCACACGAGGATATGGTTATCCCCTCCCTCTTATACAATATAAATCAAAGCATTTAAGGATTTGACTCTATTGCCTTGAATTTGATATTCTTTTGCCCTCTTTGCTGGCTTCGTTCCGGGGGCCATTCATCTCCAGGCTTGAAAGCCTGTGGTTTTCTGGCTGTTATATAATAAAAGTATAAGATTTTATAGGAGATGTTAAGTGCATCAAAAAATCAATAAAGTTTTATCAATAAGGAAAGGAGGCTATCTAATGTCCACTCGAAAAGTTTTTTATGCGATCCTTTCTTTGTCCATGCTTTTGGGCCTGTGCCATGTTGCAACGGCTCATTCCACGGAAATGGCCAGTCAACAGGCCAAGGAAGAGGACGATCTAAAGGAATGGAATAATCAGATTCGTCGGGAAAAGTTTGACCTCGTTTTGCCTGAAGCCATGCGGAAGAACAATGTCGATATATGGATTCATGTAATGAGAGAAGCAATTCCCGATCCCTTTGGTGCAGAAGAACTGGGCAGTACCTCCGGAGTTTTCGTCTTCACGGACCGTGGCGGTGACAGGATCGAACGGGCAATTCTCGGACGTCGCTGGGGAGCTACACAGCGTGAAAGGGGAGAGCAGAGTAAGTTAGTCGAAGAATCCGGAGCCTACGACATAATCGGCAAGCCAGTTTTTGTGAAAGAACCTTTGGCAAGCCCGATGACAGAATATGATTTCCGATTTAAGGGCCTCAGAGAATTTGTTGAAGCACGTGACCCCAAGCGCATCGCTGTGAATTTCAAGAAAGATCTGGGACCGTGGGAGACTACCAGAAGAGCAAGAGACGGCATTTCGCATACAGACTACCTCCTATTGACCGAAGAGCTCGGCGAAAAATATGCCAACAGGCTGGTCTCGTCTGAATATGTGATGATGGATTACATTATTAATAAGGTGCCGAGCGAAATTAAACTACTCAAGAGAATTAGTATGGACAGAGTTGAACGTGTAAAGAAAGTTTTTGCTGAAATAGAGCCGGGTGTCACCAAAACGAGCGAAGTGGGTGAAACAGGAGATTATGAGGTGGATGTCGTTGTCTTTCGCCGAATGAGCACAGGTCTGTCACAAAGGGGAAGGAGCAAGGGCTGGGAAAACAGTGTGATCCAGGGAGGCGACATCGTTGCAGCACCAAGCCAGGGAATGTACGCCTATGTGCTCCGTGAGGGTGAGACTGAACCGCCTCCGGAAATCCAAAAACTCTGGGCAGAGTATCTGAAGATCGATAAGATTCTGGCAGAGACCATCAGGGCGGGACTTACCGCTCGTGAGATAATTCAAAACTACACGCGGAAATTTGAGGAGGAAGGGATTATTGTTAGGGATGACCAATTGCATATGGTTCAGCCAAAGAACGATTTTCCCGCTTATGCCGCAGGTTTTGATCCTGAAAAAACGCACCTTAGTATCGACTGCCATGGCATGATGAAAGGAGCGCGTGAGAGGACGAATGAGAATTATTTTGGGCCCAGGGTTAGTTCTTATGGTCCGGAGTGGACACGGGATATACCACTTCCACCCAATCACCACTTTGTTTTAGAATATTTCTTCTATATGCCGTCGCCTGCCAACGAAGGCGAAGACCAATATTTATTTTGGTGGGATCATGAGCAGGCTATTGCCACCGAAAGTGGAGTCGAGTATTTATCTCCTCCGCAAAAGGAGCTTTATCTCATTAAGTAAGATTTTCAAAGCATACAGTCGCATACCATAGTTTTAACAATTTTCAACATTTTGTGGCATTTCCCTGGCATCTGTATGGCACGATGGGGAGAGCTCTGACATATTAAAGATATTTGACTCCTTCCAAATAAATCTATATCCTATCCTCAACAAAGTTAGGGGATGATGACCACTCAGTGTCCTAAATGCAAAGCGGAAAATCTTGTCCAAAAAAATAGCAGCGGCGGTTTGCATAAACCACAAAAATCAATCTATAATCAACCTTCCGATTTATTTTTAGACTCACATTTTTCGTAGGGAGGCTTATATGTTCTATCAACCAATTCATCGCGTATGGCTTATCTTTTTCGCGCTCTCTCTAGCTGTTTTTTCTGCTCCCCTTTTCTCGATGGGGGAACCGCAGCATCCCAACCAGTTTCGCCAACTGGATGCGGAGCTCCCTTCACCAAATCAATATCGCAGCGCATCGGGAGCACCCGGGCCCGCCTACTGGCAGCAGCAAGTCGATTACGATATGGCGATAAAGCTTGATGACACGACTCAGAGGCTTCATGGTACTGAGACCATTGTTTACCACAACAATTCCCCCGATCCCCTCTCCTACCTCTGGCTGCAGCTGGACCAGAACCGGCGTTCCCGGGATTCCATAGCAACAGTGACCGCGACTGGCCGCCTGTCCGAGACCATGAGTTTTCGGGCGCTTGAGAGGTTTCAAGATGATTTTGAGGGAGGATTCAAGATCGAGCACGTCAAAGACCAAAATGGAACGGATCTTCCCTACACCATTGTCCATACCATGATGCGCGTGGACATGCCGGCTGTTCTGAAATCCGGCGAATCCTTCACGTTCAGCGTCAAGTGGTGGTACAACATCAACGACCGTTCCCGGCAAGGAGGTCGTTCCGGATTCGATTATTATCAAGATGATGCCAATTATGTCTATGCCATCGCCCAGTTTTTTCCACGTCTGGCTGTTTACAACGAAGCGCTAGGCTGGCAGCACAAACAATTCCTGGGAAGCGGGGAATTCACTCTGCCCTTCGGGGATTATAAGGTTTCCATCACCGTCCCCGCCGATCACATTGTAGGAGCCACGGGCGAGCTGAAGAATCCCTCAGAAGTGCTGACCGGAGCCCAGCGGGACAGGCTGGAACGGGCGCGCCGGGGAACCGACAGTCCAGTAATCATTGTCACTCAGGAGGAGGCTGAAGCCCATGAAAAATCCCGGGTGGATTCCACGAACACCTGGATTTTTGCTGCCGAGAACGTCAGGGATTTCGCCTTCGCCAGTTCTCGTAAGTTTATCTGGGACGCTTTCGCTCTTAAATTCGGAGAAAGGGTCGTTTTGAATATGTCATTTTTTCCCAAGGAGGGGAATCCCCTGTGGGGCAAGTATTCCACCCGCGCAGTCGCCCATGCTGTTGAGGTTTATTCTCGGTTCACTTTTGACTACCCTTACCCCGTGGCCATTTCAGTATTGACAGGTAGCGGCGGGGGGATGGAATATCCCATGGTGTCATTCAACGGCGGCAAACCCGAATCCGATGGGACATACTCCGAAAACCGGAAGTACAGCTTGATCGGTGTCATCATCCACGAAGTGGGACATAATTTTTTCCCCATGATCGTCAATTCCGATGAGCGGCAGTGGGGCTGGATGGACGAGGGCATGAACACCTTTGTAGAATACCTGGCCGAGCAGGAGTGGAACCGCAAGTTTTCAGAACAGAATGGGCCCGCTTATACGGTTATCGACTACATGAAGGGGGATAAGGATCGGATCTATCCCATCATGACCGGCTCAGATATCGACCTCAACTATGGGGCCAATGCATACGATAAAACTGCGGCCGGATTGAATATCCTGCGGGAAAGTATTCTCGGAAGGGAGCTTTTTGATTTTGCATTCAAGGAGTTTGCGCAGCGCTGGATGTTCAAGCACCCCATGCCGGCTGATTTTTTCCGCACCATGGAGGATGCCTCGGGAATGGATCTGGATTGGTTCTGGCGGGGCTGGTTCTTCGGTACCGACCATGTGGACATCGCCATTGAAGACGTCAAATGGTATAAAGCCAGCACCGGTGATCCCAAATTGGAAAAGGCCGCCCGCTACGACCGAAAAAACAGGAAACGGCGCCTATACATCAGCAATATCCGCAATGCCGAGGAGATCGCTAAGACCGCTGTGGAGAAAGACAAAGCTCTGGAGGATTTCTACGACAGGTACGACCCCAAAGAGGTTTATTCCCTGGATGAAAAAGAATATCAAGAATATCTCGCCTCACTCACAGAACAGGAAAAAGCACTGCTGAAATCAGGCCTCAATTACTACCAAATCGACCTGGTTAATGCTGGAGGCATGGTTATGCCGGTGATTTTGAAGTTTGTCTATGAGGACGGATCGGAGGAAGTCAAACGAATCCCCGCAGAGATCTGGAGGCGTACCAACGACCGGGTGTCCAAAGTGTTTATGTTGAAAAAAGAAATCCGCTCTATCACTCTGGACCCCTTCCTTGAAACCGCTGACGTGGACGAACGCAATAACCACTGGAATATAGACGGCGGGCCTGAGTTCTTCAAGGTCGAAAAGGACGAACGCCCTAGCTCTATGAACACCATGCAACGTGCAAGGAAATAAGCTTCGAAATCCTAACCGCTATCGGCCACCATTAATCTTCAATAATTTGCCTGCTCTTCCTATAATTGACTCCTCTCTTGGAAATTGATATTCTTTCCCTAACATTCACCAATAGGGAAAGCAATGGGAGTAAAATGCTCCAAATGTCAACACGAGAATCCTGACGATACTCTTTTTTGTGGCAAATGTGCCGGACCTTTAAAATCTGCCGAAGGAATCTCCATTACAAAAACTCTAATAACACGGGCAGAAAGTTTGCAAAAGGGGAGCACTTTTGCAGGAAGATATAAAATCATCAAAGAGCTGGGCAGAGGGGGGATGGGAGTTGTCTACAAAGCTGAGGATACCAAGCTCAAACGAAGAGTCGCTCTGAAGTTTCTTCCGCCAGAGTTAATCCATATCCCTGAGGTCAAAGAGCGATTCATGAGAGAGGCACAGGCTGCTGCCGCTCTGGATCATTCTAACATCTGTACTGTCTATGAATTTGACGAAGCTGAGGAGAAAACCTTCATCTCCATGGCTTATATTGAAGGCCAGAGCTTAAGAAAGAGGATTGAATCAGGCTCATTGGAGCTAGATGAAGCCCTTAGGATTGCCACGCAAGTGGCAGAAGGATTACAGGAAGCCCATAAGAAAGAAGTCATGCATAGGGACATCAAGAGTGCCAACATCATGGTCACAGAGGACAATCAGGCGAAGATCATGGATTTTGGACTGGCCAGGATGACAGGAGGAACCCTGATAACAAAGGAAGGGATGACCATGGGGACCATCGCCTACATGTCTCCTGAACAAGCCCGAGGGGAAGAAGTCGATCATCGCACGGACATCTGGTCATTGGGTGTGGTTCTGTATGAGATGTTCGGTGGTCAGTTGCCATTCAAAGGGGATCAGGATCAGGCTGTGGTGTATTCCATCCTGAATAAGAAACCCAGGCCGATCACGGACTTGCGTGCGGAGATTCCGATGTCCATAGAGCAAGTTGTGGCCAAGGCTCTTGAGAAGAATCCGGATGAGCGATACCAACAGGTCGAGGATCTGTTGGACGATTTGAAATCCATATCGGCAGGAATAGTACCGGATGAGATTAGAGTCAGGCTGAGGAAAGAAAAGCTGCGCAAGAGAAAAAAGGCCATTCTTTATGCAGGCGCAACCGGCTTGATCATCATCATGGGTGTGCTGGCCCTGACTCTTTTCACCGGACGAGCTGAAGCGATCGATTCCATTGCAGTCCTGCCGCTTAAGAACCTCACAGGTGATGCGGAGCAGGAGTATTTTGCTGATGGCGTGACCGACGAGTTGATCGGGCAGTTGGGCCAGATCAGCGCGCTGAGGGTGATTTCGCGTCAATCAGTGATGCAGTACAGAGAGTCTGACAAATCCTTGCCGGAGATCGCACGGGAATTGAATGTGGATGCTGTGGTAGAAGGGTCGGTGCAGCAGGTCGGCGAAAGTGTGCGAATCAGGGTCCAGTTGATCGGAACGATCCCTGAAGAGAGGAACCTTTGGGGGCAGACGTACGAGCAGGCCATGACAGATGTGTTGGTGATGTACAGCGAAATAGCACGCGCCATTGCCGACAAGATCCAAGTAAAACTTACCACCCAAGAAGAAACACGCCTTGCCAGAGCCCGCCAGATCAATCCCCAAGCCTACGATGCCTATCTCAAAGGCCAGGTCCACTTGGGTAAAATGACTCCACCGGATCTCGAGACCGCCCTGCAGTATTTCGAGCTGGCCCTTGAAAAAGATCCGAACTTTGCTCTTGCCCATGCGGGTATCTCGCTGGTCTGGGGTTTTCGCAACCAAATGGGATTTGTGCTCCCCAAGGAGGCGATTCCCCAAGCGACGGCCGCCGCCCAAAGAACCCTCGAGTTGGATAACACGCTTGCCGAAGTTCATTATGCGTTGGCGATCATAAAAACATGGGGCGAATGGGACTGGGAGGGGGCGGAAAAGGCGTTCCAGCGGGCCATCGAACTCAATCCCAACTATCCTGATGCTCGTGTTCATTACTCGCATTTATTGATCATCATGAACCGGACGGACGAGGCTATGTTTCAGATGCAAAGGACCCTGGAGTTGGATCCATTCAACGTTTTGTTCCAGAGTCTTTATGGTGCCGAATTGCTGTTCCTGCGACGCTATGACGACGCCATCGAGCAGTGCCAGAACGCGCTCCGAACAGTGCCAAACCACTGGTTGGCGCTTACGGTTCTTTATACAGTGTATCATCAGAAACGGATGTACGATGAGGCCATGGAAACATTAACGGCGTTTTATACAATGATGGGCTTTGAAGAAGGCATGAAAGCCCTGACACATGTCTACGAGGAATCGGGCTACACGGGGGCGATGAAAAGCCTGGCGGGAATGTTGGAAGAAATCTCACGCGAAACTTATTTTCCACCTTTCATGATTGCGGAAGCACATGTCGTTGCCGGGAATAATGATCAAGCCCTCGACTGGCTGGAAAAAGGTTTTGAGGTGAATGATCCCAGCATGCCCTATATTGGTGTGATGCCGCACTTTGTCGATCTTCTGGGGAACGACCCACGCTATCAGGATCTATTGCGCCGCATGAACCTGCCAAGGGAAAAATAAACAGAATGGCGTGAAATTAATTATTTCACAACACTACAATATATGCCTTAGATTAATAACTGGATTCTATCCACTCGACTTTAAGCTTTTTATGATTCTCAGCACAGTCCTTCAGATATAAATTAATAAGTGCCTGGTATGAGAAGCCCGTTTCTCTAGCAAGCTCTTTGAAATATTCTATGGTACTATTATCCAAGCGGATCGTAATCTGTTTTTTTAGACGATTTGCATAAGGATTTTTTCTGCTTTTCATCTTTTTAAGATCGTATTCTTTTTTCATATTAATCTCTCAAAATAAACTTTTTGTTCGTTCTTTGTTGGCTTTCGGGAAGATATTATTCTGATGATATCTTCTTCTTTTCCTTCACGTACTGAATAACTCACAAGCAATAACCTTAATTTTGAGCTTAATCCGATCATCAAATAGCGATCTTCCCCTAAAGAATGATCTTGATCATAAAATTCGATGGCGTTTTCATCATAAAAAACAGTTTTGGCTTCATCAAATGAAACACCATGATTGCTGAGATTCGCTTTGTCCTTATATCTGTTCCATTCAAACCGTACTTTTGTCATAATTATTTTATAATGGAATTGTAGTGCATTGCAAGTTTCAAATTATTTTTGAGCGGTCAAAAAGCACTGCAGTAATTCAGACGATCTGCATGTTGAGAAAATCTCAATGCAATAAATAGACAAGCATTAAAAGAGGCTTCCAAAATCAGTAATCCATCACGTCAATCTGAATCTAATTCATATAAAACGAGAATGGCGTGAAATATTAGCGACATGAGTCAGCTCATCTAGTTGACTCTGCTTTCTGTAATTGTTATTCTTCCGTTTGATTTAACTTATCAGAGGGAAAAATGGCAATAAAATGCCCCAAATGTCAGCATGAGAATCCTGAAGGCACACTTTTTTGTGGTAAATGTGCCGGACCTTTAAAATCTGCCGAAGGAATTTCTATTACAAAAACACTGATAACACCTATAGAAAGTTTGCAAAAGGGAAGCACTCTGGCAGGAAGGTACAAAATCATTGAAGAGCTGGGCAGAGGCGGGATGGGTGTCGTCTACAAGGCCGAAGATACCAAGCTGAAAAGAACTGTGGCGCTTAAGTTTCTGCCGCCGGAACTGACCCACATCACAGAGGTCAAAGAGAGATTTTTGCGGGAGGCGCAGTCTGCTGCCGCTCTGGATCATCCCAACATTTGCACTGTTTATGAATTTGACGAGACTGAGGAGAAAACCTTCATTTCCATGGCCTATATCGAAGGCCAGAGCTTGAAAAAGAAGATTGACGCAGGACCACTTGAGCTGGATGAGGCCATTTCGATAGCCGCGCAAGTCGCAGAAGGTATGCAGGAAGCGCATAAAAAAGGAGTCATACACAGGGACATCAAAAGTGCCAACATCATGGTAACGGAGAAAAGCCAGGCGAAGATCATGGATTTTGGGCTGGCCAGAATATCAGGAACGACGCTTTTGACCAAGGAAGGGTCGACCATGGGGACGATCGCCTACATGTCTCCCGAGCAAGCCCGCGGTCAAGAGGTCGACCATCGTACGGACATCTGGTCATTAGGCGTGGTTCTTTATGAGATGTTCAGCGGTCAGTTACCCTTCAAGGGGGAGCATGATCAAAGTGTTGTGTATTCCATCTTGAATGAAAAGCCCAAGCCGATCACGGACTTGCGCTCAGAGATTCCGATGCCCATAGGTCAGGTTGTGAGCAAAGCTCTAGAGAAGAATCCGGATGAGCGATACCAGCAAATAGATGACCTTTTAGATGATTTGAAATCCATATCAGCAGGAATAGTACCAGAAGAGATTAAAGTCAGACTGAGGAAAGCAAAGCGGCTTAAGAGAAAGAGAGCCATTCTTTATGCAGGCGCAGCAGGTTTTCTCATCATAATGGTTGTTTTAGGACTCATTCTTCTCAAAAGACCCCCGGAGACGATCGATTCCATTGCGGTCCTGCCGCTCGAAAACCTCACGGGTGATGCGCAGCAGGACTATTTTGCCGATGGGGTCACCGATGAGTTGATCGGGCAGCTAGGCCAGATCAGCGCGCTGCGGGTGATTTCGCGGCAGTCTGTGATGCAGTACCGAGGATCAGACAAGCCCTTGACGGAGATTGCCCGGGAGTTGAACGTGGATGCTGTGGTGGAGGGGTCGGTACAGCAAGTAGGCGACAGTGTGCGCATTCGGGTGCAGTTGATCGATGTGATCCATGAAGAGCGGAACCTATGGGGGCAGACGTACGACCAAGCTATGACCGATGTGTTGGTGATGTACAACGAAGTGACGCGCGCCATCGCCGATAAAACTCAAGTCAAGCTTACCGCGGAAGAAACGACACGTTTTACCAACACCCGTCGGGTCAATCCCCAGGCCTACGACGCCTATCTCAAGGGCCAGTTCCACTGGGGGAAACTCACTCCAGAGGGCTTCGATATGGCGCTGCAGTATTTTGAGTTAGCCCGAAAAGAAGATCCGAACTTCGCGCTGGCTTACGCAGGAATCGCCATGGTGTGGGCCGGACGCAACCAATTTGGATTAGTGCTGCCCAGCGAGGCAGTCCCAAAAGCGAAGGAGGCCGCTTTGAAAGCTCTTGAGTTGGACAACACGCTGGCTGAAGTTCATTATGTGTTGGCGGCGATCAGAACCTGGGGAGAATGGGACTGGGAGAGGGCAGAGAAATCGTTCCAGCGGGCCATCGAGATCAATCCCAACTATCCTGATGTTCGTGCTTATTACTCGCATTTTTTGTTCACCATGCACCGTCCGGATGAGGCGATGGTTCAGATCGAGCGAACCATGGAATTGGATCCATTCAACCCCTTGTTCCAGAGTCTTTATGGTGTGGACCTGTTATTCATGCGCCGCTATGACGAAGCCATCGAGCAGTTCCAGAATGTGCTCAAAACCGTGCCAAATCACGGATTTACGCTTCATAAGCTTGCTTTAGCGTTCCATCAAAAACAAATGTATGAGGAGGCACTGGAAACAACGAAGGAGTATTTTACAGCGTGGGGTTTTGAGGAAGGCGTGAAAGCTCTGGCTCGCGGCTACGAGGAAGCGGGCTATACTGGGGCAATGAACAATGCAGCGGAGGTGTGGGAGGAACTCTCGCGCGTAACCTATATTAATCCCTATTTAATTGCAGACTTGTATGTCATTGCCGGGAATAAAGACAAAGCCTTCGAGTTGTTGGAGAAAGGCTTTGAGGTGCGTAATCCCAACATGCCGTATATTGTTGCTTTTCCGGAATTTGTCGATCTTCTGGGGGATGAACCCCGCTTCAAGGATCTGCTGCGGCGGATGAACCTGCCGGAATTAGAATGATCAGTACATCCAAAGGAAAGGCTGCAAAGCCAAAGCCCTTGAATATTACGAATAATTCCTCGATCTCTTAAGGATGCTGATCCGGGGATAGCTGAAGTGGCTGATGCGAGGCAGAGGTTGGCTCGGTTGAAGGCCGAAAATCCTTAATTTTATTTGTGTCGCCTAATTCGAGCTAGAAAAAATCCCACAAAAATGGTACATTCTTTAGGTTCAAATCGAACAGAATCTCGAACGTGTGGGCGGTTAGCTCAGTTGGGAGAGCGCAGCGTTCGCAAGGAAATAAGTCTCCCAATCGCTAATTACTTTATTTTCAGGTAATTCTCAGTAATTTCAACGACTTACGCTTAATCCTCCTTTCAACTCTGATACCATGTTTTTAACAATTTTCAACATTTTCTGTCACACCAATGGCACACGAGGAGAGGTCTGTTTTCCCCGTTCAATTCACAATTCATTCCCGGATTCCAAGCAGGAAAACTCTATGAAACCGCTCAGGAGATACTTCTCCAGAGGATGATCACTCTCATGGAGAGGCACGAAAAACTCTACCAGGCTAAAAAAAACCAGATGGATACACTCTTCCATTTTTGTCCTCCAAGTTGAATTTGAGCATCTTGTGAGAAAATCACAAGTTTTTTACAGTCATCTTTAATAAATATCAAGCGTAAATATTTACCCATTCATAGAAAACAACACGAAATAATATTTCGTAAAAAAGACTTGTAATATGAAATAATATTTCGTATAATCAAAACATGAAAAAATATTTTTTTACAGAACAAATTGACAAAAAATTTAGGTCCGTCGATGATTTACCCGAGTGGCTGTCGAATTATCCTGATTTTAAAGATCAAATAAAGCTCTTGCGAGAAACTCTTGGAATGACTCAAGAACAACTTGGGAAGAAAGTCAACAGATCTCTAAGGTCTATTCAGCAAATTGAAAGCGGCGAAGCAAAACCAAAGATTTCTACTCTCTACAAAATCGCTGAAGCCCTAAATACAGAATTGCGGATAACTCTCATTCCACGGGAAAATATCATTGAATTTTTAAATGAAAAAGCTACAAAAAAAGCAGAACAATTGGTTAAACTTACCGAGACAAGCTCTGCTCTGGAAATTCAAACCCCCTCCAAAGAAGAAAGAGATGTGCAAATTGATGAGTTGAGAAGAGAAATATTAGATAAAAGAAGATCTAGCTTATGGAATCAAAATCGAAGAAAAAAATAAATCAGGAACTTCCCCCCGGTGCAACACCTTTGACTCCTGAAGATTTGGAAGGATTACTCCCAAAATATATTACGACTAGAGCAGAATTAAACGATGCTGAGTTTAGAAATATTTCCGAAGCGGCAAAAAAATATTTCCTATCAAGGAAAACATTCCAGTTAACAATCGGTAATCTTTATAAAATCCACAAAGAAATGTTTGGCCATGTCTGGAAATGGGCTGGTAAAAAAAGAATAACAGAGAAAAACATTGGCGTTGAAAAAACTCAGATCGATGTGGAACTTAAAAAGTTATTAGATGATTTAGAATATTGGCTGAAGAAGAACACCGATTTAATTGAAATCTCTGCCCGGCTTCATCATCGGCTTGTGTACATACATCCTTTCAACAACGGTAACGGCAGGTGGGGGCGGTTTATAGTTAATCTGTTTCTTAAAGATCATCTCGACTCCTATCTTGATTTTCCTGAGGATGAACTTCTTTTAACGACCAAAATAAGAAAATCCTATATTGCTGCACTTCGAGAAGCCGATAGCCTAAGCTATACACCTTTAATTGATCTTCATAATAAATACATTTCAAATTATTCCTTATAAATTTATATTTATTGGAAATTCTACGCACAGATTGAATGCTGCAAAGAATTCAAAGCTAGAAAAAATCCCCCAAAAATGGTACATTCTTTAGGTTCAAATCGAACAAAATCTCGAACGTGTGGGCGGTTAGCTCAGTTGGGAGAGCGCAGCGTTCGCAATGCTGAGGTCGGGGGTTCGAATCCCCTACCGTCCACCATTTTTTTTGTAGGTGCAATATGATCGACAGTCAAATTTGGGTGATCGCAGGAACAGCAGCCTCCATAGGATTTGTTCATACTCTTTTGGGGCCTGACCACTACCTTCCCTTTATCGTCATGAGCCGTGCGAGACAGTGGGCTCTGCCCAAGACACTTTTTATCTCTTTCCTTTGTGGATTGGGGCATGTATTGAGTTCCATCGTTCTCGGGTTTGCAGGGATAGCTCTAGGAACAGCGGTTTTTAAGCTGGAAGCCATCGAGTCTTTCCGCGGGAGTGCGGCCGTGTGGCTTCTTATTGGTTTTGGGTTTGCCTACTTTATCTGGGGATTGCACAGAGCCATCCGGAAAAAGCCTCACAAGCATGTCCATTTCCATGGCGAGGGTGACGTACACGAACACGTGCACACCCATGAGTCTGCCCATACTCATGTACATGATCAGAAAAAGAAAGCGAATATCACACCCTGGATCCTTTTTGCCATATTTGTTTTCGGACCCTGCGAGCCATTGATCCCGTTGATCATGTATCCTGCAGCCAAGCACAACACAGGAGGAGTGGTTATCGTTGCCCTTACATTTGGAATTGTTACGATCCTTACGATGCTCACCATCATTGCCATCGCTTCTTATGGTGTGACTTTTGTTCGCTTGGGTAAATTGGAGAAATATGCCCATGCATTGGCAGGGGCAATGATCTTTATCTCCGGTCTTA
>Ga0307379_10003188_pt1 | contig 23915 bp, 9 predicted proteins | sample UN2MG_FD_202237 | JGI IMG/M metagenome (GOLD analysis project Ga0307379, IMG submission 202237) | Soil microbial communities from Risofladan, Vaasa, Finland - UN-2 | ecosystem: Environmental > Terrestrial > Soil > Coastal area > Acid sulfate soil | place: Finland: Risofladan, Vaasa | collected...
CCGAACTACGCCCTGGCTTATGCCGGGATTGCCGACTCGTATAATACAATGGGTTTCTGGGGTTATTGTCCTCCACGGGATGCATTTCCAAAAGCCAGGGCTGCAGCTCAGAAGGCCCTGAAAATCGATGACACGCTCGCCGAAGCCCACACTTCACTGGGTTGGATCAGTGCAAATTATGATTTTGATTGGCCTACTGCAGAACGCGAATACAAGCAGGCCATTGCACTCAACTCTGGTTATGCGACAGCTCATAACTGGTATAGCGTCTATTTCATGAACATGGGGCGATTTAATGAAGCCCTTGCAGAGAACAAACGAGCCGAGCAACTCGATCCGTTATCAATTGTGACTAACTATGTTGCGGGCGAAATCTTACGCTGCATGGGCAGATATGATGAAGCAATAGAACAGTTTCAAAAAACGATAGAGATAGAACCGTATTTTGGAGTCGGATATTGCTATCTTGGATTAGCATTCAGTCAAAAGAATAAGTATAAAGAGGCTATTACAGCTTTGCAAAAGTCGATAGAACTTACAAAAGGCTTATCCTGGTCTAAAGGAATTCTGGGGTATATCTATACATTGGCAGGCGAAAAAGGTAAAGCGGAGCAAATGCTCTATCAGATGAAAACGCGGTCGAAAAAGAGATATGTCTCATCAGCAAGCATAGCTCTAATCCATGCAGGATTGGGCGAAAAAGATAAAGCAATTGAATTGTTGGAGAAGGCTCAAGAAGAACGTTGTTCTCTTTTGCTTTTCAGTAAATTTTTCCGTGAACAAGATATCTTTAGCTCTGAGCCCAGGTACAAAGCCCTGTTAAAAAAGATTGGATTGGACAGGTGAAAGAACAGCGCAAATTAGCCGCAATAATGTTCACCGACATCGTGGGCTATACCGCCCTGATGTCTAAGGACGAGCAGCACGCGCACGAGATTATACATAAGAGCCGCGATATCCTGAAAGGATTTATCGAGCAGTACAACGGCGAGTGGCTGCAGGCTGTGGGTGACGCCACCCTTTCGAGCTTTGCCAGCGTGGTGGACGCGGTGAACTGCGCCCTGGAAATCCAGCGCACAATCCGGAGCGAACCCGAGCTCAGCCTGCGGATCGGCATCCATATCGGGGATGTGGTGTTCGAAGAAGGGGAGGTGTACGGGGATGGAGTCAACGTGGCCTCCAGGCTGGAGCAATTGGCTGAGCCGGGAGGTGTCTGCATTTCCGGTCAGGTTTACCGCAACATACGCAACAAGCCGGGCATAGAGGCTATATTCATGGGCGAGAAGACGCTGAAGAACGTCGACCTGCCGATGAAAGTCTATGCGCTAACCGTAGTGGAGCAGCCTGCCGCTTTGCCCGAGCCTCATGTTGATAAGGAAACTGAACCGGCGCCTGCAAAAAGGCGCAGCCGCAGAATTCTTATTGCGGTGGCCGGAATAATAGTCGTCACTCTGGGACTTTATGCAGTTTACTCACGATATCTCACTGTACCGACTACTGTCCCCGGTGAGAAAGAGATAAGATCTATTGCCGTGCTGCCATTTGCGGATATGAGCGCAGAGAAAAACCAGGAGTATTTCTGCGACGGCCTTGCTGAGGAACTGCTGAACATGCTTGCAAAGGTTAAAGAGCTTCGGGTCAAGGCACGCACTTCGTCTTTTTCCTTCAAGGGTGAGAAAGTCGATATAGCCACAATTGGCGAGAAGTTAAACGTGGAGTCGGTGCTGGAGGGCAGTGTCCGCAAGTCCGGTGACAAGGTGCGGATAACGACCCAGCTTATCAAGGTGTCGGATGGTTATCATCTCTGGTCGGAGACCTATGACCGCAATCTGGATGATATCTTCGCTGTGCAAGAAGAAATCTCCCGGCAGGTAGTGGGTGCACTCAAGATAACATTACTCGGAGAAGACGCGAGTAAGTTAGCAAGACAACCCACGGAGAATATCAAGGCCTATGATCTTTATTTAGTGGGACGTCACCACTTGAACCAAGGTACTGTGGCAGCGTACGAAAAAGCCATTGACTACTTCACACAGGCAATAGAGCTTGACTCGAACTACGCCCTGGCCTATGCAGGACTGGCAGAGACTTATCTGTTTCAGTACCGCAACGCCAATCTCCCCAAAGAGGAGGCTCTCAGCAAGGCCGAAGAGGCTGCCAGAAATGCGCTTTCACTTGATGATCAGCTTGCTGAAGCCCACACTGCTTTAGGCCATGTAAAAAACAGGCAACAGAATTTATCCGGAGCCGAGGCCGAGTTAAAGAAGGCAATCGAGCTGAATCCGAACCATATGCCGGCGTATAGGTTATATGTAAATAATTTATTAGACTTGGGCCGGTATGAAGATGCACAGGCAATACTGGAGAAAGCGCTTGAAATCGATCCTTTGTCAAAAGAAATAATCGATTGGCTGAATCTCAACTTACTGATGCTGGGCCGGTTTGATGAGTCAAAAACAAGAGAATATTATGGGCTGTATGGTCGTCTGGAACAAGCCCTCAGGAAGGAGAAGACCCGCGTCGAGTTGGACCCTGGCAATTCTAGAAAACATGCCATACTCGCCTGGATCTATACAGGACTGGGAGAGTACGAGTTGGCCGAAAAATCCCTGGCCCGTGCAAGAGAGCTGGCACCAGAGAAGATAATCATCGGTGAATTTGGAGAGAATTATCTTTATCTTGCCCAAAAGCATTTTACTCGATACATGCAATTCACTTACGATATACTGAGCAAAGACCCCGAAAATTGGCAATTAATCACCAAGGCTGCATTTGCCGAAATGCAGGTCGGCAACTATGAAAAAGCCCTCACGCTGTACGAACGTGCCCGCTCAGCTTATAAACAGGTTGGTATTCCATTCGGTCTTATCCCGTGGTTAATTGCCGCATTTGGCAGAGCTGATCTTGTATATATGGCGAACGCTTACTTCAAGACCGGTGATGCAGAATCGGGGGAGAAACTGCTTGCCGAGAGCCGGGTTTTCCTGGAGAAACTGCGCGAGCAGGGCCTGGGAACACCTGCCAGCTATTACTTTGAGGCTTCGGTCCATGCCTTGGGAGGCAACAAAGAAATGGCCTTCGCCTCGTTACGCAAGGCAATCGACCTCGGCTGGCGACTGAGCTGGTATGCCAGGATCGACCCGACTCTGGAATCCCTGCGGGATACCCCTGAGTTCAAGGATATGATGGCAGAGGTGGATGCAGATATAGCCCGGCAGCGCCGGCAGCTTAAGGAAGAGGGTCTGCTTTAATGAGAGCCGAGGCCCAGGGGGCACACTACCCGGTTTTCACAGCGTTTCCTGGTGGATAACCACATCCCTTCGTCTTTCTTACCTCGGGATACACCTTGCGAGCATTATCAAACTTATACTACATCCGCCCGACTACCTCTATTCTGCAACTGAACTATAAGCCTGACGGCTTGGCCGGATATTTCTTGAATTTCCCGAAACCATGATTTATACTTGCGTTAAACTGATTGCTACCTGCCCCTGCCATCCATCCTCGGCCATACCATGAAAGAGCAGCGCAAATTAGCCGCGATCATGTTCACCGACATCGTGGGCTACTCCGCCCTGATGTCCAGGGACGAGAAGCACGCGCACCAGATTATTCATAAGAGCCGGGATATTCTCAAGCAACTCATCGAGCAGTATAATGGCGAATGGCTGCAGGCTGTGGGTGACGGCACCCTGTCGAGCTTTGCCAGCGTGGTGGAAGGGGTGAACTGCGCCCTGGAAATCCAGCGCTCGCTCAGGAGCGAACCAGAGCTAAGCCTCCGGATTGGCATCCATGTCGGGGATGTGGTGTTTGCAGAAGGCGAGGTGTATGGGGATGGAGTCAACGTGGCCTCCAGGCTTGAACAATTGGCCGCTCCGGGAGGGATTTGTGTGTCCGGGAGGGTATACAGTGAAATCCGCAACAAGCCGGGCATAGAGGCAATATTCATGGGCGAGAAGACGCTGAAGAACGTAGACCTGCCGATGAAAGTCTATGCATTGGCCGTAGAGGAGCTGCCTGCCGCTGTGGCCAAATCCCGGATTGCCAGGAAACTTACCAAGCTAAAACCCCGGCCCCTTGTAAAGCGTGCCTGGCTGTATGCCGGCGCAGCCTCCCTAATTGTTATCCTGGCGGCGGCAGGCTACCTGCTGTGGCGGAACGTTAGCGAGCCTCTAATGCTGCGGCTCACCAATGCCACTCCTGTAACCTCCACAATCGGGGTGGAAGATTATCCCACCTGGTCGCCGGAGGGCGGCAGGCTGGCCTACGAATCCAATCAGAGCGGCAACTGGGACATCTGGGTCAGGCAGACAGTGGGAGGCCCTCCGCTGAACCTGACAGAGGACTACAAAGGCGCTGACAGGTGCCCGAGCTGGTCCCCGGACGGCAGCCAGATCGCTTTCTTTTCGAGCCGGGACGGCGGCGGGTGTTTTATTATCCCGGCAATCGGGGGCCCACCCCGCAAGGTAGTGAATAATTTTAGCTGGTCTAGCGAGCGGCCTCAGTGGTCAGCGGATGGAACTGCCCTGGCTTTCGTGAAGCGGGATTCCACCGGCTATTTTATTGAAATCGTTTCCCTCCTGGGTGCCTCTTCCCGGCGTCTGTCTCTCCCGGAGCAGATATTCAATGTATGGGAATTGAGCTGGTCTCCGGACGGGAGATTCTTTGCTTACGTGACTCGTCTGACTTCCTATTCACCCACTTCTCGGTTGTGGGTGTTGCGAGCGGCGGATGGAATGGGATTTCCGGTGACCGAGGAAGGCACAGTGGATTGCAGTCCAGGCTGGTTGGCGGACAGCCGGTATCTGTACTTTGTCTCGAATCGCGGGGGCAGCATGGACCTCTGGCGCCTGGGAATTAACAAAAACGGCAGACCGGCAGGCGAGCCCCGGCAGCTCACCACAGGGCTTGACCTTAAATATGCGAAATTCTCGCAAGATGGAAAGAAACTGGCGTATTCAAAGAAGAGGTCTGTGTCGAATCTGTGGCGGCTGCCGATCCTGGAGGAGCGTCCGGCTACCTGGATGGATGCCCGGCAGCTCACTTTCTTACAGGCAAACATTATAAAAGTTGATGTGTCTGCGGATGGGAAGAAATTGGTTTTTCATTCGGATCTGGATGGAATGGAGCATCTCTGGATGATGCCAGCAGAAGGTGGGGAGCCGCAGCGAGTGACCATGGATCCCATGATGCAAGCCACTCCCGCATGGTCGCCGGACGGGAAGGAGATTGCGTTTCATTCATCTCGCGGCGGAAACCGTGATATCTGGGTGGTCCCTTTGGGAGGGGGGGCGGTGCGCCAGGTGTCCCGGCATGAGGCAGTGGACGTTAATGCAGATTGGTCACCGGACGGCCGGGAGATTGCGTTTAGCTCTGATCGAAGCGGGAACCGGGACATCTGGGTAATCCCTGCGCAAGGCGGTGAGGCACGGCAAATAACCTTCGATCCGGCATCAGACAATGAACCCCGGTGGTCGCCGGACGGGCAATGGCTGCTCTTTATATCTGACAGGTTGGGAGAAAGTCGGTTATGGAAGGTGCCGGCTGCCGGTGGAAACCCGGTACCAGTAACAGAGGAAACAGGCAGCTGGGGTGTCTGGTCGCCGGATAGCAATAAAATTTATTTTAATAGGGCAGACAATATATGGGAAGTGCCTTTTGAAAGAGGTCCCGAACGCCGGTTAACCGATCTGACAGGCAAGGCGGGCTTTTTAAACGCAGGCCCGGGAACGGACGGGCAGTATCTCTATTTTATCTGGGGTGAGGAAGAAGGAGAAATCTGGGTGATGAACGTGGTAAAGTAGGGGCACGGCATGACGTGCCCTGTTCGGGCTTGCTGGTCACGCGAATTACGCGGGTCAACCAATGAAAGAGCAGCGCAAATTAGCCGCGATCATGTTCACCGACATTGTGGGCTACTCCGCCCTGATGTCTAAGGACGAAAAGAAAGCGCGGCAGAGTCTGGAAAAACACCGCCATATCCTGAAATCATTGGTTGAGCAGTTCGACGGTGAATGGCTCCAGGTAGTCGGCGACAGCACGCTTTCGAGCTTTGTCAGTGTGGTGAACGCGGTGGCTTGTGCCTTGGAAATCCAGCATTTACTGATAAGAAAACTCGAACTCAAACTCCGTATCGGTATTCATCTCGGGGATGTGGTGTTCAAAAAAGGCGAGGTATATGGAGATGGAGTGAACGTGGCTTCCAGGCTCGAGCCCCTGGCTGCGCCCGGCGGTATCTGTATTAGCGAAAGGGTATATAACGAAATTCGAAACAAACCGGAGATGAAAGCTGTTTTTCTCGGCGACAAGACCCTGAAAAATGTCGATCTTCCGATGAGAATCTATGCACTGACCGGAAAAGGCCTCCCCGTCATTTCAGCCAAAGCCTTCCTTGGCGAAAAACCTTCCGGGACGAAACCGCTGCCCTCGATCGCTGTGCTGCCTTTTACAGACATGAGCCCAGGCAAAGAAGAGGAGTATTTCTGCGACGGCATGGCGGAGGAAATTATCAACACACTTACACACGTGGACGGTTTGCACGTCGTTTCCCGCACTTCGAGTTTCGCGTTCAAGGACAGGCGGGAGGATCTCCGCGAGATCGGCAGGAAACTGAACGTGGAAAAGCTGCTGGAAGGCAGCGTGCGCAAATCCGGCAACCGTCTGCGCATCACCGTACAGTTGATCAACGTGGAAGACGGCTTCCATCTCTGGTCTGAGCGCTACGACCGCGAGATGGAAAATGTGTTTGCCATCCAGGATGAAATCTCCCTGGCGATAGTGGAAAAGCTAAAGGTCAAGCTTTTGAACAAGGAAGAAGTATCGATTGTCAAACGCCATACCGGGGATCTCGAGGCTTATAAGCTGTATTTGATGGGCCGCTATTACTGGGGAAAACGCTCCGAAGAGGGGTTGAAAAAAGGACTCGAATATTTCCGACAAGCGATCGACAAGGACCCGAGCTATGCCCTGGGTTATGTCGGGATTGCCGACTCTTACAGCGCTTTGTGTTTCTGGGGCTTCCTTTCTCCAAAGGATGCTTTCCCCAAAGCAAAGGCAGCAGCAAAAAGGGCCCTGGAAATCAATGACAAGCTCGCTGAGGCTCACGCCTCGCTGGCCTTTGTTCACTTTTCCTATGATTGGGACTGGCCTGCCGCCGAAAGTGGGTTCAAACAGGCTCTTGAGCTTAATCACAATTATGCACCAGCTCGGCAGTATTATGCCGAATATTTGCTAAAAATGGGAAGGGTAAATGAAGCTCTTGCACAACTCCAGCGGGCTCAGGAAATCGATCCGTTGTCGCTGATAATCTACTTTGTCTTTGCCAAAGCTTATCTCGATCTGGGAAGATATGATGAAGCCCTGGAACAGAGCAAAAAAGCACTCGAACTTGATCCGGACTTCGGGCCGATACATTTTTTTATCGGATTGCTGAACGAGGATAAGGGAGCCTACAAGAAAGCCGTTACAGCCTATCAGAAGGCGGTAAAACTTACCGGAGGCTTATCTTTGGCAGGTGGGAGGCTTGGATATGTTTATGGAATCCTAAACGAAAGAGAAAAAGCGGAGCGAATCCTCCGGGAACTGCAAGAAAAAAAGAAGGAAAGATATATCTCATCATACTTCATCGCTTTAATTTATTTGGGATTGGGCCAAATCGATAAAGCTTTCGAATGGCTGGAGAAAGCTTTCGAAGAACGTGATTTCGGCTTAACAAATATCACCTCCTTCCCTGAATTCGACAAACTTCACTCGGACCGGAGGTTGACCGCTTTACTGAAAAAAATCGGACTGGGTATCTGAAAAAAACGTATGTATAAGGATTTAGAAAATATATTAGATGAACTTTTTTTCATCTATCCGGAGCTTTGAGTCAAAGCCCTGCTATGTATGTCGTCAGAACAAGTTGGACAGTTTGAGTTATTAATTAAGATGTAGTTCTCAGTAATTGCAACTGATTTTTCAACCCTCCATTGCCATGGTTAAAACCTTCTGGCTTTCAGCGTCTCATGTTTGACCATATCCCTCAGCGATATCCTTGTTTGCCTTTAATACGGCAAACATTATCGGGATTTAGGTTAAGACATTCTGTTTGACATGCAGGCGGCCAACAAGGTTTCGACCAATAATCGACCATAGCTTTTTGGTTATATGTTCTGTCACAAACTGCCACAGGATGACCTCCGGCCTCGAGGGCCGGCGGTCATTATCGTCTTACCAAAATTAAAAAGGGCTTGCCGTTTCCAGCAAACCCTTGTCAGATATGGCGGGGCCGACGAGACTTGAACTCGCGACCTCCGGCTTGACAGGCCGGCGTTCTAACCAACTGAACTACGACCCCGCTTTTTAATTATTATCAATCATATACGGATTAAATTTAAACGTTTACCAGTTTTTGTCAATAGCTAGTCGGGCCCACAATTATTTATCGGAGAGATATAACTTTGCCCGGTCTTGCGAACCAAAGGGCGATTACGGCAAGTTCGTCTCACCCATCAAAAACTTATCTATACCTCTTGCCGCCTGCCTTCCCTTGTATATTGCATGCACCACCAAGGAAGCGCCAATAACCATATCACCCGCGCTGAAAACACCCTCTTTGCTGGTCATCTGACTCCCATCCACAAGCACATTGCCCCGCTCATCCAGGGCCAAACCCAACTCATTGATCATGCCCTCATGCACCGGATGGAGAAAACCCATGGCCAAAAGAACCAGATCCACATCCAACTCAAATTGAGAGCCGCTTATTTGAATTAACTTATCCTTGGAGTTGTCTAATCCGACCTTGACACCCTTCAGTTTTTTGACCCAGCCTTTCTCCCCACAGAAAGCTTCGGTCATTACGGACCAGCGGCGGATGCAACCCTCTTCGTGGGAGGTACTGCTGCGTAATATGTTGGGCCACATGGGCCAGGGAGTTTCCGGGTTTTGACATTCCGGGGGTTTGGGTAGAATTTCCAGTTGATAGATTTCAGCGGCTCCCTGGCGGTTGGCCGTGCCTACACAATCGGCCCCTGTATCTCCGCCCCCAATGACCACCACTCGTTTGCCTTGAGCTAATATATCTTCTTCAACACTAATTTCGTCACCCGCAATCCTACGGTTCTGCTGTTCGAGATAATCCATGGCAAAATGGATGCCTTTAAGGTTTCTTCCCGGAATTTTCAGGTCGCGGGGGGTCATTGCCCCAGCTGCCAGACAAAGCACATTAAACTGCCGAGTGAGATATTTAGCCGACACATCTTTACCCACCTGGACACAGGTTTCGAACTCAATCCCCTCTGCTGAGAGCAGGCGCAGCCGGCGGTCAAGAATGCCCTTGTCCAGTTTGAAATCGGGTATGCCATAGCGCAAAAGGCCGCCCAGGCGGTCATTTTGTTCGAAAACCGCCACCCGGTGGCCCACCTTGTTCAGTTGATGGGCACAAGCAAGGCCTGCCGGACCGCTTCCGACCACAGCCACTGATTTGCCGGTGCGCTGATTCGGGGGCCGAGGCTTAACCCAACCCTCGGCAAAGCCCTTTTCTATGATCTGCAATTCAATTTGCTTGATCGACACCGGTTCATCGTGAATGGCAACCACGCATGCCGTCTCGCACGGTGCAGGACAAACCCGGCCGGTAATCTCCGGGAAATTGTTTGTGCTGTGTAAAACCTCCAGGGCATCTCGCCACTGTTCCCGGTATACCAGCTCATCGAACTCAGGGATGAGATTCTGTACCGGACAACCCACTCCATGGCAAAAAGGAATGCCGCAATCCATACAGCGCGCAGCCTGGGTACGGAGTTTCTCTTCCTGCAACAAGGAATAAACCTCTTCGTAGTCCTTCACCCGCTCGTCAACAGGCCTGGCTTTCGGGTTCTCCCGCTTGTACTCCATAAAACCGGTGGGTTTACCCATTCCAAACCTCCACACGCTTTGTTTCCACATCTTCCTTTATCATCCGTCCGAGCACACGGCGATATTCCATAGGCATCACTTTTAAGAATTGATGGATTTTATTGTGCCAATTTTCCAGAATCCTCTTACCCAAGGGGCTGCCAGTGAAACGGACATGCTGCTCAATAAATTTACGCAAATTGGCGATATCCTCTTCTTCAGTTACGGATTCAAGATCCACCATATCCAGATTACAGCGCTGGTCGAACAATCTCTGCTCATCGAAAACATAGGCGATCCCGCCGCTCATCCCTGCTGCGAAATTTAGCCCGGCCGGTCCGAGTACCACCACCACTCCACCTGTCATGTATTCGCAACCGTGATCCCCTACTCCTTCCACCACTGCACAAGCTCCGCTGTTGCGGATGGCAAAACGCTCCCCGGCACATCCACAAATATAGGCCTCCCCTCCTGTAGCCCCGTAAAGAACGACATTGCCGACAACAATATTTTCCTCAGGCCTGAAAGTCGAATCTTTTGGAGGGAAAATAACAAGGCGGCCGCCGCTCATTCCCTTACCCACATAATCATTGGCATCCCCTTCCAGGTACAGGGAAACTCCGCCCGACAGAAAAGCGCCGAAGCTCTGTCCTGCTGAACCTGTGAGCTCGATTTTAATTGTATCGGGGGGAAGGCCTTGTGAACCGTATCTTCTTGAAACCTCGCCACTGAGCATAGTCCCCACAGAGCGGTGAACATTGCGGATACGCCGCCTGATAACGACCTTCTCTTGACGCTCCAAAGCGTATTTTGCTTTCTCGATCAACTTATGATCCAGCGCGGTCTTAAGAATATCGGGCTGTGAGGAGACATAATGCAAGCTGCTACCCCTGGGCACTTCGGGTTTGGCGAGTACTGCGCTCAGGTCGATTCCGCTGGCTTTCCAATGCTTGATTGCCGGAGCCATATCCAGGCTGTCCACGCGGCCGACCATGTCCTCAAAGCGGCGGAATCCCAGCTCACTCATTAACTCGCGAACCTCCTGGGCCATAAACCTGAAGTAGTTCACAAGATATTCAGCCTGGCCCAGGAACCGCTTGCGCAGCACCGGGTCCTGGGTAGCTATTCCGGTAGGGCAGGTATTAAGATGGCACTTGCGCATCATCACGCAGCCCAGGACTATCAGACAGGCTGTTGCAAAACCGAACTCCTCTGCTCCGAGAAGCGCTGCGATCACCACATCCCGGCCGGTCTTAATCTGGCCGTCGGTCTGCACTTTAACCCTTGCACGGAGGTTGTTCATCACCAGCACCTGCTGAGTCTCTGCAAGCCCGATCTCCCATGGGACACCCGCATGCTTGACTGAACTCAAGGGCGATGCGCCTGTGCCGCCCGCATCCCCGGCGATAACGACCACATCCGCACGTGCCTTGGCTACTCCTGCAGCGATAGTGCCTACGCCGATCTCCGAGACCAGTTTAACCGAAACCCTAGCCTGAGGATTTACATTCTTGAGATCATAGACCAACTGGGCCAGGTCTTCGATAGAGTAAATATCGTGGTGCGGCGGCGGGGAAATGAGTGTCACCCCGGGGACCGAATGGCGCACCCGGGCTATCTCGTCATTCACCTTGTGGCCTGGAAGCTGGCCGCCTTCCCCGGGCTTGGAGCCCTGAGCGATCTTGATCTGCATATCCTTTGCGCTCACCAGATAACTGCTGGTCACTCCGAAACGGCCCGAGGCTACCTGCTTGATTGCGCTGTTGGGATTATCTCCATTGGGATATGGTTTGAACCGGGATTCATCCTCGCCGCCTTCACCGCAGTTGCTCATCCCGCCGATACGGTTCATAGCGATGGCAACTGTCTCATGGACCTCGCGGCTGATCGAGCCGAAACTCATTGCCCCTGAGACAAACCGCTTCATGATTGATTCAACCCCCTCAACTTCATCAAGCGGCACGGGCCTGTCTTTTTTAAAATTGAAAAGGCTTCTCAAACTTTGCAATTTCCGGCTTTGGTCATTGGCCAGGGAAGAGAACTTCTTGTATAGCCCGTAATCTCCCTTTCTTGTCGCCTGCTGCAAAGTGCAAATCGTCTCCGGATTCCACATGTGATACTCGCCGTTGACCCGATAATGATACTCACCAGCCCGGGGCAGGAGAAAAGATCCGGGATCGCGCACTGGAAAAGCCATTCGATGACGGGCCAGGACTTCCTCGATGATTATATCCAGACCCGCACCGCCAATGCGGGAAATTGTGCCCGGGAAATAATTCTCGATGAACCGAGGATCAAGGCCCACTGCCTCGAATATCTGCGCTCCGCGGTAACTGCGGACAGTGGAAATTCCCATTTTGGAAAAGATCTTCAGCAACCCTTTCTCCACGGCTTTCATGTAATTTTCAATTGCATCCTGCACGGTGATACCGGCTTTGAGGTTACCCGAGATCACCAGATTGGCAACTGTCTCGAAAGCCAGGTAAGGAATAATGGCGCTTGCGCCATAACCTAAAAGCAGTGCGAAATGCGCTATCTCGCGCGCCTCTCCTGTCTCGATAACCAGACCTATCCTGGTTCGCAGTCCTGACCGGATAAGATGGTGGTGCACTGCGGAGAGAGCGAGCAGACTGGGTATCGGAGCCTGCTCGTGGTTTATGCCCCGGTCGCTCAGAATGATCAAGGCGTAGCCTTCCTGAACTGCTTTTTCCGCCTCGGCGAAACATTTCTTGAAAGCCTGTTTGACACCCTCCACCCCCTCCTTAACAGGAAAGATGATTGGTATGGTCTTGGTGAGGAAACTTTCCTTCTGGGAACTTTTGAGTTTCACCAGATCGTCATTGGTGAGAATCGGCCGGCTGAGCTTAAGAAGCCTGGCGTTTTTCGGGGTCTCTTCCAGCAGGTTCGCCTCTTTGCCGATATAACTCATCAGGGACATGACAAGCTGCTCGCGGATCGGATCAATCGCCGGGTTGGTAACCTGGGCGAAAAGCTGCTTGAAATAGTTGAAAAGCAATTTCGGCTTGTCGCTCAAGACCGCAAGCGGGGTATCGTTTCCCATCGAGCCTACAGGCTCAGAAGCGTTTTCGCTTATCGGGCGCAAAAGAATGTTCAGGTCTTCATCAGTGTAGCCGAATGCGATTTGCCGCTGAAGGATTGTTTCCTGGTCAGGGCGCACGGGCATGGCGCAGTCGAACAGTCCTCTCAGCTCGATCTTGTTTTCAGCCACCCAGCGGCGGTAAGGCTGGAGACGGCTGATTACCGCTTTGATTTCCGGATCGTAAATGATGCGATTCCGCTCCGTGTCGACCAGAATCATCTGACCCGGCCCCACCCGGCCTTTACTCTTGATATTCTTGGGAGAAAATTCGAGCACCCCCACCTCACTGGCCAGGACAAAAAGGCCGTCGTTGGTCACCACATAACGTGCCGGGCGCAGGCCATTGCGGTCAAGGCAACTGCCGATTATCCGGCCATCCGTAAAAGAGATGGCCGCCGGTCCATCCCAGGGCTCCATAAGTATGCTGTGGTACTCATAAAATCCCCGTTTATCTTCCGACATCTGGTATTTAACGCCCCAGGCCTCCGGGACCAGCATCATCAGCGAATGGGGCAGAGAGCGGCCGCAGGCGGTAAGCAGCTCGGTCATATTATCGAGAGCCATCGAATCGCTGCCTCCCGGGGTGATAATCGGACGCAGCTTCTCGATATCAGCGCCGAAAAACTCACTGCGGATGGTCGCTTCCCTGGCGCACATCCAGTTAATATTACCGCGCAGGGTGTTGATCTCTCCGTTGTGGGCCAGGACCCTGAAAGGCTGGGCCAGCTCCCAGGAGGGAAAAGTATTCGTGCTGTAGCGCTGGTGAACCAGGGCCAGAGCACTTGTCAGGTCCGGATGGTTAAGATCTTCATAAAACAGAGGCACCTGATGGGCCAGCATGAGGCCCTTGTAAACAACAGTTCGTGATGAGAGGCTGGGCAGGTGAAAAACGGATGTCCCGATTTTACCGCTGGTGCGGACCTTGTTTTCGGCGATTTTTCGTATCAGAAGCAGCTTGCGCTCAAAAGAGGGGCGATTCCCGGTTGTATCAGCGATAAAAAGCTGACGGATCACAGGCTGGCTTTCCCGGGCGGACCTACCCAGCGTCTTTGGCCTTACCGGCATATCGCGCCATCCCAGAAGCTGTTGACCGGCTTCCTCCACAGCCTTTTCCATGACCCATTCACAAAAGGAACGCTGGCTGCCCTCCCGGGGCAAAAAGACCATGCCTACTGCATAACTACCGTAGGCAGGCAGCTTGATATATAACTCCGAGCATGCCTTGCGGAAAAAACTATCGCAAACCTGAATCAGGATCCCGGCTCCATCACCGGTTTCCGGGTCGTCGGCTACAGCACCCCGGTGAGTGAGATTTACCAGAATCTGGATCCCCTGGCTGATTATCTCGTGGCTCTTCTTTCCCCCCACATGGGCCACGAAACCGACCCCGCAACTGTCGTGCTCGAACTCCGGTGGGTAAAGGGTATTTTCCGATTTTACGTATCTATGAATCATTTCCGCCTGGCTGATTTTGATCTTTCAAATTCGGTCTCGAATTACTACTCAGGTCATAAAATTGTTTGCATCTATCCGTAAAGGAAATTTCTTTTCTTCTTTTGAAGGCAAAAGAAGCAAAACCATTTCTTTTTAAACAAAAAGAAACAAAAGTTAATCCTGGCATTTAAGTCCTTTACTCCGCTTCGCCAAGCTCGCCTACGCGCAGGAAGCCTGCGCAAAGGCCTGCCTGGGCGGTGTACATCCAGTATGGCGATGATGGAAATTACTTGTCTTTTACACGCTCCAAAAACAGGGTCCCCGGACTTCTGGGCTTCTTATGGCCTCTTATTTCACCTGGGATGATCTACCATCCCAGGTAGCTGCACTGAAACCTCTTTTCGGTAGTTGTACAAGTTTTTCTCTCGGAATATTTCAATCGTAGTTACATAAAGTGAGCCGCTGGCACCTGAAATTTAAAAATTGACACCTGGTAAATCATTCCTGCTTACTTGACTTTTATGAATAACCAAGGCTGAAGCATATAAACAATAATACAAATGGAAACTATTTAATGCTCCCTGTAGTAAAACGATTACAAATAATTTATAACTTTAAATTTAGCAAGTTATTTTTTCTCTGCTGATATATCTCCTAACTCCATGGAAAATATATTATTAAAGTGATTAACGCTCTTAGTGTAACAAAGTATCACAAATAAAAAGGCCCTTCCACTACCCGAGGCTTTGAGAGCAGGCAGCACAAAGGCCTTTATAATTTACTTTGCTTTTACTACATCGCTCAAGCTTAAGATTTTTAAACTTTTTTCCAATTGCTTGGAGTACTAACTTTATTTACCAGAGAGAACTTTCAGCAGAGCCAGCAAGTCGAAAATATCTGTGGCCCCGCTTGCGTTTACATCAGATGCGGCTGAAGCGGGAGTTGACCCGCCGAGCACTTTAAGCAGAGCAAGGAGATCGAATATATCGACTGAGCCGTTCCCATTGACATCGCCGGGGCTCAGGGTGGAGACAGTGATTGTTCCATCCACCAATTCGACCTCAATCTCCTTGGCAGTAGAATCAGCAAGAGTGGCGTTAGTCAGGGTAAGCGAAATGTCCCCGGAAGCATCCGCGGCAATCGTAAAAGTAACAACGAGCAACTCCTTGTCTTTCCCGGCCGGCACCGGATTGCTTAAGGTCAAATCAATCTGGGAAATAGCGAGTTTCCCCTTGGCGTTGGCATTGCTGATCGAAGCGGAATCTGCACCGACCAAAGTAAATCCTGTGGAGTCAGCGCCGTTGACAACGGTTTTTACCTGCAGCTTGGTGATATCAAAAAGCAAGTCGAAATTAAGTCCGACAATGTCCGTGTCCGATGTGGCCAGGATCTTTACCGCCACATCCGAACCAGGCCGGCCAGTAGCATCTTTGATACTCAGCTTGTTACCTTCCGGTTCTTGAGATCCCACGGTCACTGTACCATTAGTCACTGTCACAGTGATGTCCATCCCTGACACATCTGAGAGCGAGGCCTGGTCAAGACTTACAGAAATTTCACCCGAGGCACCGGTAGCGATAGTGAAAGTCAGGACAAAGAGTTTCTTATCCGTACCGGCCTGCACCGGGTTGCTCAGTGTAATATCAATCATAGAAACAACGAGCTTACCGCTGGTGTTAGCTGCGGTAATATCGTCTTCGCTGAGTGCCGTGGGGTCCAGCCCGGCTGCATCAGCCCCTTTCGCAGTTTCCTTAATCTGCAGCTTGGTCGCATCAAAAAGCACATCAAATTCTGCTCCGGCGAAATTCTGGTCTGAACTGGCAGTTATCTCTACAGTTACATCTGAGCCCGGCGCGCCGGAAACGGAAACCACTTTCAAACTATTCGCGCCAAATGCCAGGCTGGATCCGAAAAGCAGTGTGGTACAAAGGAGGGCAAAAGCTCTGTTAAAATACATGGCTAAAACTCCCTTTTGATAATTTAACACCACTTACCAGTTTTAGAAAATTTGCAAGGAAAGATTTGTTTTCAGTTATTTTAAACAATTGATTGAATAAAAACAAGCAATTTGTGAATGTTTCAGCCTTTATTACTCAATTATTGTCCCCGGGGGAGTATTATTAACTTATAATACGGCGGCCGTCAATCAAGTGGGGATTTGTCTGGCATGGTTACCTGTATCAGCTTCTGATCAACGGGCCCTTATTTTCCGGCTGCCAACAATTGTTGTTCAGCTTGCTAAAGCCAGTCAAGGCGATCCGGCGAATATTATTCGAGTGACTCCCGTTTATAACCCTTCGGCTCCTCCTCCCGCTCCAAAACCATAAAAGTCAACGTTGACGACATCCTGTCCATTGACTGTGACTTGTGTCGAGGTCGGATTAAATACTTGCAGCTCGGGAATCGGTATTCCAAAAATCATATATTCTCCATTTGGAACCAGGAACATGTAAAAACCGTTAGCGTCCGTTACGGTTGAGGCCTCCACATCCCCTATGAGCACCAAGGTAACATTGATTAAAGGCTGAACCGTACAGAAAACCCTTCCACCAAGCTTATAGAGTGCGGGAGTTTCCGGACCAACAGGAGAAGCCTTTATGTCCGGAACAACAACCGAATCCCCGTCTATCTCCACCGACAAGCTATAAGGGGTGAATGTGTAATTCTCCTTCTGCGGCACCACGGCGTAACGGGCGTTGAGAAGATGCTCGATCCGGAACTTACCATTAGCATCCGTGATAAGCGTCGTATCTAAATCAATACCCTTGATACTGACCGTGACCTCCGCCAGGCCAGTACTATCCTCCAATACCCTGCCGCTCATTGTATAATCAGCCAGGGTCGCCTGAAAGTCTGGAACGATTACAGAATCGCCTTCGATAGTCACTGTTACACTGTCGGGAAGGACCGTGTAATAGTAAGTTCTTATTATGGGCATCACTATGTATGTACCTTCTCTAAGGCCGTCAACGCGGAACATGCCAGCCGTGTCCGAGGCGACTCTGGTATAAAATCCTTCGGAGCTGACAATAGAGAATTCAACCCCGGCCAAGCCCTGGCCGCTCTCGAGCACACGACCGATAAGAGGAAAAGTCGGCAGCGGCGTCAGGTTTCCATCGCGGATATTTATCAACAGAGATACTACATCCAGAACGTTGAATTCACCGTCGCCATTGTAATCTGCCTCAGGGTCGTCAGGGTCTTCCAGACCTCGTAACAACAGGGCTATTGCGTCCGAAACGTCCGTTTCGCCATCCTCGTTGATATCTTCCATGTAAGCGACTTCAGCCCCGTTCTCGTCCTCATCTTCTTCCTGGGCTAATATGTTTGTACCGAGATTGGCAGTCGTGAACAGGAACATAAGTGTGATCAGTACAGTAACAGCAGGCGGAAAAAATTTGAAGTGACGAGCGGACATAATGATTATCCTCCCTTGTTCAATGGGATACTGGCCTGAATAATTATGCTCTGGAAACCAAATAACGGGTTTGAACCTGCATGCCTAATGAAATGAGAAAATAAAGAGCATGGACAGCTTCCTCTTGATCCCTTTCAAATATTACTAGACTGCTGGATTTAAGTCAAGTTGTAATAATTAATTGAAGAGCATTCCCAGTTGCCCTGCAGCGGGTTTCCGTATTTGGTTTTTGTAGTTAGAAATTCCGCTGGTACGAAGTGCGGGGAATATTGACCTGATGCCCCGGAGTTTGCTGCGGTAATGGTCAGTTTACAGGAATTTTATACGCCTAATGAATATTTTAAAAAAATTATCCCCATCTTCCTGTAATAGCAGGCAAAACCGGATCTCAGGGTCCTTGATCGTTTTTCAGCTCCGGGTACTGCTTGAGAGCAGATTCAACCATTAGCTTCTGATTATTCTTGTGTCCGCAGACATCGGCAAAATTTACAAATCGCTCCCATTCGTCCTTAGTAAACTTGCAGCTCAGGATATATTTGTAAACGTCTGCGAGCTTCTCATTATCCTGAGCTATTGTATAATAGCGCAGAAAAAAAAGGAGAACCCCTGCATTAGCCGGTTCCCGGGACAATATTTTAGAATATTTCATTCCCATGTTCCTCAGCCGGTTAGTCCACTTTACCCTTTCATCTTTCTCGAGATCAAGGTCCTGCACCCGCATTGAATAGTAGCAATCCGCCGCCATGAGCGGCTCCCCCTTCTTATCGTAAGCCAGGGACAACCGCATGAAATTATTTCTGGCATGTTTAGGATCCATCCTGAGATCCGTTAAATACTGTTGTCCGTAATATATGACGCTATCGGGCATCTCTCTCAGCAGATAATATTCCAGCATATTACCAATAGCCGTAGCCCTCCATTTCCCCACAGTCAGCCGGAATTGACGGTTCCCTTCATTGTAGAGCATTCTATCATAAAACAAATAACCCAGTTGCAGCTTACTGGAACCCTGGTGAAAATCAGCCTCACAAACGCTGTCAAGAAAACGCACTCCCCTGTTATAATCCGCATTAACCCAAATCCAGCCTGAGGCATGCAACCACGACGCAATGGCCAGCACTGCAAGATAAACCCTCCTGCTGTCACCCTCCGGCAGGATAAAAATCAAGCTCCATCCGCACAGCAATGTCAAAGGTACGGCTGGAAGTGAAAGAAGATCCCAATCCCTGACCCCTAAAAAAGGATTGAAAGCAAACAAGAAAAAGAAACTGCCCGCCGCTGCCCAGAATACAAATACAAATGCCGAATCCCCTGACTTAAGAAAAAATCGCCACCGCCCCACAATCACAAACAAACACACTGCCGCCGCAGGCGCTATCAAAAGCAAAAAATTGAACTTGTCCCAAAAATGCCGCAACTCGAACATCCGGTACGGAACATCACCCCCGTCAATCTCTCCGCTCAACGGCACAAGCGCATGACTGCCAAAAATCAACAACACCAATACCAGACAGCAAAAAGAAACCCCTGATACCCACCGCGAATTTACACCCAATATCCCCCTTGAACCTTTGAAATGAAACCTGGCAAGCCAGAGAAACAAAAGGGACGGGAAAAGAACCGCCCCACTGGTGTGAGAAAATAACGCCAGCAAAAACATTCCGGTCGGCAGCCAGGGATTCCTAACGCCGGCCCCCCTTAAATGCTTTATACCGAAATAAAGATAAACTGCAAGCCATAAATGAACCAAGGTGTAGCTTTCAGCATACCCAAAAAACAACTGCAAGCTCGAGGTCGAAATTATCAATACCCACAAGGCCAATCTTGATACGGAATCGGCGCTTACCTCCGAGACTATCTTCCAGCAAACCAGCAAGAAAAAAGGAAGCAAAAGAATGTGTAAAACCGAGTATGCAAACTCCCCACCACTAATTCCAAACTGGCCCAGCAGACGATAAAACAACTGGTGAAGAAAAAAATCGAGAGGCTCGTTCCGGTAAATAAAAAATGGACCTGTAACCTGCTCGATAAATGCAAACCCATCCCCCATAAAATGGTTCCGCGAGCGCAAAAACCAGCCGATAAAAAAGATAACTACGTACCCGCCGACAAAAAGCAATACCCTGTCAAAAGATACTATTCTCCGCCAGCCCGGCAAATCCACTCGGGAATTAAGATAAGAAACCCAGCGGCATCCCATGCAGAAAAGCAGCGCCGTGATTACGCAGGCAACCGCCAGCCGAAAATACCCCCCATAAGGTCCTAAAGGAATCAAGCCCCAAACCCGAGTCCAGCCGTAAAATGCCGCGGGCACTGAAAGCCAGATCCAGGCCAGCAAGACAATGACCGGCCAAACGTAAGAAAATGTCCGTCTTTTTTCTGTCATTTCCAGTATCTTCAGATTATCAGAACAGATCCAACATTAACCGCAATATGGTAATCTTGCTAAAAGCACATTTTAAAATATCAGGATAAATCAGGCGCGTTCCTGGTTTTATCCTGTTGTGTAAACTCAGAGATCAATGTTTCTGACTTCCCAATAATTCGGGATACTGCCCGATCGCAGCGCCGATCAGTGGCTTCAGATAATCATTATGACCGCAGACCTCGGCAAAATTAATAAACCGCGCCCAATCAGACTTTGAAAACTCTCTTCCCATGATGTATTTATAAACATAATCAAGCTTTCGCTGGTTCTGCGAAATTGTGTAATATCTCAGAAAATAAAGTAATGCCCCTCCATTATCCTGTTGATGTATCAATTCATTATAAAGTGCAGCCTGGCTCTCCATACGTACAATCCATTGAGTCCTTTCTTTCTCGTCCGGAGAAAGGCCCTGCTTTCGCATTGAATAAAAGCAATTTGTCGCCCCGATTGGATCGCCTTGCATATCGTAAGCCAAAGTTAACCGCATGTAGTTCTTTTTAGCTAAAATGGGGTCCATCTGGTATTTTTCAAATAATGGCGGAAGATAATAGATAACGCTATCAGGCATCCCCTCCATCAGAAAACATTCCGTCAAATTACTTTGAGCAGTACACAACCATTTTCCACCAGCCAACCGAAACTGATTAGCGGCCTCTTTATATAATTCTCTCTCAAAAAATAAAAAACCCAGTTGCATCCTGTCGGAACCCCGGTGAAAATCAGCATTGCGAACATGGTCGAGAAACCGCACCCCCCGGTCCATATCCGCATTGACCCAGACCCAGAGCATAGCATGGGCCGCAGAAACAAAAGCCAGGGAAAAAAGATAAGCCTTTCTTCTTTCTCTCCCAGGCAGCAACAAGATCAAGCTCCAACCACACCAGAGCATCAAAGGAACCGCCGGAAGAGAGAGCAGATCCCAATCCCTGATCCCTAAATCCGGGTCGTAAATAAAAGAAAAAAACGAGCAACCCGCTGCGGCCCAGAAAACGAAAACAAACGCCGAATCCTCCAGCTTGGTAAATGATCTCGCTTTAGCGACAAGCACCAGCAAACACACTACAGCTCCGGGCGCAATCAAAAGCAGGAAATTAAACTTATCCCAAAGATGCTTGAGACCATACATTCTGTAGGGGGAGTCAAAACCATCTATCGGGCCAATTAATGGGACCAGCGAGTCGGTATTAAAAAACAAAAGCAGCAAAAGAAAAGAGAGTATGGAGATTAAAAACACGATCCGTGATTTCAGCTCGATTATCCCCCAAGAAGTCCCTGGAGCAAGCCTCACAAGCCAGAGGTATAAAAGCGAAGGGAAAAGAACCAGGGCACTGTTGTGAGTGAGCAGGGAGAGCAAGAAGACAGCAGTCGGAGCCCAGGGATAGTTCCTTTCTTTTTCCCTTAAGTGCTTTATTCCGTAATACAGGTAAATCGATAACAATAGGGCGATAATTGTATAGCTCTCTACGTATCCGAAAAAAAGCTGCAGGCTCGAGGTTGACACAATAAGCAACCACAAGGCCAGGCGCTCCCAGGCTTCCCCTGTCACTTTTGCGGTTATCTTCCAGCAAGCCAGAAGGAAAAAGGGAAGCAACAGGGTGTGTAAAACAGCATAAACGGCCTCTCCATTACCGACCCCGAACCAGTCGAGAAGGCGATAAAACAACTGGTGAATAAAATAATCCAGCGGCTCTTTTGCGTAGTAACGGAACGGGCCCGTAACGGTTCCGATAAAAGCCAATCCATCACCCATAAAATGGTTTTGCGAGCGCAGCGGCCAGGCGATAAAAACCAGAGCCACATAGGCTGACATAGCTGCCATAAAACCGCCCCGTGTGTTGCGAAATCGGTCGAGCCCGGAAATATACCCTGAAACGGCTTCCATTCTGTTTCCGAGCCAGCTCAAGCGGCCGGAAACAGTTCCTGAAATCAAAACCGTACTCAACAGGGCCGCCGGAAGCACCCAGATCCCAGCCTCTGATCCCCAGGGAATCATGCCCCAGACCGATGACCAACCGGTAAAAACCACTCCCACAAATAACCAGATCCAGAGCAATAAGACAAAGTCCGGCCACAGGTACTGGAACGTATGTTCTTTTTCAGTCATCTTATCTCGGATTTAAATGGACAAGCCAGGCGAAACATGAAGCCGGAATACACGGATCGAGTGCAGCAGATATTAAAAACTTATCTCCCTTAACTGCCTGCTGTCCGGATATTGGATCAGAGCCTTATTTTTTATTTCAGCAAACCACTCCGGATGGTTTAAAGCGCCGACCATCTCGAGTATTCTCAGCCAGTCTGAAGGAGTAAAATTACAGATATGAATAGCGTTAATGATACCCCTTAAACTGCCGAGATCCTGAATGGTCCAGAAATAACGCAAAAAGAAACGATAATAATCCGTATTCAGCGGATTTTCTAGTAATGCTTTGGTATACCGGGGAGCCTGGGATTCCATAACATCAATCCAATTTCTTTTCTGTCGGTCGCTTAACAAAATGCCCTCTCGGGTCAGCTTCAGATAAATTGAAGATGCGCTGTCCGGGTACCCCGCCTGATCATATAAGATCAAAAGATTGGCATAGACCTGAGTTCGCAAACCAATATTATCCGTTCGCTCGAATATATCATCCGCTGCTTCTTTGACATACGCCTCATGCCGGAATAATTTCATGAAATCAGACAGTAATGACCAGGTGGAATGATCCATGTTTTGGAGCAGGAAAATACCGTATAAATTGGCAATTTTATTATCTTCCCGGGTCAGCGAATAAAAACGCAATTGAAATATTAAATCCCCGATCACTATTTTTCCATTGTTCATTTTTTGATAAATTGACTGAGCAGGGCGCCACATGGCCTGAAACCAATAGTATCTTTCTTCCTCTGAGATCTTTACACCGTGTTGCAGCATCTCCATGTGAGTGAGCGATGAACTGTCCAGCATACTGCGGCTGTCATATTCCAGACAGCGTTTTATATAACTGAAAGCTTCTGATTCCGGATCCAGATATATCCTCTTAACAAATACCAGTTTCTGTCTCTTGATATACCTCTGGATAAACTGTCTGTTTTCACCTGAAACAAAGTTGAAGATCTCCTTTAGCCTGTGCGGATCAAGAAGTTCACCGCGGGTAACAAGTTTGAGCTTATCATAATAGGCAGCCAGGTCCTTATTGCTTATGGCATTTTTCCCAGTCTCCAGAGTCTCGATATAGCCGTCGGGAATCCTTCGCTCAAAATGTCCGATCCGCCAATGGTTTTTATCCTGTACAGGCAGTCTGGCCAGCAGTGGGTCGGCCAGGGCCAAAGGGTCAAGAAAATGCACACCGGGACCCGCAAAATAGCCCATCATCCCGATCACTCCCTCGATCGGAACTTTAATACCGCTTTCCCTTAACTTTCGTCCCTTATACGGCAACAATCCTGTCGGCATCCGATCGACTGTCCCTGCTTTCAACAACCCGGTGCTTTGATAATAAAAAGCCCGCTCATCGCATATCCCCCAATGTTTGTCTATCTCCTTCGAAATGTAGTCTTTTCCACATTCCGGACCGCTCAGGAGAGGGGGATGGGGGGAACTGAAACCCAACAATAAAACCAGAAACCACGCGGCTGCATATCTGATGTTATCTGAAAACAGCTTATCGAAACGT
>Ga0307379_10003189_pt1 | contig 23902 bp, 18 predicted proteins | sample UN2MG_FD_202237 | JGI IMG/M metagenome (GOLD analysis project Ga0307379, IMG submission 202237) | Soil microbial communities from Risofladan, Vaasa, Finland - UN-2 | ecosystem: Environmental > Terrestrial > Soil > Coastal area > Acid sulfate soil | place: Finland: Risofladan, Vaasa | collected...
GAGGAGCGGATCGCAGGTCTCGGCGCCGTCGCAGTACAGGCCGTTGTCGCACAGACTGTCGTTGGGGATGTTGTCGCAGGAATCGGCGCCTTCGTTGCACGAATCGTCGGTGCAGCCGACCCCGTCGTCGCAGTCCACCGCTGTGCCAGCTTGGCAATCGAGCAGCGCATCGCAGGTTTCGGCCCCGTCGCAGTACAGGCCGTTGTCGCACAGTCCGTTGTTGGGGATGTTGTCACAGGAATCGGCGTCCTCGTTGCACGAATCGTCCGTGCAGCCGACGCCGTCGCCGCAGTCCACGGTTGTGCCGACCTGGCAGTCGAGCAGGGCATCGCACGTCTCGGGCCCATCGCAGTACAGCCCGTTGTCGCACAGCGCGTCGTTGGGCAGGTTGTCGCACGAGTCGGTGCCCTCGTTACAGGAGTCGTCGGTACAGCCCACGCTGTCGTCGCAACCGACGGCCGTCCCCGGTTGGCAGTCGCTCACGGGGTTGCACGTCTCAGCCCCGTCACAGTACAGCCCGTTGTCGCACAGACCGTTGTTGGGGATGTTGTCGCAGGAACCGGCGCCTTCGTTGCACGAATCGTCGGTGCAACCGACGCCGTCGTTGCAATCCACGGCCGTGCCCGGCTGGCAATCGCTGACCGGGTCGCACGTCTCGGTGCCATCGCAATACAGGCTGTTATCGCACAGACCGTTGTTGGGGATGTTGTCGCAGGAGTCGGTGCCTTCGTTACACGAATCGTCGGTGCAGCCAACGCTGTCGTTGCAATCGACGGTCGTGCCCGGCTGGCAGACACCGTTCGTGTCGCAGGTTTCGACGCCGTTGCAGTACAAGCCGTCGGCGCAGTCCGGGTCGCCGGTGCAACCCGAGGTGACTGCCACCGTGATATCATCGATGGCCATGTCACTCTGGTAACTACTGCCGGTGACACCTCGGAATCGAATGGTCACGGTGGACCCGACGTACGCGGTGAGGTCCACGTTGGCTTCGAGCCAGACGTCTCCGTGGTCTGCAGAGGCGCTGAACACGCTCGTCCAGTCGATGCAATTCGCCGACACCTCGACGTTCAGGGAACCCATGCCCCCCCCGTACATGTGGTACCAGAAGGTCAGGTTCGCGTCGGTCGCCCCGGCCAAGTCGAGGCACGGCCCCACCAGGAGAGCGGTCTTGTTGGGATAATTGGGGTTGGACGCCTCCGTGTACAGGTAGTAACCGGAACCTGTGGTGTGGTCTCCCGAAGGGCCGGTGCTGGACGAAGGCGTGGAGCCGCTGAGTCGCGTCCAGTCCATGTCGTCCGCACCGACATTGTTCCAGTCGCCAAAGCCGCCCTCGAAGTCTTCCGTGTGGGGATACGAAGAGATCGTGGTCGGACAGTCGTTGAAGCACGCGCCGGCGGCGCAGGTGTCCACGGTGCAATCGTTCCCGTCGTCGCAGTCGGGGTCTCCCGAGCACGATCCGCACTCGTCCAGGACTTCGTTGCACAGTTGGCCCGGACACGGGTCGCTGCCGGGCTGGCAGACGCCGTTGGTGTCGCAGGTTTCCGCCCCGTTGCAGAACAAGCTGTCGTCGCAGTCGCCGTTGGTCGTGCATCCGGAGCTGACCAGCCTGATGTCCACGGCGATCGGCAGGTGGTCCGAGGTGTTCTCGGGCAGCGTGTCACCGGCCTGGAGGCCGGCGGCGGCCAGGGCGGCCGGTGTCATCGTATCCGTGTTCAGGATGAAACTATTGGCCACCGGCGCTACGCTGTCGGTGAAGATGATGCGGTCCAGGGGCGATGGGTCGTAGCTCGTGCTACCCTGCCAGGTGAAGTTATCCCCGGTGAACGGATCAAGGGGGTTGAGGTTGGTCATGTCCGAGACGTCCCAGTCGCCCTTCACGTCCGGGCCGTAGGTGCTGGTGTCCTGGATGTCGCCGGTGATCAGCGTGTTCTCGGGTTGCGGTCCGCCGACCAGGTTGAAGTCGCCCAGGTTGACCATCGGCGTGTCCGCGGGCAGCGAGATGTTGTTACCCGACGGGCGGGAGACGCCGCGGGCGTCGCCGAGCCAGTTGGCGATGGCGTCGGCGCTGGCCTGGCGGCTGTCGTCCTCCGAGCCGCCCGGATCACCACAGCACTTGAGGTGTACGCCCAGCAGGTAGACGTCCACCGGATAATCGACGTCCGGCAGGTCGGCCAGGGCGAGAGTGACGCCGCGCGTCGATGAGGCCGGGATCGTGTCGGTGCGTTTCAGGCTGAGTGGGAAGCGCGAGGCGATCACCGTCCGCGTACCGTAGGTGTCGATCCCGCCGTGGACTTCCCACGACCCCGCCCCGTAGGGCAGGACCGTATCGAGCCGCCCGGGTATCTGGCTTTCGACGGTGTCGCTGGGGATCTCCGCGAAAACGATGATGTCCGGGGCCACGGCGGCCAGCACGCGGTTGAAAGCGGCGTCCCTCGACGCATCGGCGATGAAATCCCCGTGGACGTTGTAGGTGGCGATGCGGACGTCGAGCGGGTTGTCCTTGGAGTAGTCGCCGTTGAGTGGGTCATACGCCCAAGCTGGCGTGCCGAACACGCCACACCATCCGATACAGACCAGAATCCAGGAGTAGCCCCGCGGTCCAGACGTTCCGTAGCTACGACTCATGCCTTCTATCCCCAAGCTGAAAAACCGTGTGATCTCCGCCCCCTCCAACTGCATAGGCGGGTCTTCAATACAGGATACCGCCTCGCAGGCCTCTTTTCCAAGACCGAGACAAAATGCCGCCGCATAGTCGGACGCTGAGATTGAAGGAAGAATGCAGCAATTGCGGGCTGACGCCGACCAGCCCGATAAGCCCGTGTTGCAGCAGTGAAGTGAGGGACTAGCCCGCTCTGATCGCGATGTCGCGCCGCCAGTAGGCCCCCTCGAAGTGAATCTTCTCGATGGCCTCGTGCGCCCGGGTGCGGGCGGCCTCGATGGTGTCGCCCAGCGCGGTCACGTCCAACACGCGGCCGCCGTCAGTGACGATCAGGTCGCCCACGCGTTTGGTGCCGGCGTGAAAGATTTTGACATCGGGCATGAGGGCGACTTCGTCCAAACCGGTGATGCTCCGGCCCTTCTCGTAAGCGCCGGGGTAGCCCTCCGAAGCCATGACCACGCAGACGGCCGGCCGGGGATCCCAGTCCAATTCGACCTGATCGAGCCGGCCAGTGACTGTGGCCTCGAGCACGTCGGCCAAGTCGGTCTTGAGCCGCATGAGCATCGGCTGGGTCTCGGGATCGCCAAAGCGGCAGTTGAACTCAAGCACCTTAGGACCGGCCGGCGTGAGCATCAGGCCGAGGTAAAGAACACCGCGATATGGATCGCCTTCGTTGCGCATAGCGTCCACGATCGGGACCAGGATTTCGCGCTGGATTCGATCGAATATGTCGCCGGTCGCGATCGGCGCCGGGCTGTAGGCGCCCATCCCGCCGGTGTTGGGTCCGGTGTCACCCTCGCCGATGCGCTTGTGGTCCTGGGCGCTTTCCATGACGTAGATAGTGCAGCCGTCGATCAGGGCGAAAACGGAGAGTTCCGGGCCCTGGAGCTTCTCCTCGACGACGACTTTCTGGCCGGCCTCGCCGAAAGCGCCGCCGACCATCATGTCCTCCAATGCCAGGATCGCGTCGGCCGGATCGTCGCAGACGATGACGCCCTTTCCCGCGGCCAAGCCGGCGGCCTTGACCACTTGAGGCGTGTCGCGCGTGGCCACGTAGGTCTTGGCGTCCTTGAAGCGGGTGAAGGTGCGTCCCTCGGCCGTGGGCACCAAGCACTTGTGCATCAACTGCTTGGCGTAGCTCTTGTCGCCCTCGATCCTGGCGGCCGCAGCTGTGGGGCCGAAGATACGCAGACCGGCCGACTCGAACCGGTCCACGATTCCACCGCACAGCGGGGCTTCGGGACCGACGACGGTCAGGTCGACCTTCCGTTCCAGAGCGAGGTCGGCCAGGGCGGCGTGATCGTCCACGCTGAGGGGCACATTCTCGGCGACCTGGGACGTCCCCGCATTGCCCGGGGCGCAGATGACCTGCGTGACCCGACCCGACGCGGCCAGACGATCCGCGAGAACGTGCTCGCGGCCTCCGCCTCCGATGACCAGTACCTTCATCAACAGTGCTTCCCGATCAGTGGGCGAGCCGTTCACACCAACTAGCCGCGATTCTAGGTGCCCCCGCGGGCAATCAGATCTTGCTCAGCGGGTTCACCCCGGACCCGGTGCGGTCGCGTCCGGTGGACAAACGGCTCAACGGGCCGACCTGCGAATAGACTCCGTAGAACAGAAACATGAAGCACAGGATCACCCGGGCAGCCCACCAGGCCCGCGGTTGGTTGGCCTTGAAGGGCTGGCGCAGCTTGCCGGCCGGCGGGTCGATCCGGCTGCTGGTCAGGGCCCAGTGGACGTAGCCGATCACACCGCCCGGCGGGTGGCGCTCTCGCATATACGCGGAGACCTCCTGGGCGGACTGCCGACGGTACTGCTCCGGCGTCATGCCGGCCGGCAGTTTGCGCGGCTGTCGGACCGCGACGTCAGCGACCTGATCGGGAAAGTCGTAAGCCTCGACCAGGATAGATATCCCCCAAGTGAACAGCACCACTACCGCCGCACCGACAACCAGCCAGATCTTGGGCAGCGGACGCGCCGGCAACCCAACGCGGTAGGCAACGGCCCCCACGATCAGACCGAGCAGCAGAAAATAGAACAGACCCAGGAAGAAAGGTAACAGCCCACCGTAGCACAGCAGCCAGCCGATCGGCAGTCCCGTGCCGGCGCCGGCCAGGACCGCGAGCAACCAGCGCCTGAGTCGCCCGGTGGCGCCCGCCGATTCTCCACTTTCCACACCGGGCGCGTCGGTGGAAGCGGGCTCGTCCTCCGTAGGCGGCCGGTTCACCGCCGGAGCCGCCTCCCCGATGTCAGACTCACCGCCCGTAGCGGCGCTGTGACCGCTGCCGGTCTGATCACCAGCGGGGGTGCTATCACGCGTTCCGGGCTGGTCGCCGGCCCGGGACTCGGCAGTTTTATTGGCCACTGACGTTGGCTCCCACCCGGCCCGCCCAAGCCGGCCGGCCACACGAAGATCACGGCATTGTGGAGCGGTCCGCCGAATCATGCAACCGTCATCCGAGTCGGGCGGCCCGCCCGGGTGTGCTCTTGCAATCACATCAGGAATGCGTTTCCATCCGGGTCGCGCCAGCGACGGCGAACGGACACACGAGAACCCGCAGGCGGAGGCTCCGACAAAGATGGAACGTCAGACTGCATCCCACCGCGCGAAGCTCCTCGCCCGGACATGCCTTGTTCTGGGTGGCTTGCTGGTGGTCGGCGCCGGCGGGGGCTGCGTGCCGGCTGCGATGTCGGTTCGCCCGACCGCCTACGAACTGGACGTGTCGCTCGACACCGAACAGCACACCGTCACCGGCCGAACGACCGTGCAACTGTCCTTGCTGCCGGAGCAGAAGACGCCCGACGGCCCGGCGGCCATCGAGCTGAAGCTCCACCGCGACCTGCTGGTGGACAGCGTCGAAGTCACCGGGGCAATCCTGAAGACACGGACGGCCGAGCGGACCCGCGTGAAAGCCCACGACACCGACGTCCTGCCCATAACGCATCGGATCATCGTCACCGATCCCGAACCGCAGATCGAGGTCACGGTCGAGTATCACGGCAAGCTCCATCAGGACGTGTCAGCCGGAGAGAAGGAGGGGCAGATCCACAACTTCGCCATGTCGGCCCACGTCGCGCCGGAAGGCGTCTATCTGGACGAGAGCGGCTACTGGTACCCCGTCGCCGATCCGCCGGAGGACAGCGATCCGGAACTCGCCCTGGCGGACTACCGCCTGACCGCTGACCCCATCGACGGGCTGGAACTGGTGGCCGGTCTGGAGCGCGAGGCCGACACGGGAGACGGCCGGCTCCACTGGAGCAGCCCCATCCCGTTGGAGCGGGTCGTGCTCCTGGGCGGGCCGTTCAAGCGCTGGTCCCGACAACACGGCGGCGTGACCCTGCACGCCGTTCTCGATCCGAGCAAGGAGGCAGTGGCCCAGGACGTGCTCGACCTGATCGGCGAGTGCCTGGACAAGTATGAGCCGTTGATCGGGCCTTATCCTTTCAAGGAGTTCACCGTCCTGGAGGCCTTCTTCAGCTCCGGGTTCGCCTTTCCCACCTGTACGCAGTTGGATGGCAGTCGGCTGACCCTGTACAAGCCCTACCGCCGCCACGGGTACCTGGACCACGAGTTTCTGCACTCCTGGTGGGGCAACGGCATCTACGTGGACCCGGGCGACGGGAACTGGTGCGAGGCCTTCGCCAGTTACGGGGCCAACTACTACGGCTATATTCTGGACGGCGACGAGGAGGGCGCCCGCAAGAAACGCCGGGACCACTCGAACTTCCTCAGCAGCATCAAGCCCGAGGACGACAAGCCGCTGGGCACCTACGGTCAGGAGGACGGCGCCGGCCGAGGGATCGCCTATTCCAAGGGAGCGGCCGTGCTGCACATGATCGAGCGCCGAATCGGCCGGCAGGCCTTCTTCGATGCGCTGCGACGGTTCACGGCCGAGTACACCGGCAAGTTCGCCGACTGGGACGACATCAGACGGCTGTGCGAGGAGGAGAGCGGTACCGATCTGACCGTCTTCTTCGATCAGTGGGTCCGCGGCGGCGGGGCACCGGCGCTGGAGCTGACCGGCGCCGACTGGCGCCCCGGAGCCGACAAGCTCGACGTGTGGCTCTCCCAGGGTGACACGGATTTCGTGCTCGACGTGCCGCTGCGCCTCTCCTACGGCGACCGGAGCGTAGACGCGATCGTGAAGATTGACGAATCGACCGACACGGTGGAGGTGCCCTGCGAAACCACGGGTCTGACGGCCGTGGAACTCGACCCCGATTATCACCTGTTCCGCAAGCTGAAGCGGTCGGAGATCATGCCGACCTCCAGCCTCACCAAGCAGGGCAAGAAGCTCCTCATCGTCGTGCCGGACGGCGAGCTGTGGGATGGGTACCACAAGGTCGTCCAGAACTTCACCGAAGCGGTAACCGGCGAACCCGACGAGCCGAAGAAGGACGCCAAAGTCAGAACCAAGACCGCGACAGAGGTGACGGAAGACGACCTGCGCAACGCAAACGTTTTGGTGCTCGGCGATGCGGTCCACGCCACACCCGTCCGCGACCTGCTCGACCGGACCGCCTGCCCGGTAACCTGGGACGAGTCGGCCTTTCACATCGAGGGCGAGACCTACGCCGACGCCGGGCAGGCCGTCCTGATGACCGTGCATCACCCCGACCGACCCGAGGGCGGAGTGACGGTGTACTTCGGGCGCAGCCCGGCCGCGCTGGGCAACGCCGGCGTGCTGTCTTTCTACGGCAATAGCCTGCTGGTCTTTGAGATCGAGACCCAAGCGGACGGTTCGGCCGAGGTGAATCCGCACACCGGCATGCCCCACGCCGAGGTCATCCGCCGCATGGACTTCGAGTCGCACGACCGAATCGAATTCTGACGAATCCTGAACCACCAGCGCCGGCCCGGCTCCGGCAGGCGCGCCGGGAGATGCAAGTCCAACGCGTTACCGAGCATCTGCGCTCTGCGGAGCCAGCATACCCAGAATCTCGTCGAGGTCGCCCAGAAGGTCTGCGCCCGGCATCAGCGCACTGACGGGCGGGTCGGGCGACGCCGCTTCCGAAACGGCGACCCGCGGGCGCTTCGCGGTGGAAAGTCCCAGCACCGTGCCGTCGGCCCGGACGTACGCTCCGTGACCGTCCGGGTAGTAGCGATGACCGTAGATGAAGACGTAGTCTGTGCGATCGGCCGCTATCGCGTCGGTTGCGGCGATCGAGTCGCCGGGAGAAACCGCGGTGGTCGGGGCCGCCGGACCGTGGGCCGGTTCCGTCGCGCCCGGCACGGCGGATGCCCGCCCCTGCAGCAGGCTCTCCAGGTGACGGCGCATGAACTCGTCATCACCGAAGGCCTGGGGATCCACGTCGAAGCCCATTTCCTTTGCCTGGCGGGCCAGGCGCAGACGCTCCAGGTAGTCGCGGGCCGTGTGATGCGAACTGAATCCGTCGGGGTCAACCTCGATCCCGAACTCCTGGCGAATCCGGGCGACGACTTCGTCCCGCTCGATTCGATGCCGAATGTGCATGTCCGCGACCAGCGAGTCGGTCGCCCCGCTGCGCCCCGAAGCCGTGACCGTTGCCTCGCGCCCGCCCGTGCTCGGGCGACCCAAAGCGCTGGTTACCAGCATGTCGGTCAACGGCCCGATAAGAATGGCCAGCGCCACGCACGTGGCGATCGCCAGCCCCACCACCGAGCGCACCAGCCACTTCATCGCCAGTCCCCTTCCCGGCGAGATAAACGCTGTTGAAGACTACGATATCCACTTGAACGCCCGCGCTGAATCAGGACGCCGCCCGTCCCTGGGGCCAACGACCACCGGCAGGACTATCGGACCGTGAGAGGGATGGAAGCCGATCGATATCGTCCAGCGATCTATCGGAAAGCGAAAAGGCACAACCGCAGCCGGGCCCGGAGGCGCGAACCGGCACGCTGCCGGCTGGCCCATCCGCGCTAGGCCGCGGTTGATGCGACCATCCCATGGGCAGGCCGAGCCTGTAAGACCCGCCCTTGTCTGCTCGACCTGGTTGTCTGCCTGCGCCCGGATCCTCTATCCGGGGTTGATACCCGTCGCGCGCACTTCGGTCGTGTCGGTCTCTCCGGTCAGCACGAAGGCCCGGTCGCCAACGCTGGGGTCGGTCCGCCAGGGGTTGGTGGGCATGGTCCTGAAGGCCGCAGCGTTGTTGCCGTTCAGGGCGGGGGGCGTAGCGGAAGTGGACCACCCGAATACTCCGTGCCCCTCGGTGTTGTAGCCCACCACCTCGAACCAGTAGGTCGCGCCGGCGCCGGCCGTGAACGCGCTCGGCAGATCAGCTTCAAACACGTACTCGGGCACGTCGCCGGGAATGTTCTCGCCGGTCAACGTACTGCTGCCCGGTGTAACGTTCTGCTCATAGGCAACGATCCCGGGCAGGCCGTCGGAGTCCTCGTAGAACTGTACCCTGAACGTCTCGACCAGGGGGCCGTTGTAAGTGCCGCCCCACCAGCGAATGCTGGTGATCGACTGCTCCTGGCCGAAGGCCACGTCGTCCGCGAGGTTCTGGGTGTTCCAGTTGGCCCCGTGAGCATTGGGGGGAATCTCGTGCTCCTGGGACCAGACTTCGCCGGCGCTGGTGGTGCCCAGGAAGAACTCCACGTTGTACGTGCTGATGTCGCCGGCGAATTCCCGGTGGAAGTTGGCGTGACCGTTCTCGTCGGTCATGAGGGCGTCCGGCAAGACGATCTCAGACCCGCCTTGCAGGAGCTTCAGGCTGTAGGCCAGGCTGGGAGTGAAGTCGCTGACAATGATCTGGACGATGGTCTTGTCGGCCCCAGCGGCGTAGTTCAGGATGGCCATGCCGTCCGGGTCGGCGTCGGCGCCCAGGGCGGCCACGGACTCGGCTACCTGCTCAGCCGAGGGTGTGAAGAACCTGATCTTGTTCGCTCCTCCATATGCAACACCGATACACGCGCACACCACCAATACGAATGTCACTCGCTTCAACATGGTACTGCCCTCCTTCAAGAACACGGTCCTGCCTCGTTCCCAAGCACACCCGGCCTCCGAGGCTCGACACCCGTCGGCCGCCAACTGCGATTCCGAGACCCCGTCCGCGCTCGTCGCGTGCGTCCTCCCACGCTTCGCGGTTGAGATCGCGGAGGATCGCTCTGGACAGAGTAGTCTTGCCTGCACAGTTGACCGCGCCACGAGCGGCGCGCCAACTCCGAGCAGGCACTCATTTCGATGCGTCGTTCTGAATCCCGGGCGCGGCGTGGCCTTTCCCCGATCTCCCCTGATACCCGGCGTGAACGCTGTCCGGTGCGCTGACCAGACCGACCCCCGACCGAATCGGCACAAGCGCACGAGACGTGCCCGAGACAACAGCTGCATGCCCCTACCCACTTCCCTTATACCGAAAGCACTACCCCCCGGTCAAGATCGAACCCTGTGAACCGACTGCGAACGCGCAGCCGGTCGTTGACAAGCTTCTGAAGAACAAGAAGTGGGGCAGCGGAGCCGACTCGCCCGATGCCGCAGGGGCGAACCGTCCCGGCGATGACGGGAAGGACAACTTCCTACACGCCCGCTGCTCTCGGTGAACCTGCCCGCACGCATGTCCCGGGACGGGCGAGGGAATCATTCCGCGCCGAACCGCGCCCGCGTCACGTGCTCTCACGTCGCGCCCGGGATTGTTCCGCGATAGGGGCAAGTGAAGCGGTCTACAGTGGAATACCTTCGCCAGAGATGCCGTCACGCTCGTTTTATGGGACATTGAGGGCTGTGACTCACCCGCCGACTCGCCCGCAACAACCAGATCCGACGCGCGGCGTGCACAACATCGTCGGGGGCCACGCGGCGGCACTATCCCATCGGCAGCAGACAGACGTCCTGGACGGAGTGACCGGTGTGGCGGGCAACGCTGATGATGCCGGTCGGGGCGGCCGGCCGGCCCGGCGACCACTGTATCAGGCGGTCGCGGATTTCGTTGGTGGCCACCAGCAGATCGGGGGCAACCGCCACGCGACGCAGCGTCTGCCCGCCGGCCTCGTACCGGCAGGTGAAGCTGTCGCCGATCACCCGGGCGTGGATGGCCAGCGTGGTGTCCGCGAAGAACAGCCGCGTGATGCCGCCGGAGGTCAGCAGGTGAATGGACTCGGCCGCCCGGCCGCTGCCGGAGTGGATGATCGTCGCATCTCCGCCTTCCAGCGCCCAGCGCAGGATCTGCCCGTCGGCGTTGCCGGCGTAGAGACCGTCCGGCGCGGGGCACAGCGAGGTGATCAGAGCGTCCGCCGACGGCGGACCGGCATACCTGCGCAGGTTGGAATCGGTCGGGGTGTCGGCGTCGGTCACCAGGACGGCGCCGTCCACGGAAAAGTAGATTCGGCCGTCGCGGACCAGCACGTTGCGGACGGCCTTGGCACCTTTGGTCCGTTCCTCCAGGAGCAGTGTCGGCCCGGCCGGCGCGCTGCGCTCCCAGCAGATCAGGCCCACCTCGGAGTGCGAGGCCAGCACGCGGTCGCCGGCCACCGCCACGGAGTTCACGCCCCCGCGGACCTCGACCGATTCCTCGATCGAGAAGATCACCGCCGGCTCCTTCGACTCGACGCCCACTTCGTAGACGCCCCGGGCCGCCCCCACCAGCAGCCGCATCAAGCCGTCCGGATCGCGAAACGCTCGGACTGAGCGGACCGGTCCGACCTCGCCGCTCAACGTCATGGTTCGCGCGGGCGCGTCCCCGGAAGCCGGATCGTAGAACAGCAACTCTCCGCCGCAGGCCACCACGATCCACTGCGTAGCACGCGCCTGGCTGGAAGTGGCGAACAGCGCTTCGTAGATTTCGCCGCGCTGCGACTCGGAGAACGTGCGAATCAGGTCGGACAGCTCGACCTCGGGCGAGCGCCGGGCCAGGTCGTTGAGTTTGCCCAGCAGCATTTCGAGGTGTTCCACGTGCTCGTGCTGGGCGGTCTCCAGAGCCTCTTCGAGTTGACGTTTGGCCTGGTGCTCCTCGCGCTGCCGGGCGGCTTGTTCCTCGGTCAAGCGTACCTGGCGAAAGGTGGGCGACTCGAAGCAAACCTCAACCGACGGATCGATCACCAGGCCCGCGGCGAAGCACGGTGCGCCCAACGCGTCGGCGATCGTCCCGGCCACCGCCTCGCGATCTCGAGCGTCCACCAGGACTTCCATCTCCCGCTGCTCGGCGCAGCCGGTCAGGGCCTGCCGGGCGGAACCGCGAAAGTATCGCACCAGGGCGTCACGATCCGCTCGTCGATCGCTGCCCATAATCTGCTGTTGGAAGCTCTGCAACTCGCCGCGCTCGGCCACGGCCGTCATCCGCAAGGAAACGTGGGCGGTGGCCACAAAACGGTCGGCGCTCACCACACGCTCCTCGGTCCAGGCCAGGTCCACCGGCGTCGTGCGCACGAACAGGATCTCGACGGCGCCTTCGTCGGTCAGCTCTGCGCCGGCCGGGCGCACGATTTGATCGCCGGCCTCCCGCGTGATCAGTGCGGCCACCGCCGGCGGTAGCTTGATTCTGCGCGTCAGGAAGCCGAAGAGCGCGTCGGCCGGCACAACGGCCGCCACCGACTCGGGCGATGCGAAGTACCCCTGAAGATCGAACTTGCCCGTCGCCATGATCCACCAAACCCCGGCTAGCGGCTATCAGCCATCAGCATCAGGCGGCAAGACCCCATTGGTGTCTTCGCCCAAGGGCCACCGTTATTCGCCCTCAGGCTCTCTGGCGCCCTCCTATCGGGCGCTCCACGTTCCGCACCTCGGGCTGGCGGCCGCAAATCGACACCCGACAGCTTCCCGCTACTTTCCCATCTCCGTAAACCGCTCGAACCGTACCACGTCCGAGTCCTGGACCGAGCGGGACGTCTCCGCGATAACCGCCAACAGATCCTTCATGCCGATCGGTCGAGGCTCCTGTCCACCGATCGATTCCATGAACGGGATGCTGGCCGCTCGATGGGCGATGTTCTTGATGTCTGCGCCGGTGTAACCCTCCAGCAGATCGCAGAGCTTGCCCAGGTCCACGTCGCCCGCCAACGGACGATCCTGCAGGTGAATCTCCAACAGGCGGTAGCGCGCCGGGGCATCCGGCAGGCCGACGTAGACCTTTGTGTCCAGGCGCCCGGGTCGCAGCACGGCCTCGTCCAGCATCCAGGGCTTGTTGGTGGCCCCGACGAATAATAGGGCCTGGTCCGCCTTGCGATCAAACCCCTCGAGTTCCTGCAGGATCTGCGGCACCACGCGCTGCATGACCGACGAGCTGTCGCTCTTGCGCCGCGGGACCAGGGCCTCGATCTCGTCGATGAAGATGACCGACGCCTCCTCGGCCCTGGCCGCCTCGAACAGCTTGCGGATGTTCTGCTCCGCCTCGCCCACCCACTTGCTGAGCACCTGCGCCGGAGAGATGACGAAGAACGTCGCGCCGAGCTCATGGGCGATGGCTTTGCCCATCATGGTCTTGCCCGTGCCCGGCGGACCGTACAGCAAAACCCCCCCGCCCACGCTGATGCCGTACCGCTTGGCCAGATCCGGATGCTGGAACGGGTACAGCATCTTCAGGCGGATGTCCTCCTTCACGTCGTCCAGGCCCGCAATGTCCTCGAAGCCGATGTCGGGCCTCTCTCGAATGATCCACTCGGACGCGTCGGTGCCGCTGTCGTTCTCCTTCTCTCGAACCCGATGGCGGCCGCCTTTGGGTTTGCCCTTCGTCGTGTCGCAGGCTTTGGCCAGTTCGATCAGCTCGGCCGCGATCTCTTCGTGCTGGCGGCGGGCCTCGGACGACTTGGCGCCGTCGGCCAACTCCAGCATGCACTCCGCCGCCTCGACCAGGTACGTCTTGGCCGACGCCAGGTCGCCCTTGGTGTAGGCGCTGACGCCCTTGTTCTTGAGCCGTTCAAACGTCGCAAACGAAACAGCCATCATTCACCACAGTGCTGCCGCATCGCACGTCAATGCAGCGTGGGTGCAGTCCCCCAAAAGGGGAGACGGGATCCACCATCCGCTTTAGTCCGCGTTCGCACTTTCCAGCCGCCACAACTTGCGGAAGGGCGTCAACTCGTACCCCTCCGGCAATCGGACGCGGCCGTCCGTCACGAACACAGGCCGGTCGCCGACGTCCGCGACCATCGCCAGCCAGTTCTTCGCCTCGGCGTTGATGATACGGATATCGTCGCGGTCAGTCAGCACCTTCCGAGCGTACCATAAAGGCGGCGATTGGCCCCAACTCGAGCAGATGACCGCATCGGCCGGGAACGAGCCCAGGTCCACCGCCGCCAGGTAAGGGGTGGCATCGGCGTTGCGAGCCTCGTCAGGCCGATCACCGGCACGGACGGCCGTCCAGACGCACGCGACCACCAGCAGACTCACCGCCGCCACTCGCCGGCCTCCCTTGGTTTCGCGCGACAGCAGCGGCGAAAGGGCCACCCCCGCCGCCACCGTGACCGCCCAGATGAGCGGCAGCAGATCGGCCGCCTGCCCGTAAATGCGATAGCCGCAAACGAAGATCACCGTCTGAACCACCATCCCGCCCAACAGCCACACGCTCTCGCGACAGCGACGGGCCGCGATCACGCCGCCAATCAAAACAATCGCGAGCGCCAGCACGGACGCTACCGTCCCACCCGGCTCCAGCTCGTCGGTCAACCAGCGGAGCTTGCCCTGCACCGCCCGCCAGTTGCTTCCCACGAACTGCCGATACTGTCGGCCGGTGGCCTGCCAGGCGATGCGGTCGAACCTGGCCCGCGGACCATCCGTGACCGCCGGGAGTTCGCCCACCTCGGCGTTGTACTGCTCAATGTAGTTGTAGGCGGCCGTCGACGTATCGCGCAGCCACAAGAAAACCAGTGCGTACAAACTCGGCAGAACCAGACACCCCACAACCAGCAGCGCGGACCGCGTCGCCCGCCACCACGACAGTTCGCGCCGGCGTTGGGCCAGCCACCAGGCCACCGCGAAGAACGGCAGGGCCAGCAGCACGGGCGGGCGATTCGCTGCGGCCACGCCGAACAACAGCGCCGCCAGCAGCAAGTCGCGCCGCTTGCCGACCCGGGCATACTTGAACGACAGGTAAACCGAACCCGCCAGCAGCGCCAACGACGGCGCGTACACCTCGGGCACCAGCAGGTTCTGCCAGACTCGCGGAACGGCCGTCAGACCCACGCCGATCGCCGCCGCGGCCCAGGCATTGAGTCCCAACCGCACCTGCATCAGCACGCACAGCACGATCGCCGCCAGCCCGGCCGCCAGGCAGGCCAACGACACCACGTACGCCGGATCGACGCCCGGCATCCGCGTCAGCACGAAACCCAGCGTCACATAGCCGGTGTAGCCCGGCGGATGGGCGATGCCCAGCGTGGCAGCGGCCAGTTGCAGATCGCCGGAGTCGCCGTAGCACACGCCCGGCGGCAGTCGCGGCACGGTGACCGCGGCCAACACGAGCACGGCGATCACGATGGGCAGCCGTTCCGACCAGCCCAGTCTCGGCCAGCCGGTTCGGTCGTCAACGGCGCTCGTGGCCGCCGCGGCGTTCGATGACTCCTCAGATTGTGCGGCGGCACTCATCAACCCGTCACTCAGGTCGCAGCACCCGATTGTCCTTGATGCGCAGGATCGTGCGCTCACCGTTCGGGCTGCGGTAGGCCGTCTCGAAGATGTCCCAGCCGGACCAGCGCTCCAGCAGGTTCTTCTTGTTGGACGTCAGGTAAGCATAGCCCGCCCCATATCGGTCCACGGCCACGGCCAGGAACTCCTCCGGGTCCGTGGTGGTTTCCAGCCGGTGCAGGTCGCGGCGCCGCTGGAGCACGTCGGCCGCAATGTTCGCCCGGGCCTCCGGCATCAGGATCAACTTGCGACCCGTCCACCCGACCAGGTCGTAGTACGCCGGTAGATAGCGGCAAACGAACACGTCGGTGATCTCGGTACTGCTGCGGACCCACTCCATCGTGGCCGCCACGTCCGGCGAGCACCGACCCGACGTCCAGTAGTCATCGACCCGGTCAATCGCTCGCAGTCGGTCCGGCGCTACCACGAGCACCATCAATAACGCGGCCGCCACGACCGTCACCATCCGCGCTGGCAGCCGCCTTTTGAGCCGCCCCGCAATCCAGCGCGACAAACCGATCAGCCCGACACCCGCCAGAATGCCAACGGCCAACTGCCCATGCCATTGAAACTCGTGCGGCAGCAACACCGGCAGCGGCAGGTCCTGCCACATGCGGTGCAGATAGCCGGCCCCCTGCCCGATCAATCCGACGACCAGGTAACCCAGTACCCATGTGGTGGGACTTGCCGGCCGATAGCCGACCAGGATCACCCCCAGAACCGCCAACGGGATAACCAGCGGCGTGGCCGCGTGCAGGGCATAGGCCGGTTCGTCCATCTCCGCCGCCAGCGCGGAATGGGCCGAGTTGTTCCAGGGGATGGCCAACAGGTGCCAGGCGAGCGGCACGATCAGAACCGCACAAACACCACCGGCCACCGCGGCGCTCCGCAGCGGCCCGTATCGAAGCCCGCCGCGATCGGCGACGGCCCACAGCAGCGTCTGAATCCCAATGGCTCCGCTCACCACAATCGCGCTGATCATGTGATGCCAGGTGCAGGCCGCCAACACCACGCCGAGCAGCGCCGGCCGGCCCCATTTGCCCTGCAGCGCACGCCGCCAGACCATCAGCGCCACCAGCGCCGGGATCAGCCCCTGGATCGACGGCATGGGCATGGCCAGATGCGTCTGCCACCAGCGCGACCCCAGCCAGACCATCAACAGCGCGGCCACGGCCGTCGCTCGATCCCAATACAACCGCACCAGCAGAAACAGCCCAACCGGTATCAGGACGTTGGCCCACAGAATGCTGGATCTGTACAGCGGGATCGGCGAGACGCCGGTCAGCCGGCTGACGCCCGCGTAGAACAGCGGCCCGCCCGGCGCGTACCACCAACTGAAACCCGCCATCGACGGGTCTTCGAGCACGCGACCCGCCAGGATGTTCTCCACGTAGGCCGCGTCACGGAACGTATCGTCCGCCACCGGCATCTGCCGCCGCACCGGCCCCGCCAGCCACAGGCACCAGACCACCGCGATCAGCAACGCGATCGAGGCATCGACTACCCACCGATTCGAGACTCGTACGGCGCGATCAGCCACCGGTTGGGACGTCAGAAAGGCCTGGCTTCGTGCGTGGTCTGCTTGGACCATATGCCCGCGTCAGGTAGGAGTGACGGAACGGTGCGGCTTCCGGGTACGCCAGGTCTGCAGGCCGCAATTCATCATCTGCAGGCCACCGTAGATGCAGGCCGGTATCGCTAAGAAGACGTAGAAGACGAGGAAGAACGGTCTGAATGGCGAGAGGCTGTCGAGCAGTCCGGGCACCGGCGCCAGTATGCTGCCAACGCCGAGCAGGCTCACGATGGTGCCGAGGATGCGACCTGTGGGAGGTTCAAAGACGCATCCGCATTCGTCGCACTTCCGGAACGACTTGATGACAAACCAGACGTCGGGGCGCTCTCCTTTCCTTGCTAAACGGGAACTCCTCGATCCGCAAGCTGGACACACGATCTGGCTCATGCTTGTGTCCCGTAATCGCCGGGGCCGACATCGTTGGCGAACGCCGGACTCTACTTTTGCTTCTCCCCCTCGCCCTTCAGCGAATCGAGTTCGGCCCGCAGGCCGGCGAGGCGACCCAGCTCCTTCTGATGTTCGGCCTCCGCTTCGGCCTCGATCAGGCGGTCAACCTCCTCATCGCTGATGGCCTCGGCCGAGGCCATCTCGACGTCCTCGGCCGCGATATCCTCGATGCTGTCCAGGAACATGGCCATGCGCTCCTCCATGCTCTGGGACTGGACCATGGCCTTCTCCCAGTCGGCCTGGGTCTTGAGCAGGTCGGTCTCGCCGAAGAGCTTGCCGATCTCGGTGGCCATCATGCCCATGGCACCGGCGAAGTCGGCCGACGCCTCCGCCTGCCTCTTGATCAGCAGCGCGTTCTTCACCGACAGCAGTTGCCGTTCGAGTATTTTGCGGATGGTGGCCGTCTTCTTCAGCGAGTTGCGGATGAACCGGTACTGGGCCGTGTCGCCGATCTTCTTGGCCCGCTGGGCGTTCTTGACGAAATCGTCCTGGAACTTGCCCTGTTCCCGTATGGCCTTCTCGATGCGGCGGATGCCCTGGCGGATCTTGATGTCCCGCTCGATCCGGCGTTCCTCTTCCGATTTGAATAGGCCCATCGGTTCGCCTTCCGTGTCGGGCGGATTCGACCCGCCGGTTCATGTCCTATGTGGGACCGGGTTTCCAGCCGGTCAACGCGTTCCACAGGCCCGGGGCAATCGCTAGTAATACTCCCGCTCCGGGATCACCGCCCACAAAATCACGTACAGCAGCACTCCGCCGACGATCACCCCGAAGAAGCTGGCCAGCACGTATGCCACCCGAATCACCGTGGGATCGATGCCGAAGAACTCCGCCAGACCACCACAGACCCCCGCGATCGACCGGTTGGTAACGCTCCGTCGAAGGGGCCTGGACAGATCCATCTGATCAACCGCCTCACGCAAACCCGTCGCTCAGCCGCCGCGCATCAGCCGCAGCACACCGGACACACCTGTGATCGCGGCAAAGGCCATCAGCAGCAACTGCGTCGAGCGCCGCCCCAACGGGTGCGGGTTGTCCTCCGCCTCGCCCAGCGGCTGGCTCAGATACCAGGCCAGCACCAGACAACCACAGGCGCCGAACTCCGCCGCCCAGTGCTCGATCCCGATGGCCGCCATGGCCAACCCGCCGCCCAGGAAGGCGAAGAACACCGCCGGCCAGGTCCTCGGGGGCGCCTCGGGCGGCTCGCGGTCCTCCTCCACCCGGCTACTCCTCGGCCGCGGCGGTGTGCCGCTCGCGGACCCGGCGGTCGGCCTCGTCGAACGCGTCGGTCGCGTTGGCAATGGCGCCGTCGTCGAGCTTCTGCCACACGTCCATGACGCTGCGCCCGGCCTCGGAAAGCCCGTCCGTGCCTTCCTCGACACCCGCAGCCACGGACAGGACTTCGTCGAGTCGCTCCTGATACACCTCGGCCTTGATCGAATCGTTCTCGATCAGCTTGCCGAGGCGCACAATGTCCTTCTCGCCGATCAGCCCGATGCGCCCGCCGGTCTCGCCGGCTCGCTCGGCGTTCTCCCGCAGCATCCGCAGCCGCGAGACGGTCAGCATCTCCTTGCTGCGGATGTTGAGCTGCCGCGAGAGCATGAGCTGCTCCGAAGTCTTGAGCTCGAACTCCTGGGCCAGCACCCGCCGGACCTCGGGCGTCTGCTCGGTCGCGCCGTTCTGGAAGATCTCCTGCTTCTCCCTGGCCAGCTTGGTGACGCGCTTGAGCAACTGCGACCGATCCTTCTCCAGCAGCAACTCCTGCCGGCGCAGCTCAGACCGCGTCATCCGCGACAGCGGCTTCTTGCGTTTCGTCAGCCAGTCCAATAGTGACATGGTCGATCGTCCGGGTCCTTCCGGGGGCGCGCGAGTCAACTCGGCTCCGCGTCGGCCGGTCGGGAACTCTTCTCGGGTGCTTCCGGAGCCTTCCGTTTCTCACGGGCCGGCGGCGACGCTTCCGGCGCCCGCTGGGGCGCCGCCTTGGCGGGGGGCTCCTTCGACGGTTCGGCCTCAGCGGCCGGGGCCTCGAACTCCTTGAGAATGGCCAGCTCCTCGTCGCTGGTCATGACCTCACCCATGCCCACCTCCAGGCTGGACACCAGGTCGGCGTCACCCCGCAGAGTCTCGAGCATCTCTTCGGCCTTGACCGCGTTCTGAGTCAACTCTTCGGTGTCCGGCAGTCGGGCCATCTGGTTCTGCTGGATCAGCGTCAGGTTGTGGATGTCGGTGCTGAGAATGTTGATCTGCGAGTTCAGCATGTTGGCCGTCGTGTTCTGCCGGCCGATGTCCTTTCTCAGTTGGGCCAACTGGCTGGCCAGGCGCCGCTTGCTCACCTCGACGGTGGTGGACTGGCCCTGCTTGAGCAGCTTGTCCGCCCGTTCCTCCAGCTTGCCGATGTCCTCGTAGATGCGGTCCCGGCGCTGAGCCAGTGCCGCCCGGCGCTCGGCCAGGATGTTGATCTTCTGGGCCTCGTCGCCCTCGCGAGAGAAGATGGCCTTGATGCGGTCCACGACGTTCATGGATGCGGCCTCCTGCTTTGTATCGGCCGCTCCGCGGTAGAGCAGCGCTTCACCGGCCTTGCCGGTCAACCTCAGTTCCGGATCCTCCCGGGCCACCGCCGCAAAGGCCTGGTGAACCACCTCGACCGGCAGCTCCAGCATCTCGGCCACCGATTCCACACTCACCCCGCCCACCAGCAGGTCCGCGCCGCGGGCCTCGATCTCCCGACGCACCCGAGCGATCTTCTGGGCGGCCGCCTCCGGATCGAACAGGGCCAGGACCGACTCAGGCAGGTCCTCACCGGTCCCGTTCACTCGCCACCCGCCGCCGGAACGCGGCTCGATCAGCACCAGCGCTACGTTGGGCTGGTCCAGTCGGGCGTTGCGAGCCTCCTCGGTGAACCCGCTCGGGCTGCACACCCCGATCACGTGCTGCAGCTTCGTGTCGCCGGCCAGCTTCCGCACGTGATCCATCAGCTCGCCGAGGGTCACCGCCGGCAGGGGGCCTTCAGCGCCCGAGGCCAGATGCTCCAACGGGCAGAGCACCGACGCGATCGCCACGCCCGTCGCCCGCCTGAAGAACACCCACCGCCGCTCGAACCCCTGCACCGCGATCCGCGAGTTACGCGGCATCTGCTTGAGCAGCTCCCGGTCGTGGCGATGGTGAGACGCCATCGCCGCACGCAGGGCGCCCTCCTCGTCGTGGCGGGCCGTCTGCCACATGCTCCCGCGAAGCTGATTGCCCTTGGCTCGCTCGAAGTTCGACTCGACGCCGCCCAGGAACTCGGTCTCAGCCTGCAGTGCGCGTTGGGCCTCGTCGCTCATACCATTGGCCCGCCGTCGGCAGCCGAAACGGGCCCGGTCAGCGGTCGGCCGCATTGGGCGCAGTACCGGGCACCGGGCACGTTCGCGTGGCGGCAGTCTTCGTTGCCGCACATCCGCACAGGTCCGACACTCAGCGGCCCGGTCGGCTGGCCCGACCCTCCGGCGAACGGCGGGGGCCGATCCGTCCCCGAGGCGCCTGCGAACAGCCGCCCCATCCCTCGGGCCAGGGCGCCCAGAACGTAGGCCATCGTCCTGATCAACAGGAACACCAGAACCGCCACCATCAGGACGGCGATCAGGCTGGTCAACAGCCCACGAGTCATCACCGACTGCTACCTCCGCTCGCTTTCTAACCCACCCGAGACTCCAGCCCGGTCCCGCACGAGATGCAGAACCGGTCCTGGCGTTTGATGCATCCGCGGCACGACGGGCACCGCGGGACCTCGGCCACCAACTGCCAACCGCAGTGAATGCAGAAGTTATCGTCCCCTCCGACGGGTCGGCCACACTTGGGGCAGGTGCGCCCTACCACGGTCGGCACCGGCGGCGGACCGCCGGCCGCACGGTCCGGACCCGCCGCCGAGAGCGCCTCCAGCATGGCCTCGGCCGACGGGTACCGTCGGTCCAATCGCGTGTAGCTGCGGCTGAAAACCTGGTCCATTACGGCCGGAACCTCATCCCGGACCGAACTGGGCATCTCGGTGCCCGACGGGCGCTCACCGGTCAGCAACTCGAAGAGGATGATGCCGCAGGCATACAGATCGCTGCGGCCGTCCACGTCGCCGCCCTGCTTCTGCTCGGGCGACATATAGGCCAACGTGCCCGAGATGCTACGTCCACCCTCGGTCAGCACGCTGCCCGACTGCATGATCGACGCCGTGGTGACCCCCCCCGCTTTGCCCAACCCGAAGTCCGCTACCCTGACCGCGTCTCGAGTGATCTCCGCCAGGTTCTCCCCGCTGTCTTTCACGCCTTCGAGGAGGATGTTGGCCGGCTTCACGTCCCTGTGAATCAGCCCGCCCTGATGGGCGGCCCCCAGGGCCGAGAGCAATCCACTCGTGATCTCGACCACAACCGGAATCGGCAGACCACCCGGGTTCGCGTCGATCACCTGCCGTAGCGACGGCCCGTCCACGAACTCCATGATCAGATAGGGGGGATCGGCATACGGGTCGAGGTCCAGGGCCCGTACGATGTTGGGATGCCGCAGGCCGTGGACGGCCACTCCCTCGTGCCGCAGGTTGCGCACGTACTGCGGATCGGTCGGGATCTTGATCGCCACCCGCTCGTCGAACACGTGATGGCGCGCCCGCCACACCTGTCCGAAGCTGCCGCTACCCACCAGCACTTCGAGCAGGTAGTTGTTGACGCGATCACCGGCCTGGGGGGTGGACATGCGAACGCCCTTCGCTTGCAACTGCTGAGATCACAAGGATTCGTCGATCCGGTCGGCCTGATAGTCGCAGACCACGAAATTATAAACCCCGGCCGAAAGAAAGCCAAGCACCAGCACGATCCAGGTCAACGTGCCGTGACCGCGTGCCCCCCCGGCCAGCAACAGCGCCAGCACGATGTCCATCGCCAGGTAGCCCGCCAACATCAGCCCCGCCGCCAGGTTCGACTCCTTCTTCATCACCCACGAAGTGACGAAGAACAGGGCCCAGGGCAGCACGATCACGAAACCCAGCCAGACCAGCACCAACTTGACCACCTGCCAGATCGTGGCCAGTTGTTCGGGATGCCGCCAGAACCAGATGACGCCCGCGGCGGAGGACACGACCAGGACGGCGGTCAAAACCTTGCCGCCGACGTACTTGCCGATGCTCTGCCACATGTCCTTACTCCACGTTCAAGCCGGACACCAGCGACTCCGGCGGGGGCCGCGGAACGCGAACCACCCCGGTGAAGTCTACCTCGGCTGGCTGGTCGTGGCGATTACAAACCGCGGACACGGCTATAACCGCGACCGCTTGCCACGTCGGACGGGAGCGTCCTGGCGACGGGATATTCGTCACCATCGATGGGAATATTACGCAACAACCTCGGCCATGACGATCCGACTCTTGCCCCTGGCCTTGGCACGATACATGGCCTCGTCGGCGGCACGCAGCAGGTCGTCGGGCGACCCCCCCTCGGCCTCGCCGAAGCTCACGATCCCGATGCTCAGGCTGGTATGAATCTGGGGCAGCTTCTCGGCCAGATCTTTGGCGAACTTCTCGGCGATTCGCTCCGCCAGCACCCGGGCCCGGTCCGCGTCCGTCTGCGGCAGCAGAATGACGAACTCGTCACCCCCGTAACGGGCCGCCACGTCAGCGGCACGCAACTGGCTCCCGACAGTCACCGACGTCAGGATCAGCAGTTCGTCGCCTATGTGGTGCCCGAAGCGGTCGTTGACCGACTTGAAGTCGTCCAGGTCCAGCATCACGCAGGAGAGGTCCGACCCGTAGCGCAAGGCCTCGGAGAACCGGGCCGACAGCACCTCGTTGAAATGACGACGGTTGTACAGCCCGGTGAGCGGCTCGCGCGAGGCCAGCTCGCGAAGCTGACGTGTCCGCCGCTGGACACGCTCCTCCAGGTCGGCGTTCAGAGCCAGGATCTCGTCGTGCTTGCGGGTGAGTTCGTCGGCCATGGTGTTGAACGCGCCGGCCAGCTCCCCGATCTCATCGTTCCTGCGGACCGCACTACGGGCCGCCAGATCGCCGCTGGCGAACTGACGGACCACTCGGGACAGTTCGTTGACAGGAAAGACGACGCGTTGGACAACCAGGTAGGCCAGCGGAAACGCCAGGATCAGCAGGGCCACGCTCATGCCGGTGAAGAGATCGATGGTCGCGGTCAGGTCGCGCATCGTGTTCTGGACCTCCAGACCCACGCGGGCATAGCCCAGCAACGGCCGAGCCCCGCTGTCATCGGGCTCGGTGCCGTTGACCGGATAGGTGACTTGCAGGTGTGCTTCCCAGCCCGCCAACGCCTGCATGAACACCGGCACGCCAAGGGTTTCCTCGCCGTTCAGCGTCGCCGCCTCGGGCTGTATCCTCACCCACCGACCGAGGGAATCGGAGGCCGCAACCACCTCACCCAACGGGTTCGCCACGGCGACGAACAGGGCCCCTCCCTCGACGCCGAACCGTTCCGCCAGGCTCTGGAGCGAGTCGGCGTCCTTTCGCTGCAGGGGCTCGGCGGCGGACTTGGCCAGCAGCGATGCCAACTGAACGCACTGCTGCTGCTTGTGGCGGCTGGCCAACTGGCTGGTCAGGTTCACCAGCACGCCACCGACCAACGCGATGGCGGCCAGCGCCAGGCTGAGCATCAACACCGTGAACCGAAACTGCAGCCCGACAAAGGTCCGCCTCTGTCG
>Ga0307379_10003191_pt1 | contig 23896 bp, 10 predicted proteins | sample UN2MG_FD_202237 | JGI IMG/M metagenome (GOLD analysis project Ga0307379, IMG submission 202237) | Soil microbial communities from Risofladan, Vaasa, Finland - UN-2 | ecosystem: Environmental > Terrestrial > Soil > Coastal area > Acid sulfate soil | place: Finland: Risofladan, Vaasa | collected...
GCTCGCCCACCGCGAGAACTTCGACAACCGGCTCGACTCCCGCAACGTGCCGAACGAGCTGATCTACTACCAGTTGCTGGCCAACCAGTTCCGCGGCACACTTCAGCGGGCCGAGCGGGGCCAGGTGGTGCGGTTCACCCTGCGCGACTTCAAGGCGGCCGACCTCGACGAGTGCGCCGCCATCATCGGCCCCTACGGCGCCCACGAGCAGATCTGGCACGCGAGCGAGGCCGACATCGGGGCGAACGAGTACGCCCGCAACAAGGTCCGCGTGAAGAGCGTGAAGGCCGAGGGCGACGTGGCCGAGGTGGTCCTCGCGATCGAGGAGGACACGTTTCCGCCCTTCCTCCTCACCCCGCTGCCGCTGGCGCTGCCGGCGAGCGTCAAGGTCAGGAAGGCCACGGTGGCAGGCGTCGAGTGCGCTGTCACGCAGCGCGAGGAAGGCACGGTTGTGGACGTGCCGCTCCAGAAGGCGCTCGGCGGCGGCCTCAAGATGACGGTGCGGCCCGCGGCGCCCGACATGACGGCGCCCGACCGGATGGAGCTGACGCTCACGCTGGAGAATGCCTCGGGGGAGCCGATCAAGGCCGCTCGGCTGCGATGGGTCGGCAGCATCGGCTTCCGCGTCGAGGGCGGGCCCGCGGCCCCCTTCGACCTGCCGCCCAAGGGGAAGCTCCAGACCACGGCCACCGCGGCGACGACGCGCGACGCCCGCTTCGGCGTCACGCCGTTCCAGGCCATCGTGGCGGCCGAGCCTGACCGTGTGCTCATGGCCGGCTTCGAGGTCGTCGTGGCGCCGCGGCTGCGGGTCGCCGTGGACCCGATGCAGCGCGTCCCGATGGTGCCCGGGCGGCACCAGCACTTCCTGGTGCACGTGGACAACAAGCGGAGCACGCGGTCAGGCGGCCCGCCCGACACGCTCATCAGCCACAAGGCCGGGCCGTGCAAGGGCACGGTCGGCCTCGAGCTGCCGAAGGGCATGACCGCCTCGCCCGCCGAGCAGCCCTTCGAGCTCGGCGAGCACGAGGAGAGGACGCTCGTCTTCAAGGTCCAGAACGAGTCGTGGGGCGACGTGGAGGAGATGGTGAGGCCGGTCATCCGCTTCGCGGGCGAGGAGCAGGCGGTGGCCGTCCTCTTCCCAGGCACCACCGTCATCCGCGACAAGGCGAAGCTCCACGTCGAGCCCTTCGACGAGCTGGGCCTCATCGCCGAGGCAACGTGGGACGACAGGGCGAAGAACGGCCGCTTCGACCGCTGCCGAGGCAACCCCGCCGCCCACTTCTACCCCGGCCACCGCGCCGCCTACCACAACGAGGGCGTCAAGGGCTGGTGCATGAACTCCCAGGGCGTCTGCCAGATCCACGAAACCTTCCGCAACATTGACTACTGGGAGGGCACCGCCTGCTTCTGGGTGCGCAAGGACCCGTCGAAGCGGAACGAGATGACCTACGTGCCCGACCCCGCGGCGACGGCGAAGATGGCGTGCGGCCGCTCGAACGACGGCGAGACGCTCTTCTGCGCGGGACTGGTGCAGAGCGTGGCCAGCTCCGACAGTGGCCTCACCCTGCGGCGGTTCCGCTCGTGGCAGGGCAAGCCGGGCTATCTCCAGCTCACCTATCAACTGATGGGCCGCCGCCTCGTCGCCTGCCAGGCCGGGCCGTTCGAGTGGAGCGAGACCTGGCGGCACGTGGCCTGCCTCTGGTCCGTGAAGGAGCGGCGGCTCGAACTGTACCTCGACGGCAAGCTCGCCGCCAAGGCCGAGCCAGGGGAGGGCGAGTGGCACGCCGCGCCGTGGGACACCGGCGGCCCGAGCGGCTGGCCCCTCATTCTCATCAGCAGCGACCACGGCCTCTGGAGCGGCACGTGCCGCGACGAGGTGGCCATCTACAACCGTGCCTTGACTCCCGAACAGATTCGGGTGAATATGGCGAAGGCCAAGTCCCCATAGTCGCAGCCCAGATCGGCGGAATATGGCCGAGAACCCACGTCGCAGTCCCCCCAGGTGGCGCCGCCGGTGGAAGCGCGCGCCGGCAGCGAGCCGGGCGGCCGCCGCCGCCTCGCTGGGCGACCTGTTCCGGCGGCGAAGGGCCGCCACGCTGCTGCCCCTGGCCCTCGCCGTGTCGGCCGTGCTCCACGGGATGATGGCGCCGCTGCTCCTCCGCGGCAGGGGCACGTCCGTGGACGACCTTGCGGCGCAGGAGGGCACCTACCTCAGCCAGGTGCTCCAGAAGGAGCGGGCGCGCGCCGTGTCGCGCGAGGTCCAGGGCCGCCTCACCATGCCCCCGCCGCCGCCCGAGCCCGAGGCCGTCGTGCAATCCGCCCTCACCGAATCCCTGACCAGCGACGTGGCGAAGATCACCGGCGACCTGCTCAACGTCGAGCTTCAGCGCGACCTGGCGAACTACGTGCAGGCCAGCCTCAAGGACGAATTGGCCGCGGCCGCGGCCGACATCGCCACGGGCAAGCTCTCCGAGGAAGAGATCCGCGAGCTGCACCGCAAGTTCCAGGAGAAGGCCCACGAGAAGACCCTCGCCTGGCGCAAGGACTACCTGATCCAGCACCAGGAAGAGCGCGCCGCGATGAGCACCACCGAGTGGTACGAAAGAGACGTGTCGCAGACGCTCTTCGGGAACATGCAGTTCGAGCTCTTCCGTGCCTTCCACAAGCTCTGGTTCAACGAGTTCGGGCGGGCCGAGGAGACGCTGCACTGGGGCCGCTGGGGCTTCCTGGGCCTGAGCGGCTTCGAGCGAAAGGTGGGACAGCTCCGCAAGCTGCTCCCCGCGAAGGACAAGGAGGTGCCGCCGGGCGCCGAGCACGCGCAACTCGTCGGCCAGGGGCTCGCCGCCATCCGCGGCAAGCAGCTCTTCGACGGCCGCTTCACCCAAACCTATTCCTGGGACACGGCGTGGAAGCACCACATCGAGGAGTACTTCCCCCACCGCGCCGAGGCGATGCGGACGGCCCACGACGAGGCACTCGCCGCGCTCTGGGACAAGGCACTCGCCGCCGCCGATGCCTACCAGAACAAGCCAGAGGGAGACGCCCAGGCCGCCGCCCTCGCCGCCATCCGCGAGCTGTGCGAGGCCGCCGAGCGAACGCTCCCCAAGAACGACCGCGACTACGAGGCGGCCAACCAGGCCATCCGCTCCCGCGTCCTGCGCGGCCCGGCCCGCGAGCGGATGTTCGAGCGCTGGGCCGGCGGTCTCGTCGAGGGTCTCTCCCCCCTCATCCGCGACATGGCCCGCGGCCAGTTCAAGAAGGGCATCATCGTCCACAAGGACGGACTCGACCGCGCGATGCAGGAGTTCACCCAGTCGGTCGTGCCCCTCGTGCGGCTCGACACGCTTCGCATGTTCCCCCAGCCCGTCTTCAACCGCACCATCTTCGTGATGGACTACGCGAACCCCTACCGCAGCAAGGTGACGGGCAAGGACGGCCCGCCCGACGCCGAGGACATCGCGACGGACGAGAAGGCGCTGGCGGACGTGCTCTCCCGCTGGCCCGAGGCCGACCGGGCCTACGTCGAGGCGCGGGCGAAGGTCATCGAGGAGCAATTCCAGCGCGCGATTGACCGCGCGAAGGAGGGCATCCTCACCCGCGTGCTCACGGGCGACCTGCTCTTCAAGCAGATGGGCAACTTCGTCGAGGGCGTGGACTATGCGGACAAGGTGCAGGAGAAGCTCGACGCCCGGGCGATGGCGCTGAAGGGCCGCGGCCAGGACCTGGCGAAGCTCACGAAGGACGGCGTGCCCGACACCTCGGCCCCGCTTGTGGCACTGCTGTTCGGCGCCTCGAAGGGCCACGGGGCGAACCTCCAGCCCGTGCCCGCGACGATGCAGCCGGCCATGGTCACCCCCGGCGAGGGGCCGGAGCTGGCGCTCCGCTCCGCCTTGCCCTCGCTGCCGCCCGCCGCGGCCAGGTGGGGCTTCGAGGAGCAGGCCACCGTCCAGCCGCAGTTCAAGGACTCGCCCCGCTTCGAGGCCATCCCGTTCCTTACCAAGTTCCCCCGCCTCGACGGCGACCTGTCCGACTGGGGGAAGATCCGCCCGCTCCTCCTGCGGCCAGGGCGCGGCGAGGAGGCCATCCTCGTCTACGCCGCGTGGAACTACCAGGGCTTCTTCTTCGGCTACCAGGTGAAGCAGGACGCCGAGCGCTTCTACTACCCCTCGCTGTGGCAGATGGGCCACAACCACAACACCGGCGGCGTCGAATACCACAAGGTCACGGGCGTGGAGTGGGCCTACCGCGGCGACTACCTGCGGCTGATGTTCGACACCCTCGACGCCCGCAACGACACCCGCGGCGAGCCGCACACCCAGGAGTTCGTCATCTTCCCCCTCGGCATCGAGAGCGACCCGAACGTGCCCGGCATCGAGCGGGTCATCGCCTCGCAGCGCGACGCCACGACGAAGGAATACCGTGGCGTGAAGTCCACCTGCCACATCTTCCCGCCCCAGCCGCCGCCCGAGAGCGGCCCCGACGGCAGCGGGCCCTACCGCGTCACGAAGCAAACCGCCACCGGCTACACCGTCGAGGTGTTCATCCCACGCTCGCTGTTCCGCGTGCCCGTGTTTGCCCCGGGCTGGCATATCGGCTTCGACTGCGTGGCCGCCACCGGCGTGCAGCCGGGCGACAACTCGCGCCTGAACCGCTTCGGCGGCCAGGCCTGGGCGAGCGGCTCCGAGGCCGACCGGCCCGAGCGCTGGGGCGACCTGCTCCTCCTCGGCACCGACCCCCGCATCCTGCTCCAGGAGGCCAATGCCGCCGGCAGCCTGGTCCAGTCCCTCCTGCCCGGCCAGTCCTATCTCCTCACCGTGATTGACCCCGACCGCAACGTGAACCCGGCCGCCGACGACACGGTGCTCGTGAGCACCGAGGCCGACCGCGCGGGCGGCGACGTCGAGGTCTTCGTCCTCCGCGAGACGGAGAAGAACTCCGCCGTGTTCCGCGGCTTCGTGGACACGCAGCCCGGCCTGGGCCGCCAGGTGCAGGGCGTGCTCGAGGTCATGCCTCTCCAGCAGGTGCGCTTCGGCTACGTGGACTTCGCGAACGCGAAGGGCAAGCGGAACGTCATCAACGAGATGCGGCTGCCCGTCGTCGCCCCCGTCGCGCGGCTCGCGCGGGCGGCCGAGCAGGCCCGTCAGGACGCCGAATGAACCGACACGCTCTCGCTTTGTGGCTGATCGTGGCGGCCGTGCTTGCCGGCGGATGCGGGGAATCGCAGGCGCCGGTCCCGCCCAAGGCGCCCAGCCCGCCGCCGGAGCCCGCGGCGAAGGCCGTGGTCCCCGACCTCCCCGACGAGGAGGAGCCCGAGTCGGGGATGGAAATCCTCATCAAGGAGCCTGCAACCGAGCGGGCGATCGGTGGCGCCGCCTACGAACGCGACGCGAAGGCCCCGGCCGGCAAGCTCATCGGCGCCTGCAAGTGGGCTCCCGCCCCGCCCCGCCGCAAGGCGCCGCCCCCCGAGCCGGCCGCGCTCGACGGCGCCCAAGCCATCCGAAACCCCGAGAAGGGCGAGGTGGACTACTACAAGAACCTCCAGCTCAAGCAGGACACCTACATCGCCGACGCCTACCCCGGCACCTACCCCCGCGGCGTGGTGCTCACCCTGCGGGGGGTTCGCAGCGGCCCGCGAGGCATGCTCCCCCGCGCCACCTTCATGGTCCGCGAGGGCGCCTTCAAGCCGCACATCGAGTTCTGCCCCGTCCACGAGCGCGTGATGTTCGGCACCTACGACTCCTATCCGACCCACGTGCGCATGCGGAGCCTGGCCACGGGGCAGGTGGCGCTCGACGAGTTGCTCACGGCGTTCGACCGCGACACGATCAAGCCGCTGCCCGGCGGCGGCGTGCACTACACGCGGAGGCCCGCGATGCTCCAATCGTCAGTCGTTCACGACACCGGCGTCTACGCGGTCACGTGCCGGCGGCATCCGTGGAAGTCGGCCTACGTCGCCTTCGTGGACAACCCCTACGCCCTCGTGTCCGACGGCGCGAACTTCACGCTCGACAGCGTGCCCGTGGGGAAGTGGCAGATGGACGCCTGGCACCCCCGCTTCAAGCCCGTGAAGGCCAGCCTGGACGTGGAGATTCGGAAGGACGAGACGACCGAGATCGCCGTCGAGTTCCACCCGCCCGACTGCCTGAAGGCCAAGGAGTGAGCATGTATCGGCTGTACCTCGACCCGTGCGGCATCGCCCTCATCCTCTACTCGGTGGCGGCCCTCGCCCTGATCGTGGAGCGGCTCCTGGCGTGGCGGCGGAGCCGGGCGCGGACGCGTGCCTTCGCGGCCGATGTCCAGCAGCTCCTCGCGAGCCCCGACCGCCAGAAGCTCAAGGAGGCGTTCGAGAGGTCCGACGCCCCGCTCGGCCAGGTGATGAGCTACGTGCTCCGGCACGACACGTCGGCGAGCCCCGAGACCACGCTGCTGCTCCTCGACGACGCCCTCGAGCTGGCGAGCGGCCAGTTCAAGCGGCGGCTGCCCCTGCTCGCCGCGCTCGCGGGCACGGCGCCGTTCCTCGGGCTCCTGGGCACCGTGCTCGGCATCATGAACACCTTCTTCTCGATCGTGCAGAAGGGCTTCGGCGGCCCCACGGTCATCTCGGCCGGCATTGCCCAGGCCCTTCAGACCACGGCCGTCGGCCTGGTCATTGCCATCCCCGCCTACGTCGCCTACAACCTCCTCACGACGGCCAGCGACAACGCCGTCCGCGACCTCCGCACGCAGGCGAACCGCATCTTCGTCGCCCTCGGTGACCTATGACCCGACAGCTCGAAGAGCCGGATGTCACGCCGCTCATCAACGTGAACCTGGTGATCCTGGTGATGACTCTGCTCATCGCGTCGCACGCGGCGCGGCTGCTGCCGCTCGTGCTGCCGAAGGCGCAGGGGGCGAGGACGGCGCTCGTCGGCACCGAGGAGGCCGTCGTGCTCCGGGTCGAGGCCGGCACAACCTCTCGCTTGGGGGAGAGGGCCAGCCTGTCGGCCGAGGCCCTCCCAGGCGAGATCGCGCGCCTGCCCGACGGCACGGTCGTGCTGGTGAGCATGGACCCCAAGGCGCCGTATGGCTCGCTTGTGCGGGCCGTGGATTGCCTGCTGGCCCGCCGCACCGTCCAGGTGGCGTTTGGCCAGCCAGGGGTCACATCTTCATTTCGCACTTGGCCGCAAAGTGCCAAATGAAGATGTGACCCCCGCCGGACTGATCGGCTCAGGAGCGTCGCGCATGCCCGGCTACGGCTATCTGCGAAAGCGGCGAACACAGCCGGCGCTCTCCGCCAAGCCGCAGATCACGTCCTATGCCGACGTCACGCTCGCGCTGCTGGTCATCTTCCTCGTCAGCGCGGCGGCCGCGATGCAGATGGTGGACGTGGCACTGCCCCAGGCCACGAACACGGTGGCGCGCGATATCAATCTGGCCGTCACCATCTCGCTCAGCCGGAACCGGCCCGCCGCGAGGCCGACCGAGGCCCGGACGCAGACGGGCGCGTGGCTGTTCTACTTCGAGGACGACACGACGGGCATCGAGGCGAAGAACCTCTGGGCAGCGCTGCGGGCCATCAAGGGCGACAACGCCTGGCCCCTCGCCCTCATCCGCGCCGACGAGGAGGCCCCCTGCGAGCTCGTCGCCATCCTCATCCAGTGCCTCCAGGGCCTCGGTGTGGGCGAGCTCGCCTTCGTCATCCACCCCGGTGAATGACGCCTGGCCGCCGCGTGCGGCAGAAGAGAGACAGAATGATTGGGGACAGAATGATGAAGAGAAGACAGATCAGGCAGTGAGGGTGAGGAACAGATCGTCAGCGGAGTAGCGTCTTGAAGGTGATCGTGTGGCGATTAAGGTTCACCCACTGGATGGCCCTCAAGCGGGTGTGGGAGAGCAACCGGCGGAGGTGCTCCTCGAACGACTGCGGGCTACGATGCACTGCCGAGATCCTGAACGCCGTGGACGGGGTGAGTAGATGCGCTCGTTGGGTCCCAATGACGCGCGAATTGCTGACGACATCGATCCGCTTCACGACACTGTCCTCGCCGCCCCGGAAGTGCACCACGGCCTCGTAGAAGAGGCCGATGTCGAGGAACGCCCCCCAATCCGAGAGCAGGTCGGCGAGGAGAAGCCTGAACTCCTTGCTGCCGTTGTCAGTGCCCTGCCACTCGCGGTCGTCTATCCTGTACGAATGGCGATCCTGGGGCGTCAGAGAGGTGGATATGAAGTGGTGCTGGACGGCGGGTGTTCGCATGTTCAGCAGCTTGCCGTGGGTCAAGCCGGTGAGGAGCAGGTAGTGGAGCGCCTGGCTCTTGTGTTCTGGGGCGAGCGATCGCACGGTCTTCAATTCGTAGACCCCTCCCCCGCGAGCCAGCATGTCCATGTAGTACTTCTTCGAGAAGTCCTTGTGCGAGACGAGTATCGGCACTTCGGTCAGAACGTCCTCGATCCCCGCTCTACGGCACCGACGGGCCAGCTCATCCTGGTAGATCCTCTCATCGCACAGCGGCCCCAGGTCGTTGTGGACATCGAACACCAATCCCATGACCTGGTAGTCCAACTCGTAGAATTCCTCCTGCGACATGGGCTTGACCTCCGCTGCAACTGCTACCGGCATCTGCTTTACCCCCTTGCTCCGTTCTTCATCATTCTGTCCCCAATCATTCTGTCTCTCTGTTCTCTCACGTTGTCCATGACGGTCTGACCCTCGGCGCAGAGGCCGAAGGTGCCGGCCTTGAGGTCGGGGTCCTTCACCGCAGCGGGGAAGACCTCCTTGCCGTTGAGCCAGGCGCGCAGGGTGTCGCCCTTTGCCTCCAGGCGCATCGTGTCCACACGCCAGTGGTGGAGGCCGCGCTCCTCGGCGATGGCCTGGGGCGTGTCGCGCCAGCCGGGGCACATGGGGTTGGTCTTCCAGTCGAAGGGGGCGAGGGGGGGCGGCGAATCGGTCTTGGCCAGGACGGTCTCGGTGCCGTTGACCCTCTTGACGAGGCGGGCCTCGCTGCCGTCGTCCCGGCGCTCGACCTCGAGGCGATAGTGGTTGTTCCCATCCGTCGCCCGGACGACGAGGCCGTGGACCGCCTTCTTCCCCTTGCCGATCTCGAGCGGCTGGCCGCGGTCGCGGGGCGCCAGGAACACGTCGGCCTGCACGCTGTAGTCCGTCCAGAGCGTCGCGTGGTCCCAAAGGAGAGCGGACTTCGCGGCGCGACTGTGCTGCCAGAGGGAGTTGAGGAAGTGGTGGCCTGCGGCGGGCGGGTGCCACTCGCCCTTCTCGGCGCCCAGGTCGAAGCTCGACCAGAAGCGGAGGACCGCGGTGCCGCAGTTGAAGTCGTCGGTGAAGCGGTCGGCCACCTGGATGGGCGCGGTGGCCTTGACGCCGCCCGCCTCGGCGGTGATCAGGCACTCGCCGGGCTTGTCGCAGACGAATCGCCCTTCAGCGTCCACCTTGCCCTCAGAGCAACTCCACTTGACCGGGGTGGGCACCGGCTTGCCGAGTCCGTTGAGCACTGAGGCTTTGAGGACAATGGGCATGCCTGCGGGGATGGCCACTTGCCGCGGTGCGCTGCGGATTTCGGCGGGGGCATTCGTTGCCGCGGTGAACGTGAGGTCGGCGATGTGGAGCCGCTGGTTCTTCAGGTCGGGGAGTGCGGACGCCATGTAGTACTCGTTGGGCACGGTGAGGCGGATGGCCAGCTTGCCGGCCGGCAGGGTCGCGTACCACGAGTAGGGCGCCCAGTCGGGGGTGTCAATGACCTTGGTCTCCAGCTTCTCTCCGTACTTTCCGCCGACGCTGAGGATGAGGAGGGGCCAGGCGGCGCCGAACTCCGCCTTCGCGCGAGCCGTGATGATGTAGGGGCCGGGCTTCTCGACGGTCAGGAGGGTTTCGTAGACGTTGCCGAACGAGCCGCCCTTGAAGGTCAGGCTGCCATCGGGGTTCCCGCCCCTCACGGACGTGAACTCGGCGATGGTGAGCTTCGTCATGGGCGGCTTGACGACGGGGAAGAGCTGGGGATTGCGGCACTGCTGGGCGTACTGCTCATACGTCAGCTCGCCGACCTTTGCCGCGGCGTCCACCTTCGGCACGTCCTTGCCGTCGGCGGGTTCGAGGATCAGCTTGTTGCCCGGGGGGTCCTGGTCCACGAAGAAGCCGGGGACGGTGACGAGGCCGCGCTCGTCGGCGGTCACGACGCCGGCCTGGAGGAGCTGGCCCGTGGCGACCTTGCGGTTGGTCCAGAGGTACTTCCTGCCCTTCTCGGTCTTGAACTGCTGGAGGCGCCAGGGCGTGATGTCGGTCTGCCCGAATCGGGCGGTGGTGGGGGGCACGGATTGGCCGTTGAGCGTACGGCCCAGCTCGCCGATGCGGATGGCCATCTCGAAGCGCTGCGGCGTGTCCACAAGGTCGAGCGGCAGGGCCGGCGGCTCCTTGCTCTTGAGCTTGAAGGGCGTCTCGGGCCGGTGCCAGTCGAGGTAGCCGTTGAGCGAGCCCCGCGGCTCGTTCTTCCATTCCTTCTGCGGCACCTCGGCGAAGTTCACGTTGGTGAAGGCGGGGTGCGCCTGGTTGCGCGCGACGGCGGGCCAGCCGCCGTTGGGCGCATCGCCGATGTCGCACCACCACCACTTGCCGGCGCGCTTCTCGGCGGCGAGGGCCAGGAAGAGGCCGGGGTAGCCGGCCTGGCCCCAGTTCGAGTCGTCCGAGCGGTCGTAGTTGTCGCTCTGGCACAGGCCGATGAAGGGCCAGGCGCGGTCGGGGAACTTCTTCGCGAGCCAGACCGGGTCGCAGTAGTTCCAGACCGGGAAGCCGAGGTCGTTCTTCAGCCCCCATTCGCGCTTGCCGACCATGCGCCACTGATGGGCCTGCCGCGGGGCGGTCCAGGGCACGTCCTGTGCGGCGGAGCAGAAGGCGAAGACGTCGGGGTGGTGGATGGCCATGAGGATGGCGGAGCTTTCGCCGGTCATAACCACATGGTCACGGCTGGCCTGGGGGAACTCGCGGAAGAAGTGCTCGATCTCGCGGAGGAGGCGGTTCTCGAAGAAGGGCAGCACTGTCGCCTTGCGCGGGTCGCGGCCGGTGTTCATCGCGTCGTGGTAGCCGTAGAGGTTGCCCGAGCGCTGGATGTGCGGACCCCAGCGGGCGGACTCGTCGGGGCCTTTGCGGCTGCCGTAGTAGAAGCGGGCGCCCTCCTTCCAGCCGCCGCGGCTGAAGGGCACCGCCCTGGGCGGGAACGGCGCCAGCCGCGTCGGGGGAATGTAGATGCCGTCCGTGTTGATCTCGGCGAGGGCGTGCGACCAGAACGGCTCAGCCACGATCCAGGGCGGCGTGGCGCCGGGCTTGCGGAGGCCGATCAGCTCGGGAGGGGGCACGAGGCGGAAGTAGAAGGGCGTGGATGGCTCGGTGTGCTGGCCGTCGGTGCCGCCGCCCCAGTAGACGTATTCGCGGATCTGCCGCTCCCGCCTGTGCTTGATGCTCTCGTGGAAGGCCACCTGGAGCACGGGCTTCGGCGTCTCCACCTTCACGTCGAGCGGCTCGGCGAGCGCGTTCCCGGCGGCGAAGTCCTCGCGGTTCTCATTGCCTTCGACGACCGAGGTGACGGCGAAGTAGACCTTGCCCGGCTCGGCGACGGTGTGGACGAAGAGGCCCGTGTCGTCGGATAGCTCGGGGCCCTTCAACTCGCGGAGACCCTCGCCGAGGACCTTTGCGTCGCTCAGCCATTTGCCGTCCTCGACCTTCGCCGCCCACGTGTCGTCAATCACGAAGTTGTAGCGCAGCGGCACCTTGGCCGCCAGGGCCTCCCAGTACGCCTTCTCGGTCATGTCCTTCGGCCGCTCGCCGCCGGGGAGCAGGAACGACTTGAAGTGGATGTAGGCGGCATAGCTGCCCATGGCGTCGTGGGAGTAGACGGTGCGGCGGTAGTTGAGCTGCGAGTTCCCGTGGGCCTCTCCGGCGACTGTCGCGCGGTCCAGGTTGCGCGCGGTGATCGGTTCCGTGTGCAGATAGGTCCTATAGGTCCTATCGAAGAACGCCCCGTCGTACGGAGCCTGTTTCCACGTCAGGAACACCTGCCCCGACCGGTAAAAGGCTCTTAGCTCGGTCGGCTGCGGTGGGCGATTCGGGTTTGGCCCCGAGCAGGTGATTTCAAGATAGGGCCGCTGCCAAGCCGGCTCGAAGCCGTCGGCGGGCAATGGGAAACTCGTCCTCAGGCCCTTATTCGCCGCGGGGTCGGCGACCCAGGCCTGCACGGCGGCCGTCACGTCCCACTCGTGGCACACGGGCGAGGCGAAGGCGAAGGGGAAGCTCGTGGCGAGCGGCTTCTCGTCGCCGCCCTCCTGCCAGACCTTGAAGCCATCGAAGGCTGGGTCGCTCCAGCGGCCAATGCCGAAGGCCCGGGCGAATGGGGCGTTGCCCTCCAAATCCACCCACAGGCGCAGAATGGCCTTCTTTGGCGCCTTGATCTTCGAGACGTCGAAGCGAATCGTCGCGCCGTCTTTCTGGCTCTGGACCGTGGTCACACCCGTGATCGTGCACGTGTCCTGCTCGCCGAGGCGGACGGTGAAGAGCGACTGGCCGGCGAGAGCGGACGATGCTGCGACGCCGATGAGCAGTGCCCAGCGCATCATAGGCTTCTCCTGTTGCAATTCCCCCAAGACGGCCTATAGTATGCCAGCGCCGCCCCTTTTTCCAATCGAGCGAGGGCTTTCCATGCGAACTGCGCTGTTCTTGTCCCTTGTGGTGGCATCCGAGGCCGCGACCGTCGAGGAGGTGCACGAGCGCTTCGGGCCGCCCGTGATATGGGTGGCCAAGCCCGTCGAGCCGCCGACGATTGACGGCAAGCTCGACGACGCGGCCTGGCAGAAGGCCGAAGCCGTCACCCTCCGCTTCCTCGACGGCCTCTGGGAGGCCCCTTCGCAGAAGACCGAGGCGCGCGTCCTCGCCGACGACAGGGCCATCTACTTCGCCGTGAAGTGCTGGGAGTCCGAGCCCGAGCGCATCGTTGCCGCCGGCGACAAGCGAGATGGCGACCTGTGGAACGGCGATACGGTTGAGGTCTTCCTCGACCCCGGCCACCGCGGGACCCGCCACCAATACGCCCACATCATCGTCAACCCGAAGGGCGTCGTCTACGACAGCAAGAACAAGGATGCCCGCTGGAACGCCGACCTGTCAGTGGGAACCGGCAAGTTCGACGGCGGCTGGACGGTCGAGCTGGCCGTGCCGATGGCGGACCTCGGCGTCGCGGGCGCCGTCCCGAAGGTCTGGGGCCTCAACATCAACCGCCAGCGGCCCGAGATGGGCCAGATCGCCCCCGTCCAGGGCATCCGCGGCCACTACGAGAAGCTCAAGGACCCCGCCGCCTACCGCGAGGGCGAGGACACCGCCTGGTCGCCCACCCTGTGCCACTCGAGCCACATCGTCCAGCGCTTCGGCCACGCGGTGCTCGAGGCCGGCACGGTCGAGGTCAAGCCGCCCGAGAAGCTCTTCGAGGTGCTCTTTCGTGCGAACTTCGACGACGGCAACGTTGGGCCATTCGAGGGCGCCGAGATCGCCGAGGGGGGCTTCCGCGGGTCGGGCAAGTGCATCCAGCCCAAGGGCGGCGCCGGCACGATCAACTTCCGTCACAAGCTGGCGGACCTCGATGACGTAACGATGATCATGGCCCTCAAGATGCCACAGAATGGCCGCCTCTACTACTACGGCCGCGCGCCCGACGACGAGCAGTGCGAGGCCGACCGCCACGAGGTCCTCATGACCCCCGAGGAGGCGAAGAAACGCAAGTTCCCCGCGATGGACGACTACGACACCCACGGCTCGATGATGGCGTGGAAGAGCCACGGCCGGCTTCACACGTTCCCCGGCCCCTGGGCGATGATGACGGGGCACTTCTCCGAGCCGAGCATCGGCTCCGTCATGCAGCCCGGCACCGACTGGGTGATCCTCCGCACCCGCCTCGGCCAGTTCCACCGCCAGACCAGCCAGGGCCTCGTCCCGCCCGAGCAGGGCTACCCCAACGGCCTCGTGTTCCACGCGGGGCGCGAGCCGTTCCTTCTCGACGACTTCGTCATCTTCCGCGGCATGGACCTCGCGCCGCCGGCCCAGGTCGCTGGCCTCAAGGCCGAGCGGAAGGGCGACGAGATCGTCCTCTCCTGGCGCCGCTCCGAGGACAACACGCTCACCGCCTTCTACCGCGCGTGTGTCGGCGCTCGAGGCGAGCCGAGGCTCCTCGCGGAGACCCATGGCCTCACACTCACCCTGGGCCCCGCCGCGGCCGCCGGCAAGCCCATCACGGTCACGGCATTCGACCTCTACGGCAACGCCTCGCCGCCGTCGGAGCCTGTGAAGGCGCCGTAGCGCCACCTCACTTGTAGAACCTGGCCTCGCGCCACTGGGCGTAGACGGCGCTGCCGTGGTTCCTCGGCTCGGGGCGGTCGAAGCGGGTGAGGAGTTTCAGCTCCTTCGCCCCCGCAAGGCCCTCGACGACGAGGAGGCGGGCGTCGTCGGCCGCCGTCATCAGGCCGCTCTGGGCGCGGAGCGCACCGTCCACGTGGACCTCGAAGCTCACGCGGACGCGGTGGAGCTGTTCGAGCGACGGCTTGGCGAACTGGGGGTTGATGCGGACCGAGGCGCTGAAGGCGGCGAAGCCCATCCCCTCGATGTTGTAGGCGGTGACCTGCTCGGGCGCGGCATGCATGCTCGCGCGCTCGGCGTCGGGGCCGCCGCGCTCCACCTGGCTGTTCGGGCCGAAGCGGGGGCCGTAGTCGGGCCGCTGGCGGTCCGACGTGCCGAGCCAATACGCCCTGGTCTTGTGCAGGACAACCCGCGACTTCGGCACGTCGGCCAGGTGCACGACCTCGCCCTTGGACAGCGCGCGCGGCTCCGCGTAGGGGGGGATCACGTGGACGACGACGCTCCGCTTCAAGTCGCTGCCGCCGCTCTCGCGGAGGGTGAGCGTGACGTTGTGGGTCGCCGCCTGGGCGTCGGGCGGGCGAGCCGTGAGCTTCACGAACGTGCGCTGGCCGGCTCCCAGCTTGCCCGCGGCCGGCTCGGCGGCGAGCCAGCGCGCCGAGCTGGAAAGCGTCCACGAAAGCTCGGCGCCCGAATGGTTCACGAGGGCATACTCGTCGCCGTCCGCGCCCCCGGGGGCGACGTTGAACACCGCGTGGTCCTCGACCCGCTTCGGGTCCCAGCACGAGGCGTGGCCTGGGCTGCCCAGGAAGTCGTAAGCCGGCATCACCAGGTCGAGCACCTTGCCCACGCGGACCGCGATCTCGACGCGATGGGCTCGCCCGCTCTCGATGTCCGTGAGGGTCAGTGCCCCATTGTCCGTGGCCTCGGGCTTCAGGCGGTTGGCGTCAGCGAGAAGGGCGATGTCCTGGTGGCCCTGTGCAGTGCCCGAGGCCGTCTTCAGGACGAGCCAGGGCTGGTCCACGGCGGCTCGCCAGGGGCGCGGCTTCGGCGTCCAGTTGCGCAGCGTCACGGCGAGCGGCGTGATGCTGCGGGCGGGGACGACCGCCGCGACCTTCGTGCGGTCCACATCCAGGGCGTTGAATTCGGCTACCTTCGCGGCGGCCCCGTAGAGCAGGCGCGAGCGCTCCTGCCAGCCCGCGGCGTGCTCGTGAACCTGCATGCCCACGCGGCCTGGGGAGATGTAGAGGGTCTGGCGATTGTGCTCGTCCAGGACGCGGCGGATGCCGTCGCCGCGATCCTTCGGCACGAGCCCGCGGTCGAGGGCCTGTTCGAGGTAGATGCGTGCCTCGGTCTCCTGGAGGCCCTCGCGGAGGGCCTCGAAGCGAGCGCTCGACTCGGCTCCCTCCTTCCCTGGCCACAGCAGGCTGCTGCACGGCATGCCCGCAATGCCGCCGGAGAGGGAGCCCTTGTAGCCGCGGAAGAAGATGTCGGCCCAGTAGTCCGCGCCCAGCCGCCCCACGCCCCGGTAGCCGGCCACGAGCGCGCGATGGGCCATGAGGCGGAAGGTGAAGGGCGGCGAATGGCCGTTGCTGCTCAGCACGGTGCTGCCGGACCGCGGGCAGAGGAGCTCCAGGCCGCGATTGGCCCAGCCCTTCAGACTCGTCTCGGTGATCTCGCGGCCGAGCGAGCTGGTGACGAGGGCGAACGTGCCGTCGGGGTGGCCGTCGTGGCTGCTGCGCGCCCACTTCACCTCGGGCACCAGTTCGCCCAGGAGGGCAGGCAGCTTGGGGTCGCCGAAGCTGTCCCAGCAGAAGCCCCAGAACATCGCGTCGGCCAGCCCCTTCTCGCGCAGGTGGGCGTGGAGGTCCGTGGCGAACGCCTTCCAGCACTCGCGCGCACCCTCGGCGGCGCTGCGGAGGTCGAGGGGCTTCGTCTCGCCCGTCGCCTCGTCGAGAAGCGCGACGGTGGTGGCCAGGGTCGCTCCCGGCCCCCAGCGATCGGCGCCGTGCATGACGACGAGGCAGAGGGCCAGTGGCTTGCCGAGGCGGCTCACCGCCAGGTCGAGGTAGCGGTCGAGGATGCGGTAGTCGAAGGCCAAGGCGCCATCCTTGCGGCGCGTCCAGCGGATCGGCGTGTCGTCGTGGTTGCCGAACTCGGTGTTCTGGATGCACGGGATGAAGAGCAGGTCGTTGCCGACCCGTGCGAGCTGGCGGAAGCTGGCGTCCAGCAGGCGGAAATGCGCGTCGCTCCACGGCTCGACGCCGTAGTGCTTCGCGACGCCGTAGGGCGATTGCTCGAGGGCGACGACGGTCTGGAAGTCCAGCGGGTCGGGCAGCCGCCAGCCGGCGACTTCGGCCTCGACGGGCACGGAGACCGGCTCGATGCCCCCCGCTTCGACCCGCACCGTGCCGCGGTAGACGCCAGCCTCGGCGTTGGGGGGAACCGTGAGCGAGAGCCAGAGGGGCTGGCACGTGTTCGCGGGGACGACGGCGGGCGGCCCCGAGCCGATGTGGTCGAAGAAGGCCAGTCCCTCGGCGATCTTGAGGCGCTGTTCGCGGGGCAGGCGCTTGCTCCTCGCTTCCTCGGGGCCATAGCGCAGGATGGCCCACTCGGCCGGCGGGCAGAGCGGGTCGGCGCGGTCCTCGACCATGTTGCGGATCTGGCCCAGCTTCACCAGCTCCGTGGCGGGATGGCCGACAAGGTAGCCGACGCGGAGCGAGTCGGCCGGCAGCCCCTCGATGCGCGCCGTGGCCTTCATTCCCTTCAGCTCCCTGTCGGTGCCGACCACGACCTGGGCCGAGTAGGTGCCATTGGCTGCGCCGACGAAACGCACGACGCCCGGCTTGCCACCTGGCCCGAAGTCCGCATTGTAGCACTGGCGATGCACGTCCTCGACCCACACCTGGACGCCTCTCGGGCGTTCGAGCGCCGAGGGCGCCTGCGGGTCGCTGGCCTCGAGGGCCAGGTCAATGAGCCGGCAGTGCGACCAGAACATCTCGCGCTGGAAGGCCCGGCCCCAGTTCGCCTCGCGGTCGGTGAGGACGACCGGGTGGATGGGGCTGGCGTGGAGTTCGATGGCGAGGAGATTCGTGCCCTTGCGGAGCGCGGCCCTCGGGAGCACGAGCGGCCCGAGCGTGCGGTTGCGGAGCTTCGTGACCCGCTCGAAGCCGGCGCGGTTGATCTGCGTCCAGCCGCCGAAGTAGCCGGCGAAGCGGGACGCGCCGCGGCTCGTCCAGTAGTCGCGGGGCGGAGACGCCCCGCCTACAGTCGGCGTGGCGTCGGCGAAGGCGTCGTCGAACCGGCCCACCAGCTCCTCGCAGAAGACGACGCCGATCTTCCGCATCTCGCGCTCCCAGAGCTGCGGCGGCACCTCGCCCTGGAGGCACACATAGGCTTCCGCGGGATAGCCCTCCGCCGCGCCGCCGGGCGACAGGTGGCCTCGGGCGACCTCCTGCCCGTTGAGCAGCACCCGCGCCCCGCCGCGGAAGCTGAGCGACAGCGTGTAGTCGGCCTTGGCGGGATCGGGCACGTCGAACGTTGTGCGGAGGAAGGCGGCGCGGACGCAGAGCTGCTGCATATCCTTGTCGCCGTGCATGATGCTGGGGCGGAGCACGTTGCCGACCAGCAGCGGCAGGCGCTGGCGGGGCCAGGCGGCCGCGTCGAAGTCCGGCGACGCCCACTCGGCGGGTGGGGCAGGGGAGCGGCAGTTGAGCGCCGCCCGCTCGCTGTCGCCCTGGCCGACGGGGAACCAGACGATGGCCTGCTCGCGCCAGTCGGCCTTGCTCAGATCGAGTTCCTGGCCGGGTGGGGCAAATGGGGCCTTGTTGTAGCGTTCGGCCTTGCTCCTCAGCCGCTTCAGCCCCTCGGCGCCCAGCAGCTTCTCCCCCTCGGCCTTGAGCGCCGCAGCATTGAGCCTGTCCGGCCCGAACTGCACGCAGACCCGCCAATATGCGGTTTCATCCACAACGCGCGTTCCGCCGTGCGCTGCGGCCACGCACGCGATGATGAAGAGCGCTATCGCGTGTTTCCCGCATTCATCCATTCATCCACCCATCCCCATCAAGCCTGTCACTTGCCCTTGTAGAGCGTCGGGTTGGCCCAGTTGCAGTAGGCGAGGCCGAGGGGCTCGTCGGCGTTGTAGTGGGTGCGGCTGACGAGCTTCAGCTCCTTTGCGCCCGCCATGCCCCCGACGACGAGGAGGCGGGCTGGGTCGGTGGCGCTCATCAGGCCGCTCTGGGCGACGACCTTGCCGTCCACGTGGATCTCGAAGTTCATTCTCACGGTGGTGTGGCCGAGGCCGGCGTCCGACTTGGTGACCATGCGGTTCCAGCCGACCTCGGCACTGAAGGCGGCGAAGCCCTTGCCCTCGATGTTGTAGACCGTCTCGTGGAGCGGCTTGATCCAGAGCCCGTGCTCGTACTTCTTCTCGCCGATGACAAGCGGCTTCTTCCCGTGCCAGACGTCGAGGAACGGGCCAAACGTCGGCGCCTTGTGCGTCTCCTTCTCGTTGAACCAGGAGATGCTGCGGTGGCGAACGAGCAGGTCCTTGCTCACGGTTTCGAGCAGCACGGGCTCGCCCTCGGGCAGTTTTCCCCCTGGCGGCTGGTAGGGCGGGATGACGAAGGTCTTGAAGGCGACCTCCTCCCTGTAACCTCCCGCGGGTTCCGAAACCCGCGGGAGGTTTGGCATTTCGAGGCGGAGCGTGGCGTCGAGCGTTGCGGCCTCGCGGGGCAGAGACGCCCCGCCCACAGTCACGGTGACGAAGAGCGACGCGCCCGGCTTGAGCTGACCCGAGGCCGGCTGCGCCTTCATCCAGGGCGCCGAGCTGTCGAGCTTCCAGGGCTGCTCCGTCGCCGTGCGGTTGACGAGGAGGAAGTCGCGCGACTCCGCCTCGCCCACGGTGACGTTGAACACGGGCTGCTGGACCTCGAAGTCGAAGGGCTTGAGGACCTTTGCCGTGATCTCGACGGCCTGGCTTCGGCCCGAGGCCGCATCCGTGATCGTCAGCGTTCCCTTGACGATATTGCCTGGTTCCAGCCTCGCGCCGTCGAGGACGATGGGCAGCTCTTCCTGGGCGGCCAGTGTGCCTTCAAGCTTCGCCGGCTGAATCCAGGGTTCGCCCGCCGCGGCCTTCCAGGCTCGCGGTTTGCCCGTCCAGTTTCGCAGCCGCACGCTGACGCGGGCCTTGCCGAGGGCGGGGAGGGGAATGCCCTCGCGGCTGTGGAGGTCGCGGGCCTCGCCGCTGAAGACGACCTGCATCCTCTCGGCGCCGATCTGCGTCTTATCCACGTCAATGCCCACGGCCTCGGCGGCCTTGGCGGCGGTGGCGAAGAGCGTTCGGCTGTGGCCCTGCCAGTCGCCCGCGACGTCCATCATGGTGATGGCGGCGGTGCCGCCGGGGATGTGGAGGGTGGCGCGGAAATGGTCGTCGAGCGTCTTCTGCGCCTCGGCGGCGAGGGCGGCGGGCAGCAGGTTGCGGTCGAGTGCCTGCTCCAGGAAGATCCGTGCCTCGGCCTCCTGAAGCCCTTCGAGCATGGCCTCGTTTCGGGTGCTTGTCTCCGCGCCGTTCGGGCCGGGCCAGAGGGTCTGGACGCACGAGCGTCCGACGAGAAGGTACTGGCCGCCGCGGAAGCCGTCGAACCAGGTCTTCTCGAAATAGTCGGCGCCCATGCGTCCCACCCCGTTGAAGCCGCAGTAGATCGCGCGGTCGCACAGCACGCGATAGGTGTAGGGCGTGGAGGTGCCCTCGACGCAGATGACCGAGCCGTTGGTGCGCGGCATGACGAGGTGGACGAAGGGGTTCTTCCAGCCCAGGAGGCTGCGGTCCGTGATGTCGGAGCCGTAGGAGCGGGCGACGGCGCGGAACGTGGCGTCGGGCTTGCGCGCGTGGGCGCCCGCGGCCCAGTAGATGCCGGGCGTGAACTCGGCCATCAGCCGCACGAGGCCGGGGTCCACCACCATGTCGAAGGCGTGGCCCCAGTACATCGCCTCCTCCAGCCCCTTCTGGCGCATGTGCTCGCGGACGAACGTGGCGAAGGCCCGCCACAGCGGCCGCCGAGTCGCCTCGGCGTTCGGGCCGACCTCCACAGCCTCCTCCTTTCCTGTCGCCTCATCCAGAACCTTCACCGCGTGGCTCTCGGAGGGGCAGCCGTGCATGATCTGGAAGCACACGACGCGCGGCGTGCCACAGTGCTTCCCGGCCAGGTCGAGATAGCGGTCGAGGATCGCCGCATCGAACCGCAGCGAGCCGTCCTTGGCCCGAATCCACTTGATCATCGAGGAGTCCTCGCGGTTGCCGAACTCCGACCGCAGGAGGACGGGCACGAACAACACGTCGGCGCCCAGCCGGGCGAGTTGCTGGAACGACGCCTCGATGAGCTTCCAGTGATCCTCCGACCACAGTTCGGCCTTGTAGACCTTGGCGAGCGCGTAGGGCGATTGCTCCGATTCCACGATGCTCTGAAGCTCGAGCGGCCCGGGGATGCGCCAGCCGATGACCTCGACCTCGACCGGGATGGCCACCGGCTCCATTCCTTCGGCCTGGACGCTCACCGACCCGCGATAGGCGCCGGGCCTGGCGTCCTGCGGCACCCTGAGCGAGAGCCAGAAGGGCTGGCACGTGTCGGCCGGCACCGCCGCGGCCGGTTCCGATGAGATGTGGTCGAAGAAGCGGAAGGCGGAGAAGAGCTTCTGCTCGGCCTCGCGGCGGGCGTCGTCCTTCTGCGGCGGATCGGCCAGCTTCACCTGGTAGCGGCTGACGGCGACGACGGCCATGGGGCACTGCCAGTGGTACATGCCCAGGCAGCGGTCGTGGCCGAGCTTGTGGAGGTCGAGAATCGAGTAGCCCTTCAGGGGCGAGACCCGCACCGCGGAGGCGGGAATCGTGCTCCCCGCGCCCTTCAGCTCGGTCGCGGCCGCCTTCAGGCCGGCCAGGTCGCGATCGGTGCCCAGCACGAACTGCGCGGCGAACGTGCCGTTCGGCGCGCCGACCATGCGGACGGTGCCGACGGGGAACCCCGGCGGATTGAAGTCGCGCGAGAACACCCGCGTGTGCATGTCCTCGGTCCAGACCTGGACGCCGGCGGGCCGCGCCGTGGCGGGGGGGATGTTGCCGCCGGCGGCGTTGAGTTGCAGCGATAGCAGGCGGCCGTGGTCCCACGTGTGGTTCTCGGTGCCGCCGTGGCGGTCCCAGTTCTCGGCCCGCGGGCCGCCGGCCCCGCCCAGGATTTGTGGGTGGAACCGGGCGCCGCGCAGCTCGACGGCCAGCACGTTGGCGCCCTTCTGGAGGAGCTTGGCGGGAATCTTGACCCCCGTGAGCTTGCGGTCGCGCAGGCCCACGAGCCGCTCCCAGCCCTTCTGGTTGATGGCCTGGCGCGAGGCGGCGAGGCGGAAGTCCGCCCACTCCTTGCGGCGCTTGCTTCCTGGCGTCCCCTGGTCCCAGGGGCAGCGGATGTCGCCGAAGTTGCCCGCATACCGCTCCTCGGGCACCTCGTCGGCGAGGGCGAGATAGGCGTCGCGTGGGTAGTCGTCGGCCGGCGTGTCGGGGCCAAGCTCGCCCTTCGGCAGGTGCGCGCGAGCCACCTCGACGCCGTTGACGAGCACCCGCGCCCCGCCGCGGAACGAGAGGTCGAGCGTTAGCTCCCCGGCCGCTCCTGGGTCGGGCACCTGGAGATAGCTGCGAAGGAACGTGGCGCGGATGAGGTGGGTGGTGAACTCGTAGGCCTCGGCCATGTAGCGCTCGGGCGGGAGCTTGCCGAGGCGCTGGCGGAGCCACGCGGCGTCGTCGAAGCCCGGCTTCGCCCAGTCGGCCGGCGGCGGAACCGTGGGGATCAGCTCGACCGCGCGGGAGTCGTCGCCCAGTTGCGTGCGGCGGAAGTGCACGCACGCGTGGTCCCGCCAGTCCGCGCGGTCCCAGTCTATGCCCCGGTCCTTGAGATGCTGCTTCGTCTCCTTCTCGAGCCGGGCGAGGCGCTCCTTGGTGAAGAGCGTGTCGCCCTCGGCCTTCAGGGCGTCGGACGAGATGCGCATCAGGCCGAACTGGTGGTAGATGCGGAAGTAGCCATTCTCATCAAGGAGCAGGGAGCTTTCCGCGCCCATCGCCGCTGCCACGAGCCCAGCGAGGGCCGCGAGGCTCGCACTCGGAAGCTTCATCACCGCCTCCTACTAACGGGCTGGCTTGGGACGCACGACAATGGCATCGAACCAGAGGGCGTAGCACTTGTCGGGCGTCTCGCGCCGCGCGGTGAGCTTCAGGCGGAACACGTGCTCGCCCTTCGCCAGCTCGACGGTGCCGAGCACGCTCAGGCCCTCAGGGGCAGCCGGCACGTCGTGGACCATCGGTGTCGCGGCGTCCACCTTGTGCTCCTCGCCGCCGTCGAGGCTCCAGGCAAAGGGCGAAACGGTCCTCGGCGCCGCGAGGCGCGAGAGGGCATTCCCCGAGAAGACCAGCTCGTAGCGGCCGGCCGCGGGCACCGCGAGCTTCACCTCTGCCCAGTAGCCCTCCGCGTCGGGGTCGCTCGCTGCCCAGATCTCGAGGATGCGTCCCTCGGAGAAGCCCGCCTTGGGGTTCCTGCCCCAGGCCTTGCTGCACCGGCCGCTCTCGGCCTCGAAGACGAGCACGCCCTCCGAGACCTGCGACACGGCGGCCCTCGCCACCGCGAGCTTGCGGGCGCCGTTGACGAACAGCAGGCCCCCCGCCAGCGGCAGGACGGCCTGCCCGCCCGCGATCTCGAGCGGACGCGAGCGGCCCCAGCCGTCGGTGACCGTGATCGGCTTGCCCGCCTCGAGCGGCTCGGCGGCGAGGGCGACACTCCCCAGGGCCTTCGCGAAGAGCTTGGGCGCCTGGCCCCTGGCCTTGAGCACGCCCACGACCTCGTCGCCGCGCTGGAAGAAGCAGACCTCGCAGCCCGGCACGTCGCCGCTCGTGCCGATGCACTTGCCCGTGCCGATGCAGTGGGCGCCGACCGAGAACAGGATGCCCGCGGGCAGCACCGTCCAGTCCTTTCGCACCAGCGGCCGATAGCCGTCGTAGCCGATGTGGACGTGGAGGAACTTGAACGTCCGCTCGATCCCTGCCGCGAGGTTCCGCAGCGGCACCTCGCTGCGTTCCTCGCTAGTCCAGATCGGCACGTCGAGCGCGTGCTTCTTCAGGAGGTTCTTCCATTGGACGATGGAGCCGGGCCGCTCGTCCGTGTAGTGGACGGACAGGATGTCCGTGCACTTCCCGACGCCGAGCGTGAGGAGGCGGTCGGCGAAGGCATGGCCGTCCACGAAGCCGGCGACGGCGATTCGGGCCTTCGGATTGCCGCGGCGGAGGGCCTGGCTCGTGTGCTTCACGTGCTCCGCGAAGTCCTCCACCGTGCCTGTCCAGTAGCGGTTCGGCAGGTTGGGCTCGTTCCAGACCTCCCAGACCTGGATCTCGTCGCGGAAGTCGGCGGCGAGCTTCTCCATCAGTTGGTCCCACAGGGCGTAGTCGGCCGGCTTGACGCGGCACCACACGGGGCCGGCGTCGCCCGCCGG
>Ga0307379_10003192_pt1 | contig 23896 bp, 21 predicted proteins | sample UN2MG_FD_202237 | JGI IMG/M metagenome (GOLD analysis project Ga0307379, IMG submission 202237) | Soil microbial communities from Risofladan, Vaasa, Finland - UN-2 | ecosystem: Environmental > Terrestrial > Soil > Coastal area > Acid sulfate soil | place: Finland: Risofladan, Vaasa | collected...
TCATGATGTTTCTTTGCGGCCCAAAAAAGAACAGCTCCGGAGCGTTGGCCCCAACCGGCTTGGCGAACCGGCCGACGGGAGCGCCAAGCCGGAAACATTCGCACCCAAGCCCTCTTAAAATCGTGTTTAAAAATAATCCTTGGCGCTCTTGGCGTCTTGGCGGTTCTCCGGTCCGTTTATTTTGGACAGCACTGAGTTAATACACATTATCAGAGCGCATCATCCGAGAAGCTGGACGCGTTTATTTCGCCCTTTCAGGGCTGAAAAGGTAATGGGGAACCGCGATATCCCAGGGTAGGCCGAAGACGGCCAACCCTGGGCTATCTTATTTTCGCCCTTTCAGGGCTGAAGATATAACCACCTGTCAGGTTGATACACCACACCAGCATTGACCGCATACGTTGCCGTTTCCGCGCCTCACGCCCCAAGCCTCAAGCCCCAAGCCCCAAGCCTACTTCACGATCGTGGTCTCATACACGCCCTTGGCCGTGAAGGTGTCGTCAATGCTCTGGTCCGGCATGGTCAGGCGCCACTGGACCACCGCGTTCTGCCGGATGAACACCGGCGCCGTCACGAACTTCTCCGCCACGGGACGGACGAAGGCAGGGACCTCGTCCATGGCGTCAACCGCGCCGATGAACTTCACTCCCTTGATCTCGCCCGTGAGCTTCACTCCCGGCTGGTCAATCTTGACCGTGACCCTGGTCGGATACTTGTAGCCGCGCCTGGGCTCCACCTTAAAATCGAACATCTGCCGCTCCCACTTGTCGGTGGCGTAGAGTATCTCGTGGTCCTTCATAATCAGGATCCAGGTGCTGCGCTCGCGGCCGAATTTTTCCGGCGCGATATAATCGAGGAAGTTGATGGAGTAATCGTCGTTGAAGGAGCGGAGCGCCATGAGCTCATCGCACTGGGTGGTGGGGAACACGGTCTGGGAGTTGTGGTCGGAGTATCCGAAGCCTTTCACCTTGCGGGTCTTGCCGTCAATGGTCACGGTCCCGTCCAGGTCGGCCCACGGGATCATCACGATCAGGTCGTACCAGTCGCCGTCGGGCGCCCCGTAATGCACCGGCCCTTCCCCCGGCCTCCATCCCGGCGTGCGGCAGTGGAAGTGCAGGTCCGTCATCATCTGGGGCTGTCCGTCCTCCGCCGGGAAGTCCTGGTGCACGTAAAAGTCCGGGTAAAACCCCTTCCAGTAGTGCGGGCCCATCTTCATCTCCGGCGGATCGCCGCTATAGGACGTCTCGTCGGCGTCGGCCAGGCCCTTGCGCAGATACAGATGGTCGCCCTTGTCGTTGAACGCGAAGTAAAGGCCGCGCGTCTCCATTACGTAGTACTTCCAGTAGGTGAATTGGATCATGCCGCTGGAGTCGTCATCCAGGTAAAACATGAAGGTGTAGGTCCAGGAGAAGAAGCCGCTGTCGGGGGTCATGGGCTTGAGCTGTTGTTTGGTGATGCCCTGGTCCGCCCGCGTCCGGACCCCGCCCTTGAAGTTATACACCTGGCCCGCGGCCCACGCCGCCGCCGCGACGGCCAGTGCGGCGATGGCCAGTGCGGCGATGGCCAGCATCAATCCTCTCCTTGAGTACTTCACTTCAGCCCTCCTTGCCGTGAGCAACCGATCAATAATATCGGCGCCGCCGGTCCCGCCCGGCGCCCGCGTCCGTTCGAGGCGAATATCATAACACATCGCGCCATTGGTTTGTAACCGGTGGAGGAGCGCCCGCCTTGGTCCACCGGTTATAAACCGATGGCGCTCATTCTCGCTGATGAATCAGAACTGGAAGTAAATGAACGGCGCGCTCATGGTCCTCATGAGGCTCAGGCCGGGCGATCATCATCGCCATTTACATGCGGCTGCGGGCGCTTCCGGCTCCTCGTCAGTCCCGGGGGGGAAAGAACCTTTTTGCTTTGCGGCCGTGCATGCCCCACCTGTAATCAATGGATCGGATTATTCCGATGATGGCATCAGAATCTTCAAAGCCCGGCCGCACGTAATACCAGTGGCAGCTTTGCCCGTCCAGGCTCCACACGGCGGCCAGGACATACCCTTTCTTTTCGGCATATCCATGCAATACCGCGCCCATTTTTCTCCAGGGGGTGTCCTCGGAGAAAGGTTCATTCGGACGCCATGGCGCGTTAAACATGATCAACTCCGGTTTGTATTGATCCATGTAATCGTCCGTAATCATTCCATGGTGGGCGATATAGGCATCATTCAGTCCCCATGCATCTATCGCGATCCAATCGCTGTAAAGGGGAAGGTTGCCTGCCGCCGTGACGGCCATTGAGTATTTCTTGTCCCGGTAGGCGGCCAGGGCCTTGGCGACTTCTACTCTGCCTTCTCTTCCATCCCGCCACCGCTCATTCATAACATACTGAACGTCCAGGCAGATGAAAGCAGCAACAAAGATCAGGGCAACCGCCGCTCTCCTGCGTAATGGTGATCCTAACCACGGTCGCGCGAAGAGGCGATCCATGACCAGCCCTGCCGCCCGGGGCCATGCCAGCAAGAAGACGGGAATGACCGGATATTGAAAACGGTACTCGGTGTTCATCTCCTGACTCATCAGGACCCAGACGAGAGTAAATCCCGCAACCGGTATTAAATTGGCAAGCCCCTCCCTGGTCCTTTTTAAAGGGAAGAACCATGATACCGTCCACGCCAGAAAAGGCCAGGACAGCGTGAATACTCCCGTCAGCGAGGCGATCAAGCCATTGAGATGAAGTTCACCGCCTCCTTTTTTATAGTAGGGGTTGGGGAGGGGATGGCCGAAGTATCTCCAGCGCCACAGGAAGTACGCTCCGCCCAGGACGGCAAAGACCGCCGTGAACCAAAACAGCGCCGGTTTGGATTGTTTTATCCCCATGCGCACTAAAATGCTGATGAGGAAGAGGGTGCAAAGGATGACTCCTTCCGGCCTGATCAGCCCGCAGGCCAGGCTGGCGAAAGCAAAGGCGGCAGCGGCGCCGAACCCGCCTCTTTCCATGTATAAGTAAGCCAAGGTCCATGCGATCAGGGCTGAAGCCGCGAATAACGATGTTCCGAAATAAGCCGACGAGTAGAAAATTCCGGGTCCGAAGGCTATCCACAGGGAGGGGAAAAGACACAACCATGGATTCGAGTTGAAAAGCCTCCTGGGAACAAAATAGAGCAGGATTATGATCACAAAATGTCCGAGCATTCCGGGCAGTATAGCCGCGCGTTCCATATCGAGCCCCAGCCGGACCAGTCCCGCGATAATCACCATGAATCCGAAGTCGGTAGCCCCGTCAACCGGCCCCTCCCCGATGTTCCAGACAATGCCGTGGCCCTCCGCCAGGTGCTTCGCGTAGCGCATCAGCATGGCCGCGTCTTCGAAAGGGAATGTTGCAAGTTTTAACCGCAACAGGAGGGAGATAAAGGATAAAAGGAATAATACCAGAATTATTATCCACTCATGTCTCTGCTGGTCGCCGCCGTGAAAAGGAGAGATTTCTTGGTTCTCATTCATTCCATCACTCTTTTTGATGAAACTTATAATATCACTCTTGTCCAAAATAGGCCGTAAGAAAACCGCCAAGACGCCAAGAGCGCCAAGGGTCGCCAAGTAAATCATGATGTTTCTTTGCGGCCCGGCAAAGAACAACTCCTGAGCGTTGGCCCCAACCGGCTTGGCGGACCGGCCGACGGGAGCGCCAAGCAAAAAATATTCGCACCCAAGCCCTCTTAAAATCGTGTTGAAAAATAATCCTTGGCGCTCTTGGCGTCTTGGCGGTTCTCCGGTCCGTTTATTTTGGACGGCACTGTTATAATATTATTAATTGTTGAGCTTGTAAAGAATACTGAACCTCGGAACTTTTTATGGGCCTCATGCCACTTCCCCGGAATGCACCGCATGATGTCCGCATACGTGGGCGGGAACGCCCCTTCCATTTCGCCGCCCGCCGCGCCCTCATTCCCCGTCACTTGTCCGCCTCGATCAGCGGCGCCATGAAGTCCGCGAGGTTTTGCGCGACCTTTTCCGAGCCGGAGACGTTGAAGTGGCAGTCGTCATAAAACGTGGCCGTGTCTTTGGCCAGCAACGGGTCCATTTGATCTCCGATAATGATGCAGTGGAACCCGACCGGGATGAGCGCCGGCCCGCGCAGTCAGGACAAGGAGGTTGCCGGAGGCCGGAGCCGGACGCCCTCGCCCCGGCCCTCGTTATTGCTGTCGTTGTTCGCCAATTCCGGAGCCTGTTCCCCCTGCCGCGACGGGCAGCGATAAGTTTTTCCCGGACGAGTCGGGGGTTCCCTCGTCCGGGACCATGATTTTATCACATCCGTCCGGGCGTGGGAATTCCGGAAATGGACATCAATTGATTGCGCGCGGTGCGCGGCAATGTTAGAATTCCGGCGAAACAAGCAAGCGAGGAACCATGATACCATTCCTGTTCGCGGTGCATAGCCACCAGCCGGTCGGCAATTTCGGCTGGGTGTTCGAGAAGGCGTTCGCGGAATCTTACGAGCCGTTCCTGGAGCTTTTGGCCGAGTACCCGGAGGTCCGCGTCGGGCTGCACTACTCGGGCTGCCTGCTCGAATGGATCGAGGACCACCGCCCGGCCCACGTTGACCTCTTGAAGTCGCTTACGGACCGCGGCCAGGTCGAGATCATCGGCGGCGGGTATTACGAGCCGATCTTCTCCGCCATTCCGGAGCGCGACGCCCGGGCCCAGGTGCAAACTTATTTCGACCATCTGGAGGCGGTCTTCGGCAGGCGTCCGGCCGGGCTGTGGCTCACCGAGCGGGTGTGGGACACCTCATTGCCCGCGCTCTTCCACGACCTCGGCGTCAAGTACACGCTGGTGGACGACTCGCACTTCCGCTACGCCGGGCTCGCCCCGGAGGACGTGTGGGGCCCGTTCATCGCGGAGCGGGAGGGCAAGGGCCTGGTCATCTTCCCCATTGACCAGAAGCTGCGCTACATGATCCCGTTCCACGAGCCGGAGGACTCGATCGCCCACATCCGGGAGCGCGCGGAGAAGCATGAGGGCTTCGTGGCCTGCTACGGCGACGACGGCGAGAAGTTCGGGGTCTGGCCGGACACGCACGAGTGGGTGTTCGAGAAGGGGTGGCTCGAGCGGTTCTTCCGGGCGCTCACCGACGCCAAGGACGAGATCCGCACCGCGCTCTTCTCCGACTACCTGGAGGGCGCGGAGCCCCGGGGCCGGGTGTACCTCCCGCCCGCGAGCTACGAGGAGATGATGGAGTGGGTGCTCCCGCCCGCGCTGGGCCGCCGCCTCGAAGACCTGATGGAGGAGCTGAAAGAGGAGGGCAGGTGGGACGAGCTCGCGCCCTTTGTCCGCGGCGGGCACTGGGACATGTTCCTCGGAAAATATGAAGAGGCCAACCGCATGCAAAAACGCATGCTGCTCTGTAGCTCCCGGATCGCGGACCGCAAGGACGCGCCGCCGGAGGCCAGGCGGGCGCTCTACCGCAGCCAGTGCAACTGCGCCTACTGGCACGGCGTGTTTGGCGGGCTTTATCTTAACTTCCTGCGCCACGCGTTGTATCGTGAGATGCTGGAGGCCGAGGCCCTGGCCGGGCTGAACCAGGGGCTGACCATCGAGCGCAAGGATTACGACGTTGACGGCTACGAGGAGATACTGGTGAGCGCGGCCGGGATCAACGCCATCGTGAGCCCTCGCTTGGGCGGCAGCATCGTGGCCCTGGAGTACCCTCAAAAGCGCTTCTCGATCGGGAACGTGCTCGGCCGCCGCGAGGAGACGTATCACGGGAAGCTCGCGCAAGCGGCCGCGGGCCAGGACGCGGACACGCCCAAAACAATTCACGAGCGCGTGGCGGCCAAGGAGGAGGGCCTGGAAAAGTTCCTGGTCTATGACCGTTTCCCCCGGGTCAGCCTGCAGGACCACCTCACTTCTCCCGGGATAACGCTGGAGCAGATCGAGAAGGAACAGGCGCCCGAGCTCTCGTCCCTGGCCGGAGCGCGCTACCAGGCGGCGGTGGACCATGGCCGCGTCACCCTTTCCCGGGAGAGCGCGTGCGGCGAAGCCACGATCAAGGTGGAGAAGACGCTGCGCTTCAAGGCCGACCGCGCAGGCTTCACCGCCGACTACCGGATCAGAGCGGATCGTAGCGCCGGCGGCCCGCCGGCAAACGCCGCAGGCCAGAGGCCCGCGCCACAATTTCCGGACGGCAAGCTCTCGGCCCGCTTCGGGGTCGAGTTCAACCTGACCCTGCTCGCCGGCGACGAGCCGGAGCGCCACTACCTGCTAAACGGTGCCCGGCCGGAGAACCCCACCATGATCGGCCGCGGCGCTCACGAGGACGTAACGTCGCTCGAGCTGGTGAACGGTCCGGACGGGTTCGCGGCCCGCATCCGCGCGAGCGCGCCGGCCCGGCTCTTCCGCTTCCCGGTGGAGGCGGTGTCGCAGTCGGAGAGCGGCTTCGAGCGGACCTATCAGGGCTCATGCCTCTGGCTCACCTGGCCCCTTAAGCTCGCGGCCGGAGAATCATGGTCGGTCGCGCTGGATTTTGACTTCCTGGAACGCTAGCCTACCGGGAACCTCGACTCCAGGAATTCCGCCGCCGTGTTCGACATCTTCGAGAAGCTGAACCGCGAGCAGGGCCAGACCCTGGTGATCGTGACCCACGACCTGGAGCTCGCCTCCCGCGCCCGCCGCGTGGTGCGCATCCGCGAAGGCAGGATCGAGGGCGAGGAGGGCGGGCGGCCCGCTCCCGATGCCGGCCGGGAACGCCGGGGGAAATCCGGCGTCTAATCAGGGGAAGGCGCCGGGCATTTCGCGGGTCCATGCCCCCGGCTTGCGTCGGCACCCCGGTTCGGGGTATCATGGATATTATGGAAAGCATAATGAGGACCAACCATTTGCCAAGGGAGCGGGCCATGAAGCATTTTTTCTTGCGGGCGGCGGTGCTGGCGCAGATCATCGCGCTTTGCCTGGTGGCGGCGTCATGCTGGAAGGGAGAGCAGGGCGCGGCGGAGAACAAGCTGCCGGAGGTGTCCTCCGTCAAATTGACGCCGGCCTCCATCCAGCCGGGGGACTCGGTGTATGCTTCGGTGCAGGCCCGGGACATGGAGGGAGACCAGCTCACCTACGAGTATCAATGGATCGTCAACGGCAAGCCGGCGGAAGGCGCCAGGGACAAGATGTTTTCCACGGACGGTCTGGCGCCGGGGGACCAGATTTTCGTGAAGGCCAGGGCCGTGGAAACCTCGAGCGGGCGAGCCGGAAAATGGAAGGAATCCAAGAAGATCAGCCTGGGCGAGTTTCCCCCCTTGCGGATCCAGGGCGTGGTCCTGGAGCCCGAGAGTATCAAGGCCACCGGGCCGGTGGAGGCCGTCATTGATTACGGGGACCTTGACCCCAATGACGTGGACACCGTCTATTACCGCTGGAACGTGAACGGGACCGACCTCCTGGGGGAGGAAAACCACGCGCCGTCGCTGTCGCCGGGCCAGTTCTCCCGGGGCGACAGGATCATGGTCACGGTGTGCCTGGACGGATTATTCAAGTCCCCCAATACCTGGAGCTCTTCCGTGTATACCGTGGCCGACACCGCGCCCGAGTTCACCTCATCCCCCGACATCGGCTATGATCAAGACAAGATCGTGATCTACTTCGAGGTCGAGGACCCGGACGGAGACTCGATCACCTACTCGATCAGCGGCGCTCCCCCCGGATCCTATCTGGACAAGAAAGACGGGACCAAGTTGATCATCAGCGCCAACGCCCCGCCGGGGACCTACAATATCATGATCGGGGCCTCGGACAACTATGGAGGCTCGACCGGAAAACCCATCGTCGTAACCATCCCTGAAAGATAGTCGTTATTAATCATATAGTTATACCATAACAGGCCGCGCCGCCCGCTTGGCCTGTATCTCTTGGCCCCAGCGGCGGCCAAGTCCACCATGATCCCGGCCCGGGTTCAAGCGAGGCGCCATTTCCCCGGCGTCAATTACTGATCGTTGATGTTGGCAAAACAATACGGGAGGCCGGCGCCGGCGGGCCGGGGGAGCGGCAATCCTTAATTTAAATTGATAGTTATGTTAAAAAGCTTAAGTTTGCTAAAGGTTAACCCCGGGGGAGCTTTATTATGGCGAATCGGTTCAGCTATGGCGTGAGTTTACATAATTTAGATGAAGGTTAACGATAATTATAGGAGAGTGATACGAAGTTATATGCCATTTTAACCGCGAAAACCGCCCCGGCGAACGGGGGGGCGCCAAAAAAACGGGTCCGGAGTTTACCATATGTTGGGCTTGCGGCCTCAAGATACACAAGATGTAATATTAATTATATAAAATTTTAAAAAAATAATCGATAATTATAAAAACTTCTTGACAATTATATAAGGTATCATCCACAATTATAATCGAAGCAATCAGCTCTTCGTTCGGTACGGAGACGAAATTCAATACCGGGGAAGGACGCGATGGGAAAAAACAGTGTGAGAGCGTTAAGAGAGGCACAACTGATGAGCAAGGCCGAGCTGGCCCGTAAGGCCGGCGTAAGCCCGCTCACGATTGACCGGATAGAACGTGGAGAAAGCTGCCGGATGGACACCAAGCGCAAGATCATCCTGGCGCTGGGATTAAGCCTGAACGAAAAGCAGAAGGTATTCAAGGATGATGAGAATTTCGCACCCGCGGGCAAGCGGCGGGAATCTAAAAAGAGAAAAGGTTCCGCCCGCAAGTAGGGACGGGCGGGTTCACGGGTCATAAGGAGGAGCCAGATGGCGCTACGAGGAAAGAAAGGGTTGATCGGCCTGGATATCGGGTCCAGCTCCATCAAGGTTGCCGAGCTCAAGGAGACCAAGAAGGGGTATTTGCTGGAGAATTTCGGGATGGTCCCGCTGCCCCCCGAGGCCATCGTGGACGGGGCCCTGATGAATTCCCCGGCCATTGTGGAGGCCATCCAGTCCCTGATCGGCGAGCGCAAGATCAAGACCAAGGACGTGGCCATCAGCGTCTCCGGGGCCTCGGTCATGATCCGGAAGATCAGCCTGCCGGTGATGACGGAGGAGGAGTTGGACGATCAGATCCAGTGGGAGGCCGAGCAGTACATCCCCTTTAACCTCTCGGACGTGAACCTGGCCTACGAGGTCCTGAACCGCGGCAACGACGAAGGCAACATGGACCTTCTGCTGGTCGCGGCCAAAAAGGACATGATCAACGATTACGTGGCCGTTATCACCGAAGCCGGGCTCAATCCGGTGATCGTTGACCTTGACGCCTTTTCGGTGCTGAACGCGTACGAGATCAACTATCAGATCATGGAGAACGAGGTCCTGGCCATCGTGAACATGGGGGCCTCGATCATCAACATGGTGATCACGAAGGGCGGGAAGTACCTGTTTTCCCGGGACGTTACGGTCGGCGGCAACCTCTACACCGAGGAGATCATGAAGGAGTTGTCGGTGAGCTGGGAGGAGGCCGAGCTCTTGAAACTTGGCGGCGCGGCCACGGGCGAGACCGAGGCGGTGATGCGCCAGGAGGTTGAGGCGGTGATCCGGCGGGTTTCGGACCAGATTGCGTCGGAGATCGCGAAATCATTGGACTTTTACCAGGCGACGGCGGCGGAGGAACAGATTTCCAAGGTCTGGCTTGCCGGCGGGGCCTGCGGCATCTCGGGAATGGCGGAAGCTATCCAGCAGAAGCAGAACGTTCCCGTGGAGATAATGGACCCATTCCGGAACCTGGAGCGGAACCCCAAGCTGTTTGATCCGGCCTATCTGGAGCAGGTTGGGGCGCGGGCGTCAGTGAGCATAGGACTTGCGCTGAGGAGGGTGGGGGACCGATGATAAAGATTAATTTACTTCCGGTCAAAGCGGCCAAGAAAAAAGAGAAGGTGATGACCCAGGTTTACATGGGTATCCTGGTGGTCATCTTCGCCGTGGTGGGCCTGGGCTACTTCTGGTTCACGCAGAAATCCAAGATCAACGTGGTGCGGACGGAGATCCAGAAGACCAACGAGCAGAAAGCAAAGCTCGCGGACGCCAAGAAGAAGTTCGAGGAACTGCAGAAGAAAGAGAATCTGTTAAACCAGCAGCTCGAGGCCATCACCAAGCTCGACCGCGGGCGCGACTGGTTCATCCGGGTCCTGGACAAGATCACCGAGAGCATTCCGCACAAGCAGGTGTGGGTGAACTCGGCCAAGTTCGGCGGGACCAAGTCGCGGGGCGCGCGCGGGGGCGGCGGGGGCGCAAACAACATCACGTTGCGCGGGTCCTCGTATGACCGCGACGCGGTGGCCCTGTTCATGGGCAACCTCTCCATCATCCCCTGCGACGACGCGCTGCCGGACGAGGAGAAGGCCCCGATCTGCCAGGAGCGCAATACCCGCTGCCGCCGCTGGAACGAGGCCACCAAGAACTGGGAGTGGGACTTCGAGGGCTGCCGCCGCTTTTATAAGGAGACTTGCGAGCAGTCCAAGACCTGCGCGGATGACGTGCGCAGCTGCAACAACGATGTCCAGACGGCCTGCACGGGACCGGAAGCCAAGGGGGGCAAGACCTGCCAGGACGCCAAGGACAAATGCGCCGCGCTCAAGAAGCAATGCGATGGGGCGAAGGCGGGCTGCGGCAAGCTGCACGAGGAGGAATACGTGGCCTACGACAGCGTGCGGCTCAACTATATCCGGACGGGCAAGGAGAAGCCCGGCAGCGTGCCGGTTTATGACTTTGAAATCGTTTGCTCAGCCACGGAACCGTCGGGCGAGTGACGGCATGACGATGATTTTGCAAGGCGGGGGAGGGGATCATGGCTCTTAACGCGGAATTCCTGGTCAAGATGCCGGTGAGTCAGAAAATCCTGGTTCTGGCGGCGGCGGTGGCGGTCCTGGTACTGGGGTACTGGTTCCTGATCGGCAGCTCGCTCAAGAGCGATTTGGAGAGGATGCAGGCGGAACTCTCCCAGGCCAAGTCCGACCTGGCCAAACTGGAGACGGTGCAGAAGGACAAGGAAAAGCTTGACCGGGAACTCAAGGAAAAGGAAAGGAAGCTGGAGAAGGCCAAGGAAAAGCTCCCCACCGAGACGGAGATGGAGAGACTGCTCCTCACCATCAACGAGCTGGGACAGCAGAACGGCATCAGGTTCTCCAATTTCAAGCCGCTGGCCGAACGCAAGGAGGGAAATCTCTACATCGAGGTCCCCATCGAGCTCAAGTTCACCGGCGGATACCTCTACGTCATGAACTTCTTCGCCAAGGTGGCGGCGCTGCCCCGGATCGTCAATTTCAACGGGGTCTCGATTACCGGGGGCGGCAAGGGGAAAACCAGTGAGATCGATGTCAGTTGCACGGCCAGCACCTATAAATTTATCGGGAAATAAGGGGACTTGCCATGAGAAGCCATAAGCTGACAAATGGTTTCGCGCTGGGGTGTTTGCTCCTCGGCGTGATCTGGCTCGCGGCCTGCGGCGGCCAAGCGCCGGCTCCGGGACCCAGCGTGCCCAAGGAAAATGTGGCCCCCACGGCCGCCAAGGAGGAGCCCGCGCCATCGGAGAGCAAGGCCAAGGAAACCGTGCAAAAGGAGTGGCATTACGACGCCACCGACAAATGGGACCCGTTTGCCGTTCCTGAGCCGCCGGTGATCACGGAGCCGTCGTCGGAGCGCTACGATCTGGACCAGATGACGCTGCTCGGCATCATCCGGGGTTCGAACATGGACGCGGCTTACGTCCGCATGCCGGACGGCACGGACAAGATCGTCCGGGTCGGCGACATCCTGGGCAAGCACGGCGGCGAGATCAAGGAGATCGGCAAGGACTCGGTGACGGTTGAAGAGCGTTACATGGACCCCAAACGTCCCAACGATACTTTTATCATTGAAAAGGAACTGAAGCTGGCGGGAAGGCCAGGCGGATGAGCCGGCTGGATACCTGGTGGCCACACTGGCTCAAGCTAAGCAGGGAGGATTGAACTGATGGGCAAGCGGAAATACAAAAGCGGGAGCTTGAAAATCCTCGGATCGGCATGGTTCGTGGTACTGGCTTTGCTGGCCGCGTGCGCGGCGCAGAAGGGGCCGGAGACCAAGAGCCCGGCGGACGCCAAACCCGAGGTCTCGGCCGTCCGGGTCGAGAAGGCGGATGCCAATGACCGCGTCGTGATCGAGACCAATCCGCCATCCATGGGGTACAGCGTGTACAAATGGATGGACCCCGTGAGGATCGTGGTTGACTTCGCCGACGCCGTGGCCGCCCGAGAGCCCTCGACCATCTCCGTGGCCGACGGGCTGATCAAGGGGGTGGACGTCAAGGGCATCAAACCCGATGGTCAGGACGCCACCTCCCTGGTCCGCGTCATCATCAACCTGGAAAAGAACGCGGAGTACGAGGTCAACCGGGAAGACGGCAAGCTCGTGGTCTCCCTGGCCAAGTCCGCGTCCGCGGACGCAGGCTCCGCGGAGCAGGCCGGCCTGGCCGTCATGCAGGGTGACTCCGAATCCGGCGCCGCCAACGCCCAGGATTGGGCCTGGGCCGGTCCGGCCGGAGCGGCCGCCGCTGACACGGGCGCCGCCGCCAAGAAACTCGTCAGCGTGTCCGTGAGCGAGGACGGGGACATGACCAGGGTAAGCCTGCTCGCCGACGGCGCCGTGGGCGATTACAGCGCGTTCACCCTGGAAAACCCGGACCGCCTGGTCATTGACATGTGGGGAGTGAAGAACCCTTCCAAGATCGGGGCCAAGAGCATCAATCAGCAGGGCATTCTCCGGGTCCGGGCCGGGGAGCACGAGGACAAGCTCCGGCTTGTGTTCGACGCCAACGGCGACTTGCCCCATTATCGCTTTGACAAGGACGGCAACCGCCTGGTCGTGACCTTCAGCCGGACCATGGACGTATCGGTCGCCCCCGGCTCCGTCGAGGCATCCGCCACCGAGACCGCCAGCAGCGCCACCTCCGACAAGGACTGGCCGGTCATGGACCTGGCCCAGAACGAGTGGAGCGGACCGCAGCCCAGCTCGACCGCCAGCGAATGGAGCACGCCCTCCGCTCCGGCCCCGGCGCCGGTCGGCGCGCCGCCCGCCGTTTCGCCCACCCTCGACTGGGGGCCGCAGGTGACCCTGCCGCCCAACGAGCGTGAGGCCGGGATCGCCAATATTGATTACGTTAAATTCGATTTCTCCAACAGCGCCTCGTCCATCGTGATCCACGCGGACCGGCCGATCCGCCGCGAGTCCTGGCGCAGGCAAGACAATCCCGACGAGAAGATCGTCAGCTTCTTCATCGGGAACGCCCAAGTCGCCGCGGACCAGCAGCGTTCGTATGACACCACCGAGTTCCAGAGCCCGATCGAGCTCTTCTCCGTGTTCCAGCGGCCGACCCAGCAAAACGAGGTCGCCATTATCGTGGTGATGCGCAACTGGGCGGCCAGCAAGTGGAACCAGTACGATGAGAAGCTGGTGATCCAGTTCGAGAATTATCCGGGGAGCCTGGGTCTCGGCGGCGCGGCCACCACCGGCATGTTCGGGCCCATGGGCGAAGAGGTAACCGGCGGCACGGGCGCGCCCGGCGCCATGGCCCCCGGGGTGTCCGGCGTTCCCTCCGCCACCACCCCCTATACCGGGGCGTCCGTCAGCCTGGACTTCAAGAACATGGACATCCTCGATGCCCTGCGCACCATCGCCGAAGTCAGCAACATGAACATCGTGGTGGCCGACAACGTCAGGGGCAAGATCACCATCAAGCTCGACAGCGTGCCCTGGGACCAGGCCCTCGACCTCATCCTCGACACCAAGGGACTGGGAAAGGTCGAGCAGGGAAACATCATCCGGATCGCCCCCCAAAAGGACCTCCAAAAAGAGAAGGCCGACCGCCTGGCCGAGCTCGAGGCCCAGCGCAAGTACGAGGAGCTGACCACCAAGATCATCCCCGTCAACTACCTCAAGGCCCAGGACCTGAGTAGGGTGGTGCGGCCCATCCTCACTCCCGGCCGCGGCAAGGTGGACGCGGACAAGCGCACCAACTCGATCATCATCCGGGACATCCCGGCGGCCGTGGAAGAGGCCTACAAGATGATCTCGACCCTCGACAAGCCCACCAAGCAGGTGCTGATCGAGGCCAGGATCGTCGAGGCGACCGTCGGCGTGACCCGCGAGATCGGAGTGCAGTGGGGCACCAATTATAACGTCGGACCCGCCACCGGAAACCCGACCGGCCTCGATTTCCCCGGCACCATTCAGCTCGGCGGCGCCGCCCTCGGAGGCACCTCCGGGTCGGGCGCCGTCACGGGACTGAGCCCCGGCGGAGGGGCATTGGGCATCAGCGTGGGATCCCTGTCCAACGCCGTATCGCTGGACGTGGCCCTCAGGACCCTCGAGGCCCAGGAAAGGATCAAGATCATTTCCAGCCCGCGCGTCCTGACGCTCACCGATGAGCGGGCCATGATCGAACAAGGCGTGAGCATACCTTATCCTCCGCCCTCCATCGTCGGCGGCGGGGCGGTGGGATGGACCTTTGTCGAGGCCTCCCTCCAGCTCGAGGTCACGCCCCACGTGGCCGCGGACAACAGCATCATCATGGATATCAAGTGCGCCAATAACGAGCCGGTCAGCATCGCCGGCTCCAGCCAGCCGGGCATCAGCAAGAAGGAGGCCCAGACCACCATCATGTTGAAAGATGGCGAAACCGCCGTGATCGGTGGTATCTTCAAGATCAGGAAGAGCCAGCCCCGGACTCTGATCCCGTTTCTGGGCAGCCTGCCCGTGATCGGGACATTGTTCAGCGATAGGATTGACGAGTCGAGAAACGAGGAGCTGATCATCTTCCTCACCCCCCAGATCATCGAGGCCGGACGCGGCGTCGGAGACCAGGGGATGGGCGGCGGGTTCAGCGGACTCAGGTAGACGATAATTATCAGGGAGGGCTTGAAATGAAACGTGCAATTTGTGCTATTATTGCGTTGACGGCTGCGGCGCTGACGCTGATGCTGCTTGGGTGCGCGAAGGACTCCGGACCGGGCAGGGACAATCAGTACGATACCGGATCTTTGCTCCAGGTGACCAGTCTGACATCAGGTGATGGCGGCGCCAGCAGCACTTGGACGATTGATGTGTTCCAGCAGCCCTGGTGCGGCGATTCGACCGGCGACCCGGAAGATTTTTACGACGCCACTTTTAACGTTACCTTTGAGAACCTTGCGCCAGACCACCTTAGTATATCGCAAACCGGTATTCTGGTCGAATCCTACAGCATTGCATATTCAACTATCGAACCAACCCAGCCGGCCCTGAAGCCCAAAACCAACATCGCCATCAACCAGTATCTCGAGCCCGGCACCCCCTTAAATGTGAACGGATTGTTGCTGATGACCATCGCAACCAAGTTTGAATTCATGGCCTTTGGAAACCCGTTCGCTTTCCCCGTTTATAAATGCACGATCACGTTTCATGGCGAGAACGATTACGGCTATGAGGTCACCGCCACGGCGAGCGTTTTCGTGGTCTTGGGCGCCTATGATAATTGCTGAGGATGATCCTGGAGACGGGCCCGGAGGATGAAAGGACCGTGCAAGGAATGAGAATGGATTGATTATGCGCTTCCGGCCCGCATCATGTCCGCGTTCGCCTCGCCGCCGGCAAAACCAGCGGGGGCGGGGTTCCGAGGGACTGTAGTGAGATGATAACAAATTGACCCCGAAGGGGTTGGATCGAGGCAGCACGATAAAACAGGGCCCTCCGCAGGGCCCTGATTAGTTTGCGCGGCGCTTTCCACGAAAAAATATTACGGGTCGGCGGCCCCGGCGGCCCGGTTGACGGGCGAATAAAATTGTAAAAATACCCGGCAACCGTGCTTAGCGCGCCCCGCGGGCCTATGCCGCCAACAGCTTGCTTTTATTAACCACTGCGGATAAGCTATTAACTGACACGGAGAGCATAAGTGGCCACCACCCCGGCACAAACCAATCAGGACCCCAAGCCTGAGATCGAAAAGTACAGAAAGGCCCTGGCCGCGGACCCGGACTCCAGGCTCTTCGCCGCCCTGGCCGATTCCCTGCGCCGCTCCGGAGACATCAAGGCCGCTATCGCCGTGGCCGAGCAAGGCGTCGGCAAACACCCCAAATACTTGAGCGGTATCGTGGTCCTGGCCCAGGCCTATTTCGCCGACCAGAGGTACCCCGACGCCCTCGAGCTCTTCAAGAAAGTGGTCAAGCTCAACCCCGAAAACCTCACGGCCCACCGCGCCATGGCCGAGATTTACGACCGCATCGGAGACCATGAGCAGGCCCTCAAGGCCTACCGCGCCATCACCATTCTCGACCATACCGATAAAAGGGCCATGGAGAGGCTCCAGATCCTCGAAGCCACCATGCCCAGGAAGGCCCCGGCCGGGACCCCCGCGGAACAGGCCCCCGCCGCGGGCCGGGAACAAGAACCGGCGGCAAAGCCAGCAATGGCCGATCAAGCACCGGCCCCCGAAGAAGCGCCGGCCCCGACACCGGAAGAAAACCAGGCCCCGGCCCCGGAGGAGGCCCCGGCCGAATCCATAGGCCAGGCCGCGCCGCCCGGCGGCCAGGCCCAAGCGCCGGCCCCTGCCGCGGCCGAGCCCTTTCCGAAATTGCCGGAAAACCTGGCCGGGCCGCAAGCGGAACCGCCGGAACCCGAGACCGGCGATCAGGAAATAACATCTCCTGGAACGCCCCCGCCGGAAGCCGCCATCTCCGCGCCGCCCGCTCCGCCGCCTGACGATGACCAGACCCTCGAAATCCCGCCGCCGTCAAAGCCCGCGGCGCCGCCGGCCGCACCCGGCGAAGACTCCATGACCGACGAGCTGCCGCGTCCGGAACCGCCGGGGCGGGAAGCCGATTCGCAAGGACCGGCGGAGCCGTCCGTCGAGGCGGCTCCCGCGGCGCAGGAAAAGGAGCTGAAGGCCGCCGCCGAAAAGAAAAAGGCCCTGTCCGAGGAAGAGAAGCTCGACCTCTTCTTCTCCGGCGAGAACCTGTCCCGTCTCGGCATTGCCGTGGAGGCCGAGGGATTCGAGGTCAAGGGAGCGAGGGACGCGCTGTCCAGCCCCCGGGACTCGGCCAAGACCCCGGCCGCGGGCCAGGACGTGAAGCCGGGCCGGTCCGCCCCGTCCCTCGCCGACGTCAAGATCACCAGGAGCGCCATGGCCAAGGTCTTCTGGAACCAGGGCTTCAGGCAAAAGGCCCTCGCGGTCCTCGCCGGCGAAACCTGTGAAAAACCGGATGACCCCGAGCTGCGGGCCGAGTTCGAGGCCGCTTGTCAGGCCATGAACAAGGACCCGGATCAAATCATCGCCGAGGCGGCGCCTAGAGCCGATGCCCGGCCAAAGGAAGAGAAGAAGGAACAGCCTGCGGAGGAGCCGGAGCAGCCGGAGCCGGAGCCCGAGGAGCCGGAGCCCGGGGAGCCGGAGGACGACCAGACCACCGAGGTCCAGCCGCCGGCCCGGGACGTGGAATGGTTCCAGCCGCCCGTCTTGCACCCGCCCGCCAAGGCGGAGCCGGTCACTTCCCCCAAGGCGGAGCCGGTCGCTTCCCCCAAGGCGGAGCCGGTCACTTCCCCCAAGGCGGAGCCGGTCGCTTCCGCCAAGGCGGAGCCGGTCGCTTCCCCCAAGGCGGAGCCGGTCACTTCCGAAGCGGCGGCGCCTGCAAGCAAAACGGATGGCGGCGACGGCGGACCCCGCCAAGACGCGGCGGGACCCGCAAATACGGCCTCGGCGCCCGGCCCGGCCCGGGTCCAGGCCCTGCGCAAGTATCTGGATAAAATCAGGGGAGGCAAGGAGAACAAGCCATGATATTCGACGAGGTCGTGAAAAAAGCGGTGGAGGAGACACACGGAGCGCTGGCGGCGGTGATTATGGCCAAGGACGGCATTACCTTGAGCTCGTACATCAAGCCCGGCACCATCATTGACCTGGAGACCCTGGGCATCGAGTACGCCAACCTGCTCGCGACCACCTCCCGCGCCTCCGAGGCCATGGACGCGGGACCGCTCACCGAGCTCCAGCTAACCACCGACAAGTACCTCACCCTGCTCCGCTCCTTGAACCCGGAGTACTTCATCGCCCTCATCCTCTCGCCCTCCGGCAACCTGGGAAAGGGACGATTCATCCTCCGCGTCAGCGCCCCCGCCATCTTAAGGGAGTTCTAGCGCCATGCGCGTCCTGGTCATCCACGGGCCCAACCTCAACCTCCTCGGCTCCCGCGAGCCCGAGCTCTATGGCAAGGCCACGCTCAAACAGATCAACGCCGCGCTCAAAAAGCTCGCCGCCGAGCTTAAAGTAGACCTCGAATTTCTCCAGTCCAACCACGAGGGCGAGATCGTGGACGCCATCCAGAAGGCCAAGGGCAACGTGGACGCCATCCTCATCAACCCCGCCGCCTATACCCATACCTCCGTGGCCATCCGCGACGCCTTCCTCGCCGCCGCCGTGCCCTTTGTCGAGGTCCACCTCTCCAACGTCGCCGCCCGCGAGGAATTCCGCCGCCGCTCGCTGCTCGCCGACGCCGCCATCGGCACCATCGCCGGCTTCGGACCGGACAGCTATCTGCTCGGACTGCGCGCCATTGCAAAAATAGTAGCAAGCAGCAAGTAGCCAGTAGCAAGGGAAGGGAGAAGAGGTTTGTGGTTTGTGGTTTGGGGTTTGTGGTTCCCCAATGCCAGATCCGCGTTCTCCGCTCCTCCCCTCTTCATCTTTTTTCTTCTCTTCCCCTGGCTACTTGCTACTGGCTCCTTGCTACTATTCAAACTTTCAGGAGGCAAACCATGTCCCCCCAATTCATTGACCTCTCCGTCGCCATCGAGCACGAGCTGCCGTCCGACCCGCCAGGCATGCTGCCCAGGATAACCTACATGGACCACAAGACCGGCGCCCAGACCATGAAGGCCTTCTTCCCGGACCTCACCCCCGACGACCTGCCCGCAGGACTGGGCTGGGCCGTCGAGATCTGCACCCTGTCCACCCACGCCGGGACCCACATGGACGCGCCCTGGCACTACCACCCTTACATGGACGGCGGCAAGCCCGCCCTCACCATTGACCAGATGCCCCTCGAATGGTGCATGGGGCCAGGCGTCGTCCTCGATTTTTCGCAAAAACCCGACGGCTACAGGATCGAGCCCGCCGACGTGGACCAGGCCCTTCAAAAGATCGGGCACACCCTGAAGCCGGGCGACATCGTGCTCGCCCGCTCCGGCGCCGACCGCTACTGGGGCACGCCCGAGTACCTCTCCCGCGGCGCCGGCTTCGGACGCGACGCCACCCTCCACATCCTCGAACAGGGCGTCCACGTCGTCGGCACCGACGCCTGGTCGTGGGACCCGCCGCTCCCCGTCGTGGCCGAGCGCTTCAAGCAAACCCACGACCCGGCAATAGTCTGGGAAGGCCACTTCGCCGGCATCGAGCACGGCTACTTCCAGATCGAAAAGCTCATGAACCTCCACCAGGTCCCGCCCACCGGCTTCACCTTCTTCTGCTTCCCCGTCAAAATCAAAGGCGCCTCCGCCTCCTGGATCCGGGCGGTGGCAATGTTGGAGGAAAAGTAGCGCCGGCATCTTGCCGGCCTCCTTTGCCGCTGAGTCAGGCCCGAAAGTGAAAAGGTAAGGAATTATCTCTTATGCCCTTATCTTTAAACTTTGTGCTCTTTGTGTCTTTGTGGTTGAATAAATCTTCATGAAACAATTCGATCCCATACCCCAGGAGATAGAGGACATAGCGGCCCAGGTGATTGACGCCTGTTTCCGGGTGCATAAGAACCTTGGCCCTGGTCTACTGGAGTCGGTGTACGAGGTTTGCGTCTGCTACGAGCTCACCAAGGCTGACATCCCCTTTCAATCCCAGATTTATTTACCAGTGGTTTACGACGGGGAAAGGCTTGACGCCGGGCTCCGGATTGACCTGCTGGTGGCCGAGAAGGTGATTTTAGAGCTGAAGGCGGTGGAGAGAATGATACCGCTCTACGACGCCCAGCTCCTGACCTACCTCAAGCTCACGGGCCTGCGGCTCGGGTTCATCATCAACTTCAATGTGCCTTTGATCAAGGATGGTATCAGGAGGATCATAAGATAAGAATGATTAACCACAAAGACACGAAGAACACTAAGAAGAATTTTTATTATCTTGCTTTGTGCTCTTCGTGCCTTTGTGGTTAAAACTCTTCAGTCTCTTCCGCGCCTTTCCCAACCCGGACAAGGACGACATCAATGGCAGATGGGACACTCCCGTCCCTATCGCCACCCGCCGATGCCCCGAAGGGGCTATTTTACTAAGCTCAGAGTTGGCCGCCCCCGGCCTACCCTGGCAAACGATCAGGAAACGAGGTGTGCCCTGAAAGGGCTATTTAGCACGTCCCACGGTCGGCCGTACCATCTGCCTAAAGGAAATGAGTTATGTATTGTGTCCCCAGAATTCCACTAAGACACAAAGATCACTAAGAAGACAATGGCTTATATTCCTTCGTGCCCTTCGTGCCTTCGTGGTTCAATTCTCTCCTCCTTCCTCTTTTCCAGCCCGATTCATCGGGCTTTCTTCGAGGTACAGGCCAGCCATTTATGGCGGGTATCCCGGCGCGGCCGGAGCAGGGAAGGGCGTTTTAACGTCCTTCTCCCGGTCCCGGGCTTCAGCCGTCCGCACATCTCAGCGCTGCAAGCGCGACTCTTCGTTAACCCAGGGCGGGAGCCATGGGAACCGGACATCTCATATCGTCTTAAGCGCTGAAAGTGCGGCCCAACACGGTCTTAGGCCGCCCCTGCAGGGCTAAGCGGGTTACGCAGTCTCTTTCCCAAGGCTCCCGCCTTGGGTTAACCAAGGCCGCCCCGGCGGGGCTTCAATCAATGAAATTCCAATAATGGATAAGAAAACAATACCTTATCTTCCTTCGTGCCTTGGTGGTCTCTTCTCTTTCTCGCTGCGCGCTACGCGCTATCCGCTACTCGCTACTTTTTTTCCACTTTTTGCTTGACATTGAATCAGGAGGGGATATACTGGAATACAAGTTACGGGAAGGCATGGACAGGAACAGCAGGAATGCCATAGGATGCTGGAAAGTGTCTCGATGGGTAAAGAATGAGGGGGATAATGTTAAATGTTAAGACCTGACCCCAATTCCCCCCGCCAATTCCCCCCGCACTCGGACTCTGAAGCAACGTGGGGTAATAACAAGGTGGCGGTTTTGAATTCACAGCCTGCGGCTAAAGCCGCCCACGCAATTCCGCAAGGCGGAACTGCTTAGGCCACCCGCCCACGAAATTCCGAATTAAGCAAATAGAAAAAGCACCAGTTGCATAATCGAATATAGGGAAAAGGAAGGGGAAGCAATGTCTGATGAAGATCAAACAAGTAATGTAAAAGAAAATAATAAAAAAAATGAGAGAGATGATCAAAATGAGAATTATGAAAATCATTTCCGAAGTCTAAAAGAAGCTAAATCAAATGGCAATAAAAATGATTCAGCTTTTGAAATAATGGAAACTAAGGATAAAGAAGCAATTGAAGATGAATATAATCTCAGATGGTTATTACGTCATATATTTGACATACTTGCTTTTGTCATAGCTATAATTGCATTTATATTTTCTTTCTTTACATGGTACATTAATTATATAGAAGATAAGCCGAAATTAGATTGTAAATATGAAGGCGGTTATTTTTTCGTAATTGATGAACAATCTAATAAATCTTTACCAACTACATATGATATGATCGCTATATTTGAGATTACTATAACAAATTTGTCAGCTAGACCAGATTATATTACAGGCTTGGATCATATTGTTTATGATGGAAAATGGGGCGAAATGATATTTTTACCTGTAAATAATGCAGATCTCCAGAATTTAGATAATATATTTGATGTAGCAAATTATTTTCTAACAAAACGTAAAATCAATATTGAGCCCAAGCTATCCATTATTACTAGAAGATATTCTACTTATATAAACTTAAATAAAAAGATAATGGACGATCCAACTTATTATGAGCCATACAATTCTCACAATGGCTATTTCATAATTAAGTTTACTAAAGGAATTAAAAAAATAGATGGACCAATTCGAGTAACTATTAGAAATACTCGTAATAATACATATAGCGTGGTTTGTGATAATATTATAGAAGTTCCGAAACTATCAAATGGTGATACAACAAATAATTATAATTCAAATGCGAGGGGACCGTAAATCGGGGGATACTATACCTATTTCTCTCTAAATCGGGGGACCGGTGCCAGGCACTAACATAACTAACTTAAATCGGGGTACACCATATTTCCCGGAAATCTGGGACCGAGCGAGATCAATTCTTTATATCAACTGAATCGGATCGGCCGTCCCGCCAAGTGCGTAATGTGGGCCTGACCCAGAAGCAGGATAGCCCACATAGCTTGCTATGTGGGTGGCCTTGGCCACGGGATGGGATGCGGGTATGTTGCGATGGGGCATCCTGCGCCTGGCGGCGCCCACATAGCAGAGCTATGTGGGGTATCCAGTTGCTCCGCCCGCGTAATTGCGCCCTGCAGAACTGTACTTACTACACACCATTATGAAACTTGAAAACTGGGACAGGTGGGACAGGTGCCTGGCACTAACATAACTAACTTAACTTGTCTTTGAATCAGGGTACACCATATTTCCCGGAAAGCTGGGACCGAGAGAGATCAATTCTTTGTATCAACTGGAGACCGGTGCCTGGCACTAACATAACTAACTTAACTTGGCGGGTTGTCCACGGGGTTTCTCTTGAAACTGCGTTGGTGGCGGAGCCATCGGCTGAGTGTAGTGGCAGCCGTTTATGCTCAGCCCGCGGCCAATGCCGCCCACGCAATTCCGATGGGCGGAACCGGGTGGGGCGCCCGGCCACCGGGACGCGCGTTGATTAAAATTTATACCCCATCTTGAGCATAAGGCTCGCCGCGGTGAGGGTGCCGATGCCTTCAACTTTTGCGGTATCCTTAAATCCGCTGATGCTCGTCGTTCCCTTGTCGAACGGCGCGATCTGGTAGCCGATTTCCGGCCCGAAGTAAAAATGCGGGCCCTGATATAAGGCCCCGACCGCCGCGCAGTAGCCCAGCGTCGGATCAACGTCCAATGTTACCTCGGTGACAAATAAATCAAGCGTAGCCGATGCTTTGTAATAACCCAGTCCGGCCTCGCCGTAAATCCCCCAATGGTCGGAGAGACTGTGAGTGTAGCGCCCGACCACGTCAATGGCATAGTAGTCCCACATAACCAGAATGGTCGTTGGGCTGATGCCGTAAAGGGCCTTCAGCCCGACCGCCCATTGCTCGTTGAAGTTGTAATAGCCGTCAACCTGGACGTTCGCCCCAAAGACGGGCTCGTAGTCGCCGCTGCTTTGCGGCAAGATATCCACCGCCCCGATCGCGCCGCCCAGGCTGATCCTTCCCTTCGCCCACGCCGGCCCTGAAAGCGCCAGTGACAGAGCCATAACCATCAGCGCCAATCCTGTCCTTTTCATTACTTCCCTCCTCCCTTGTCAATTCAATTCCGGGCAATTCTGGGGACACAATACATAACTCGCTTCCTCTCGCCTTCCTGGAATTTGCCTCTGGTCTTAAAGCTCCATCATCAGCCTCCTGATCAGGACGGCCTCATTGTTTGCGAAGGCGGCGGGGGCGAGGGGGCCGCTCCAATGAGAGAAGCCTAGCATAATGCCGATATGGATGCAAGGGGGCGGGTGGCCCATGCGGTTTTCTCTGGAAACTGCATGGGTGGCGACGCCACGAGATGAGGGGATAGGGAGCAAAGGCAAAAGGAAAAAGGAAAAAAAAGGCGGATGAAATCAGGTGACACCACAGAATGGCACTAACTTAAGCCTTCTTGTATCGATTCCGATGCATGATTTCCTTGAACTCTCCGCGTGGTTTATTCAAGAGCTGATAGTTTTTCGGCCGGCGTTTTCGCGCGCGCGGCTCAACTCTGC
>Ga0307379_10003193_pt1 | contig 23894 bp, 14 predicted proteins | sample UN2MG_FD_202237 | JGI IMG/M metagenome (GOLD analysis project Ga0307379, IMG submission 202237) | Soil microbial communities from Risofladan, Vaasa, Finland - UN-2 | ecosystem: Environmental > Terrestrial > Soil > Coastal area > Acid sulfate soil | place: Finland: Risofladan, Vaasa | collected...
AAGGAATTTCAAATCGTTTCTTGAAACTGTAACAAGATAAGAGACTGGGTTAAACTCGTATCCAGTGATTGAAGCCGGTACGATCGTATAATGCCCATCCGGAACCTGGAAGGTGTACATTCCAGCGGCATCTGTAAGAGTAGTCACCTCCTTATCGCCGAGCATGATTATTGTTACATTTCCTATAAACCCTTGCGCGCAGTAAACCCTTCCACTAACTGCATATGTCGCCTCGGTCGACGTGGTGTCAGATACTGTGGTGTCGGTTGCTGTTGAATCGGTCAGCGCTGTGTCCAGGGGACTTAACAGCGTGAGTTTTTTATCCCTGATATTTACTAAAAGCTTCACGACATCAATGATGTTGTAAAAGCCGTCATCATTGTAATCCGCCTTGGGGCTGTTTGGGACATTGACACCCAGTACTAACAAGGTTATTGCGTCCGAGACATCTATTACACCATCCAGGTTGAGGTCTTCTTTATACCTTTCACCGGCAGGGTAAAGAAATACTCGAGAATGGTCTATCGCGCTAAGAATGGGAAGCCCGGAAAAGTACAAAAGCGCGATCGCCAGGTAAATTATTTTCAGAATAAAGCGGCAGTTGAGCATAACTTATTACCACATTCAAAACGGAGCCCTTGGTTTCCACGGGCGAATCCCTAAAAGGAATAAAAAGAAAGGCCGGTCTCTGAAGTTACAAATAGTCTATTATATTTTTATTAAACTCCAAAGCTTAACCGGTCATTCGATACTCCCTTGCATAGGCCCCGCATAGTTAGTACTGATTACAAAATCATCCACCCAATAGGTACAGTCTTTTTCGCAGTAGCCCACGTAAAGCCCTAACATTACCATGTTCAGCTTGAGATTTTCGACATCCCGCCAGCGGAATCCGTTAAAATGCATAATTTTTCCCCCGTCGATCCAGAGCGCCTGCTCCCCGTTTTTCTTCCCGATATCGTTGACTTTCACCATCACCTCGATGCAGTACCACTTTCCCCGCTCGAAGAAAAAGGATCTCTCCGGGTAGAAAAAGTTGCCCCAATACCTGCCGTCCGGGGACTGCTTCATGTCTGGCCAGTAGGTGTAAAAAGCGACCTGTCCCGGGGGTGGGCCATCGCCCTCCTTACGCACCGGATCGAGGCTGGTGATAAAGCGGTCTGTGCCGTCGGGCATCTGTCCCGCCTTGCCTAGCACTGAGCGCGGGTTGTCGGGACGGCAGCCCCAGAACTGGCACCAGTGCATGCCTTTGCCCGGGTCGAAATCCTCAGCGAACTTGACATAAAAGCGGATGTATGTTTGGTCGTAGCCGGGTAGGAACCAGGTCCTGATCCAGCTGTCCGACTGCTTGTAAGCATGGCCCCTGATTATTTCTCCCTCCCCCTTATAGGCCAGGGTTGTGAGCCGGTAGGATTTTTTTCCGGAATGCACGTAGTCAGGCCTGGTCTCAAATCCGCCCCGGGCTGGGTCTTCGTTGTATTTTTCCCATTTGTCCCCCAGGCTGCCTGATTCGAAATCCTCGCTCAGGATGACCTCGGAGGCTGCTGGATAGCAGAACAGTCCCAAGATCAGAGCGGCCTGGAGCAGCACGAAGATTTTACCGGTTTTCATCGGATTTCCTTTTTGAAAAGATTCGAGCTTTTACTCCGGCGTGGACTTGAGTCTCACAATTTGAGCCGGGGCATTTTTTTTTCGATCTTCTCCACCAGGCGCCTTATGATTGAATTCAGAGGTTTATCAGTCTTTTTTCCCCAGCCCGCCGCTTTAATACGGATTTCCGTAAGCCCCGAAATGACCGCCTCATTTACCGTAAGCCTTTTTATCTTCTCCAGGTGTTTTTGGTTAAGTCCTCCGGCGGCGATTATCTCTACTGCTCCGGCAGGCTCGGTCGTCCCGTCCGGATAGTGTGAAAGGGCAATGTTCATCCCGGCGACAAAATTGGTGGTGGGCACACTGGCTATTTTTTGCGCCCAATCAGACAACCCCCGTGATTCGAGGACCCGGGCAAGCCCCTGCTGCATGAGGGGCAGGTAGTCCACCTGGAAAAAACCCCCGACACATTTGATTCCCCTGGCAAAGGCAAGGGTGGTGAAACTTGTGAAAAGTGCGGGAAGCAGCCTTCGCTCCTGCAGCTTCCCCCACAGGTCATCGGGAGTCAAGGGGATAGAGATGTTCTTCCCCGGAGCGATTCCGGTAAGGGTCGGCCCCGAGCCGTTTTCCCTGATTAACAGCGGCACGCGCCTTCCCTCATCATCCACGCTCCAGAAAAAAACTGTGCCGCAGCCGCGAAAATCCTCGCTGGCCAGGTGGTTTCCGGTTCCGCACTTTGAAAGCATTTCCAGCTGCTCGAGGTTCCAGCAGCCGAACTGCCTGTCCAGAGACTTGAGAACCCCGTTTCTCAGCTCAGGATCGAACAGCAGGTTGTGGGTGAGAGAACCCTCATCCCGGATGTCTTTTTCAAGAAGCGCTGTGACGACACGCTCCATCTCCAGATAAGCCAATTCAGGAATATTATCCTGGATGGACGGAGCGAACATTTTTTTCCACACTCCCGTGCTCAGGACCACCGCCTGCTCGGAATAATCCGGCAAGGAGAGAATTTCATTTCTGGCGTAATCACTCAGCAAAGCCGAAAGGCATATTCTCTCGCTTTCCGAAAGTTCCCCATCCTGGGAAAGCTTTTCCAGATAACTCACAGCTTTGGATACCATCTGCCCTGTGATCGGACCGGTAACGCTGACCAGGCTGTGCGAGTATTTCAATGGGAGGAGCGGAACTTTGAGGAATGTCCTGGCTTTTTTGTCTGGCGAGACAGGGACTTCTATTTTACGGGAGAGAATGATTCCGCGGGGAAAGCTGTAGTTGCTCAATGGCACGATGCCGCAAGCCAGAACCGGGACAATCGGTATAACCTCGGCAGAGGCGGCCAGGATTTTCGGCAGGGAAAAGATGATTGTGCCCTGCACGGTGATGAATTTGTAGTCCACCCCGTGATGGTTTGCAGTCAAGGCTACAGGGGTATCTGCGAAATGACGTTCGAGAAGCCCGGCGGTTTTGTATCCTAGCAATCGGCGGGCGTACATGCTGACAGTCTCGATAAGGTCTTCTCTGGGTTGGATAGAATCAGCCACGTACTTGAAAAAACTCCCGGCATACTCTTCCAGCCGAAGCCGACCATACTCCTGGACAATCTTTGCAATTTCCGGATGCCCATCCAGAATGCTTTGATAAATTTTTTCCAAGAGGAATGCCCTGCTGAGCTATTGGTTAAGGTTTACAACTACTGGAACTGCTGATACTAGCCCTTTGATTTCGATGTTTTCCTTATTCGCGTGGACAAAAATTCTCAGGATCATTCTTGCGACAGTTTTATTAATAGTACTCTCCAGTGTGAGATTTTTATGAGCATCCGCTTTAATAAAGACTGGCTCCAAAATTAATCTTAATGTATATTGGTCAAAAGTGGGAAGGCGTAAGATAATTAGTAAGATACTAATATTATAGTAAATAATTAAATATTTGTCAAGAGTGATCAAATTAATAATTTGACAAAAAAGAGTAAGGATGTTATATATAAAATCAAGAATAATTTTTTTTGCTTTTTTTTCCGGGTAAATATAGATTGGCGTGGTTTATAAAATTGTGTCACAGGATGTATATTATTCTTACCTTTTGTTGACGAGAGGGATCAAAAATGGACTTTAGATCGGAAATGCTGGCAGCCAGGGTAAGAAGATTGAGACTCCAAAAAGAAATAGGCATTGAGCAGCTGGCCAGGGATGCGGGAGTGGACAAGAATACGATAGTCAGGATAGAGAAAGGGGAGGGCAGGCCGAACCTGAAAACGCTGGTGAACATCTGCAATGCACTTGGGGTGTCGGTGGATAAGCTGATAGACATGAAAGCCCTCGAAAGTGAGGATTATTTTGTCCATCGTCGTAAAGGGAAAAAGAGCAAAGCCAAAGACAGTGAGCCGGGTCTCAGAGTGGGGGATCTGAACGCCAAGCTTCCGTACGGCATCATGAATACGGTGGTGCTGGAGATATTCGGAGAGGGGAAGATGCGCAGCCACAAGGGAGAGGAACTTTTGTTTTGCCTGAAAGGCCGGGTGGGTGTCAGGATCGGAAGCACGCCCGTTGTGCTGAATAAGGGTGATTCCATATTATTTTTCGGCAGAGAGCCCCATCTGTACTTCAATGCGGATAAAAGCGGGAATTCCTCTGAGGCGGTCGCCTTGAGCGTCTGGCTGGATGAGGATGTTGACCCGGAAACTCATCAGCTCAAACAATACCATATTTAGCAGCTTTAATAGTGTAATATAAAAGTTCAATGCCATTCCATGATAACAGGTGTTTCTTCTATATTAGGTCAAAGAAGTTCCGGAAAAAACCTCGCCTACACAATCCTTGCCGTTCCACCTCAAATAATCCGGGTGGGACAACGGTTTTCAGTTCTGTTCGGATAAATTGTTATTCAAGCCTGCTGACTATATTCAAAGTATAACATTAGAAAGATCGAAGCAAAAACCAAGGAGGGCTTATGTTCTGTGAGACTGCCTGCCACATTTTATTTCTCTCCGACAGCGCCGCATCGAGTTCAGCTAAAAAGATTCAAGCGAGGAGCATCGAAAGGTATCTCAAATTTTATTTCCCGCTGGCCTTTTTTCTGTTTTCCGTGTTCCTGACCCCTCTTTTTGGGAATTCCCCGGTCAGGCTGTGGGAGGAAGACCTGGTTCTTCCAAGTTACCAGATCGGCGGTCCCGATCTCAACCCCATTTTCTACACAGGAAAGATCTACCAAGGAGCCCAGGGCCGCGTTTACCCTTATGCAATGATTGATGTCTTGACTGACAACCGAAATGAGAGAACATACAGGGCTGTTTACCTGGAGAATGAATATCTGAAGCTCGGCGTTTTGCCGGAGATCGGGGGAAGACTTTTCTCAGCCCTGGATAAGACAAACAGCTATGATTTTATTTACCGCCAGCACGTGATCAAGCCTGCACTTATCGGGATGCTAGGCGCATGGATTTCCGGCGGCATAGAATGGAATATCCCCCACCATCACCGGGCGTCCACATTCATGCCTGTCGATTATACGCTGAAAGAAAATGCGGACGGCAGCAGGACAGTCTGGTTCGGTGAACTGGAGCTGCGGCACCGCATGAAGTGGGTAATCGGCATTACGGTCTACCCTGGTAAATCCTATTTCAAGGCGACTGTTAAGTTGTTCAACCGCACGCCGCTGGCACATTCTATCTTGTATTGGGCAAACCTCTCCGTGCACGCCAACAAAGACTACCAGGTAATTTTCCCCCCGAGCACTCAGTTCGCCACGGACCACAGCAAGGTACAATTCACGGAATGGCCGGTTTCATTCAGCGTTTACCGCGGGGTGAATTTCAGCAAGGGAATTGACCTGAGCTGGTGGAAGAACCATCCGCGGCAAACCTCCTGTTTTGCCTGGAACTACGAGGACGATTTTGTGGCCGGGTATGATCACGGCAAGGGCGCGGGTGTCTGTCATGTTGCCGACCACCATATCGTGTCCGGCAAGAAATTCTTCGAATGGGGCAACGGGCCTGTGGGCAGAATGTGGGACAAGATTCTCACCGAAACCGACGGCCCGTACCTGGAAATCATGACCGGGGCGTGGTCGGATAATCAGCCTGACTACAGCTGGTGCCAGCCTTACGAGGTCAAGATCGTCGACCAGTACTGGTATCCGATCCGCCGGATCAGAGGCGTCAAAAATGCGAACCTGGACGCAGCGGTCAATTTGGAGATCACCAGTGGAGGCAAAGTGTTTGTCGGTTTCAACACCACCGCAAGATATCAGGATGTCAGGGTGGTGCTCGAGGCAGACGGCAGGATACTGTTTGAGCAAACGGTTTCGATCAGCCCCGAAGAGCCGTTCACCCGGGAGGCTCCTCTGCCAGGCGGTGTCAAAGAGGAAGATCTGAGAGTTTCCCTGCTCACCTCTGACAACCAGGAGCTGATCAGTTACCGGCCGGTCAGGCCGGAAAAGATGTCCAAGCCGGAGCCGGTCAAGCCTCCCAGGGACCCTGAAAATATTGAGACGATCGAGGAGCTCTACCTCACCGGCCTCCGTCTCGAGCAGTTTTACAATCCGGCGATAGAGCCTTACCCTTATTATGAAGAAGCTTTGCGGAGAGATCCCGGCGATTATCGAGTCAATACTGCGCTCGGCATACTCTATTGCAAAAGGCACATGTTCGAAGAAGCGGAAGAAGTCCTCCGCAGGGCAGTCGAAAGGGCCTCCAGGAACTATACTATGCCGAAAGACAGCGAGGCTTTCTACTATCTGGGGGTGGCTCTGAAAGCTCAGGGCAAGTATGACCAGGCTGATGATTATTTTTTCAAAGCTACCTGGAGCCATGCCTTCCACGCTGCGGCCTACTATGAGCTGGCAGAGCTGGCCTGCCTCAAGGGCAGTCTGGACAAGGCCCTGTCCTTTGTCGAGCGCTCTCTTTCCACGAACGCTCTCAACACAGAGGCAATTAATTTAAAGGTTACCCTGCTGCGCCGGATGGGGAGCTACGAGGAGGCCTTGAAGGCTGCCGTTACCGTGCTGGCGCTCAATCCGCTCGAATCCAGGGCGGAATACGAAAAAGCTCTGCTTGAAGTAGCGATGGGGCAGAAAAATGAGCCGCAAGAAGTCCGTAATGTTTTGAAAAAAGTGATGGGATACAATGCTCAGTCTTATCTGGAGCTGGCTGTCGGCTACAGCAACTGCGGTTTTGGGGATGAGGCACTGAAAGTCCTTGAGCAGTATGCCGGGGATCAGCAGCAAAAGAGCAGCGTGCATCCGATGGTCTATTACTGGCTCGGATATCTGTTCGATAAGAAGGGAGAATCCGGGAAGGCATTGGACTACTACCGGCTGGGCGGCGAAATGCCGCCAGATCGCTGTTTTCCGTTCCGCGCAGAATCGATCGAGGTACTGCACACGGCTGCCCAAAAGAACCAGTCTGACGCCCGATGTCATTACTATCTCGGCAATCTCCTGTATGATCACCAGCCGGCAAAAGCGGTAAAAGAGTGGGAAAAGTCCCGCCTGCTGGATGATACTTTCTGGACCGTACACCGGAATCTCGGTTTTGCCTATTTTTATTTCGAAAACGATCCGGCGAAATCCATCGCGAGCTATGAAAAAGCTCTGGCCTGCAATCAGAAAGAGCCGAGAATCTTCTATGAGCTGGACCTGGCTTATGAGGCTGGAGGGGTTTCACCGCAGAAGCGTCTCGAGCTGCTGCAAAAAAACCACTCCACCCTGCTCGAGCGCTATGACGCTCTGACCAGGGAAATTCTCCTCTTAGTCCAGCTTGGATACTACGACAAAGCCATAGATCTGACGTCCAACTACCATTTCCACAAGTGGGAGGGTTTCGGGGTAATTCACGATATTTATGTGGATGCCTATCTCCTGAGGGGACAGCAGAAGTTTAAAGCGCTGAACTATACCGCTGCGCTGAATGATTTCAAAAAAGCCCTCGAGTACCCTGATAATCTGGAGGTCGGCAAGCCATACATGGACGAAGGCTCATCGAGAGTATATTTTTTCATCGGTACCGCGTATGAAGCCCTGGGGGAAAGAGGTAAAGCTGAGGAGCACTTTAAAAAAGCGGTTTCCGGGAGAGCGATGCCCTCTGAAATCCTCTATTACCAGGGAATGGCTTACAGGAAACTGGGAAAGAATCGGGAGGCTGAGAGTATTTTCGACAGCCTTATCGAATACGGACAGGAACGCCTGGAAGGCGGCGAAGAATCGAGCGTTTTTGCCAAATTTGGGGAAAAGCAGTCCCCGAGAGTTTTGCAATCCGAGGCCCATTACCTGACAGGTCTGGGGTATCTAGGCCAAGGCCGCAAGGAAGACGCCCGCCGGGAGCTGGAAAAAGCGCTTGAATTGAATGTCAATCATCTGGGGGCCGGAACGCACCTGACTGAAATCTGATTCACAGTGCAAGCTGATCTTAAAGGGTGATATCAGAACCGTTCGCCGGTCCGGAGCCCCTCAGGCCCGCGGCTCCCTCTTTTTAAACATCCGCTTATGTCGTGTTCTCTTTTTGGATTGAAGCTTCAGAAAGCGCACCTTTAAACTGAGAAAGGACAGGGTATGAAAAGGGTTCTCGCTTTGCTGGCGGCTTTGTTCCTTGGCGCTTTCGGTTGCGCTGAAAGCGTAAACCGCCCGGGAGAGGGTGAGCTCGAATTCGCACAGGCAGCCCAGGTCGACAGCCTGGTGGCCCAGGAGCTCGAGCCGGGCGGACCGGGCTGCGCCGTGGCGATCTTCAAGGATGGCGCAATCGCTTTCAAGCGCGGCTACGGAATGGCCAACCTGGACTATCGCCTCCCGGTCACCTCCGCCACCGTGTTCGACATAGCCTCCATTTCCAAGCAGTTCACCGCTGCCTGTATCCTGATGCTGGCCGAGCGCGGAGAACTTTCCCTGGATGACGATATCCGCAGGTTTATCCCCGAGTTTCCAGATTACGGTACAAAGATCGAAATCCGCCATTTGATCCATCATACCAGCGGCATCAGGGACTGGGTCTGGCTGTTGGCCCTGGCGGGGATGCCTTTTGAAAACATTCTCTCCCGCCAGGATCTTTACCGCCTTATCACCCGTCAGAAAGGACTGGTCTTTGCCCCGGGCGATGGATACAAGTACAGCAATTCAGGCTACAACCTGCTGGCCCTGATTGTCGAGCGGGTCACAGGCATGTCCTTTGCAGATTTTGCTGCGCGGGAGATATTCGAGCCCCTGGGAATGAAAAACACCCTGATCTTCGATGACCGCCGCATGGTGGTCAGGAACCGGGCATTCGGCTATATCCCGGACGAGGACAGCGGTTACTGCATGGAACAGTACTTCAACCCTGCTATCCTGGGCTCCAGCAATATTCACTCGACCGTTGAAGACCTGTTTCTCTGGGACCGGAATTTTTACAGTAACAAGGTCGGCCCTCCCGATTTGGCCGGAAAGATGGCGACACAGGGCAGGCTGAACAGCGGCGATACGATCGACTATGCATTCGGCCTGGAAGTCCGGGAACGCAGGGGGCTGAAGACCGTAAGCCATGAAGGCGACTGGGCGGGGTTCCTGTCCTGTATGCTGCGGTTTCCCGAGCAAAAATTCACTGTGGTCTGCCTGGCCAATACCCAGGCATTCAGTCCTAAGGCGCTCTGCTACAGGATCGCCGACCTTTGCCTGGCGGATCGGTACGGGCAGGAAGTCCCCTCCGAGCCGCAGGAGCAGCCTGTGGAGCGGATCCCGGTCGCGGTCGATCCTGTACTTTATGATCACTACGCCGGGGTCTACGAGGCGGATAACGGGAGGAAGATAACTGTTAAAAAAGAAAACGGCCGCTTGATGGGCCGCCTGCCGGGCCGTCGGAAATTCGAGATGCTCCCATGCTCAGAGTCCGAATTTTTCCTGAAAGAAAGAAATGTCCTCGTAACCTTCCTACGGGACGAGCGGGGCCAGGTAAGCCGCCTGGAGTGGCAACAGGGCCAGCGGACCGTTGCCTATGTCAATCTGAAAAACCGGCCCCCGACCTCCCAAAGCCCGGAAAAGCTGGCCGAATACGCTGGCGATTACTTCAGCGATGAACTGATAGTGACTTATCAGGTCACAGCCGGGGAAGACGGGCTGGTCTTGAAAACGCCGATCAAAAGCAGATACCTGATGGATTTAACCGGAATTACAGGCAGCGACCCTTTACGGCCTCTTGAAAAAGATAAATACCGGTTCGCTTTTATGTATCTGCTTTTCGAGCGTAATGCCCGGGGGAAAGTCAACGGATTCACCCTGATTCACGAAGGGGCAGGGTTGAGGATGAAGTTCGCCAGGAACTGAGCCCGGACTGGCCAGGGAAGGCGGACTTCCACGATCCGGTTGACAGGCGGATTAAAGGCGGTCCTTTTAACTACGGTCCAAATCGCGGCTGATAAGCCGGAGAGATGCCAACCGATAACCGCTCAGGAGGCGACCTTGAAAAAAAGCATTCCTGTTCTTCTGTTTCTCTGCTGCCTGATCTGGCTGGTTCACTCAGCCTCGGGCCAGGGACTTCCCACGGCCGTGCCGGAGGAAGCTGGCCTTTCCTCCGAGCGGCTGAAGCGGATAAACAGAGTCATGCAGGGCTATGTTGAGCGCAGGGAGCTGGCCGGAATAATCACCATTGTGGCCCGCCAGGGCCGGGTGGTTCACTTTGAGCGATACGGGGTGAAAGATTTCGAATCCACCGAGCCCCTGCGCTTCGACAGCATCTTCCGGATTTACTCCATGACTAAGCCTGTCACCAGCGCAGCAGTGATGATGCTTTACGAGGAGGGTCTTTTCCAGCTCGATGACCCGGTGGAGAAGTTCATTCCTGAGTTCGGGGAGATAAAAGTCTTTGAAAAAACCGGGGATGGTTATAAGCTGACAGACCTCAAGCGGAAGATAACTGTCAAGGACCTTCTGCTGCATACCTCAGGCCTGAACTACAGCTTTCCCGAGGATTCGGATTTTCAGAGATTGCAGCGGAAGATCAATTCAGAGAAACATACTGGCACCCTGAAAGAGATGGTCCGGAAACTGGTCAAGCTCCCTGTTTCACACCAACCCGGGGAAAAATGGCAGTACAGCACCCTTTCCACTGATATCCTCGGCTATCTGGTCGAGGTGCTTTCCGACCTGCCTTTCGACCGGTTTCTGGAACAGCGGATATTCAAACCCTTGGGAATGAAAGATACGGGATTCTACGTGCCGGGAGAGAAAATCAGCCGGTTCACCGCCCTTTACGGGCCCCCGGAAAATAGCGGGGAGCGCTTGAAACTTATCGATGCGCCGGAGACAAGCCACTATACTGCCGGTCCGCCCAGCTATTTTTCGGGCGGCGGCGGACTTGTCTCCACTGCGCCGGATTATGTCCGTTTCGCCCAGATGATGCTCAATGGCGGCGAATTGGAGGGCCGGCGCCTTTTAAGCCGCAAAACGGTCGAGCTGATGACTGCAAACCACCTTCCGGACGAGATGATCCCTTTTGGCTTCAATACCCCGGAGTTGGAGTACGTTACCAGAGGCTACGGCTTCGGACTGGGTTACGCCGTGCTGATTGATGTAGCTAAGTCTGAAACCCTTGGCTCGAAAGGCACATACAGGTGGGCTGGAGCTGCCAACACCGACCACTGGATCGACCCGGAAGAAAAACTCATCGGCATTATTCTGACTCAGTTTATGCCGAACGGTTATTACCCGATCGACAGGCAGTTCAAGGTGCTCGTGTATCAGGCCATTGATGATTGAAAGACCGCGGGCGATTTCACTTTTTTAAATATACCGGATTGCAAAGTCTGGCACCGGGAGACCGGGAAAAACAGAAGCCGTTACTGGGATTTTCCCCGAACCGCCTTTTTTTATTTATGATAGTCTCAGCAGTAAGTGTCCGGGTCCTAGGTGCTGGCTGCCAGCGTTTCCCGGGATGGAAGGTTTCAAAGCTTCTAAGTCCGTCGGCAGGGGAAGCCTGATGGTCAAGGTGACCAATCTCAATTAAATTTCCGGAAACTTGTATCCTGTGACCATGAAAACCTGCACAATCCTGTCCACATCGGAGTTAAAGAATATCATCCGGTTGTCCGGTGAAAAGAACGGGTGCGGGTGGGCTGGGTTTCTGCCGGATGATCCAGTGTTCAAAAGGTGCTCCACTTTCAGCTCCGGGTTATCCCCGTCGCTCAATGTTCCCAGAACCAGCCTGACCAGGGGCTTTCCGGTTTCTTTGTCTATCCTGTAGGTATCGGAAACCAGATACATTCCGGTCAGGTCGGAGCTGAAATGCCAGATATCAGAATCAATGATGTTTCTCGTGATTTCGACATACTTGCCGCCGGGAATGTTGACTCCCAGATGCGAGGTTTTCTCATCTGTAGGTATGGGCCAGGCAAGGAATATCGGCCTCTCTCCTGCGCGCTCGCCGGCGCGGATTCTCATGGCGCTTAAAACCGCTCCAGACCTGCCGAGCCACTGCTCGTGCCCCTGGATGAACTGCACCGAATCGCGCCCCACCGGGATATCTCTCCAGTTCGTGCCGTCATCCCTGATCACGTGAAGGTCTCCCTCCCTGCCGGATACCGATCTTACGCACCTGCCGGTAACCAGAAGGCTATCGCCATGATTGTTCTGAAGCATTATGTCGTGCGAGAGGAGCGGGTCTGTGGAGCGGCAGTACTGCGGATGGGCGTTATGAAAGCCCTGGTCCTTGAACACGAGCTTGACAGAGGAGTTTTCCAGGTCGAAAACCAGCAGGCCGAACGGGGCGTTCACGGTTTTGCCGTCGCCCAGGAATGCGGCGATACAGAGCCGCTTACTGTCAGAGGAGATCGAGCTCAGGGTAAACGGACCATTGGGCCTGTATTTTGTGCCCGGGATCGGGCCTTCTTGTTTGAGCAGGGTCTGGCGGGTGAAATTTTCCAGGGAGACCCTTTTTAGATAAAGAGCCCCGCCGAATGTAGAGGTGTTGTTGACAAAATAATACATCCATTTCCCGTCCGGGCTTACCGAAGGCGCCATCGCTCCATTTTCATCAGTGATCTGTCTCAGGCTGAAATCGTCTTCTAGATCACACAGCCATAGATTCCCCTGCCTGATAAAGACAAACCGTTTGGAGTCAGGAGTGAAAATCTGGGCTTCAGTGTATACATTGTTGCTGCCGACAGCCGGGTTAGTGGTGATTTGAACCACCAGCAGCCCTTCAGGCGAGTTTTGATCCAGAAGGTCCGGGCGCTCCCTGCTTTCGCGGATGATTTCGTTGTATACCGGGGGTTCGACAGGATATTTCGCCAGCGCCGCATCATGTGTTTCCGGTGCAGATTCACATTGAAAGAATACGGCACTGGCAAAAATCACCAGGCCGAGGCGGGGAAAGGGCCGGGTTGAGATCTCCAATGCTTTCATATCCAATCTCTCCTGAGCGTAGAATGTGGAAGAATAGTTATTCCAGCCACCAATTTATAATTGACTCCAGGTCCTGGTCGGCAAGTGAATACAAAATTTTCAGATTGTTCGCCGCGTTTTTCTCGACATAAGCCGTGCGGGGAAAAGCGAGTTCCTCTTGCAAAAGCGTCTCCGCAGCGGGCTGTTTTGCGCCGTCCTTGATTTCCACTAGCAGAAGCTTTCTGGGCGCGATGCACCCGGCAAGGTCCGGCAGATCATAGGCTGTCAATGCCGCGGCCACGGCGCAGAAAAAGTTAAACTTGTAGAACCTGGTGCTCACTATCGAGCGGTAGGAGACCGGCGGCCCGACAAGGGCGATTCTTCCGAGCGAGCGGTCGAAAGCCGCGGCGTGAAGCAGGGTGGGGCACAGCTCGTCAAAGGCCACCGCGCCTGATTTGCTCCAATCGACATCGTCCCTGGTCTTCAGAAAATTCGCCACTCTGACCGCATCGCCGGCCTGGACTCCCACTATGCTCCGGCCGATCAGGACCGCCGTATAAGCGGCGACCTCTTTGGCTCGCCGCGATGACCCGGGTCCGGTCTCGCCTGTACCGATCAAATCAGCCGCCGCTACGATGAAACCCTTGTGGACCAGACTTTCGATTTGCCTGCCCGGTGCGGCTTCGGCGGCTTTTCCCTCAGGATGGAGGTATATCAATGCCGGGAATCTGCCGCCGCCGCCGGGTATGAAAAGAAGAAGCGGTATCATGTAATCGCCCTCGCCATGCAGGGCCCACATCTCGATCTTATAACCATTCCGGCTGTATCTGCCGCGATAAACCGGCTCTTTCCCCGGTTCCGGAACGAGATAACCCGAAAGTTCTTCCGCCTTTTTCCTGACTTTTTCCAATCGGCCCTCAAGCTCCTTCCTCGATTCTTCCATTCCTTCCAGCAGTTTCAGCGTTTCTTGCTTATTGATGCTGAACACGGTTTCCCCGCCCAGATATGTTGAAATCTGGCCGGTGGGCGTTACATTCAGTTCTTCCTCCTCGAGGATCGGAAGGTCTTCCTGGACAGGGCTGCCGGGCCAATCGAGGGTCTTTTGAAAGAAGGCATATATCGCCTCGTTGTTTTTACGGGTAAATCCATGTTCGCTGTCATCCTCGACCATTTCCAGGTTTTCCTCGTTGCCGAGCGCTTTATAAGCCCGCTTGACCTCTCTGAATGTCTCGCGGGCCCCCTGTATACTGTAATAGTCCCTGGTAGTGGTCACGAGGAGTGTGGGCAGGGGAGCTCTGAGGACATGCAGCTCGGCAGAGGTTATACCCTCCGCTATGCCGCGGTAGAAATTGTGTTCGGCATCCTGCGGTCCTACGAACCCGAGGAGCCTCCTGGCGCTGGTCAGGTAACAGGAAGGAGCGGCCGCCTTGACCCTTTTATCAAATGCGGAAGTATAAGCTGTTTGGGTCCCACCGCCCGAGCAGCCTGTCATCCCGATCCTTTCGGGATCGACCTCGCGGCGCGTAAGGAGATAGTCGATCGCCCTGACACAGTCCCAGGTCCAGTATCTGGCCAGGGAAAAACCGGAGATGAAACATTGATCGCCGCAATAGGAATGCTCCATGGTAGGATTTCCGGGTCCGATCAGGGTCTCTTTCTTTTCCGGATCGTAATATTGAAGCCTCTCGCCCTGGCCCAGGGGGTCCATGGCGAATACTACAAATCCCTTTTTTACCAGGTTGTGGATCAGCACCTGATAGGCAGCGCGTCTGAAAGCCTGGGGCGAATGCCCGATAGCGTTGAGAATGGTCGGCCTTCTCTTCTTGACTCCATCCGGGATAAAAAGGCATCCGGTAACATAAAACCCGGGCATGGATTCAAAAATTATCTTCTCTATCCTGTATCCATCTTTCTTCAATACTCCGGTGACCCTCGGGTTCAGAGGCGTCTTTTCCGGAAAAGGACCAACCAGCTTCAAAAAGCTTTCTTTTATCTCCTGCTGCCTATTCAGCCAGTCTTCCTTTGTCTTCAAACCGGCCACTTTTTCATCCCGGCGATCGAGACAGCCGAAAGCCAGCCTGTTGAGGTGATGGATCAGCATATTTTCCGCATCGCTGCATTCAACCCACCTACTCAGGACCTCCAGCCTTTCTTCCTGAGCTTGAGTCGGTCGGGTCGCCGGGATGAGAACGAGCGCTGTCAACAGGATAAAAGACTGAAATATACTGGATAATCTCATATTGAATCCCCCTGGAAGTTGGGAAAGAGTGAGTTGGAGGTTTCAGGACCACAGTTCGCCTGCTGAGCTCCATTGTCAAGCAAGTCGTATCGAGCGTTTAAAATCCTTGATTGATCAGCCTTGTATAAAAGCTTTTACAGGGTTCTCAGAATACTATCTCCTTCTTGATCGGCATCCATGTGCGTCGGCCGTTCTGCCATATCTCCGGTATTTGATCCTCCATATCGACCACCACATAAACCAGGTGGCGGCCTGAGAGCCCTTTCACATCCCACTCGACCTTTGCAGTGCCGAACTCGCCTGGGGCGATCGATGGGATGACCGTCTCGCCGATCAGGTTGTCTATATTATAACTCCTGGACCGCCTTGGGCGAACTGGCTGGCCGTCGAAGAAGCTTACCACCACGTTTCTGGCTTCCCTGGCCCGGGGAAGAAGCCCGTAAAGGTTCTGGTTGCGGACCATGGCGCTCACCCGGACTTTGTCGCCCCGCCGGTCGAAAGTGATAAAGGACGGGTGGTAGAGGATCAGGTTCGCCATGTTATAGACTATCAGCTCACGGCTGGTAATGTTGTTCGTTTTGTCTGTTTCGGCTAGCCTGTCCTCCGGGTCTGCTTGGAGGTAAAGAGTGTTATGGGTATAGCCATATCCCCGGATCTCTTTCTGCGGGGACAATGTAAAACCCTTGCTGGCATCGATCTGGCGCTGGACAGCGCGCCACTTGACCTGGGCCTGGCCGGTCCCGCCGGGCTCGATCAGAGGAATGACCTGGTCCTCGCCGATCTTTTCGCCTCCTGCCGCAGGGTCGCCGTTGAAGAAACGCACGACCACATGGCTGGCCGGGGTGTTGCCGTTGTTTTTGACCAGTCCGGTCAAGGTTACCTCGTCTCCATCGCAGGGTCGGTCATCCGAGAGCAGGATATTGGTATCTTCGAGCCAGTTGAAAGTCAGCTCTCTCTTGTGGCGGCCCATTGACCGGTCGGAATAGACCACCCGGTTTTTGCCTTGTTTGAGCGAGGGCAGGCTCATCGCCCGGTAAAAGAGGTCGGTGACGATCCTGATATCCCCCAGTGTGACATCAGAGGCGGATTTTGAGGCTTCAAGGCTGAAGCGCAGCAGATAGGAGTACTTGTTCGGGCTGTACATAGTTACGGCTTGAGTCTGGTCTGAGGAAAGATCGATTATTGCCTCCCCGGTGCTTTCGGCTTTCCACAACGGGAGCCAGCTCTTGCCTTCGTCCGTGGATATCTCGACCGACAGGATGTCATCCTTGTTTTTCCGGTATCCTTTTGCCTGAACACTCATCGAGGGGATGAAATAGGGGACCCTGACCTTGTAGACCACATAACCCGTCTTTCCTGCGGCTGAGGGCTGGAACACTGGCGATTTGCCTCCTTTAGCCCTTATCCCTGAGAAGTCCTGTGCTTGCTCCTTGAGCTGGCTTGGATCGACATTGAACTCCAGAGTGCCGTTTGCATAAATGATCGGGGGCACTGTCTCCCAGACCGACTCGCTGCCTGGATGAAGCTCTTTCCAGCGGGGTGAGAGGTCCTTGCGGCTCCACCACTTGCCCTGGTTGGTCCAGTTGAGGGTCAATTTTTCATTTTCTCTTAGATCGAGGCGCGGGTCCCAGCGCGGGCAGTTGCCATTGAAAAGAGTGAGGTTGTCGAAATGGGCGTTGAACCCGTCCAGCCAGTCGGATTGGGCGTTGAAAAACTGCAGGAACACGGTCGTATAAGACCAGTGGGAATTGTTCATGCCGCCTGTAAAGTCCACTGCCCGGCGGATCAGGTTGTCGTCCCGGTCGAGCTCGATCAGCGAGGCGACTGTCTTGTTGTCCCGGTTGAGGAAGTAGCCGCGCAGACGTGAATCATACAGGTGCCACTGGTTGTCGTAGTACACTGCGGATAAGGTGTGGCCGGAGGGCAGGCCAAGGGTCACCGGGTTTAGAAAGACCGCATTGAACCCGGCGGCCTTCCACAGGGCGTTGAGAGTGAGGCCGAACTCGCCGCAATAGCTGAAACCCCAGAGGTTGACATACTCCAGCGGATCATCGCAGCCTGAGCCTACCCGGTCGTAAAAGTTATTGACTGCGAAATAAAAGCAGGCCTTGACCTTCTCTTCATCGGTCATTAAAGGTCTGGTGAGGCTTTTCACCAGCGCTTCTATGGAGCTGAAATCCAGACAGCCTTCCACTTTGATCCGCACATCTTCTGCCGGGCCGATTAGCTCGATGCTCCGATTGACCGGCGAAGTTCGTCCCGCCGCATCGATCGTAAACTCGGCTTTGGAGCCCTTTATCACCTCGGTATGGATTCTGTGGGTCGGCGCTACCGAAAGCTCGACCTCTGCCGCGGCCCGGCTGCCGGCAATCAACACCGGCAGGAGCAAAAAGATTTTCGTCAAGCGAAACCTCATCTTACACTCTCCTTCGCAATATTATGTTAAAGTTAACCTCCATTAGCTTGGATCTGGCTTTCCGGGTCCTGACATCCTAGTTTCCGGCCAATGCGGCTTTTGCCGCCTGCCTGACCGCCACATCCGAATCTTCGAGGCCCTGACGGAGGTAGGGTTCCAGTATTTTATCATCAATGGTTCCGGAAAGCTCGAAAACCTTCAGTTTCACCTCTCTGCATTTATCCTTGAGTAGGCCTGCAGGATTGCCGGCTATGTCCATCTTTTTCAATTGGTTGAGCGAATTCAACGCGCGCCTGCGCTCGAAGCCCTCCTCCTCTCTGGCGGCTGCATCGATAGCCGCATCGCAGCCAAAATCCCGTCCGGTAATTTTCACCAGGCCTTTAACCGGCCCCCAGCGGGCAAAATCACTGCCATCCGCCTCCTCGCGGTTGCTGGGATCTGAAATGGCATCGAGCAGGGGCTTGATCGCCGCCGGGTCGCCCAGATCGCCGAGAGAGACTCCGGCTGCACTCCTGACCAGCATAGAGCCGTTTTTCAAAAGGTCGAGTAAAGGCTCTAAAGCCGCCGGATCCTTGTTTACGGCCAATGTTGAGGCGGCTGCGAGTCTGACCCGCTCATCCGGGTCCTCGAGGCCGCCCAGAAGAACCCGCCTTATCTGTTCTCTTACCTTTTTTCCTGGAAGCTCCCCGGGGCTTTCTTTCGATATTTCGCTGCTTATGGTTCCCAGAAGCTTGTATACACAGACTTTTACCCTCCAACTGTTGTCTGCGCCAAGACCGGACAGATCCTCGACCGCATCCCGTGCCCCTAGACAGTCGAGGGCCTGCACGGCCCGCCAGCGCACGGACTCATCCGGGTCTCTCAGGGCTTGAGTGGCTGTCTCGATTGCCCGGGGACTGCCTGAGAGCCCAAGGGCCTGGACAGCCCTCTCGCGCACGTCCTCGTCCTGGTCCCCGGAGGCTTTGACCAGCAAGGGAAGGCTTTCGGGAGTGTAATCGAGGGCTATTTGGCGCAAAGCCTCCAGACGTACCGCGGGATTGGGAGAATCAAGCTGGCTGGCAAGCTCTTGATATGTCCCGGCCCAGGCAGAGGTATGGACAAAAAGTACCGCCAGCAGCGGGAAAAAGAAGCGCTTCATTTTCATCCGGTGGTTTCTCCTTTGGTTTGAGTAATCTCCATGCTTGACAGTAAATATCAAATCAGTTAGTGCCGTCTCATCTCTGTTTGCCGGCTGCCCGCCAATCGAGCCATTTCTGAGCGTCTGCGCGGAAATTCAAACCGGTGAGCTTGACCAGACCCTTTACCGCTCCCCAGCGGGCCCAATCGCGGCCATCCTGCTCCTCGGTGTTCCGGGGGTCCGCCACAGCTTCAATCAGGGCATCGATTGCCGCCGGATCCCCGAGATCGCCCAGCGCTTCTCCGGCCGCGCCCCTGGCCAGCATGGAGCCGTTTTTCAAAAGGTCGAGTAAAGGCTCTAAAGCCGCCGGATCCTTGTTCACGGCCAATGCAGAAGCCGCAGCGAGCCTGACCCGCTCATCCGGTTCCTCGAGACCACCCAGAAGAACTTGTCTTATCTGTTCTCTTTTCTGTTTTCCCGGAAGCCCCACTGGGCTTTCATTCGAAATCACGCTGTCTATGGTTCCCAGAAATCTGTATACACTGACTTTCACCCGCCAGCTTTTGTCCGCGGCAAGAATGGCCAGATCCTCGATCACATCATTTGCCCCGAGTCGCTCGAGGGCCTGCACGGCCCGCCAGCGCACGAACTCATCCGGGTCTTTCAGGGCTTGAGTGACTGTCTCGATTGCCCGGGGGCTGCCCGAGAGCCCCAGGCCCTGGACAGCCCGCTCGCGCACGTCCTCGTCCTGGTCCCCGGCTGCCCGGATCAGCAAAGGCAGGCTTTCAGGAGTGCAGCCGAGCGCTATTTCACGCACAACCTCCAGGCGTACCGCCGGATTGGGAGAATCGAGCCTGGATGTCAGCTCATCCGATGTTTCTGCCCAAGCAGGCAATAGGCCTGCTAGGATTACCACCGACAAAAATATAGTTGATTTTTTCATCGAAAATTGATCTCCTCCATCTTTTATTTTATGATGTCTTCCTGAATTTTTTTTGGGCCGACTGCCTAAGGTAAAAACACTACCACCCTGACTCCGGCATGTTCTCTAAGTCATCAAAAGCTCCGGGAACACCTTGCGCGGGGCCGTAGAACAAGCTGCCGCCGTTGCTAGTCAGATAAAGCAGGCCCGGAATAAAAGGTATGAAAATTAGCTAAAAATATTTGAAATTTATTGTAGTCTATTCAGTTGATCGTCCTGAGATCATTCTCAATCTGTTTCTCAGGAGAATTCAGTAGTCAGAAGTCAGGAGTCAGAATATAAAATTCCCCCACCGCCCCAAGTAACATGCCCTGGCCTTTTCTACCATGCTTCGGACTCAATGTATTTGGGGTGGGGACTACTGACTACTGACTTCTGTATTCTTGCTTTGCTGTAAATCATTGATTTTTGAGACTTTTTGCAATTGTGAGAGATAATCTCTCAGAGTGAAATGTGTGAGAATCTAATGCTGCCTTGGGAAACATGCGGTTAGGGATTTTCATGGCTACTATCCCCGGCCATTGGCCCGATATACCCGGTACTGATAACCACGTCATCGAACCAGACGGTGTTCTCTTTCACTGAGCGGTGAAGGTAGATTTCGAGGTTCAGCATGTTCAGCTTGAGAATCTCGGAGTCCCGCCAGCGGATGCCGGTCTGGTGGAATTTTTTATCCCCGTCAATCCAGAACGCCTGCTCGCCGTTTTGTTTTCCCGGGTCGTTGAGCTTGATCATGCACTCGAAGCAGTACCACCTTCCCCGCACGATTTGCACGGGGGTTTCCGGCTCGAAACGGTTGCCCCAGTATTTTCCGCTGTTGGGGTCGGGTTTCATATCGGGCCAGTAAGTATAGAAACCCATGATGCCCGGCGGAGGATATTCACCTCCGTGTAAGGCCGGCTCGAGGTTGGTCACGAAAAAGTTGGTGCCGTCGGCCCTTTGCCCCGCTTTGCCCAGGGGGGAATACTTATCATCAGTGCGGCTGCCGGTGATAAAGATATAGTGCATGTTCCTGCCCTGGTCGAAATCCTCGGCGAACATGCCGTACCAGCGGAAATAGGCCTTGTCCACGCCTGGCAGGAAAAAATGCTTGATATTGCTGCCCATGTCTTTGCCACCTCTGTCGAGGGTGGTCAGTCTGTAGGAGGCCTTGCCTGAGTGTACATACTGCGGGCGGTACTCGAAATCGGACCTGGCGGGATCATCAGTGTTTTTTTCCCACTGTTGCCCAAGGCTGCCGGACTCGAAGTCTTCTGTAAAAAGCACTTCACTGCGGAGTCCGCCCCCGAGGGATAGGAGAAAGCCAAGCAGCAGAGGCATTATCCGGCCCGCACAACTGGTAAGCGGATTCATGGAAAGCTCCCGGCTAAAAACTTAAAAATACGTTGATGATGGATACGGGAAAGCTTTAGATTCCGTAAAAATTGAGCTCCCGTCTTTTTTTCCAATTGCCGCGGGTGAAATCCGGGAAATTGACCGGAGCGCTTCTATTAGCCACAGACTGCTCGCTCAGGGGTGTGATCACGCTCCATGCGGCCGCGTCGTAGACATCCATCGGAGGAGCTGAGCGGCTGCGCACTGCCTGGATGAACTGGTCCAGCACCAGGTATTCGCACACCCCGCGGGCCAGGTCAATGGGCCTGCTGCCGTGTTTTTGCCACAGGGGATGCTCGAACTCCCGGTAATATCTGCCGGTTTCTTCCCAGTCGCGGGCTTCCGGGCTCATGCCTTCGATATAGATCTTGTTCATGTTGCCCATGAAAATGCCGCCTGCGCCCTGGACGCGGAAGATCCAGTCCCAGGGCCTTGGGCACTGAGTATCGTAGTAAAGGGTGATAGTCAGGCCATTCGCAGTGCGAATGATTGAGGTGTTCACATCGCCGTTGGCGAAATTTATTTTAGTGCCGGGGTGATCTGGGCCGAGCCTGTCAGCGAGAAAGCGGTTAAGGCTTACGCTTTTAGTGCTGACTGAAACCAGAAAATCGAACCGGTCTCCCCGGTTGACACCGGATAGCCAGGCCGCAGGGCCTGCGGCGTGAGTGGGGTATAGGTTGCCGTTGTGCTCTGCGCGGAGCTGCCCCCACCCGCTCAGTTCATTGTTGGGACCCACCCTGATATTACGCTCATCTTTCTGATAGCCCACCTCGAAGTGCAGCAGCTCGCCGAAGAGGCCCCGGCTCACCATGTTCTGAACCATCAGCACCTCGCGGAAGTAGCAGTAATTTTCGAGCATCATGCAGGGCAGGCCCGTGCGCTCGCTCGTTTCCACAAGCTGCCAGCACTCTTCGGCACTGACTGCCGCGGGTACCTCTGTGCCCCCGTACTTGAGGGCTCCCATGGCCGCCACCATCACAGGCGTATGCCATTCTTTCGGGGTGGCGGTAATTACCGCGTCCAGATCTTCCCTCTCGACCAGGCGGCGGAAATCCTCGGGCCCGCGCGAGTAGCCTTCCGGCCTGGCAAAACCCTCCCGCTCCACCAGGCGCTGTGCGCGCCCGAGGTGGTCTTCGTTGATGTCGCAGATCGCCGGAACCTCCACCCCCTCCATCATCAGCGCCAGCCTCAGGAGCACGGTGCCGCGAGAACCGACCCCGACAAAACCCAGGCGGACATTTTTTTCGATCAGTTCAGATCCCATCGATAAACGGTTTCCAAGTGCCATGGCCAGGCCTGCGATGGCTGATTCCCGGATGAAATTTCTTCGATTGGGATTGCTCGATATCATCTGCTTTCCTCCCTCTGGAAATGATCTGCCTTCATAAGCTTTTTACTATCAGCTTTTCAATCATTCAAGAGCTCTCAATGTATCTCGGAAATCGGGTATGAATTCGCTTAAATACAGTCCTTCTGTATGACCAAGCGGCCGAGGTATAATCTGGACAAGCAGAAGACCCGATATTTATCTTGACAAACGGCCAATCGAAAAACGAATCTTTAAAGAAGTCCGTTACTTCAATTCCTTGATCATGATTTTCCGAAAAGCGACCTTGCTGCCCTCGCCCCAGCTTTCACCACTGTGGACCTGGATGCCGATGAAACCTGAGCCGGAGAATCGAGGTTTCCCGTCGATTAAGGTGTCCTGGAAGTCGGTGACCTTCGTGTCTCTGATCCAAACCTGTATCCGGGGCGGCTGGCCTTCTATTCTGACTCTTATGGGATTGTATTCATATGGGTTCCAGTGGCTGAATCCCTCGAAGCAGTGCTGGAAGAAATCCCCTCCCTTGACCGGCAGAGGGCCGTAGATCGCGCCGACTTCTCCGGTTGGACGGTAGTCTATGGTCACCTGGTAATGGTTCCTTTCAGGAAGTATCCGCAGAAACAGACCGGTATCCAAAGGATAAGTGGTCAGCACCTCGGCATACAGCTCGAAATCAGAATATTTTTTCTCAGTGACCAGCAGGCCGCCCCTGCCGCCAGGCAGCTGGCCGCCGACAATGACGCCTTCTGCTACCTTCCAGTTTCCACCTTCGGAAAACTTGCTCCAGCCATTAAGGGTTTTCCCATCGAACAAAGAGACAAAACCTGTTAGATCGGCTTTGAATTCCGCAGCCGACGCTTTGAAAGATTTTATGCCAAAGATCAAAGTAAATAACAGACAGAAGTGAATAAACCTTTTCATCGGGTATCTCCAGATAAGAGTGGAATTAGGAAGAAAAAAGCCCGGATATTAAAAAAAACTTGACATAAGACGTTTATGAACTAATTCATAATATACTGATAATTAAATATGGTCAACAAAATTAATCTAATATGAATTATCCTGGTTTTTTTTCATCTTAAAAAAGAGGCATAACATGATGGTAAAACAGATTTTCGCCTCAATGGCACTGATTTTTTGTCTTTTTTCGGGGATAAACGCATACCAGCTCGGGCCGCATCCCCGTATTTTTATCAACAGGGAGAACCTGCCTGCACTAGCCGGGCGCTCTGCTAATGCATTGGCCGGGGAATACAGAGTGATCAAGACCGAGGCCGACCGGGCTGTGGCAGAGGGTGTGAAGAACCTGGAAAGCCGCTTTTCCTACCCGCTTGATCTGGTCAGTCTGGGGATCTGCTATCTGATCGAGCGGGAGCGGGGAGGCGTGTCGGACAAGTATGCGGAAGCTGTGAAAAAATTCTGGGGTGACGGCCGGGTAATGGATCTGGATGGAGAGGGGGCTTTCGGCTATTACGCACTGGTATACGACTGGATCTACGATGCGCTCACTCC
>Ga0307379_10003199_pt1 | contig 23872 bp, 20 predicted proteins | sample UN2MG_FD_202237 | JGI IMG/M metagenome (GOLD analysis project Ga0307379, IMG submission 202237) | Soil microbial communities from Risofladan, Vaasa, Finland - UN-2 | ecosystem: Environmental > Terrestrial > Soil > Coastal area > Acid sulfate soil | place: Finland: Risofladan, Vaasa | collected...
ACGGCCATGCAGGGTGTGCAGGTAAGGGAAGTATAAATTTTGTAGAGCAGATGATAAAACTGTCAGAGAATAAAAAAGAAATAAAGGTAGTAAATGATCAGATAGTTACTCCTACCAGTACCGTGGATGTTGCGGAAAAGCTTTTTGAACTGATACAGACCGGAAAATACGGCATTTATCATATGACCAATACAGGGATCTGCTCCTGGTATGAATTTACCTGTGAAATATTCAGGCTTATAAAATCAAATACTAAAGTAATACCTATCACTACTGACCAGTTTGGAGCAAAAGCAAGAAGGCCGGATTATTCAGTTCTGGATAATTTAAATTTAAGGAAAATCGGACTGGCTGATTTGAGAAACTGGAAGGAAGCGCTAAAAGATTATATTGATGGCAGAGATAAGTAATAGTTTTGCATATGTAATAAAGACTACCTGGGAAAAAGTTAGAAAAGTCAGATTAAAGAAAGAACTTCTTATACCACAAACTTAAATTTATCAGGGCCCATAGAATATGATTATGGTTATGCTTTAACTGAAGGTGTTCTTTTATAAGCTCGGATAAATAGGAGCTATCGAAATTCTCTTTAATAATAGGTGAATTTTTAAAAAGGTCTATCATATAGTCTTTTAATTCTTCTCTCAACCAGTTTTTTACCGGCAGGCTGTAGCCCTGCTTGCCTCTATAGATAATACTTTCCGGCAGAAAGTTGTATTTTTTCAGAGTTTTTCTCAAGATATATTTGGTTGTTAATTTTTTGAGTTTTAAATTAGCAGGAATTGAAGCGCAAAGCTCAGCAACTTCGTGGTCCAAAAAAGGGACCCTTACTTCCAGGGAAGTGGCCATGCTCATCTTATCAACTTTCATTAAAACACTGTCAGCCATAGTAAGTTTTATGTCTGCAAAAGTATCTCTATTTATCTGGAGATCCGAATTGCAGATTCGGGAAAAATAATATATAGGATCAAAAGGAGTAAAAGATATATTTCCCCGGGAAGATTCATTAAAAATATTTTGTTCTATTTTTGGATTCAGAAAATACTGCCAGCGCATAGCTCCCGCTTCTTCAGGATAAAGAGTTCCTTCTATGAAACGTTTAAGCATATTAATAATACCTTTTTTTTGCGGTTGATCAGGTAATTTTAAAATAAGTGGTGTTATAACTTTTTTTCTAAAAAAGGAAGGGAAAATATTGTAATAACGGTTTATCCTGGCCGCTTTAAGTCTATCATATCCCAGAAACATTTCATCTCCGCCTTCTCCGCTCAGACACACGGTTACTTTTTCTCTGGCTTTACAACAAATAAGATAAAAAGGAATAGTAGAGAGGTCAGTCATAGGTTCATCCAGGTGATAAAGACTTCTTTCAATATCTTCCGGGGAGATCGGATCTATCATCAGTATATTATGTTCCGTATTGAAGAAGTCGGAAACTATTTTAGCATAAGGGAGTTCCGAGAAAGTTTTGTCTTTGTAGCCGATAGAAAAGGTCCGGACTTTCTTTGGATATAATCTGGAAACAAAGCCCACTACGGTACTGGAATCAAGCCCTCCGGAAAGAAAGACTCCCAGAGGAACATCACTTATTAAACGTCTTTTTACAGACTTTTCCAGAGCGGCAAAAACTCTGTCTGCCGCTTCTTCTTCATCTGTAATTTCCGGCTTGAATTTCAGGTCCCAATATTTTTGTATCTGTAAATTGCCATTTTTGAAAATAGCGTAATGTCCCTGCCGCAGTTTATAGATATTCTTAAACATAGTATCCGGAGCCGGAACAAATTCATAACCTAAATAATAATACATTGACTGCAGATTAACTTCTTTTTTAACGCAATCTGCTTCAAGAATGCTCTTTATTTCTGAGCCGAAGATTAATATACCGTCTTTAAAGTAATAATAGAGGGGTTTAATTCCAATCCTGTCTCTGGCAAGAAAAAGTTCCTTTTTTTCTTCATCCCAGATAGCGAAAGCGAACATGCCATTAAATTTTTCCAGGCATTTGGGCCCGTATTCTTCATAGCTTTTTAAAACTACTTCAGTATCGGTATTGCTGTTAAATTGATAGCCTTTGGCAAGGAGTTCTTTTTTTATTTCTGGAAAATTGTATACCTCACCATTGTAAACAATCCATAGTTTCCCTTCTCTGCTGGACATCGGCTGGCTGCCTCTGGCGGAAAGGTCAAGAATGCTTAAGCGGGCATTACCCAGAGAAAAGGTGGGGAATGTCTTTACACCATTAGCATCCGGTCCTCTATGGTGAATCTTTTGAACCATTCTTTGAATAAGTTTTTCATTGTTCCAGTTGAAACCGCAAATTCCACACATAATCTTGTTTCCTGATATTTAAGCAGGGGTATTATTTATTATTTCTAAAGATAATTATTATCTTTATACCACTTAGCTGTCCTTTTTAATCCTTCCTCAATTCCTATACGGGGATTATAATTTAATTCTTGTCTGGCTTTATCGATTTTAAAGGCCCGGTTTTGTCTGAACCAGTCAACTCGCCGTCTAAATAAAGGAGGAGATTTTTTAAAAGGTTTATAGATAAATTCACATAAACAGGCTGCTATATATAAAGGGAAAAAAGGTAAATGAATGAATTTTACCTTTATACCCATTGACTGGCCGATTTTTTTGACCAATTCTTTGATAGTAAAATAATCTTTGTCGGCGATGATGTAAACTTCAGCATTAATTTTATCGCTTTCCCAGGCTGCATAGAAACCGTCACAGAGATTATCTATATATACCGGATGATAGAAAGCTTTTCCACTGCCGAACATATAAAATTTTCCTTTCCTGGCAAAATGAAATAGATAGAGAAATCTTTCAGGGTCACCGGGGCCATAAATAGCGGTTGGCCTTATAATGACACTTTTAAGTCCTTTTGAAGTGAATTCTTTTATTACTTTTTCCCCTTCATATTTAGTATATTGGTAATAATCAACCGGTACTATTGGAGAATCTTCGTTTCCTGGAGGATTTTTGATATCTCCATGGATACCCTGGGTTGAACAATAAACGAATTTTTGCAGGGGCTTTTTAAGTGATTCTTCACAGATAATACGGGTACCTTCTACGTTAATGTCCCAATAGGTTTTTCGGGAAACATTAATCTGTCTGAAAGCCGCAGCCAGATGAAAAACACCCTGCACATCTTCCAGAGATTTTTTTACTGTATCGCGGTCGGTAACCGATCCTAAAATAATACTGGCTCCTTTATTTATGAGATGGTCATAAAAAAGGCCTTTTTGATTATCCAATACCGAGATATGGTGTCCTTTATCTATTAAATATTCTACCAGGCAGCTGCCTGTAAAGCCTGTTCCGCCAGTCACTAATAATTTCAATTTCCTTTCCTTTCCTTAAAGAATTTAATAACAGGTACTTAGTTCAAATAATATAATAAAATACAATTATTAAATATGAAAATAATTAAAAGTTATATATTTCCAAGAAAATCATTTTCGATATTTTATATCATTTGTGGTTAATAGAAAACGCCTTGCGGGAAAGACGTAAAAATTTATTACTCCTCTTGTTGATAAATCAATTCCTCTAAACCTCTATTGAAATGAACTATAGGTTTATAATAGAGGTATTTTCTAATCTTTTTAATAGATGCCAGGCTGTGTTTGACATCTCCCATTCTTTCTTCAGCGTATATAGGTTTTATTTCTTTTTTAAAGTGTTTTGATAATAGATCAATAATTTCATTTAAACTAATGTTTCGTCCGCAGGCAACATTATAGTAATTCCCATATATATTTTCATTATCTGATAAAACGCATAGGTAATTGGCATAAACTACATTATCTATATAAGTAAAATCTCTGGTCTGGTTTCCATCACCGTAGATAACGGGGGATTTGTTGGTGGTTATTTTTTTCAAAAAAATAGGGATAACTGCAGAGTAAATCGAGTCGGGATTCTGTCTTTTGCCGAAAACATTAAAATAACGCAGTGAAACAGTCTTAAGGCCATATAAGCTGTAAAATAATCTGCAGTAATATTCTGCGGTTAGTTTAGTGACCGCATAGATTGATCTTGGACTGGATGTCATAGATTCATCTTTGGGGAGTTTTACCGAATCGCCATAAACGGATGAAGATGATGCATATATGAATCTTTTTACCTTATTTTTTACAGAAGCTTCCAGTAAGTTTAAAGTCCCGTTTATATTACTGGAGTTGGTATCAAGAGGTTTCTCTATAGACCTCTGCACCGAGCCAAGAGCTGCCTGGTGCAGGACGATGTCAATGTTTTTGGTGCTCTTAATGCAATCATCATAATTCCTGATATCGCCATTTATGAATTCAAAATCAACATTTTCATTTTCTACCGAGGCTTGAGATAATGCATCATCAATATTTTTTTTAAATCCTGTGGATAGATTATCCAATCCTCTTACCGATATTCCTTTTTTTAAGAAAAATTCAATAAGATTGGAACCAATGAATCCCGCACAGCCGGTTATTAGAATTTTTACATTTTTATTTATGGTTAATTGATTCAGATCCAATTCTAGATTCTCCAGTATTTGTATCCCAGTTTTTCAATATCTTCTTTATTAAAGATCCATTTTATATCGAATATAAACGGATTGGCTCCTGCCATTTTAGATTTTAATTCCATAAGGTCCATTTCCTTAAAGCAGCTATGTGCAACACAGAATATAGCAGCATCTATGTCATTTATTTCTTCAAATTTGATAAGGTCGATTCCGTAGTTTTTCTTAACTTCTTTTGAATTTACTACCGGATCAAACATTTTAACATCTATGTTATGCTGTGTTAGATAATTGTATATGTCAATTACTCTGGAATTTCTTGAATCGGCCACGTTCTCCTTAAATGATATCCCAAATAAGACAACCTTAAAATTTATAATTTTATGATGATTTTTCAGTAGTGTCTTTAGTATTTGTTCTCCGATGAAAAATCCCATATTGTCGTTTATTTTCCTACCGGCATTGATTATTTCAGGATAATAATTAACCTCCCTGGCTTTAAAAGATAAATAATATGGATCAACTCCGATGCAGTGGCCGCCTACAAGCCCAGGGGTGAAGCCCAGGAAATTCCATTTGGTGCCGGCAGTTTCAATGACTTCTTTTGTATCAATTCCCAGTTTAGAAAATAATATGGCAAATTCATTTATCAGGGCTACATTTATATCTCTCTGGGTGTTTTCGATGACCTTTGCTGCTTCGGCTACTTTTATACTTTTTGCTTTAAAGATTCCTGCCTTTACCACTTTGCCATAGACTTTGCTTATAATATCCAGAGAACTTTCAGTTTGTGCGGAAACAACTTTAGTTATGTTCTCTATGGAGTGTTCTTTATCCCCCGGATTTATCCTTTCAGGGGAATAACCTACATAAAAGTCCTTTCTATTCTTGAGTTTTGATTCTTTTTCAAGCAGGGGAATACAAAATTCTTCAGTTACACCGGGGTAAACCGTAGATTCATATACTACTATGGAATCTTCAGGCATATTTTTTCCAACCAGTATGGTTGCTTCTTTTATATGACATAGATCCGGATTTTTATAATTATCTATTGGTGTTGGAACTGCTATAATGAAGAAATTTGCATTTCTTAAATCTGCGGCATTGCTGGTTAAAATACAGTCAAGTGAGCATATTTTATCGGTTTCAATCTCATTATTTTCATCTATACCGTTTTTTAAATTATTTATTTTTTCACTGCTTGTATCAAAACCAATAACCCGGAAATGTTTGCTGAATCCTATAAGTAGCGGCAGCCCTACATAGCCAAGGCCTATTATGGCTATTTTCTTTTCTTTACTCTCTAATTCCTTATACAAACCTTTAATTTCCATCTCTTTTAAATTATAATAATGTGAATTTAAATATTTGTTAGAAAATATTTTAGTTTATCAGCAATTATTTTATGTAAATATACATTAAATTTAATTTAAATTCTATTGTTTTTCGCTTAATAATCATAATGGGTGATACTGGTCAGTTATTATTTATTAAGAAGAATATAGATTGTGGTTGGTAAGAAGAAAAAAATATATTACATTGTTGAATCAATTTCTGAATTACATAAGGAGGCGAGGAGGCGACGAGGTGGGGGGGGGAGGGGTGAGTATATACTAAGCACTCTATATCTAATTAATCTTCATGGCTGCTCTGATAAAGAGAAGCTTTGATATCTTTGATATAAAAGAACAGAGCCGGTAAGGTAGCAATAAAAATTGCAATATGGCCTAACAAACCTATAGTAAAAGCACCTGTTTTGGAAAGACCTAACAAAGAGAAAAAGTATACTAGAAGTCCTTCATTAACTCCCAATCCTTCAAAGGAAATAGGAATTCTTGAGATAAGCTGCACCAGGGGGATTATAAGCAGAAAATATATGAATGGTATCGAAAGATTTAATGCACGGCAAGCTAGATAGCTACCAATTACTGCTGCCAGTTGCTCTAAAATGGATAGAGCTAAAAATAAAGCAAGTAAACCTTTGTGATTTTTATATTCTGCATAAGATAGATAAAGCTTTTTCAATTTATTAAATAAAAAATTTTTGGATAACTTCTCGTTTTTATCTATTTTCCGAATTATAACTTCGCTAAATGAAATTAACATTAATATAGTAAAAAGAAACACAAATACTCCTGCTATCCCTAAAAAAACCCATATATTTAATTTAAAGAAACATATTAAAAATAAAGCTGCAATTGGAGCTAAAATGGCAGAAGCTATAAATCCTAATATCCTTTCCAGTATTACAGAAGACAATACATCAGTTCCTCTCCGTTTTTCACTATGCAGTTTTAAGACCCGAACCATATCTCCACCAACCGTAGTAGGTAGAAAAAAACCTATGAATGTCGCTATATAATAAGTCCTTATAGCACTGAAGACAGAAATGCTCATATCTTTTATCCTGAGCAGCAGGTGCCACTTATATGCCATGAAAATTCTGTCGCAGGTAATGAGAGCCAAAAGAAGAATAAAATAGTAAAGATTTACATTTTTAAGAAGGGAGGACATATTAGGAATATTTATCCAACGCAATAATAAAATTATCAGCACAATACTAACTACTAATTGGATAATAATATTAAATCTGCGTCTCCTGCGTTTTATAAGTTTAAGGAGGCTATGGATAATAATATCAAATCTGCGTTTCATAAGTTTAAGGAGGCTGAGATTGAGATGTTTTTTTTAAATAATTGCAAAGTTTGTTCAGCAGTTTTCGACCAACTGAAGTTTTTTACATTTTCTAGTCCATTCGCTATAAGCTTTTCTCTTAAATCTCTATTATTTAAAATATCATATATTGCCTGTGCTATTTCTTCACAATTATATGGGTCTACTAATAATGCTGCTCCGCCAGAGACCTCTGGGGTACATCCTGTTTTCGAAGTAATAACCGGACATCCGCAGGCCTGGGCTTCTAATATAGGTATGCCAAAACCTTCATATAAAGAAGGGAATATAAGACATTGAGCTAAATTGTAAAGATAAGGAAGATCATCATCCTGGATGAACCCCAGATTTATAACATCGTTTTGTAAATTAAGTTTATTTATTAAGTCTATGTCTTTAGCGTACTTCCACCTTTTGAATCCGGCTACAACTAATCTGACAGGAACTTTCTTCTTTATTATCTTAAAAGCTTTAATAACATTTGAAAAATTTTTTAATGGAGTTATTCCACCTATAAAAAATATATATTTCTCAGGGAGATTATATTTTTGCTTTATCACCAAAAGATTTTCTATGTTTTTTTTAACTTCAAATCTCTTATGATAAGATCCATATATAACCTTAATTTTATTACTGTTTACATTGAGGTATTTAATTAAGTCTTTCTTACCTGTGTTTGTCATAACAATAATAGCATTTGCCCGACGGCAAAAGAGAGGTGTCATTATACAAAAATAAATACGGTCATACCATTTAAATATATTAGGTAAGGTAAACTGTTCTAATCCAACCAGAGTAAATACCTTTTTAGAAGGAGCAAATACCGGAATAGACAATTTTGGATTAAAGATTATATCAATCTTCTCTGATTTCACTGCTTTAGGGACACCAATTTGATCCCAAAGCAGCTTATTTGGTATATTTATAACTACCTCCTTAACGTTTTTATATTTAGAATAAGTGCCCATTAAAGAGTAGGTATTATATAAAAAAACATATTCATTTTTTTTATCAATCTCCAGTAAGTTTTCAATAAGATTTTTTGTGTAAACTACTATTCCCCCTAATTCGTTTATGTGTCTTAGCATAATGCCTATTTTCATATTATATTTTCCTTTATGCTCTTTACAATCCTGACAGGAATATTAACCGTAAGGCTATACTTAAGGTATATTCTGTAAAACTACCGCGCCCCACCAATTATACTGCCTCTTCCTCTCTGACGGCAATCTCTTTGTTGCTATTACCTTATTCCCAATTTGTATTTTATGAGCATATATGATAGTAATATCTCTGTCAAATAAAACTCTTTTCCAACTTCGCCAATTATTAAAAGATAGAACTTTTTTCTTAACCATAAGCCTAAAATTCCGGATATCCAGCTGCTAAAAAACAACTAATTCGTATTTCAATAAATATAGGAGGCTATATCTGACAATATATTATTTATATTGTTTGTAATTAATAAAATATTTTTTTTTGTGTATAATTAGTTAAAAATATTTTTAAAATAATTCTTATTTAAAAATTATTAAATTTCAGAAATTTTAAAAATGAACATAGCAGTTACCGGAGGAGCAGGGTTTATTGGCTCTCATCTCTGTGAAAAATTAATAGGTCTGGGTTTAAAGATAATTTGTATTGATAGTTTTGATGATTTTTATAATCCTGCCATAAAAGAAGATAACATTTCAGAAATTGCTGGCAGCAAATATTTCAAGCTTTACCGTTCAGATATCACCAGTATTGATCAGATGGAGGAAATATTTTCAAAAAACAGTATTGATATAGTGATTCACCTGGCAGCAAGAGCCGGGGTAAGACCGTCAATAAAAAAGCCTCTTTTATATGAAAAGGTAAATATTCTGGGAACTACTAATTTGCTGGAATGCTGTAAAAAATACAACATCCCAAAATTCATATTTGCTTCCTCGTCATCTGTTTACGGTGGGAACAAAAAATTACCATTTTCTGAAGAAGATAATGTTGATCACCCCATATCTCCCTATGCCGCTACCAAGAAAGCGGGGGAACTTATCTGCTATACATATTATGACCTGTATAAAATATCAATTTATTGTTTAAGATTCTTCACAGTCTACGGTCCGCGCCAGAGGCCGGAAATGGCAATACATAAATTCACGCGGCTCATACTCGATGGAGAGGAAATAGAAATCTATGGAGATGGGTCCTCATCAAGGGATTATACTTATATAGATGATGTGATTTCCGGCATTTTAAATAGTCTGGAGCAGATAGGTGGTTTTGAAGTTATTAATTTAGGAAATTCGAATACAGTTAAATTAATAGATTTAATAAGACTAATTGAAATAGCTATAGAGAAAAAAGGTAATTTAAAATTTACCAAAAGCCAGCCTGGTGATGTCTTTATAACCTGTGCTGATATTAGAAAAGCAAGAAAAATGTTAAAATATCTTCCTAAAACAAATATTAAAGAGGGTTTGGTTAAGTTTGTAAATTGGTATAAAGAAAAGAGAAAAGAAGGTTTACTCAATGAATAATGCTTTTAAGAAGACTAAATCGGCCGTAGATCTGTCTATTGTTATTCCCATTTATAATGAAAGAGAAAGTATAGGGAAACTTTACGAAAATCTGAATGAAGTTCTTTCTAAAATGAATTTAAAATATGAGGTATTACTCATAGATGATGGGAGCATAGACGGTACTTTTAATGAGCTTTTAAAAATACATCGGAAAAATAGGCTATTTAAAATTATCAGGTTCAGGAAAAATTTTGGACAGACACCAGCTATAAGTGCCGGTTTTAATTACGCTGAGGGTGAAGTAGCAGTTACTCTTGATGCGGATTTGCAAAATGATCCTCAGGATATTCCAGTTTTGTTAAGTAAGATGAACGAAGGTTATGATATCGTAAGCGGCTGGCGTAAGAACAGAAAGGATAATGCAGTGACCAGAAGATTCCCTTCAATTGTTGCAAATAAGATAATATCAAAGCTAACAGGGGTCTATCTTCATGACTATGGATGCACCTTAAAAGCTTACAGGAAAGAAGTGGTAAAAAATATTACCTTATATGGCGAAATGCACCGGTATATTCCTGCCATAGCCAGCTGGATGGGAGTAAAAGTAGCGGAGATTCCTGTTAGACATTACAGCAGAAAATATGGAAAATCTAAATATGGTGTTTCCAGAACGATAAAAGTCATCCTTGATATAATTACAGTAAAGTTTCTTTTAAGCTATTCTCAAAGTCCTATACAGATGTTTGGGTTGCTGGGTTTATTTTCAGGTATGCTTGGATTTATTGTGACTGCTTATCTTATCGTAATGAGACTGTTTTTTAATCAGTCTCTGGCCGACAGACCCCTGTTCATCCTTTCCATATTTATGATTTTTATTGGGGTTCAACTTATTACCATAGGACTGCTGGCAGAGGTGCTTATACGTGTATATCACAAGGTTCAGGATAGGGCCACTTATGTGGTCAAAGATATAATTTTATAGCAAGCATAAGTATGAAATGAAAAAATTAACCCGTTTTTTAAATCTGGCAAGAATTTATTTAAATTACTGCTTGAAATCAATCCACTGCAATTACCATCCCATCAGAATCTGGATCGAGCCTTCAAGCAGGTGTAATTTAAAGTGCCGCTTTTGTGTGAATAAAAATCTTCCCTCCTATCAGAAGGGGGATATGGATTTTAATCTATATAAAAAAATAATTGATGAGATTTCCGGTAAAGTTCATGATGTTAATTTATTTCACAGAGGGGAGCCGCTGCTGAACAGGGATATAATACCGATGATTTCATATGCTGCTAAAAGTGGAGTTAAAACAAGGATTCATACCAATGCAACACTTCTGGATAAAGAGTTGAGCAGAAAAATAATATCAGCCGGTCTTGATTTGATTTCCTTCTCATTTGACGGTTATACAAAAGAAATCTATGAAAAGAATAGGTCTGGTGCGGGCTTTGAGGAAAGTTTAACTAATATAATCAACTTTCTTAAGATAAAAAAGCAACTTAAGTCAAGAAAACCATACACTATCATTCAGGTTATTCAACAGGTAGGAAAGCCATCCAAAAGCGAGACAATAAGGCAAAGAAGGGTTTTTCTAAAGAATTTTAAAAATCTTCCATTAGATAAATTGGTTACAAGAACCCCTCATAATTGGGGTGGCCTGCTTAAGATAAGCGGACTGGATAATAAAAGAAAAGGGAATAAGAAAGTAATTTCCTGTACTTTCCCCTGGTATTCATTAACTATATTTTATGACGGGAGAGTATTTTTATGCCCACAGGATTTTGAAGGTAAGATTTGCCTGGGGGATATTAAAAAGAACAGGATAAACGAAATCTTTAATGGTAAAATCATAAGAAATTTAAGAAAAATATTTAAGTCTGGTATAATTGGCAATACTATTCCCTGCAGGGAATGTGACAGGATTGTAAGGAAGACTTTTATGAATGTTCCACTGGAATATCTGGGAGTTTTTGTAAAAGACCATTTAAGAGGTTAAAGGAGAGTCGATAAGAAAGTCCTGGTTACAAAGGGGCCGGCTTTACCGGAAATCATATGATAAGAAGCTTGATTGGGGAAGGATAAAAGCAAGGGTACTGGATATTTAAGAGATATTTTAATTAATTCATAATTTAATATACAAAGACTGTAGAGGGAGTTGATCAAAATAGAAAGATATGAGGATAAAATACAGAAGGAACTTTTTGCCAGGAATAAATCGAAGATTGCCAAATATATAAATCTGTTTGTAGGGAAGAAAGGCTTTTTTAGTTTATTAAAATACGAATTGATAATAATTTTGTTTCAGGATATGCCCGGAGCCCTGGGTATTTTTTTTAGAAACTTATTCTATCCCATGCTTTTTAAGAAAGTAGGCAAAGGAGTTAGCTTTGGAAAATCCGTAACTATAAGGCATCCTTATAAGATATCTATTGAAGATGATGTAGTAATAGATGACTACTGTGTTCTGGATGCCAAGGGGTTAAATAATAACGGTATTCGTATAGGCAAAAATATTTTTATCGGCAGAAGCAGTATATTGAGCTGCAAGAATGGCGATATAGTCCTGGAAAAAAATGTGGTTGTAGGATTTAACTGTGAGATAGTTTCAGCAAGCAAGGTAGTTGTAGGCGAGAATACATTAATTGCCGCATATGTTTATATTATCGGCGGGGGACATGCTTATTCCAGGATAGATATTCCTATATCCGAGCAGGAAAAGCCTTCTTATGGTATAAAGATAGAAAAAAATTGCTGGATAGGTGCAGGTGCTATGGTTTTTGATAATGTGACCATAGGAAAAGATACTATTATCGGAGCAAGAGCTGTGGTTTCAAAGGATATCCCGCCCTTCTCTATAGCCGCGGGAGTGCCCGCCAGGGTTGCTAAATCCAGAAAATAATTAAATAACTGTCTACAGAGAAAATGAAAAAAAAGATAATCTCTTTCTACAGGAAAAATAAGAAGGTAATACTTCTTATAGCAAGAATTGCAATCAGCGTTTCTTTGATTGTTTATTTAATGAAGACTAAGTTAAATGATTTTCCCAGCGTAATTGGAATTTTGAAATCATCTAATAAGATTCTACTGCTGCTTTCACTTTCAACCCATATTTTTGGCACCTGGATAACTGCTTTTAGGTGGAAGACTCTTTTAAATACCCGGGAAGTAAAGTTGAGCACTGCCGCATTGAGTGCTATTGTTCTTATAGGTTCTTTTTTTAATAATTTTTTGCCTACCAGCATTGGAGGGGATATATTCAGGACTTATGATGCTTCAAAAAAGGCTAAGATTCCTTTAGGCACATCAGTTTCAGTAATTCTGGTAGAGAGGTTTTCCGGAGTAGTAAGTGCAGCTGTTTATGCTGTTGCGGCTTTATTTTTAGGTTTTACTGCTATTGGTCACCAGTCGGTAATCATTCCTATTGTTATATTTTTTATCATAACTGTGATTCTGGCTTTTTTAATTATTAATCCTTCTTTATTCAGATTGAATAAAATTTCCAGTAAGTTTAAATTTATACGTAAACTGAAGGAAAAACTATCCACTGTTTATAATACTCTGGTAAGCTTTAAAAAATATAAAGTAGTACTTATAGAGGTATTAATTTTTAGTTTTATTCTTCAGTTTACAGTTATACTTAACTGGTGGCTGGCAGCCAGGGCTCTGGGGATTAATTTAACTCTGACCGCGTTTATATTTATTGTGCCGGTGGTAGCAGTAATAGCTATGATGCCTATTTCTATAGGCGGTATTGGGCTGAGGGAAAACTCTCTGGTCTTTATTATGATTGCTATGGGGGTAACAAATGAGAAAGCTGCCTTATGTTCTCTCCTGATATTATTTATGATAATTCTAATGGGAATAGCGGGAGGAATTATATATGTTATAAGGCCATATTTTGAAAGAAGGTCTAAAAAAAACGATACCGTTTAAAATCCCGGAAGTAGCTTAACTATAATATTCCGAAGCCGTGTAGTAATATTCATGAAAAACTCACCATATTTCGAATATATGACAGCGTACCCTACAGCTTTTATTATCGAAAACTTCCTAAAAACACGGAATCCAAATCTCTGGAAACATCTCGCAATATCATTCTTGGAAAAATCAGGAAGGTTAAGTAATGAACTCCTTCGTGAGATATATCCTTTAGGCAGAAGCTCATCCGGATTGAAATATCCCTTTTCGATACAATAATCATATAACTCTGTCCCAGGATAAGGATAGAATACAGAAATACTTACGACATCAGGTTTTATTTCCTGGTTTAATCTAACAGTATCTAAATATTTCTCAACAGTTTCCTCGGGAAGCCCGACCATGTTCAGAGTTTTAACCTGAAATCCGACTGCTTTAGCCATCTTTGTGGCTTCTAAAATCTGTCTATTTGTCATAGTTCTCTTCAAAATGTTTCGACGCAAATCCTCATTACCAGACTCCATGCCAAAATCAATCCTGCGCCCGCCTGCAGTCTTAAGCTCTTCTAACATTTCTTCATTACAAATCTCAACGCGGCCGCCGAAAACAAAGGGCTTACCGATTTCTTCAGGGTATCTCCTACAAAACTCCATACGGACTGCCTTGTCAATCATAAAAATATCGTCATCAAAAAAAATTTCCTTGAACCTATACCTTTCATCAAGATAATTTAACTCATCAATGATATGCATGGCAGAACGGAAGCGAACATAACATCCGGGTTGAGTCTTACTTATTGGCTTGTTTGCACAATAGGTACAATTGTATGGGCAACCCCTGGTTGTCATTACGCGTACCTGTCCGAGCCCATATTTATCAATAGATCTCTGGAGGCCAAAAAGTTCCCTATCTTCGAATGGAAGTTCATCTAAATTAGCAATAAATGGTCTTGTTTCATTCCTTACAATATTCCCATCTTTTCTGACCCACAGGTTTTTTATATTACTATAATCTCTGCCTTCCTTTAGAGCATTTACAAGTTCCAATATCGGGTACTCTCCTTCTCCAATGCAAATTGCGTCCAATCGAGGAATATCTTCAATACACATTGGATAACAGGTGGGATGAGGTCCTCCACAAACAGTAAATATACCTTGAGGAACTTTACTAACAAGTTCTTTGATAAAATGGAACTGCTCTGCTGTTGAATAGATGCCTATTATGTCTGGCTTTTGTTTCTTAAGATACGCTTCCCATTTTATAAGGTCAGGTTCTTTAGCAAAATGTATTAGAGAAATGGATTGGATGCCATTCTTTTTAAGCACAGCTGAAAGAGAAGCTAGCCCATGCTGATAATATAAAGGCCCGAATTTTTGATTTATCTCAGTAAATAAAAGAAAGATCTTCATAAACTCGTATTATTTCACCAAAAATTATATTTTGAAAGCAGGTCTAAAAAACAACACCGGAGAACCATTAAAAATTAAAAATATTCAATATTTTATAAAAATAATCCCTCAGGTAGTCATTATAAAAGCTAAAATTTGTAATTTCTAAAAAAATGATTAATGCTATTATAAAAATAACTGTAAAAAAAAGGTAATATAAAATTTTTACAAACAAGATTCTTTTCATTTATTTTTTTAGAGCATTTCTTTTTAAAAGATATAAAATTTCTTCCTGGTTAATCCTGATTCTTTTAATTATATCTGCTGAAATACCGACTATGAAAAATATTATGGAAATAAAAAGAAAAGTACCTCCCACGAATCCCGACCAGATATTTGGACTGAATGACCCTCTTGAGATATACGTGTATAATAAAATTGATTCGAAGAAGATACTTATTATAAAAAAGGAGAGGGCAATATAGGAAAAAAATGTGAATGGTTTGTAATCACGGTAAGTTTCAAGAATAATTTTAAGAACATTTATCCCGTATGTAAAAAGGTTAGAGGAAATTTTTGAAATTCTTGATGGGAAATACTTTACTTTTATAGGAATCTCTACAATCTTTAATCTTTTAAATGATAGATCAATAATAGTTTCCTGGGAAAAGGTAAATTTTCCATGGAGATTTAAGGAAAGTAAAGTCTTTTGTGAATATGCTCTGAATCCGCATGATACGTCATAGAATTTCTTACCGACCAGTTTACTGATAAAAATTGACATCAACTTATTCCCCCAGAACTTGGATAAAGGCATCTTGGGATAATAGTTTTTATTAATAAATCTGGAAGCAGTTACCAAATCGGCATTATTTTCTATAATAGGATTAATGAGTTTTGGGATATCCTTTGGGTCAAATTGGGCATCTCCGTCAATGCTAACCATCAAATCGAAATTATTGTCCAGAGCATGTTGCAGGCCCTTATCGAATGCTACTCCATATCCCATGTTGAAGTAATTTCTTGTTACTTCTGCACCTAAATCTTCAGCTATTTTTGCAGTATTATCTGTGCTGCCGTCATCAATAACAAGGACATGGACTTTAGATATTCCGCTAATTTTTCGTGGAATATTTTGTACTACTTCCCCTATTTTATCTTCTTCGTTATATGCAGGAATTACAACTAATAATTTTTTTATCATAATAGTTTTGATAATATTAAATCTTACAAGCTATCTATTATTAAAGAAAAAAATCGTCAAAACATCCGGTAAAAATTGAGTTCAATTTAAATAATTTTATAACTATAATAAAAAAAATAATAGGTTTTAATATTTTTTTATACTTTTTTATAAATTGTCTTTTCATTCATTAATAAATACTATTTAAACACTATATTTGCCCTTATTAAGGTAATGATAAGATTTATTGGTGTATAAGACAATTTTGAACACCACAAAAAGAACTTAATATTTAATTAATTTTAGTATAAAATGTGTTTCACGGCATAAGTTCAGACTGGTTTATTAAAGTAATATGGAAATAAAATTTAGAAATAATGATAAAAATTTTTTTTATATTTTTATACTCATTCTTACTGTTAGTATTAATTTATTAAGCATAATAGCTGGTAAGTATATAGGGATAAACCTTAGTTTTTCAAAAATTTTAATTTTTTGGCTCTCTGTTCTTATAATAACCTATAGTTTAAAATTTACTTTCTGGTTTATTTTGCATAGAAAATTCAAGCTTTCATTTATATATCCTATTCTAAGCCTGAATTACTTTTTTTCTCTATTTTTAGGAAAAGTTTTATTTCAGGAAGCCATTACTGTTACCAAAATAGTTGGTTCAATTGTAATAGTCCTTGGAGTTTTTATTATAATTATGTCAAGTAAAAAATTGGAGGGTGTCTGATATATGGCGCTCTATATTTCTTTAGCTATTCTAATTCAATTCCTGGTCGCTCTGGCGCAGGTCGTTCTTAAAATAGGAGTTAAAAAAGTAAATTTAAAAAAGCCTCTGGTCCATAATCTTAAAAATAAACATCTGCTTACAAGCATATTTTTATTTTTATTTGTTCCGGTACTTTCTGTAATTACAATGAGAGTAATTGATTTTTCAGATTTTTATTCTTTTACTGCATTGAGTTACTTTTTTATTATGTTATTTTCATGGAAAATTCTTAAAGAAGACATTGATAGATTAAGAATAATAGGAAATCTTTTAGTAATTGCAGGAGTCATAATATTTAATTTATAGACTACTGCCGATAGTAAAATTTATTTAAAGGAGTGCGCGTGTTGCAAAGAATAAAAAAAATAGTTCTAAAAAGAAAAACGGCTATATTTTCAGTTTTTTCTCTTATAATCCCATTAGTTATTTATATACTTACTTTGGAGCCCAAATTGGTTGGGGGAGATACCAGCTGGTATGCGAATCAAATTCCCGAAATGAGCATCATGGTGCCGACCGGGTATCCAACCTTTAATTTACTTGAGAAACTTTTTACTTATTTACCGATTGGCGACCTGGCTTACAGGCTTAACCTTTTTTCCGCGGTATTTGGCGCACTTACTATCTTATTTTTATTTCTTTCAATCAATAAATTGGTAAAAAATGAGTTTATAAGCTTTATAAGCTCTATGATATTTGCTTTTATCGTACCTTTTTGGGAAGTAGCAAATAGGTTAGAGTTTGATACATTAAATAGTTTTTTTATAATTTTATTAATTTTTTCAGCAATTATTTATAATGAAAATAGAACAAGAAAATATCTGTATTTTTTCTTTTTCTGTCTGGGTTTGAGTTTAACAAATCATCCTCTTGCCTTTTTCCTGGTACCCGCAATTCTTTTATATGTTATTATTATAAATCCCGGGATTTTTAAAAGTATTAAAGCAATTTTTATCAGCATATTATTCTTTATTTTACCTCTCCTGTCTTATTTCTATCTTCTTATAAGGTCTCTTCAGGGATATGGTGAAGTAAATACTTTCTTAAGATTATTTTATTATGTAACAGGAAGAGGAGTGACGGGAGAGCTGCATGGCGGAAACTTTGGTGGCAAAAGTATTTCATTAATTCTTAAGGTATTAAAAGATTATCTGAATATGGTTTATGATAATTATGGTATCGTACTTATTATTATAGCAGTACTAGGGTTTATCATTTTAATAAGAAAAAATAAGAAATTTGGTATCTGCACATTTTTGTTAATAGTTCTTAATTTTATTGTACCGCCATTGTATGCAGGCCATGCGCTTCGAAATTATTTGCTGAATTCAATGATTGTGTTTTCTTTTTATATTGCGTTTGGACTTTTATTGATACTGAATGGATTAATTTTTCTTTTCAATAAATCATTAAGAAACAGAAAAATATTAAGGGTTGATAATTTTTTAAAATATTTTTTAATAACAATTATATTCTTATTTTTTGCTTTTCTTCCCCTTTCCTTTATTCTGGAAAATTATCACACACTTGATCTCTCGGAACCTCCGGATATTTATAAATTCTGGGATGAAGCTTTTAATAATATGGAGGATAATTCAAAAGTATACGTACTTGCAAGAGCGGCCAATGTCGGAATGTTTGTTGATACATATGAATATGGTGAAAAGGAAATAGAATATATTTATCATACTAATCCCCGGTATTCAGTAGTAGATATGATTGAAGCTCTTGAAAATGATATCCCGGTATATTTTGTCGGCAATAGTGGGGCACTACTACCTGTATTTAATGCGGAACAAATAGGGAGGACCTACTATTGGGACAGGTACAACGAAACTTTAAGACTTTTTAAAGTTATTGAACCAGTAGTCAATATTGAAGCAGCTAATATTGAAATTAGCTATCCGGGTGATAGTTATGTCAGAGAATTTGGTGAGAAATTTACGGTAGAATATATCATTGAAAATAAAAATAAAGGAAGTGTCAAAATTAGTTCACTTGAACTTGAACTTCCGGGAAGTATTGAACTTGTTGGAGTAAGTCCTGATGGATATGTTGACCAGTATCCTGGTATTAGCAGGGGTATATATATGTGGGTAAGCGATTCATATATTATAGAGGGAGAGGGTGAAATCAATCTGATTGTAGAGCTGAAAGGTATCAGACCCGGAAAATCTCTTATAAAATTCAGAGTAACAACCGGTGGTTTTTATATCAACTGTGATGATATTGAAATAGAGATAAAAGGTTAATAAATTTTTTTTATTTAATTATGAGCTTTTTGCTATAATAGAAAGCCGTTTTATAAATATTAACATTGAGGTAGAAAAAGTGTATAAGAGATTTTTAAAGTACATAAAGGATAATAAGAGATGGATTTACCTTACTGTTATATTTATTGTCGTGGTATTGGTATCGTTTTTTACTTATTATTATTTTAAAATTTACCCGCCAAATTTTAATGATGAACGTTTTAATTATATATCCGGTAATGCAAATGAATATTTAAAACCCGGAGATCAAATAACATACACAATAAATTATAAGAATACAGGGAAAAGAACCGCTGATGATTTTGTAATAGAGTTGAAAATACCGGAGAATACGGTTTTTATATCATCAAATCATAATGAGATTTCAAAAAATGCTGATGGAACATTAGTCTTTGAAGTTGGCAATGTCAAAGGAAATGAAAAAGGTGAAATATATATTACAGTAGAAGTAGAAAAGCCACTGGATAATGGAACTTTAATTAAATTGGATAGGGCGGAATTTAATTATAAAATTGGAAAAGATACTTTAAATAATAATATCAATGCAGATTTAATCAGTAAAGTTGAAAGTAGTCCTGATATGAGTAATTTCAAGTTAGAGGCAATTGATGAGAATGGTGGAGTTTTAAGATTAGGTGATGTTATAAAGTATAAATTGGTGGTAGAGAACACTGGTGATATGAATGCAGCCGGTATAGAAATTAAAAGTAACTTATCAGAATATATAGATATAATTGAAAATTCTATTACCGACTCGGGTGAATATAAGGATAGCAGCGTATTATGGAATGTTGATAGTATAGAAATAAATAAACCTGAAACTTTTTCATTTAAGGCAAGGGTAAAAGATGATTTAACCGGTGAGGAACTTATTGCCAATGAAAGTACCTTAAAATATGGGTCTGATATTTTTGAAAAATCAGTAGAGGAAAACTTGAGACTTTTTACTGACTTAACCACATCGGAAGTATTTTTATATGATGCAAATGGCGGGCACCTCTGGGCTGGCGAAACCATAAATGTAAAAATTGTCATTAGGAATACCGGTGAAAAAACAGAAAAAAACTACAGAGTTATCTGTCCCATACCGGCAGGGGCAACTTATATCAGTAGATCGGGCACTGCCGAAGGAATCAGCTGGAGTGATGATATAAGAGGACTGATATGGGACTTAAAAGAACTCAAGGTAGGAGAGGAAAAAGAAATAACTTTCAAGATGAAAGCAAATGAAAATTTGGTTAATTCAGGCGGAGTGATAACTATCTATTTTAAAATCGAAAGCAGCAATGGAGAAGGTATACTGCCATCCAAAAGCATGAATGTCAGAGGACATGTTAATATGACTATTGTAGCGATGGGCGACTCTTTAATAGAAATGTCTAACTGGGTACAGACATTTGATGAGCTTCTGGAAGCTAATTATCCATATGCTGATTACAATACTATTGCAAGCGCAAAGGGTGGTGAGATGGCCCGTGATGGATATGCAAGGTTTGACGGCACTGTTGCCATATATAACCCGGAGATAGTTATAATAGATTATGGGACCAATGATGTAGGACCTCATGTTTCAGGTTTTGAAGCTAATCTGGAAGGTATTGTAATTAAAGCAAAAAGTCTGGGCGCGAGAGTATTTATTAATCTCGTCGGTCCTATTTACAGGCCCGGAAAGGAAGATTATGCCAAGTATAATGATGTAATTAAACAGATTGCTGCTAGAAATGGTGCAGTAGTTATAGATGTGTTAACCCCTCTTTCACAAAATCCAGGAGGGTATCTTTCCGATGGTATGCATTATAATTCGGCAGGCGCTGTAGTTGTAGCGCATACGGTTTTCAGTTATGTCTCTCAATATCTGGGTGATATTGGTCAAAGATTGTAGTATCATAACCAGGCGTTTTTTATTAAAAGCATGGATAAAGACGAGGATAAATCTTGAGAATTTTTTTAATTATATTTTCATTCATAAACACTGTTTTTTATGTTTTTGTTTACTCTTATTCTGACAATATTCTGGATATTTTAGGAGTAACGGGTCTATCCTCAACGGAAGTAAATTATATCAAATTAGCGGCACTTTTGATTGTAGGGTTTTGTAATGGTGCAAATGTAATGCTTATACTGCGGTTAAAGATAAAGAGGAGCCTTTTTAGTTTCAGGAATCTCATTATTGTTGGAATTTTTCCGTTTATATGTCTTATACTGTCAGAAGGCTCTATAACCAGTTTCATCATAAATAAATTTTTTAACTCCAACGAAAAATTAAGTGAACTGGTATTCTATCTTTTTTCAAGGCAAATTATCTGGTCCTTATGGCTTGGTTTTGCTATAGGTTCATCAATAAGGTTCAGCTTTTTAAAAAAGGAATATAAACATTTATCAGTTGAGAAGTCAGAACAAATAAATTCAGGATCTGAACCAGCTAAGGTGTCTGATATAGAAAGCAAGGATCAGAATCATTTCCTGCAGCATTAGTCAACCTGATGGGGTTCGAACCATCAGGATTAATAATATACATCTCCTGTTGACCGTCAATGGTACATTCAAAAGCCATAAAAGCATTATCAGGAGAAAAGCCAGGATGGCCGCAGTTTATCAGGGAACCGGAAACCATTTTTACGTTTTCTCCATTTCCATCCATGGTATAAATAAAAGAATTTTTGCCTTCGTAACTCATAAAAGCAATTAGTTTACCATCTATAGAAATAGCCGGAGCTCTTTTCCTCATGTTTATACTGGAGATGCGCTCTGGATTTTCTCCATTATAATCCATCACATATAAATCTTCGTTTCCCTTGTTCCCGGATTCATAAATGACTTTATACCGGAAAGGATGGCCAACTGGATGCCAGTCATAAATACCCGGATTGAATATCAACCGTTTCAGGTTGCTCCCGCTGCTGTTTATCCTGTATATTTCCCAGTCTCCATCCTGATATACCTCAAAATAAATAAACCTTCCATCAAAAGACCAGGTCGGATATCCGCTTCTCCATGGGTTATGGGTAAGCTGCATTTTATCAGTTCCATCCCAGTTCATAACCATAATCTGCCATATGCCATTGATATCCGAAGTATAAGCAATCTTTTTCCCGTCGGGGGAAACAGCAGGGTAATTATCCTTCCCGGGATGATCAGTCAGCTGAATGAGTTCGGAACCATCCAGATTCATACTGTATATATCTTCGCTGCCATTTCTATCGGAAGTAAAGACTATTTTTTTAATGGAATATTCTATATCCAGACTTCGGGGCTTACCTTCCAGAATTTCATCTTTATTTATGGCCCATCCGCTTATCTCTATAGACTGATTATTAAGGTTTGCATCTACTACTGAGATTATGGCACTGTATTCTTTCTCCTCGCCTTCCATTTTGATATCTCTTAGGCCCAGATAATAGGTTCCGGAAGTAGAAAAAGAATAAATATATAAAGTATTTTCGCTGCCGGCTTCAAGTTTGCTTGCATCAAAGCTAAGAGAATAGCCCGAATTAGTATAGTTTGCATTCCCCAGTGCATTGGCTACATCCGGTCTTTCAATTCCGTAATTTGCTTCTCCCAAAGGTTCCCCGAAGTCTTTTGGGCCATTCAAATAGATTTCAATTCTGTCAATTCCGGTAGTATCCCGGAAATTAAGATCTACCGACCAGCCGGATACCCTCATATTGGATTTATCGGCTTCCGTTATTTCTTCATTATCCTTAGGGTTATCTATATGTAATTCGATATTTTCATCTAAATCTGCTTCTCCGGCAACTTCAATCTTTTGTCTGGTATAATTCCATCCATATTTTGGTATCAGGGCATAAATATAAAGGTAATGAATGGAGCCTGGCTCAAATGTGTATTCTTTATTATCTATGGCCAAAATATAACCGGTCTCTGAAAAATCCTCACCGTAAATCATAAAAGCTTGCTGAGAGGTCATACCGTATGTCGCTTCCCCCAGGAAAATACCACTGTTCCTGTCACCGTCAAGGTACACTTCTATCACTGCAATCTTATCCGGGTCAGGTTCCTCTTCTGTGGTCTCCGGTTCCGGTTCTTCTTCAACCACTATACCAGACTGCTCTGGTTCAGCAGTCTCTACAGGAGAAGATATTTTAGCTCCGGTATATCTTATAATTATAAATCCAAAAATGATTGCTGCTGCTACAGATAAAATTATAATAATTACAGTTACTGTTCTCATCTTTGCTTACTCTTTTAATATTTGAAATTTCAACTTATATACTCTTAAATGACAGAATAATCATACAATTATTAAACCTATATTTTTCAAAATCAAAAGTATAATAGAAAGCAGATGGAGTAAGTTCGCTCCAAACTTTCATAAAAAATTTAAGTTGTTTTTGTTATGGTAGTATAAATTTTTTATTAGTACAATTATAATTACAAAAACTAGTTCAAAAATTAAAATTTATCCGGGAAAATAGCATTATTTTACAATTTTAATTATATAGATAAAAACAGTAAAATAAAAAGGTATTATATTTATAAAGTTTTTAATGAATATGAGTAAAATATTTATACTGGGCATGAGCCCGCTGCCGTTTGAGAATGACAGGAAAGTATATGGGACTGGTATCAGGACCTGGCAGTTTATACTGCCGCTGCTGGAAAAAGGTCATAAAATAT
>Ga0307379_10003204_pt1 | contig 23859 bp, 17 predicted proteins | sample UN2MG_FD_202237 | JGI IMG/M metagenome (GOLD analysis project Ga0307379, IMG submission 202237) | Soil microbial communities from Risofladan, Vaasa, Finland - UN-2 | ecosystem: Environmental > Terrestrial > Soil > Coastal area > Acid sulfate soil | place: Finland: Risofladan, Vaasa | collected...
CCTTAGGCTGATCCCGCCAGCAATAAAAGTAGTCCACTTGCTGTGATCGACTGTCAAACGCGTATAATCACTTTCAATGTCCTGCTTATAAGTATAATACCCCATACCAAGTTTGACGTAGGCAACCAACGGACGGAGCGGCAGGAATAGCATTCCTGAAAACTCCAAACCCGTAACCGAAAGCGTGCTGTCCTCTTCATAAAGGCCGACCGTTCCGTTTTTTTTGTAACCGCCCTCATAGGCAATCTCAAAACCTATACTTCTGAAAGGGATCAGTCTCAAATAGGGGACGTAGACATAACCATCGCCATATGTCTCTTTTAAAATCTCATCCTGAACTTGGCGGAGTCCATAATTGAGGCCTATCCCCACTTGAATGGCCTGGCTTGTTTGAACAGCACATCCAATCAAAACAAGAAATATAATCCCATTTATCAATCTTTTTCGCATGAGCGATTCCTTTCTTCCGTTACTCCTAAATTTCATGCAATTATCATTCTGTAAAATGAATTTGAATCATTGGCTATAGGTGGCATAGACAGGAGCGCTCTCCTCACCTGATTCACTGACAGAAGTGATCTTGTAGATGTAAGCTTCCTCGAACAAAAGTCCGCGCCTATCGTATGTGAAAGTTTGGCCATCCAGTTCGGCAATCAAAACAAAATCATTACCTTGACTATCCGAGCGGCTCTCATAGAGGCGATAAGAGGCCACGGGTATCTCATTGCCAGGGTTGGTACTCCATGTGAGACGGTCAACAAATTGTGTGAAAAAAATATAATCGTTCGGAATTCTTTGTACAGCAAAAGATTTTGGCGGGAAAATCTTTTTCACACCATAGAAGGCCGCTCCGTAAGCATCGACGATTCCCCACCCATATTGATTATCGGGACTCGAGGAATTATCAGCCGTAGACTTTATCGCATCCATAATGTCATAGTTCGTCCACGTGGGGTTGATCTCCAGGATGAGTGCCGCGACTCCGGCTGTTAAAGGGCAGGAGAAAGAGGTGCCGGCTACAGAATCGTAGATGTTGGAACCCCCGATCTCAACAGTGTAGACATCAGAGCCCTGAGCCATCACATCTGGCTTGATCCTTCCGTCTGCTGTAGGGCCCATTGAACTAAATTCCACTCTTAATCCTCCCGGATATACGGCCCCGGCGGCAATGACATTAGGACTGTCAGAGGGGGCGATAATCGTGTTATCGGGGGGAGATGCCGGGCCTTCGTTCCCGGCTGAGTTGACGATCAGGATGCCACGGCTAGCAGCGATGTTGGCCCCTCGGGTTGTGATGGCTGTTTCTCCATCCATATCGTCTGATGTGTAGCCTTCCTCTCCATGGGTGAATTCATAACGATAACCCAGAGAGCTGCTGATGATGTCGGCTCCGAGGTCATCCGCCCATTCGGCCCCTGCGACCCAGTGGTCTTCCTCGATGTGGCGTTCCCATTCGGTGTTTTCTGTTTTTCCAAGAATATAAGAAGCTCCGTAAGCGGGGCCGATCAATTCCCCAGGATGGTAACCCCCAATTGTGCCCAGTGTTTGAGTCCCGTGATTTCCCACACCCATCTGGCCCTCCTCATCAAAAACATTGGGATCATCGTTTACAAAATCCCATGTGGCCTGGATATCCAGATGATCCAGGGCTTGGTGAGTCAAGTTTTTGAAACCAGTATCCAGCATGCAGATCAAAACACCTTCGCCGCTATAGCCTAGGTCATGGAGGGCAGGCACATTGATCTGATTGAGCTGGTTGAAAGAAGGGCCGTAGTCGAATGCGTGAGGTTCTGTTATTAGGGACGGTTTCTCTATTGCTTGTGCTTGAGTAAGGTCAGGTTCACGGAAGTGAAAGGAACGGACACGATCGATCTTTTTGACAAAATCGAGGTCCGCAATTCTCTGCAAAGCGTAGCCATAGGCCTCAGCAGAGACGGCGTTGAGCCATCGTGACCTGTGACGGATCCGGATGGTGTGGGCTTGTACGCTTTGGATATATTTTTCTTCGACGGGCACGTCGTATTCATCCACGAGAGGCGTGTGTCTGAGGTGGCGCAGTCGGCGTTTTAGGGCACGAGGATTCAGAGAAGACTGAACGGTCTGAATTTTTTTGTCGAGCTCAGGACCCTTGTCATTAAAAAAAATCCATACTGTGAATTGGGTTTGCTCGCCTTGATTCTGAATCATCATCTTCAGGCTGGAGCTGATTTTATCTTCGGTGTTAGAACGGACAGAAGAGGCCATGAATAATGCCAATGTAACGGCAATGAATATTTTTGTGTGTGGTTTATATCTCATTTTATTGCTCTTGTGATGGGAATAATGTATCAGTGGTTAACCTAGCGATTTTATAAACAGTCGGTGATGGTTAACTATAAATTATAGTAGATTGGTCGGGTTTAGTCAAAATTGTAAAAAGGGGATAAAAAGGGGACTGGCACTAATTTTCTCAACCCCTGGAAATAGGTGACAGTCCCCTATTTATTCATAGCGGAGGGAATCGATGGGGCTGGCAGTGGATGCACGGATCGCTTGAAAACTCACAGATAAGAAGGCGACCATCAAGGCGATCGCCATGGCGGCAATAAAGATCAATACACTCAAGCTCGTGCGGTAGGCGTAACTCTGCAGCCAGTTTTTCATCAGGAAATAGGCCACGGGCCAGGCAATAATGTTCGACACAAAAACTAATAGAAAAAACTCTCTGCAGAGCAGCACTGTGATGTTCGAAACTGTGGCTCCAAGAACCTTTCGGATCCCCACTTCCTTAGTCCGCTGCTCAGATGTGAAAGAGGCCAAACCGAATAGCCCAAGGCAGGCGATAAAAACTGCCAAGGCCGCGAAATATTTTAGCAATGTTCCGATGGATTCTTCGCCCCGGTACATCTCGTCGAAATTCTCGTCCAGAAAATAGTATTCGAAGGGATATGTGGGGATCACTCTTTTCCAAATGTTTTCAATGGCCTCCAAAGATTTGGGGACATCCCCAGTTGGAATCCTGATGAGCATAATCCGGGTAGGCTCCTCGTATAAGGATAGAGCCAGAGGCTCGATCTTGTTCCGAATGGGTTGATAGTGCCAGTTCTCCATCACACCGATGATCGTGCCCTCCCGGCCGACAAAACTAAATCGTTCTCCGACCACGGATTCCTTGCCCATCAACTTGGCCACTTCCTCATTGACGATGAATGCAGTTTTAAGATCTGAAGAATACTCCTTGGAAAAGCTTCGGCCCTCTTTCATTTTGATCCTTAAAGTCTCGATAAAATCAAAATCGACAGAGTTGAAGCCGATGAGCGTTGAGAAATTAGGATCTTTGCCATCCCAATTTGCACCAGCGGAGTTACTTCCGATTTGAGATGGCAGCTGACCGGTGGCTGTCACATTCATAATATGCGAATCCTTGACCAACTCTGTTTTTAAAGTATCATACACCTTTCTCACATCTTCTCTGAGAGGAATATACACCAGATGCTCCCTATCCCAACCAAGCCGGTGATTTTTCATAAAAGTTAGCTGCTGGTAAACAACGACTGTCCCAATGATCAGTAAGATCGAGAGCGAGAACTGGACTACAACCAGAACCTTCCTGAACAGGGAACTTGCGGCCCCGGATTTAATAGTCCCCCGGATCACTTTGACCGGCTGGAAAGCCGATAAATACAGGGCTGGATAACTGCCGGCAACCAAACCCGTGAAGAGCGTGATCGCAGCCAATCCGATAAGAATCGTTCCTATCCCACCAACATTCCATGAGAGTTCCTTATCAGCAAATTTACTGAACGCTGGCAAGATCATTGTGACAACTCCGGCCGCGAGAACTAAGGAGATAAATGCAAAAACGACTGATTCCCCATAAAACTGCCGAATGAGATGGCTTTTTAGAGCACCAACGACTTTCCTCATCCCAACTTCTTTAGCCCTGTTGGCGGAACGGGCCGTGGACAGGTTCATGAAGTTGATGCATGCGATCAACAAAACGAAGAGAGCGATAATGGAAAAGATATAGACGTACTGAATTGCTCCCGGGCTTTTCTCGTATCCAAAATAGGAATGGAGATGAATTCTCGTGAAGGGCATGAGCATGAGGTCAGTCACACTGTCTGGTACCTTTGTCTTGATAAAGCCGAAGATTTTTTCATTCACTTGTTCCATTGTCGAGTTCGGATTAAGCTGCACATATGTCCCTATGGAATTGCTGCCGAATTCCTGATCAGTTCTTCCAATTTTCTCCAAAAAGGCATAAGGAACTGCAACTTCAAACTGCAAGGACGAATTGTGGGGGATGTTCTCCATCACTCCACTCACGGTAAATTCGTGCGTATTATTCACAGTGATCACTTTTCCGAGCGGGTCTTCATCTCCAATATATTTTTGTGCGAGATCTTCATCTAAAACGAGTGAATAAGGTGAGTCTAAAGCTTTGTCTTTGTCCCCTTTTATGAATGGAAAGTTGAACATCTGGAAAAAAGATGGATCAACGGCTCTTATGCCGTATTCAAAAAAAGCATTTTCTCCATATCGGAACAAAAGACCCCCTGACCAGACATAACGTGTGGCATCAACGATTTCCGGAATCTCCTCTACGAGTGCCGGGGCCAAAGGATAGGGGGTGACCCTCACATGAAACATTCTTCCAGAGTAATGCTGATCTTCCTCGACACGGTAAAGGTGAGGTGCATTTTCGTGAAATTTATCATAGCTCAACTCATCCAACACCCAGATTGAGATGAGGAGACAACAAGTCATTCCGATAGCCAGACCTGTGATGTTGATCAGAGAATACCCTTTGTGTTTTCTGATGTTTCTTAATATGACCTTTAGATAGTTTTTAAGCATAGCCACGCTCCAATACATAGAATTTGATAGGAATGATGGGATAGATTTCAAGATCTGTCCCCTATACCAGAGAGACGCTGAAAAAAGCAAAAAGGTTGACATTTTCTAGAAATTAGAAATAAAAACGGGACAGGCTCTATTTTTGTAGGTTCCAATCTCCGAATGGACCGTTTGGGAAACGGTCCCTACATCTCATGAAAATAAGACCGTTCTCCTTTTATCGAAACGTCCTCCTTCTATCTGAAGAAGCTGATTCTTTGCGCTAAATATGTTATGGTATCAGCACATCATATACAATAAATGAGGGATTTTTTAAGACAAAAAAGGAGGTCTTCGATTATGTCTAAAAAACATCTTTTTTTTCTTGGTTTGCTTGTTGTGTGTGTTTCACTCCTATGTTTAAGCTGTGCAAAAAAAGAGGAACCAGTAGATATTGTGTTGATGCAAGGAAAAATTGTGACCGTGGATGAGGCCAAGCCTGAGGTCGAAGCGCTGGCAGTGAGAGGGCATACCATCGTAGCTTTAGGGACCAACACGGAAATTGAGCCATATATTGGCGATTCGACAAAGGTGATCGACCTCATGGGAAATCTGGCCATCCCCGGCTTTATAGATGCACACGCCCATTTCACCGGAATCGGACAGGCAAAATTGGGATTGGAACTGATGCCAGTAAAAAACTGGGACGAAATTATCGCCATGGTTGCAGAAGCCGTGAAAGATGCTCAGCCGGGCGAATGGATCCGTGGAAGAGGCTGGCATCAAGAAAAGTGGGATAAAACACCCGAGCCTAATGTTGACGGACTTCCTCTTCATTTTGAGTTGAGCAAGATTTCACCCGATAATCCCGTTTTGCTGACTCATGCCAGCGGTCATGCCTCGTTTGCCAATGAGAAAGCGATGGAGTTAGCGGGAATCACAAGGGACACGCCTGAACCCGAGGGTGGAGAGATCGTCAAAGACGCAAAAGGCAATCCCATCGGAATGTTCCGGGAGACGGCCCAACGCCTGCTGAGAGATGCGTATTACGCATGGCATGAGACATTAGGTGCCGTACAGATCACAGCTGAACGTCAGAAAATAATCGAATTGGCTGACCAAGAATGCCTCTCAAAGGGAATCACATCCGTCCATGACCCCGGATCTCCATTTGAAACGATCGACCTGTTCAAAGAAACAGTGGAACAGGGAAAACTCGGTGTCCGTCTTTATGTAATGATCAGGGATAGCAATGAACGCATAAGGGAGAAAATCGGCGAGTACAGGATTATGAGTATGGGCAACAATCACCTGACGGTCCGGTCCATCAAGCGATCGATCGACGGTGCATTGGGCCCGCATGGAGCTTGGCTCTTAGAGCCTTATGTATCTCTCCCGACAAGCGTGGGATTGAACGTTTCGTCCGTGGAGAGTGTCAAAGAAACAGCAAAGATCGCCATCGAAAATGACTTTCAGCTCAATGTCCACTGCATCGGAGATAGGGCAAACAGGGAGACTCTCGATATTTTCGAGGAAGCATTCACTGCACATCCTGATAAAAAGGATCTGAGGTGGAGGATCGAGCATGCACAGCATCTGCATCCCTCCGACATTCCCCGCTTCGCTCAATTGGAGGTGATCCCATCGATGCAGGGAATCCACTGCACATCGGATGGACCCTATGTGCTCAAAAGATTGGGAGAAAAACGCGCAGAAGAAGGCGCTTATGTCTGGCAGAAACTGATGAACACTGGAGTGGTCATCTGCAATGGGACCGATGCCCCTGTCGAAGATGTGAGCCCCATTCCATGTTTTTACGCAACTGTCACACGAATAATGAAGAATGGACAAGCATTCTACCCAGACCAAAAAATGAGCCGTGAGGAGGCATTACGCTCTTACACCATCAATTGTGCTTATGCCTCTTTCCAGGAGGATATTCTCGGATCTCTGACACCGGGCAAATTGGCGGATATCACTGTTCTCTCTAAAGATATAATGAGCGTTCCCGATGAGGAGATTCTCGACGCTGAAGTGCTTTACACCATCGTCGGAGGAAAGGTGTTGTACCAGAAATAGTGTAGGAAACGGTCTCCGCACCTTTTTTTTTATAGTGGCTGATTTTCACCTTCAGGCTTCCAGGGACGTAATCGTGGTAACCAGCGGGGAACATTCTTGCAATAGAGGGCATAATCTTCACCAAATCGTCTCTTGAGACCCTTCTCTTCAACAAGGGGAAAGTAAATCATATTACCAATTAAGAACACACACATCCAACATACCAGCGGCCACGATTGAAATAATAGTGACTCCGCAAGAAGAACCAGAAGTGCACCCGTGATCATTGGATTCCTCATGTATCGATAAGGTCCCGACACCACAAATTTTTTGGGAGGGTCCCAAGGTGCAGGCGTCCCCTTCCCTGTCTTGAAAAAAAGGGAAACAGTCCGGATGATCAACACGAGTGCAATCCCCGCAACAAAAATCGCCAACCAGAAAACAGCTTGTTGATGTGACGCCGCAGAGGCAGAAAATCGTGTGTTCCGTGTCAACCAAGTGATAAAAAAAGGAATGACACCAAGGACCATCCCGGGCAATAGGATAATAGCACGAACAAGTGACCAACCCATTCTCACATCCTCTATCTCAGAATTCGCTTTAGAAAAAAGCACTAAAATTATAATCAACGTCCCATGAGTTTATCAAGGACACTTCCCCCGTCTATATCAAAATTTAATCTATACATTTTAATTGGTATTGACGAAATAGAAAAGGTGACAGTCCCCTTTTTGTTCGGCTGATGGTCTAAGAAGGGGCCTCGGGAAGTGTTTCTAGACATGCGAGTCTAACAGTATATAAGTACAGTTTTAGGTTTGTTTAACATTGTGTCGTGCCAGCAGATGTGTTATATTCGATGATTAAATAATGTGAACAATCCGATGAAAATTGATCACCTTTAGGAGGTAGTGGATGAAAAAATCAATGATCTTGATCACAGCTTTATGTCTTCTAGTCTTTTCGACTTTGAACGCACAAGAGGCCAAGGAAGAAGAGAAACCCGATCCGTTGGCCAATTTTTCTCTCGTTGAAGAGACCCAGCCCGTCCCTGAAGATGTGAAAGTGGGGTTTGAATCCATCACAGGAAAAGATGCCGTCACCTATCTGAAGTTTATCTCGGATGATCTCCTCGAAGGAAGAGACACCGGGAGTGACGGATATGACATTGCCGCCCTTTATGGGGCGACCATGTTCGAACTCTGGGGCCTCAAGCCTGCAGGAGATAAAATCCGGCCCCGGATGGATATGCGCCGCATGATGATGGGCGGACAAACGGCCGAAAGCTCCAAAAGAAGCTACTTTCAGAATATTGCCATGCGGGAAACATTGGAAACGGACGGAATAGCCGTTGCCGAGTGGCAGAAAGGCCAGCAGAAAAAGACCCGGTCTTTTTCTCCGGATATCGACTATAGCTATTTTGCCTCTGGCTCACAATCTCTAACGGCTCCCGTGGTCTTCGTGGGATATGGCATCCAAGAAGAATCCCTGAAATTCGACGAGTACAAGAATCTGGACGTTAAGGGTAAGTTCGTCATGATGATTTCTGAAGCACCCGGAAAAGACGATCCCGATTCTCCATTCAACAAGGGCGAGTTGAAAACGAAATACTACCCTCCGCGCCGCCGCATGAGGCGGATGACAAACCCAAAAACCAAACTGGCTACCGATTTGGGGGCATTGGGTGTCCTGTTGGTTGAAAACTCACCTCAAGACAATCCAGATGCAGCGCGCCAAGCTCTTGACAGACAAAAAACTTATGATGATAAACCCATAATCCCCGGTGAACGCCGAAGAATCGCGCTCATGGAGAGCAGAGGACCTCGCATGCCCTGGGATTCAGTTGCAACAATCCGGATTTCCAGAGAGATGGCAAACCAGATCCTGGATTATGTTGATCAGGATGTGGATACTCTCAAAGGGAAGATCGAAAAAACACTCCAGCCCCAATCTATGCCACTTCAGGGAGTGACATTCACCCTTAAGAGCACGACCAAGGCCAAACTCGTCAACAGCATGAATGTTCTCGGATACATCGAAGGCTCTGATCCAGAGCTGAAAAAGGAAGCGATCGTGATCGGTGGCCATTTGGACCACCTGGGCATGCGGGGCGGTTATATTTTCAACGGCGCTGACGATGATGGCTCCGGTTCTGTCGGAGTCATGGAGATCGCAGAAGCCTTTGCCAAAAACCCGGTCAAGCCCAAAAGGTCGATTGTGTTCGCTCTTTGGACGGGTGAAGAAAAAGGCCTCCTCGGCTCAAGGTATTATGTGGCTCATCCCTTCATCGAAAAAACCTATTGTAACCTGAACCTCGATATGATCAGCCGCACTTACGACAAGAGCCGGATAGCAATGATGGCCCGGATGTTCGGGGAAAACATTCCCAAGGAGGCATTGGAAAAGATCGATGTGAAGAAATTTGTCAGTCTCTCCTACGATGCCGACACTCCCGAGCTAGGAACAATCATACGGGAAAATAACAGCTATGTCGGTCTTCACTTAAGCATACGTGCCTCCAATGAGGGCATGGGCGGGAGCGACCATGCGCCCTTTGCCATGAGCAACATCCCTTGGGCGTTTTTCATTGCAGCAATGACCGAAGACTATCACCAGCCCACAGATTCAGTGGAAAAGGCGAGTCCTGAGTTAATGGAAAAGATCATCCGCATCACTTATCTTACAGCATTTACGTTAGCGAATAATTGACCCTAGTAACGACAACTGAACCATATATCTTCGAAGTTTTCAGCCCCGATCACAGACTTTGACCGCCTCAAGGATGTGGCGCCCGGGGAACTCCTTCTGGATATCGGCTCCGGCTTTGGCAGAGTCCTCGATTATTTAGAGAAAAAAGGATTTACGCACGTCTTCGGGCTGGAAAACAATTTTCGGTTTCTTGAAAAAAGTCACTTTTCTGTAGTCTGTGGAAAGGGGGAACAAGCTCCCTTCAAAGATGAGAGTTTTGGTGCGATCTTTTCAATCGGAGTGTTCTCATACATCCTCGAAGACTCAAAAAGAGTGCAGTTTTTAAACGAAATCCACAGGATCTTAAAACCGCAAGGACTTCTCTTCCTATCCTGTTTTATGATCAGCGGAGATGAATACCATCAGAAAAAATACCGTGAGGGCCGAACAAAATACGGAACACACGGAATATTCGAATCAGATTCAGGAGGGATCTATCGCCACTCTAATGAGAAAGAATTAAGAGAGATCCTCCACAAATTCCATATCCTCAGCTGGAAACAACGCCCCTTTATCACAATGAATAAGCGAATGGCTTCAGGAGTGATCACCGAAACTCAGAAGCAAAAAAGAGCATCTGAGGTTCTAAATTGCGTGATATAGAATCAGAGGAGATGGATTGAGCGACATAAGGGAAGATTTAGCCTTCACGAATCACTGCCGAGGGAATCCACCGAAGGTGGACGTCGAGGACTGTATGAGCACGAGAGAAATAGACATATGTGGCACTCTCAAGTCGAGGCCTCAGATTCAAAATAAAGATAAAAAAGCGCAGATCCGCAGACGCCGAGAAGGTGATGAGGGAATGGCGTTAAAAATCTGACGAGAGCGAAAACAGATCCTTTGATTCTATCCCTTTTATTGGATCAGTAGTTCTTTTTCAGATCCATGCCTGAATAGAGATGACCGACCTCATCAGCGTAACCGTTGAACATCAAAGTCGGGCGCTTACCTTCCTCTCCGATCCGTCGCTCTCTCGCCTGACTCCAGCGAGGATGTTTTACATCGGGATTAACATTTGCATAGAATCCATACTCTCTTGAGTTTGCCTTCCGCCAGCTTGTCTTAGGCATCTTTTCGACAAAGCGGACCTTCACGATGGACTTTGCGCTCTTGAATCCATACTTCCATGGAACGACGAGCCGGATGGGCGCTCCGTTTTGATTCGGAAGGACCTCTCCGTACAGGCCTACAGCCATGAGAGCGAGTGGATGCATGGTCTCGTCAAGCCGCAAAGCTTCAGTGTAAGGCCAATCGAGAACACGCGTGCGCTGGCCAGGCATTCGTTCAGGCGCATAAACAGTCTCGAACTCAACGAACTGTGCATTTAAAGCCGGCTGACACTTCTTGACGAAATCGGAAAGAGGGAATCCTACCCATGGTAAAACCATGGACCAGGCCTCCACACAACGCCATCGGTAAATGCGCTCCTCAAGAGGGAACATATGGATAAGCTCGTCGATATCGAATGTAATTTTATCCTTGACCAATCCTTCCACTGAAAGAGACCAAGGCCGCGTGCGGAAATCGCGACTCAGCTCTTTGACAGACCTTTTTCCGGTCGAGAATTCATAGAAATTTGTATAAGTCGTCGCTCCCTCATAGGGGGTCAATCTGTCTTGAACAACATATTCTCCTTTTTTCTCCACCGTGAGTTTTTGCTCCAATCGAGAATCTTTCTGAAAGTAAGAGTGCGGGATGAAAAATCCGCTGGCAGCTAAGGAGGCTGAACTGGCAAGGAATTGGCGACGATTGATAAAATGTTTTTTTTCTGTGATCTCCGAAAACTTGATCGCCTGCGCCTTTTTGATAAGCATGAACACCCTCCGGTTCAATCCAATGCTCTGTCTCATGAACTATATATCACAGTCATTGAATGCAGTCAAAATAGCTAGGCTGTAGAGACCTTCCGCAGAGAGATACAGCGGGGAAGCATCCCCAAAACCGTGATGAATGACATCCGAGTGTCCAAATTGGTGGTTCGAAAACACGCTCAGTTTCCCCGGCGAGGAAACTTCGCTCGGATCCGGGCTTCCCTCACATCTCCCCCTGGGAGATGCACCATGCCCGTCCAGCCCTTCTCACAGTTTTCTCCACCACACAATGGAGACACTTAATAACGAAGAGAGAATTCATGCCATCACGGTTCTGAGGATGCTAACATACAGCGGTCTCGTATTGACTCATAGCCCAACTTTAACTATACTATATATATAGACTTTATGTAATCCAGGAGGTGACATGAGTCAAAAGATCGGCGGGATAATCGTGATCATGATCCTGTTTATCGGATGGAACATCGTGACATCAAATGCCAGGGATAACGTTTCTTCGGAATTACTCCCGGATGGAGAGATAAAAATGGTCAAAAAAGTCATAAGATCTGAGGAAGAATGGAAAGAGATATTGACACCCGAGCAGTACCGCGTTCTGAGAAAAAGCGGCACAGAGCGGGCCTTCACCGGGCAATACAACGATTTTTATGAGGAAGGAGTCTACATCTGTGCCGCTTGTAGCACTCCCCTTTTCAGTTCCGGTACAAAATACAACCATGGGACAGGATGGCCGAGTTTTACTGCGGTTCTTGAAGAATACAATGTCGAATACAGAGCGGACTATTCTCTCCTGATGAAGCGGACCGAAGTGAGATGCGGTGTTTGCGGCTCGCATCTTGGCCATGTGTTTGATGACGGACCATCCCCTACTCATAAACACTTCTGCATCAATTCTGTGGCATTGGATTTTACATCGAAAGACACTGGATCCACGGTCTCATCCACAGATCAAGAGCATAACGAGGAGAACAAAATTGTAACAGAGACTGCCACTTTTGCCGCAGGATGTTTTTGGGGTGTGGAGCATAAGTTCGGTCAGCTGAAGGGTGTCCTCTCCACAACGGTCGGCTATTCAGGTGGAGAGGTCAAAAATCCCTCTTACAAGCAAGTTTGTTCAAATGAAACCGGGCATGCCGAAGCCGTGCACATCATCTATGATCCCGCAGAAATCACATATGAAGATCTCGTGGCTTTTTTCTTTAAAATCCACGACGCTACGCAGATCAACAGGCAGGGACTCGATGTAGGATCTCAATACAGGTCAGCCATATTTTATCATGATGATACACAGAAGAAGACTGCGCTCAAGGTTATCGAAGATCTGAACACATCAGGACGTTATAAAAAGCCCATAACGACTCAAGTCGTCCCCTATTCTGAATTCTATAAGGCCGAAGAATACCACCAGAAATACTACGATAAACTGAGAAAAAAGTAATGAGACCTCAGTGAATGTTCAGTTTCACGAATTTTGATTCCCAGGATTTTATGTGGATCGATTCTCCAGGCTCTCCGATTATCTCCTCAATAACATTGACTTCGGTCAGGGATTGCTTCCAGGAATCTACGAATGGTAATACAACACTCAGTTCCGCAGGTTTTCCATCTGTCTCTCGGAGATGCAGGATGATTCCCTCTCCATCCTGGGATGGTTTTGCACTCACAAGAAGGATGTTATCCTGATTCGTTTTTAGCAACGACCGTGTGAGGGGGGCTTTTGAAGATTCCCCCCGGGGAAAAACTCTCGAGAGAAGTGGGACTCGCGAATTCCAGCTGAATCGAGTGGCATAAGAGTTGGACTTGTTTTGTGTGGACGTCAAAAAGTATTTCCACTTGAACTCACCTTCCTGACTGGCGCGGAAGTTTGTGACCCAATAGTTGTTCATCACCCAGGAATACACATGAGGATTTGAGACCTGAGCTTTGTACTGGAACTTGCCAAGGTTGATATCACCGAAATGCACGAGAGGGATCTCATCGCTGCCCAGGATATATTGACCGTCAGCACCTCGAACAGCCACGAAATTTTGAATGGCATGCCAATCCGCAGAAGTCCCTTCCAGCTGATTTTCTCCAGGATAAACCAACCCTCCCTGGATCTCATAACAGGTTTTACCTTCACGCATACGAAAAGGAAAAGCGATGTAGATTGCCTCCGGATCTGTGATCCCCTTTTTTGTGATCCGGTAGTGGAGTTCGATCCTTTTTTCTGTGTTGAAAAGCCGTATCTCGCATATTACCGGATTCCCCTCTTCTGCCGTCACACTCTCACCGGAAATAAACACACTCGACCAGATCGGGCCATCTACGCCTCTTTCGACCTTGATGTGAGCAAGGGATTGCCTGTCCTAGGTGTTCAACCGAAGTTGCTCCAACTGGGCTCTGTTGGAAATGGTCTCATGGATAAATTGCCCCAACGACCACGGACTCCGGGAATCCACCATTTCAAGGTGCAATTTTTTGTCCACTAAGCTTGAAATAGCGCTGGTTTTTTTGTCGATCACAACTCTGTAAAACTCATTCTCCACAATCCCATTCCGGAGTTTTGTGAGATCGGTGTTCTCGGGCGTTCCCCTCTTGAACTCTATTCTGTAGACTTTGTACCCCATGGGCGGAATGTCTTTGCACCACAAGTTCCAATATGTGCCATGCGCTCGGCTCTGATATGCTTGTGCAGCGATTTCACGGCCATGATCATCGACGATCCTAAATACGCTGCCAGGAGGGATGATCTCATGATCGATATAGACTTCTACTAGGCCTGTACGCGGCCAGTTTAATGTGTTGAACACACAAATTGTCGGCACATCTAATCGAGGAAGAGAAGACTGTACAAGTCTCATCCCTGCCTCCTGGAGAAGATGAGAGTCCTTCACGGCTTCCCAAACATATGCCGCTTTTTCCGACCACTGCACCATGCTGTTCTCGACAAGTGGATCGCTGATACTTTCCGCAGCGCCAAGTGTGTGTTCATCCCAAAAAAGCAATGCATCGTTGATCTTCTGCACCCTTTTCAAAGTGGAGCTAGGGATCTGCTGTCCCAAGAGCCTTGCCATGGAAAGTAGTCCCTGGTTGGCCACAAACTCTGCTTGAGCAGTACGGGCCGCTGCTGTCTCACGTGCGGCAGAACCAAATCCATCCGACCACCAGTCGGGCCATGCGACACGATATACATCAAGATCATCTGAATAGTTGTTCTCGATATGCTCAAAAAACTCCCTGACCGTTGCGCTCCGCAACTTAGGCCACTCGTATCTTTCGTTCCATTCTTTGATAAAGTTGCACCCCCCGATGGCCGGAGGAGAATTATCTGTATAATAACCAGAATACTGAACTGCAATCCTGTTATACGGATAGTTCTCAGCGTCAAGGTCCTTGAGATACTGCATCAATTCCCTTTCGATGACCGGGAACTTGCCCGTATGGATCCCCCAGTTGTTACCCGTCATGTAATGATCTGCGCGGAAGGCTAAAACTTTCTTACCGGACGCCGATTCCCACCAGAATGCGGTTGGTTTATCGAAAGGGATGCGCGCACGATGCCCGTGCTGTCCCATATTTAAATATTTGATACCCGCTTCAGTGAAATAATCCGCCAAACACCAGGCGATGCCATTGACATCATTTTGCATGGCCGTTGTTACTGGGATCCCGGAATCCTTGAATTGTTTTACAGGAAGGAGAGACGCCGTATAAAGATTTTCGTCTGCGATTTCAGACATATTGAATATCATTCCCGTCACTTCAATGCGTCCCTCATAGACACGTTGTTTGAACCTCTCAATCTGTGCGGGTGGCCGGTTATTCAGGTATTCTCTCACGCCCCAGGAAGATTCACACGTCCACCGGAACCGGGCTGCATCCGGATAGTCATCCGTCAAGTCACAGTAATCCAGGGCATAATCGATAAAACGGATGTGTTCAGCCAAGATCTCGGTCTGTGGCCGGGTGTAACCAATATCCGTATGTGTGTGCTGAACAAGATAGACGAACCACTCCCGGATGGGTTCCTGGATAAAAGTCTTTGTGATGGGACTTCTAAAATCCATCTTTAAGGAAATTGTGCGTTTTTGTTCCCCTTTAACTTCAGGAAAATTGAGGACGACCCTGTTAAAGCCGAATTCCAGAACGGTCTTGACATCTTCGATCCCATCCCCAGAAATCGTCGCTCCTACAGAATTACCGAGATGGATCACATCGAGGTGCACAGGCTGCCAGAGCCGAGCATCTTTTCGGATGAGCGCCTGTTGCGGAAAAACTGTGATGCCTGCATGAACTGGGCTTTGGAAAGTCATGTACCATACGCGACTCCCTGCTGTCTCCCCCACAACTTTAAGATTGAGTGCCTTTCCGGGTGGGAATGACGCTGCAGGAAGACGCATGGACACATAGCCGAATACATCGTCATGCCGGTCGATCAAGGTCACTCTGAATCGCAGCTCTGAATTTTTTGGCCCTTTTACCGTGACCTCTTTGATAGAGCTTGTCCTAGGGTTCGAAAAGCTGAACCACTTTTGTTCGTTAATGTAAAGGTCATATTTGTGAGAGTCCAGGTCGACATCCATGCCAAAGATCCAGATGAACGTAACGTATTCCCTGTTGATATCAGGCGGGATAGGGGCAGATTTCCATTCAATAAAATCCCGTTCATCCAGCGATCGAACCAAAAGAGCATTCCTGACGTCTGGCTGAGGGGAGTGATACCGGATCGTGCCGCCGGTTATGGTTTTTTGATAACCCTGGAGCCATCTCCTAGGGACGATCTGTGCCTGAAGATCTCCAGCCCAGAGAAAGAGAATAAAAATCAGGCCCGAAGCACAAGCCCTCAAGAATGCCATGCTCCCTCCACAATCAAATTCTAATCTGAATTATTCAGGTTAATAGAAAGTAGCCATGTTTATATCATATGAGGAATATCCGGTCAATTCGCACAGCTCATTGTTCAACGGCTTGATTTTATAGGGGAGATATTGCATTCTTACATCTCACGGATTCTCCTAGGAGTTCCCGATGAAAAAAAAGAAGGAATAACACCTTGGGAAATACACCAGCCCTGATCCTGGCTTTTTTTATTGCGACTTGTGGAGCTCTTCTTCAAGGATCCGTGGGTTTTGGCTTAGGCCTCATAAGTGTCCCTCTTCTTGTGCTCATCGACCCCGTCTACGTTCCCGGACCGGTGCTTTTGGCAGCGTTTTTCCTGAACCTCCTCATTTTTCTTCGGGAACATCACGCTATCCACATCAAAGGTCTGCACTGGGCAGTCGTCGGACGGATAGTGGGTGCGATCTTTGGCGCCTTGATACTCATAGCGATCCCGCAAAAAAGTCTAGGAGTGATGTTCGGAGTAATGGTGCTTTTTGCGATCGGCATCAGCCTCGCCGGTTTTCATCTCTCTCTAACGTCCAAGAATATATTTGGCGCTGGCGTCGCCTCTGGAATTATGGGGACAACGTCCTCGATCGGAGGCCCCCCGATGGCTCTTGTTTACCAAAAACACGAAGGTCCGACCATCCGAGGCACTCTTTCAGGAATATTCATCTTCGGCACCATTATTTCTCTAATCGCCTTAACCATCATCGGACGCTTTGGGCTCAGAGAGATCAAAGCCACAGCTGTATTGCTACCGGGAGTATTCCTCGGATTTCTCATTTCAAATAGATCCATAAAAATTCTCGACAGAGGATTTATTCGGCCGGCAGTGCTGATCACCTCGGCCATTTCCGGGATTGTCGTTATCCTACGTAGTCTTTTGTAATAGAAACTCAGAGCCTTTGATACAGAAGAAATTGAACTGGAAAATGCCCTTATCAAGCAAAGAGAAGCGGTGCCAGGTGTTCCCGCAGATGTGCATTGAGCCATAAGGCCACTCGCTCATAGACCTCCCTGTTCTGACCGAAAGGATCTTCCGTGTCCCAGAGAACGAGCTTACCGGAGTAGTCCTTCATGAGTTTGCTCATTGTGTTGTAGACATAGGTATCCAGGACAATGATGCGATCATATTCACCCATGGATAACTCTGAAACATCTTTGGGCCGATGTTGAGAAATATCCACATCAAACATTTCATTCAAAATTGCGACAGCATCCGGTGCAGCGCCTTCGAACATCGGCATAAGGCCCGCACTTTCCACTTCGGCCTTATCCCCTAGTATCTTCCTGGCCAAACCCTCTGCCATGGGACTCCGGCAGGTATTCCCGTAGCAGACGAAAAGAACTTTTGGAATGTGGTCTTTCGTGTCTTCGTGTTTCATAACGTGGCCAAATCAACTGAATGATTGGAAGGATTATCGATATTTTAAATAATCTTTTTTGTCAGTTGCATTTTACCACGATTCTTGACGATATCAAGCCAACCACCAAGCTTGGCGAGCAATTGGAACGTCATTCAACACGGTTTTAGAGATGCTTCCATGTGCACACGAAATCATCATGTGCTTTATATAGAATCAGAGGTGATGGATTGAGCGACATCGGAAGATTTAGCCTTCCCGAATCGTTCTTCGAGGGTAGTCGATGGAATCGACCCCGAGGACTGTGTGAGCACGGTAAAATCAATAATGCGGATTAGAATATTGCTAAGAAATATTAAGCGTGTATGTGGGTAAACGTGCGGAGTTCCGCAGGGCCGAGAAGGTTGGTGAGGGAATGGCGTGAAAAATCTGACTGGAGCGAAAACATCTCTTATGATGATTATCTGTTTTCTCTTTGACTACCTTATGGTATTTTAGAGAGCGAGGTGCTGTTATGAGGAAAGTCGTTATCCACAGGCCAGGCGGATTCAACCAGCTTAAATTCGAATCTTTCCCGGACCCAAATCCAAAAGACGATCAAGTTGTGGTGGAAACAAAAGCCATTGGCGTTAACTATGCAGACTGTGTAGTGAGAATGGGATTTTATGCCTCGCAAAAAAAACATATCGGATGGCCGGTAACACCGGGTTTCGATTTTTCCGGAGTAGTTGTTAAAACAGGAAAAGACGTATCAAAAGTTAAGGAAGGCGACAAGGTTTTTGGAGCTTCCTTTTTCAACGCTTATGCGACACATGTGGTTGTTCCACATGATTGGGTCTTTCCCATCCCTGATCATATGTCCTTTGAAGAGGCCGGTGGCTTCATGACGATCTATTGTACGGCCTACTATGCTCTTCACTTATCCGCAATAATATTTCCCGGCTCGACAGTCCTTGTACATTCGGCTGCCGGGGGTGTGGGCAGTGCTCTCCTGCAATTGTGCAGACAGGCCGGCTGGCGGACCATCGGCGTTGTTGGGAGCTCGCACAAAGTCGAGGCGGCCAAAAACATGGGTGCCGATGTGGTCATCGACAAGAGCCAAGAAGACCTGTGGAAAGCTGTTAAAACACATGCTCCAGAAGGATGTGATGTCGTTATGGATGGAAACGGCATCTCCACACTGAAAGGAAGCTATCGAGCCCTCAAACCTACAGGCAAATTAATCTCTTATGGTTTTCATTCGATGTTTCCCAAAAAGAAAGGGATTCCCAATTACTATAAACTCATGATGGATTATTTCCGGACACCCAAATTCAATCCGATAGACATGCACAAAAAAAACAAAAGCCTCATCACATTCAATCTCTCTTTTCTGTTCAAAAGAAAAGATCTTCGAGATATGGTATTGAATGACCTCAACTCCTGGCTCAATGAGGGACAAATCCACATGCCTAAGATCACCACGTATCCCTTCGAAGAAGTTGCACAAGCGCATAGAGACATTCAATCAGGTCAAACGGAGGGGAAACTTGTTCTCGTGCCTTAGCTTATGTTTTTTTTCGATTTGGGCACAAATGTAAAGAAACTCCCAAACAGGTTTAGCTCTTCCAGTCGGCAGCTCCAAACCAAACGGCCATCATGGACTGTTATGTCCGGGCAAGCATCACACATATCTTGACTTCCATCTTTGGTGATATTGACAGGTTGGATCACAACAAGGGACTGGAAGTAGGCCCTTCTGAAAATGTTGAGTGGATTTTTCAGCATCTGGCCCAAGATGCGGAAAAATATGCGTCTCATTTTTCTATCGACGATCCCGGTGAAGAAAGAGCCCAGTTTTGCCTTTCTTACAAAATTTGGCTTCACATATGAGAGATATCTCCCCTTGAGAAGATGGTAGCCATCTTGTACGATCTCCTGAAATCTTGGCGAGACATAACCCATGACCTTACCGTTAAAGACAACTCTTGTGGCCACGAGCCATTTAAGGGAGCTGGGATCAGCCGTACCATTCAGATAAGCAGAAGGTTCATACATCGTATCGCCTTCTTTGATCTTTGCGGCAACATCATGAGCGAAGAGGAGTTTCTCCCCTCCCCATTCTGTTTCCTTGTAAGTCGAACCCCAGCCCAATTTGTCGCCATTGGCATACACATCGAATTCGTCTCCAGCTAAGTCTGGTGAACGGAATATGATGAACACCATTGTATGGACGATATCCGGATATTTTTGAGCCCATCGAACCATTTCTGGTGTGTCGCCGATCGTTTTATCAGAAACGGTCGAATTGAATGAGCAGGCGATTCCACCGGCATCGGCCAGCATCTGGGCATAATGGAGCCTAAGGTCATTGAGGTCTATCTCGGATTTTGGGTCGACTTTCGGTCGTTTTTGAGAAGTATCGATGTGAAACGTAAAACCGAATACACCTGCGTCCTTCAGGGCTTCCAAGCGTTTTTTGGTCAGAGCCAGGCCGTTTGTATTGAGAATTGGTTTCCAGCCCATCTCTTTGCTCATCCTCACGATCTCTACGATCTCCGGATGAACGAGAGGATCCCCGCCACAAATACTCATGCAGTCACTCTTTCTTAAACTCTTGAACACTTCCAGGTCGGATCTAATCTCCTCTAGCGTTTTGTGATCTGTTTTCGAGGTGTCCCTGTAGCATCCTTCACACTCCAGGTTGCAGCCAGTCGTCGGCTCCAACCAGGAGATACCATTATCTGCATAGTTCCAAGGTAACCTGTAGAGTCTGTTGTGGTCGATAGGGCCTGGCATGAATGTCCTCCTAAAAAAAATGCCAATAAAAAGTATTAAGCGTGTTCCTCTAAATCAGAGACAGCCTATCTCTTTACTCTTTAATTATCCCGAGATAATATAAAAATTTAAAATAACACACTCGAGAAAATCGGTCAATCATTCCTTTAGAGAAGTTTACATTCCCAAGTCTGTGATCCCATGAATGCTCAATAGCGTTATTGTGTGATCAGATTGTGTGATGGAAAAAACCGTGAGAAGGGCTGGACGGGCATTGTACATCTCCCATAGGGAGATGTAAGGGAAGCCCGGATCCGAGCGAAGTTTCCACGCTGGGGAAACTGAGCGTATTTTTGATATCATGTAATCTGATCACTCGGAATGACAACAACACGAATTTGGATATGTTATTGAATCCTCAGTCTATAGCATGATAGATTAGATAAGGAACGATTCGATTATGTCCCAAGTATGGCGTGGCCGCTCACCATTTTTCAACCTATCGTTGTGGAGTTTTTGTCTTCGCAGTGTCTTTAAAGAGTACAGCAAAACATTTCTTCTAAAAGTCATTGTCCCCCACCCCATGAAGACACTAAGGGGAGTCCAGAAATACGGCCAATTCAGCTCCAGGAATCCCTCAACCGGATCTACGCTTATTCCAAAAGAGTCTGAACCGCACTGGACAGGGGGGAAAGGATCTGTCGTGGGCATTGGTTTCTGTGCAAAACCATTGGAACCTTCCTGTATATCGGGAAGAGCCAATCACAATTGTGCCTATTTTGAGAATCACCTTTATCTTAGCGAAGATCCAATGCCCAAGCCCTGCCAGAACTGCTTGGTCCGGGAGGTCGGATTAGTGGCTCTTTCCTCAAAAAGCGATTTCTACATCATGACCTCTGCAAAAGATATCCTTTCCGACCTGTTTTTGCCTGCGCTCAACTTACACATATATACCACAGCGCTACTAAGCCTGTGCCAGTACTCTTTTGAACCATTCAAGATCGCGCTGTTTATCTCCGGAATCGATGCTCTTCTCTTTCCCTTCGAAACGGGAGACTGTAAGGACTACAGAACGTGGAGGCAAGCGGATAAGGGGGTCAAGGACACTCAGACTCAGTTGAGGGATCGTGACTTAGAAACGATAAGGACATTATTGCAAAATTCGACACATAAGCTCAATCCTGGTCTAAAATACACAAAAAACGGGAATATATTTCAGTTCGATGCTTGAATTTGTTACAAGTCTATGGATATTTCCATCTCTCGATGAGTGGATGATATTTTTGCCCGCGGGATTGATCCTAGGGAGTCTTTTCGGTTGGCTCACCGGATCTCTCAAAGACAGATTCTTGCTCAAGACCGGATACTCCCGAAAGATGTTCCATTTTATCATTTTTACTCTCGCTGCTATCGTCGGGCTCACGGCAGGATTCCAAGCCGTCCAGGTCTTTGGCGTTGCCATCGGTTTAGTCGTGATACGAGCTGTCGTGCAAGGGGAGAAAAACCCACTCTTCAGGGCTGTTGCCCGTCCTACGGATGCGCCATACGAAAAATATTACATCGTGATCCCTTTTCTGATGACAGCTGCAGGGGGAATGCTCAGCAACATCCTTTTTGGCAAATTAGCTGTAATCGGATATGTCGTGACAGGATGGGGAGATGCGGTGGGAGAGCCTGCAGGTACACGCTGGGGAAAACACAAATACAGAGTTCCCACATTGACAGGGATACAGTGCTACCGCAGTTTAGAAGGCAGCCTGGCTGTTTTAATCGCTTCGCTTACAGGTTCATTCATCGTTTTGTATTTTGGATTTCATCTCCCAGTGAACACGGCTTTAATTGCCGCACTGAGCATAGCGGTGATAGCTACGCTGGTCGAAGCCATCACATTCCACAGCCTAGATAATCTGACCCTTCAAGTCGCAGCCACAGCCACTGCAATGTTCATTCTCCGATTACTTTAATGTCGAGCGCGGCTAGCGGGAATGGGAAGAGGTTGACATTATTCTTTTGAGTTGATATTAAAATCATGAGACTACAGTCTAGCTGGGGAGATAAAATGAGCATAGCCAAAAACCAAATAATTTCCATTTTTTTTGTCTTTTTCCTTTTGATGATATTTTGTTACGCAATAAACGACGACATCATATCTGAAAAATCGAATAACAAAGCAGTGCAAGTTGAGATCACAAAAAAAACATTCGCGAATGAACTCGCTGGAATAAGTGCCCCTGAAGGAAAAGTTTTTGTTGTCCTAAAAACACAATGGGAAAATATCCATCCTAAGCAAAAGGTTGAGAAAGATAAGCTTGAGGGAAAAACTGATCGGACGATGGGAGTGGGAGCCCTTGGAGGTCGAAAGAAAAAGACAGAAACAGAATATGTCGACATGGATGTGGCCTATCAGATAGGTAAATTTTTTGATCATGCCTACCTTCTCGCAGACGGAATCGCCTATTCTTTAGACAAAATCACCGAAGAAATTTCTGAAGGGACAAAAATCCAGGAAGCGTTTAGCATTCCTAAAAAAGGGGACATCCGCAAAGTTGATTTTGTATATTCAGTCCCTGAAAGTGCCAAAAACCTTGGTTTCCAATTCTTCGATTACGATTACGGACATATTTCGATTCCAGTTCAAGGAGACCTGAAGGCGGCCCGCGGATCAGGAGATCCATCTGGAGAAGTTCTTGGCTTTTTTAAAAACGATCTCCTCGAAGTTGCAGCACACTCCGTTAGTTTTTATGACGAATATGCAGAAAAGACTGTGCCCGATGGCTGGAAATATGCGATTGTACAAATTAGCGGCAAGAGTCTTTCAGGAAGGAGTGTCAAAGACATTCTTCAGATCGAACCTGAGGAATACACATGGGTAACAACCGAAGGAGGCTATTTTTATTATGCTGCTGGGGGTTCAACCACCGAAAAGGGGATGATCCGTTTCACTCCAGAAATCTTCCAACACCAGGAGTTGGCTTTTCTTATCCCTGAATCCGAAGGGGTTTCTCAACTCGGCATTCGCATAAGGAATGATGTTTTCCAGCTCGATCTGACAGATGCCAAACCAAAGGGAATACCCAAAGCTATCGCTACACACAGGGATGGGGATGTTATGGAAGTTAAACTCTTCGGAGTGAGAAAAGAAAATGGAAGATATATCCTGAATCTGGGGATCCAATCGCTGGCGACGAGCGGGATTGAAATTCAAGGACAGCAACAGTTCATACTGAACGCTGGCGGGGAACAAATCTATATGGATGAGGAGAGGACTGATTCACTGTCCTATAGACCAGCTGCTCCCTTTACAGTCCCCCCAAAAACCTTTGTTCGGTTCGAACTGGCCTATGAGAGTCTATCTTCTCCAGACTCCCTCTATTTCCGAGGATATAAGAGTGAAGCGACACTTAAACTTCCAGATA
>Ga0307379_10003206_pt1 | contig 23852 bp, 22 predicted proteins | sample UN2MG_FD_202237 | JGI IMG/M metagenome (GOLD analysis project Ga0307379, IMG submission 202237) | Soil microbial communities from Risofladan, Vaasa, Finland - UN-2 | ecosystem: Environmental > Terrestrial > Soil > Coastal area > Acid sulfate soil | place: Finland: Risofladan, Vaasa | collected...
AGGAACACCATCATAGGATTTAGCCGCAATCTTCTTGAATATATCTTCTACCAGGGCATAAGCCTCTTTCTGTCCGCCAGGCATTATAGCCGGCCCTTTTAAGGCTCCTTCTTCTCCTCCAGAAATGCCTGTACCGATAAATAATAATCCTAAATCATTTAACTCTTTGTTACGTCTTATCGTATCTTTGAAATAAGAATTTCCAGCATCAATGATTAAATCACCTTTATCCAATAAAGGAATAAGCTTTACAATAAAATCATCAACCGGCTTACCCTGCTTTACCAGTAAAATTATTTTCCGGGGAGTCTCTAAAGAATTTACGAATTCCTCTAAAAAATAAGTGGGTAATATATTTTTTCCTTTTGCTGCACCTTCAGCAAAATCTTCTGTTTTAGCGCTGGTTCTATTATAAACAGCTATCGAATAACCCTTATCCTCCATATTTAAAATTAAATTTTGCCCCATCACTCCCAAGCCGATTAATCCAATGTTTTGTTTTTTCATTTCTCTCCTCTCCTGTATTGTTATAACATAAAACTATAATCCAAAATTTAAGAATTTTCTTCAAAATGTATTGTTTTTATTTAGGGAGCTGATTTATCCGCCCCGTGTTTTTTAGACAACTTTTCTGGCGGGTTCGATGAATCGAACCTCTACAAATTACTCATTACACATTACTTGTTACAGTATTTGTTAACTATATATACTATATAATCAATACCCGATACGAATTAGACTCCCGAGAAAGCATTAAACCCTCCATCCACAGGAACAATAATTCCGGTTACAAATTTTGAGGCATCAGAGGCCAGCCAGACACAAGCCCCAATCAAATCCTCAGGGTCACCAAATTTTTCCATAGGAGTATGAGCAATTATGGTTTTACCCCGAGGAGTTAAATTACCCTCTTTATCGGTAAGCAAAAAACGATTCTGATTGGTTAGAAAAAATCCCGGAGCGAGGGCATTAACCCGCAGGTTTTTATTATATTCTTGAGCAAAATGAACTGCTAACCACTGGGTAAAATTACTTACTGCTGCTTTAGCGGCGGAATATCCGGGTACTTTGGTAAGTGGACAAAAAGCACTCATAGAAGAAATATTAATAATTGAACCTCCTTCTTTATTCTCCACCATAATTTTTCCAAAAACCTGCGAGGGGAGTAAAGCCCCTCCAAAAAGATTAAGCCCCACCACTTTCTCTAAAGCGGAAAGAGGAAGGTCAAAAAACTTTAGTTCTTCCGAAGTAGTCGCCCCTTTTGTATTACCTCCGGCAGCATTGAGCAAGATATCAACCCTACCAAAATCTCTAATTACTTCATCTCGACAGATCTTAATCTTTTTAATATCCATCACATCTAAATAATAACCCTTAGCTTCTATCCCTTCTGATTTTAATTCTTGGGCAACTTTATCGGCATTTACAATATCGCAAAGGGCTATTTTGGCACCGGCTTTACCTAATCCCTTGGCAATAGCAGAACCCAAAACCCCAGCACCTCCGGTAATTACGGCAGTCTTACCTTCCAGGCTGAACATTTTTAAAATTTCCTTCATTATTCCCTCCTCGCGAGTAGGGACAGTACCAGTAGGGACGTATTGCAATACGCCCCTACTCTATTCGTTATCTGTTCTTTAATATTTGATATATGAGATACCATCGATCTTATCCCTCATTCTGGCTCCCGGCTTCTGAATTCTGAATACTTCCTATCTAAATATTTATTTATTTAAAAGTTCTAGGTGTCTTTTAATGTGATTAGAAAGTTCCTGATAATGATCTTCCTCATACTGAAATAAAACTTTATAAATTCTATCTTTAAAGATATATTTTCCTTCTTTATCTCTTGCCCTTAAAATAGAGCCATAAGTTATATGGATAAGCTGACGAGAATCCGGCTTATTAAAAAGGTCAACTAACTGCTCATCAGAAATTTTATCTATATCAGGTATGCGAGAAAGATCTGTAGTTAAATTATAAGAAGCTCTATCTTTTTTAAAATTCTTCAAAGCAAATCGATGAATCTCACGATAAAGGTCCGGGTCTTTCATAGCAACAACTTTTACTTCCTCTAACCAGCTGGTCCCGGCAGTTTTAATATGGCAAAGTCCCTCGGTTTCCTGGGCAAAAATAGGATAAACAGAAAACTTATCACTCCCGGTATGAAGGGAAAGCTTATAGCCACCAATAGTTTTAGCTAAAATTGCGTGTAAAGAAAATTCCCTGGCAAACTGCTTTACATCCCCTTTATATTCTACTCCTTTTTGCCAATCCCCCAAAAAATGAAGAGCCAAATTCTGAAAATCTACCCCCCTTCTTTGTAATTCCAATACAATAAACAAATGTGCCAGAGGAGAAGTAACAGTGGGGGTTTCGTCCACAGAAATTTCTAAATCAAAATCATTCTTCTTATAATTTTTTAAAAATTCGTAACATTTCACTATATGATTTATTGCTTCGGAATAAGTAAGTGTAATTTCTTTTAATGATTTTTCATCAAATATTAATTCTTGTCCCTTAATTTTATTTGACTTACCTAAATATAACCCTTCTATTTCCTTGCTATTAGGAATTTGATTATAAAGTTGGTCTAATTCTTGTTTATCTAACTTTTTAATATCGTTTCTAATAAAATCAGAAGGGTCTAAAGTAAACATGGTGAAGCCGCAATCTGCTGCTTCTTTTAACTCCTTAATCTCTTTTACATGATCGGCATCTGCCCCGAAAGGACCTTCATATCCTGCTTCAAAACAACCCCATATTGCATCATCTAAAACTTTCTGCCAGTTTCTTTCAGTTCTATCCATTTCTCTTACTGATTGCTGGGCTAAAACAGGAAAAATATCTTTACCTTTAAAAGCCTGAAGATGGGCCGGAGTAGCTATCCCTAAACGGTCTCCGGTGCCAAAAGACGGTTGAAGACCACAAAAAGAAGGGTTGAGATGAGGAAATATTCCTCGCAACAGATTGAGATTATGGTGATTTAAGTAGCATCTCTTTACTATCAGTTCATATTTATCAATTTTGAATTCTTCTAAATTATCACCTTCAAAATCTTTGCAAATTTCACGGGTACCAACACCTGCTAAATATTTGTTATGGTTATCTCTCACCATAAAAAAATAATTGTTTTTTTCTAATTTTATAGAAGGCACATAAACCTTGTATCTATCACCATAATGCTTATCAAATAATTGCAAAACATCCTGTTTATTCATTAAACTCTCCTTTTAAATTAAATAACCTCATTTGATTTTCATACATCAACGCTTTTGTTGCTTTAATGTCTACATTATAAGATATTTGTCCATTTGAAACAAGCTTTCCTAATACTCTATATATTGCACTCTCAAAAATTTTAAATTTATTTGCTTGTGATAAATTTTCTTTCATTACAGGCTGGGTTTCATTTGAGGAAGGCAAAGAGAAGTTTTTGTTATGCGATAAATATTTTCGATTACATAAGTAGACTCGTTATACTTCCAGATAAATGTAGGATGAATGTTATTTTTTAACTATTTTTTTAACTTGAGAACTCCCTATGGTTCGCCACAGGGAGTTCTCAAGTTAAAAACAGATCCTTGATAGATGCTCTGGTAGACCTTGAATTCTTGCATTTAATCTGAAGAGGGCACCTGCCTTTTCCCCTTCTTCTGGCCTCTTATCCCCGCCTGCGCTGGTAATATATATATCCTGATAATCTTTACCTGCAAAGGTTATACAGGTAATCTTTCTGGCTGGAAAAAAAACTTCTAAATCTTCTTTACCATCTGGAGTAAATCGCTTAATACAACTCCCGTTCCAGCGCGCAGACCAGACATATCCTTCAGCATCAACTGTCAGACCATCAGGCTCTATTCCCTCTTCCTCTACTTTCAGGAAGAGCCTATGGTTACTCAGAGAGCCGTCTTTCACATTATAATCAAAAACATAAATTTCACCTTTTTTGGAATCTGTAAAATACATCTGCTTTTTGTCAGGAGTAAAACCCATTCCATTAGAAAGTCCTACTTTATTTAAAATCAAAGTTAACGTCCCATCTATGTCCAGGCGGTAAAGATAAGCCTCCCCTCTTTTATCCGGCATTGTCCCACAGAAAACCCTGCCTGCCGGATCAGCAATCACATCATTAAATCTGGTACCCTTAAGTGCGGGAACTTCTTCTATCAAAGTAATTAGTTTATTATTCTTCCAGAGTTTGACTAATCCCTCTTCCATAAAGAGAAGTAGGGAACCATCTTCCTGGATTGTATATCCTCCAACTATACCTCCCCGGTAAACCTCCTCAACCATTCCGGTCTCCGGATCATACCGATAGATAATCCCCTCAGGTATATCAAGCCAGTATAACTTTTTCTCCAAGGGATGCCAAAGGGGTCCCTCCCCCACCTTGCACTTAATATCAAGCACTATTTCCGGATTCATATAATTCTCCTTGTAACTCCCTGACCCGTTTCCTTAACTATCCCGTTTTTCTTACAACTGGTAATCAGAGAGGAATTACGCTCAGTTCAACTTAAAGATTTATCACTTATCATCTTTTCAAGTTCGTGGAATTCACTGGTTACATCCGGATTTTCTACAATCAATATTTCTGAGCTTTCCGAGAGAGATATTACCCCATGCCAGATTCCCCGACTCAAAACTATTGGTTTATTAAGTTTAAAGGCGGAAATCTCTTTTTCTGGGTCAACAGCCACTAGTAGAATAGCTTCCCCGCTTAAGGGAATAAACACTTCCGGTGTATTAGGGTGGCATTCCAACATTTTTACGACTTTTCCCATCTGTTCAAAATATCCAATCCGCCAACCTTTAGCAAATTCTTTAAAAATAACAAAAAAGTTAAAAAACCCTTCTTTTGTAACTTTTGGAGTCTCTTTCGGCAAAGGCTCCAATATTCTACCGAATAATTCAAATAACTCCTGAATTAATTCTAAAGTTATAATCCTCATTGCTTTATGCTCCTTTATATAATTAGGACAACAATCCATGTGAGCCTGTATCGAATTTATCTAATAATTACATAAAATCATGCTTCATATAAAATTACTTTCAGAGTACCATATGATGGATATTAGCTATTAGTTTTTCTATAATCCTATCTTTACCTTGTTGACAATTAGTAGGATATTCAATTTTTTTTCAATCCTACCTAATAAATCAGTAATGGCAATAGTAGTATGAAGAGTGCCTAAATCAATTCCTATCGAGTAATAAGCTTTAGAATTTAACTCAAGTAAAATAGCTCTACGACCCACCCCTGAGGAAGTTAATCCAATTTCTTTTATTAAGTCTTTTCTAGTAAAATAACCAACGATGCTGGAAACGGTAGAACGAGTAAGTTTAGTTACTTTGAAATATCCGCGCGGGAAACAGGACCTTTATCTTTGATTAAATTTAAAACAAGGGAACGGTTTATTTTTTGAACTAATCTAAGATTTCCTGTTTTAGTGTACAAATTTCGATTCATCCTTTTGAAATTATTTTATTTGTTTATTAAACAATCATTTAGAAATATATTATATCTTAAAAGTGTAGCTATTCCAGTTATTATATTTAATTATAAATTCAAGATAATTATTTAAACTATAACCAACAAAGTCTTGGGATCAAATATATGAGTCTTTTCCATGTCTAATACTACTTCCATTTCTTGTTCAACTTCTACTTGAGTACGTGTATCCATCTTCCCTATTACAGAATGTTTTCCGCAGGTCAGGTAAATAAAAATCTCTGCTCCCAAGGGTTCAATTACATCTACCATAGTTTTTATAGTATTGGAAGGTTCAGCATTGGGTACAAACTGTTTATTGTAAAGATCTTCGGGTCTTACTCCAAAAGTTACTTCCTTCCCGGTATAACCTGCTATTTTTGAATAAAAAGCCTGGGGAGCCTTTACTTTAAAACTTTCTGCATCGATATAATAATCTCCATTCTCTTTAACAACTTTAGAATCTATGAAATTCATTGCCGGTGAACCGATAAAACCGGCTACGAATTTGTTGTTGGGTTTTTTGTAAACTTCTAAAGGTGCACCTGCTTGCTGCAAGAGACCGTCATTCATTATAAACATTCTATCTGCCATGGTCATAGCTTCTACCTGATCATGGGTTACGTAGATTATAGTAGCTTCCAATCTACGGTGAAGTTTGCTGATTTCTGCTCTCATTGCCACTCTTAGTTTAGCATCTAAATTGGAAAGTGGCTCATCAAATAAAAATACCTTTGGTTTTCTTACAATCGCCCTTCCTACTGCTACTCGATGTCTTTGTCCACCGGATAACTGTTTAGGTTTTCTTTTCAATAAGTTTTCTATTCCTAATATTTCTGCGGCTTCTCCTACTCTTTGATCAATTTCTTTTTTTGGAAACTTTCTTAACTTCAAACCGAAAGCCATATTATTGTAAACATCCATATGAGGATAAAGAGCATAATTCTGGAATACCATAACTATATCTATGTCTTTCGGTTGAACATCATTTACCAATTTGTCGCCGATATAGATTTCTCCGGAAGTTGCTTCTTCTAAACCAGCAATTGCTCGCAAGGTCGTAGTCTTCCCACAACCAGATGGACCGACCAAGACTGCAAATTCCTTATCCTTTATTTCTATGTTTACATTATCTACCGCGGTTACTTCTTTAAATTTTTTAGTAAGATTCTTTAAGATTACGTTTGCCATTTTAATTTCTCCTTTTTTATGGTATTATTATAATAGCTAAGCCAAATTTAAACTAGTTTAAATTTGGCTTATAGGAGGAAGAGAAATCATTTCTCCTCTTTTTAGTATAAGAATATTATTTCTTCCTACAGATAATAAAGGCTCTGGATTAGTATAAGTTTTTGTCCAAAGATCCCAATGAATTGGAACAACAATGGTTGGAGATACTATTAGCGCTGCTTCCATTAGATCTTCAACTGAGAAGTAATATCGGCTTCCTGCTGGGTTTTTACCGAAAGCAATAAACATAGCGCTGATCTTGTACTTTTTTATCAAATTCTTAAGAAGATTTTTATCAAAAAGGGAGTCTCCTAAAAACAAAACACTTGCTCTAATATTTTGGATTAAGTACCCTACAGCACTTTTCGATGATAAATCTTTGGTCTTTATAACTGTAACTTGTAAGTTGCCCACTCGTAAATTTCTTCCCAATTCTACTGTTTCAATACGCACAGGCGTCAAATCGTTAAAGACATCGCTTTTTTTCAGCCTCTCTATTGAAGGACTAGGCGCAATAATCTGAGCTGAACTATTTGAACAAATTCCTTTTATTGTTGCAGGATCACAATGATCTTCATGCTCATGAGTGATTAATACCACATCACACATTTGTACCATATTAGGGTCAATCACAGGAGGAAAGCGCCGCACCCATTCGGAATTTGACCAATCAGAAAAGAACGGGTCAACAAATCCGAATGTTCCGACTGCTTTGAATGCAAGTGAACCTCCGCCAAGTACCCAGATTACAATCTGACCCGGCTCGACTTTTGTCTTGGTCATCTTCTGTAGTAAGTTCATGATCATTTAAAAGACCACAACTCCTTTAATATATCCTTCATGCCTATTTTTAATCAATCCACTAGAAAATGCATGAATAAGCTCTTCTAAATTGAATGTGTGTGTGATCAATGGAGCAGCATCAATTTTTTCATTATAAAGCAAATCAATTGCTCCCGGATAACCATTATTATTAGAAGCATAACCATAAATAAAATATTCTTCGAGAACAACTTTTTGCATATCTACCAATATGGGTTTAATAGGATATACCCCATAAGCTAAAAATATACCCCCTCTACCCAACACATTAAATCCATCTGTTAATGACTTACTTGAGCCAGCAGCATCGATGACAACATCAACTCCCTTGCCGTTTGTATGTTTCATGATAGTTTCTGATGCATTATCATTATAAATATTAATAGCAACATCAGCACCATAATGTGATCCTAAACGAAGTCGCTCCTCACGTGTACCAATAAGATAAACACTAGATGCTCCACGCAATTTTGCTAATTGGCAAAAAAATAGACCTGCGGGGCCAGGGCCAAATACAGCAACGCTTGAACCTATGGGAATATCGATAACTTCCATCATTCCATGAACAGGTCCTGCCAGTGTATCAACCAAAGCAGCGATAGGCCACGGCATTTTTTTTGGCAAGAGATAACAGTTTTCCTCAGGAGCAACAAAAAAATCAGCATACTCACCAGAATAATCAATCATTCCAATCGTTTTACTAGAGCTGCATAAATTGTATTTTCCTTGTTTGCATGCTTCACAGCGTCCACAATGGATAATCGGAGACACAGCAACATGATCTCTTATCTTTAGAGTTGAAACTTTATCTCCAACAGCACGAACAATTCCAGCACCTTCATGTCCGATAATTAAAGGAGGATTAATTTTTGGAAATTCCCCCTCAAAAATTCCAAGATCACTTCCACATACTCCAACTGCTTTTGTTTCTACAAGAACTTGATGATAAGATGGTACGGGTTTTACTATATTAGTAACAAACTCTAGATGTTTTGGTCCCTTATATAAAATAGCTTTCATAAATAAACACCTCTTTTAATAAATTCTTTTATGTTTAAAAGATATCATTTCCATCTTGTCTTTTATTTTTAGGAATAGATTAAAAGCTTATTCATCTTATAATACTTTTACTTCTAGTAGCAACTCAAAACTACAATAATTTACCATTTAATAAAATATATAATTTTATGCTTTAAGTCTAAAATACTAAACATATTACAAAATAATAACCAAAAATTTAAACTACTCAACCTCTGAAAAAGAAAAGATTTAATTTAGATCAAGCAACAAGTGTCCAGACTTTTTTTAAATTCACTTCATTTCAAGTAAATCTATAAAGCTAAATATGTCTGGATAACAAAACAAAAGAGGAGCTCCACCAGTATGCAGATAGATCACAGTATCCTTCTTTCCTAATTTTCCAATCTCGATATGATCAATAAGTCCCGCTAATCCCTTTCCAACATAAACAGGATCAGCAAGGATACCTTCTGTCTCGGCGAGTAGCTTGATAGCTCGTATACATTCGGGCGTCGGAATCTCATATGCTGGTCCTGCATAGCTTTCATCGTTGACAACGTCTTCTGGAGCAACATAACAGTCAATTCCCAATCGTACAGCTGCAGCGTTTGCGATTGATGAAATCCGTGTTTGGACGTCAGGAATCCAATCCACCATATTGATACCAACGATAGAATAACTTGCTTCTGTATACTTGGAAAATAGTTCTAGACCAGCTTGCGTAGCTCCTTCAGCAGCAACATACAGATGTGTCGGTTCAATGGAAAATTCAATAATCTGATCCAATAATTCTAGTGAACATGCTACGTACGCCACTGCGCTTAGCTCTTCATCGTCATAGCCCGTTTCATAGGGGTTTTTCCCCTCAGCTCGTAACCGGTTAGCCTCATTATGAATAAGTATTGCTTGTTCTTCCGAAGTAGCATTTACTATTTTTATGTGAGCTCCAGCAAGAAGATCAATCAGCAAGTTACCCTGAACATTAATCTTTTCATTTTGGCGAGTTTTACGAAGAATCAGGCTTACATCCATTCCAAGTTTTCGAGAAGCGACAACTATCTGACGAGCATGATTTGACTGAATTCCAAAACCGGAGACAATAGTGTCCGCTTTCTGCTCCACTGCTGGGGCTAACCTGAATTCTAACATCCGGGTCTTATTCCCACCAAAAGAGACTCCCCCTGTAAGATCATCGCGTTTCATGTAAATTCTTGGGCCGCCTAGTGCATTGGAAAAATTAATTAATTCCATAAGCGGAGTAGGGAGATTTGCTAACTTCACCCGGTCAAAACAAGTAATTTTCTCTTTAAGGATTTGTATTCGTTGTTGATTACTCATATATGTTATCCTCCCTTTTGATAAAACCAACAAACTCTTTCATATCTAGTTGAGCTAATTTCTCGTCTGTTGGACCATATTTGTCCCAGCCTCTGAGTTTGTAATATTCATCGATTGCACTTTGAAGTACATCATCCGGGATAGGCTCACCTGCGCTATTACCCCTAGGCAGTGCTTCTTTTAAACGCTTTGGTAAATCGTCATCTTTTCGTGTGTACCCCTGCTGAGCTGCAGCAAGTTTGAGCAAATTAAAGTTTCGTTCGCCAATAAGCATCATCTCTACTACCCCAATCTCTAATCCCGTTGTAGCGTAAATTGCTTCACGTAAACGAGGATAGGGATTGTAGCCCAAGCACAGAGCAGCGTCAAAACCCACATAATCGCAAGCAATGGCTGAATTAGAAAAGGACGCTAAATCTTGATATATCTTGCAAAATCGCGGCTTTTTATTCCATGACATTCTCTCTATTGGTCCGTAAACACCGATCTCGGGGGTACCGTAATTTCCTAGCCCTTCAGCTCCATCATCATGTAATGCCTCCATGTGCTGTGCACCACGGGGGGTCGTCGCATAGCTTAAACCAAGAGCTTTCTTCCCTCGAGGATCATGCATTGGAAGCTCTTGACCTTTGATATGCATAGCAAAATCTGCCTTGATTTTTAAAGCAACCGTATCAATACCTTCAGCTAATATATCCCCTAAGCCTTTTCGAAATGCAATATTCTCTACCAAATTGACAACCGCTTCGGGATCCCCCCACTTAATTGATTCCTTAATCAACCCCTTCTCGCTGGCTTCCATGGCAAAAGCAATAGCTACACCTGCACTTATGGTGTCCAGACCATACTTATTACAAAGTTGATTAGCAAAGCTAATAGATAACACATCTGCATTAAGACAGTTAGAGCCTAATGCAGCTAGTGTTTCGTATTCCGGACCACCGTACATTTCCTCAATCTCTCTTCCTTTGAAATTTCCTTTGACAACACGTTTACAACGAATTGGACAACCAGCGCAAGTGTCACGTCCTACCAAAATTTTTTTAAACAAGCTTCCTGCTCCATCAATCTTCTCGGCATCATCAAATACACCTTCCTGAAAGTTCTTAGTTGGGAGAATTCCCTCATCGTTAAGACCCATGACTGCTGCCGAAGACCCCCATTTACCGAATTCCTGAATCTCTGAATTAGCCATTAGCTCTTGAGTAAGTTTCTTCCTTATCTCGTTCAACATTTCATCGTCATAAAACAACTTTTTACTCTCGCCTTTAACAACAATCGCCTTCAGGTTCTTGGTGCCCATCACGGCTCCAAACCCAGGACGTCCTGCAGCCCTGGTGATATCATTCATGATACACGCAAATTTGACGAGGTGCTCACCAGCTGGTCCTATGCATAGGATTCTGCTCCCTTTGTGTTTCTCTTTCAATCTGTAATCTGTTTCCCCCACGTCTAGTCCCCATAGGTTTTTTGCACTTCGTATCATTACCTTGCCATTTAATAAAGTCAGGTACACAGGATCAGTTGCTTTTCCCCTAATGATGATGCCATCATATCCAGACCTGCCAAGTTCATGTCCCCAAAACCCTCCAGCATAACTGTCACTAAGACTTCCAGTTTTCGGAGATTTAGCAATTACAGCATGTCGGCCTGCACCTGCAATTCCGGTCCCTTGCAAAGGACCAGTAGCAAAAATTAAAATGTTATCAGGACCTAGAGGGTCCTCATCTCCCTTTAACTCTTCCAGCAGAATTCTAAGACCAATGCCCCTTCCTCCCAAGTATTTCTTATACCAATCCCGCGGTATCTCGAAGTCCTTTACAACTCCAGCAGTAAGATCAACATCTACATACCGTCCAAAAACGCCTTTCATTAAAAAATCCTCCTTTATTTTTATAAATTCAATCGAGTAGGAGGTAAATGAGTAATTCATTTACCGACCTCTCACGCCACCGTACGTACCGTTCGGTATACGGCGGTTCACAAAGCACTACGAATATCACAATAACGATTTATCAGGCTCATGAGCCCAAAGTTAGCCCAATAGGCATTTAGTAGAGCACTATTTAAAGAGTCACCTGCAATATGCCAGTAAGCTTTACGGGTATTAGCCAACCTAAGAGCTGCCCAATCTGGAAGCCCTAATTTAATTAGGTTACGATATTTAGTACGTATCTTCTTCCACTGTTTCCATAGACATATCCGCAATCTCCCTCTAATCCATCCCTCCAACATCTTTAGAATATAGGGGGTATCAGATAGAGAAAAGTATTGTATCCAACCTCTACCCTTTGGCCTACCCTATTGCTTTTGAGGTAGATATTACTATCATTCGCATACCTTACAAATTTATGGCCTCTTCTCTCTAGTTCTTTGTCTAAGTCATAAGAGTATATTGGCAAATAGAGGGCTTAGGGATGCCCCTTCTTCGGTTTGTACTTTAACTCCATTTACCATAACTCCTGATTGAAGGTAGAGACACAGATTAGTTTTAGCATTCCTTTGTCTTTCACCTTACGGGCTACCCTGCTGGCCATAATGATTTATGTGGTCAAAGAATTTCTCTATGTCTATATCTACTATCTACTGGTATCTTTCTTCTATATTCTATATATTGTTTTGCTTTTCTTATGGCATCATGTGCCTTTCGATTTGGGCGGAAACCGAAACTAAAGAGAGAAAATCCGGGATCAAAGATTTCTGTCAATATTTGCAAGAGAGCCTGTTGGATAAGTAACTGTAGGTATCCCCAATAACCTCTTCCCTCCGTTGGGTTTAGGAATCTCTACTGTTAGGTTATCTATACCAGTAGCTCCTTTATTCTTTTCTACCCTCCTTAATGCCTTTAGCATATTTTGCCTAGATAGTACCCCTCCATTAAACCGTTATTTTGTTCTCTGTGGGATTTACCTTTGGTTTGTACCGGATACATACTCGGCTCTCCCTGAGTAGTCGGCGGTTGCACCGCTTTCTTTTCAGGGTAGACTCTTGGTATGAGTTTTCTGCCTTCCTAATATGTTTCTCGAACTTACCATGTTAATCCCTCACTTCATGTTCAGCCTTTCAGATGGCACCCCATATTACTGAGTGCCATCCTAATATGGCTTCTGCTGACTTCTGACCTATCGATATATCAGACCTCCCTGGGTAAGAATAATAGCCTTCACCCCATCTACCTGCTACATCTACCATACAATCTTTTGGCAGTATCGGATTTTGTTTTAACAAGCAAACTTATCCAGATTGCATAGCCTTATATGTAGTTCGTGTTCCTTTAGGCCGGGGTTTTACCTACAGTTTCCTTCAGATTCCACCTCGCGATAGACACCCTTGCTGTTTGGCTAATGGTTGCTACTGCCAAGCTATTATGCCAGGCGCACTCGATTCCCACGCCTTTACAGGCGTGGTACGTTCAAAACTCAAGCTTTACTTGTCCTGTTTCTTCCTCTTCTTGTGATTGGACGTATCTTCGGATTACTTCTTCGTTTATTCCTACCGTAGAAACAAAGTATCCTTTACCCCAAACGCCCTTTCTATCCCAATACACCTTTTTCAAGAAAACAAACTTTCTGCTTAGAGATCTACTAGTATTCTTTTTGATGGTTTCTACTACTTTGCTTACCGCATACTTTGGGGGAATGACCATATACAAATGAACATGATCTTGTTTTATTCCTATCTCTATATATTCCCAATCCGAATAATATCTCCTGATTTCCTGAAGCTTTATTTTCAGATAACTTTTTACACCGGTGACCAGAATCTTCCTCCGATAGCGTGTGATCCAAACAATATGATATTGAGTTTTATATACGGTATGAGCCGATTTGTATAATTTCATGTATCCATTATAGCAAAGCACGAACGGAAGAAACAGGAAATAGCTCTCATCCCCGCCTTTACAGGCGGGGATTTCCCGCTAGATTAAATGTAACCCTTTAGCCTTTTACAGCACCAGAAGTTAGTCCCTTAATAAGCGCACGCTGTATAATGAATGCAAGAATAATTACAGGAATCATTGTTGCAACACTAACAGCAGTTGCTTGACCCCATTTAGCACCAAAAAGCGTTATTAGGGTAGGAATGGCGACAGGGAGGGTTTTAGTGCTTTCACTACTCAAAATAAATGAATACACGAATTCGTCCCAAGACATAACAATGCAAAAGATAGCTGTCGCGGCCAATCCGGGTGCAGCAAGTGGCAAAGATAAGCGTAAGAAACTATTTAAAGGCGTGCAACCGTCTATCAGGCCAGAATCATTGATCTCCTTAGGTATTTGTTCGAAGAAGTTTTTCATCAACAAAACTACGAAGGCAATATTGTAGAGAACATGCGCCAAGATTATCCCTAAGTGTTTTCCAAATAAGCCCAAAATATTAAAATAATTATAAAGAGGGACTACTATTGCAAGCTCAGGGACAATTCGTGTCATAATCGTGATAAATAGAATAATGGTTCCCAAACGGCTCTTTTTTACTGACATAGCATAAGCAGCGGGGACACCAAACACAAGCGATATCGCTGTCGAACAAAGCGCAATGATCAGACTGTTGATCATGTTTTGAAAAAAACCCCCATCTACGAAAGCATAAAGATAGTTGTTAAGTGTGGGAGGGAAGAAGATCTTTGGTGGTATAGCAAATCGATCAATCCTCTCCTTAAACGAATCAAGTAAGAGCCATGCATAAGGAAGTAGAATTATTAAAACTAACATTCCTATAATGCTATATTTCATGATCCGTTTTAATAAATTTAAACGATTGTGCCTATAAGTATTCATTAATTCCCTCTCCCTCCACCGATTATTTTAAATAAGATATAGGTAAGGGGAAGCATTGTGCCTATGAGAAGTACACCAATAGCGGATGCCTGTCCCACATTCCACGACCGAAAAGCGAGTTTGTAGATGAAGAAGTTTAAAAGTTCGGTGGCGTCCCCTGGACCACCACCGGTCATAACTAGGATTTCATCAAAAATTTTGAGCAAATCGATTCCTCTAATTACGACTCCAGCAACAATGATCGGCATCATCATGGGCAACGTTATATACCAGAACACATTCCAAGAAGAAGCACCATCGACCTTTGCTGCATCATAGGGATCCATTGGAAGTACAATAAGTCCTGAATAGAAAATTAGCGTTAGTAAAGGGGTCCAATGCCAAATCTCTACAATTACAAGGGCGATAAATGCAAGGTTAGGTTCTGAGAGAATAGTTATTTGTTCCCCAAAAACTAACCCAATTACATATGGAATGATACCAAATGAAGTATTTAACATAAATCGACCCAGCAGACCAACGACGACGGGTGCTGATATTGTCGGAATGAGAAGTATACTTAGCAAAGGACGAGAATTTTCTATGCCTTTAAGTATGTGTGCAAGAAATATAGCAAGAATCGTTTCAGCAGTTAGTGTAATCAGAAAAAAGCTTAAAAGTCGTTTAATGCTTCTAAAGAATGCTTCACTATGTAAAGCCTGGCTGTAATTCTGTACCCCGATATAAGTACCGATTTCGCTTGGGCGTGCATAATTAAAAGCATGTAAGCTATTGCTCAACATTATGCTAACTGGAGCTATAAATAAAAAGATTATTAATATAGTAATCGGAAGGTACCACAAAATATCTTTTTGTACTGAGAATCTCCAATTCCAGGCTTTCCGCATGTAAATAACCCCTCCTTTTTTTTTCGTAGAAATATGCCTTTTAAAAAAGACAGCGAAAGACCTTATAAGGTCTTTCGCTGTAAACTTAATCTGTTATTTCAGAATCTCCATATACCTAGAATAGAGCCAATCCAACGCCTCTTGTGAAGAAAGTTCACCAATTAGACATCTGGATAGAGCAACTCGCATCTCTTCTTCCATTTCAGCCCATTCTGGGATTCTTGGGCGATAATGAGTATCCGCCATTGCGGGACCAGTAGCAGCCAGAGGTGGAAAATTAGCCACTTCTGGCACAGAATAAGTGCTGTTTCTGACCGGTGCTATCGCTTTTTTCTGTGCCAATATGGTCTGTACAATTGGAGAGATTATCCACTGAGAAAATAGGTAAGCAGCTTCGGGGTTTTTTGAGTTATTAGATATAGATTGTGTCCATCCGCCGTAATGTGAGACACCCGATAATCCCTGAGTTGTGAGATCAACCTCCATTGGAACCGGACCATAACCCATCTTACCAACAACCGCTGAATTTTTTGGATCTTCTAGGCCAAAAGCTTGATCGTTCCACTCCACACACAGCCCTACGACTAACTCTTGCTGGAAGGCAGTTGTGGGACCTTCATAGCTATATTCAAGCGTTCCCGGTGGAGAGAACTCAAGGAGTGATTTATAAAAATCAAGTGCAGCTACATTCTCTGGCGAGTTGACGATAAGATTCTCTTTCTTTGTAATACCACCTTCGAATATTCCACCTCCAAATGACCATGTATATTGCAGCCACTCACAAGTAAGCGCATCGTTTCTCCCACCTTGTATAGCAGTTCCGTAGACTTTACGTTGAAGTACTTTACCCGCAAGGGTTTCACCTTGTTCCCGAGTAAAGAATTCACCAATCTCTCTGAATTGCTTCCACGTCTTGGGTGGTGCGAGCTCATAACCATACTTCACATAAAAGTTGGTTTTCTCAGTGGGGTCTTCAAAGAGGTCTTTTCTATACCACAAGTACATCGTGCATGTAACTGACGGGTGCCCGTAGCAGACACCATCATACCACGATGAAGCGTTCCAAGAAGCCCAAATAATATCATCTTCATTGAGAATTGGGGAACGAAGCTTATCGTTTTCCATAAAATCTTTGAAGGGCAGAAGATATCCATTTTCCACAAACCAACCAAGATCTTGATAGGGAATTTCTTCTAGATCATAGTTGCCCGCCTTGGCGACGGCATCCATCTTCACTTTTTCTACTACTAAATCGAACTGAAACGTCTCATAATTAACTTCAATTCCCGTTAGCTCTGTAAATACAGGTAAGAAATTCCTTAGACCTTCGCTTTGTGGTCCGGTCCACCCTATAGCGTTTATAGTAGTCCCATCATAAGCCGCTTTGACTTGATCGTAGAATTCGCTCACAGCAGAATTTTCATGAAACGCGTCCAGCATTTTTTGTGCTTCAGGTTCAAGCGAGGTACTAAAAACAATTCCGTATAGACTAAACACTACTACTAACACCAGTAATATTATCACGTAACGCCTAAAATCTTTGAAATAACACATATAAATTAACCTCCATTTTAATAATTTACTTCGTCTCAACTATTGCTTTTTTGTATCTATTCACAATGTATTTATTTTATTTTAAGTTATCACCTCCTTTACTAAGTTTATTTGCTGGTGAACTTCTTATTGAGCAACTTAATTAAAGAATCGTCGATTGTTGCTTCATTCAAGATGGTATAGTGCGGAGGAATTTTCTTATCGACAGCAATTTGTGCATATTCAGACAGAGTACGAATTGTCTTTTCGACTTCCTCCCATGAGAGACCAACCTCTGAGCAAGTGAGTCTTACGCCGGCTTTTCTAATATAATTCTCCATTTTCTCTGGCTCATTATCCTGAAGAAGTGTAGAGATGATGATTCCCCAGCATACAATCTCTCCATGCTGAAATTCGCGGCCAGTTACGCGTTCAAGGTTATAGTAAAAACCATGTTCGCTACCCTCTATGGGTCGCGGAATCCACCCTGACTCGTGGTATAAAGCGCCAAATTTCCAATGAGCTCTCATGACTGTTTCTATGCCTTTTTTGGATACTTTTCCTACTTCTTCTATATTGGCATATACATCTTCCATAACTTCCTGAACTTCTGCTGCCAATTCTTCGTCATAAGGCCAGTGGTCTGCTTTACCACGTTTCGTGGCAAGTTTCCAATCGTAATTACCCGTATGGCCACAAAAGATATCACCAATACCTTGCGAGTTCATCCACCGCGGAGCTTTGGCGACAAGTCCAAAGTCAACATATACAGCCTCGGGTACAGCCCATCCGATATATTTGACAGTCCTATTAAAACGTACTCCGGTCCGGTGGGTGAAAGCCGCATTCACGCTTGTGCTTGTCGGAACTGAGAATAAGGGCAGACGCTTCCTCCAAGCAAAAAATTTTGCAACATCAATAGCGCGCCCCCCACCAACACCAATTATACACTCTGCTTTAGGAAGTTCATTAACTGCATTAGCCAAAATGTCACTATTAGTGTTTTCTTTAACAAAATACACTTGGGCGAGGTGTTCACTCAAATCGTCCTTAACCATAGGCCATATATCCTTCATGGTTACAACTATATATGGCCTATGTGCTGTATCATTAAGCTCCTTAAGCAAGTTCTCTCCGAACACTAAATTAAATCTTCTAGGAATTGTCTTCATAAAAAAACCCCTTTTCTAATGATAAAAATTTTTAAAATATGATATTTATGCTTTTAATATATAACGCAGTAATACTACTTGTTACCAAAAAATATTTTGAATTTTTCCATACTTCTTTTCACTCCTTTCTCATAGTTTAAAGATGTACTTGGTGCTTCTTTATAAATTTATCACCTCCCTTCCTTTAGTTAAATCTACTTTTAAGAAAACTCTAAAAACCTTGCAAGGCAAGAGTTTTGAAATGCCTCTATTTTATTCTTCGTCCTCATCCTTAAAATCTATATTTTAGAAAGATTATCGATTAATTTTTGCTTATTTTATCATTTTTTTTGCAGTTTAAGTTAATTTTTTAAACCTTATTTAGCCTCCTTAAGTTTTCTTAAAACCTATAGTTAAATAATTTATGCTCATTACAAGTTGTTTTAATTATATTTAGCTTTCTATATATTTTTTAATTCGCCTAACGGCCTCTTTAAGATTTTCTTCGGAATTTGCATAAGATATTCTTAAGTAACCCTCTCCGTGTGGGCCAAAAGCGGAACCCGGTATAGTGATTACTTTCGCTTTTTCAAGAAATTCATTAGCAATAGTTTCGGAATTTTTACCGATTTTTTTTACATTTGGAAATATGTAAAAACTTCCTTTAGGTTTATAACAACTTATCCCTCTTATACTATTTAGCCCATCAACAATAATGTCTCTTCTTTTTTGGTATATTTCCAACATTTTATCTGTCTCATTGAAGATACTTAATGCTTTTATAGCTGCATATTGTGATGATGCATTCGCACAAGCTACTAAATTCTCCTGTAATCTTGTCATCTTTTCAATTATTTGTTTATTTCCTGCTGCAAATCCAATCCTCCATCCCGTCATTGCAAATGATTTTGAAAAACTATTTACCACTATCGTTCTTTCCATCATCCCATCGATAGAAGCAATAGAGTAATGTTTAACGCCATCATATACAAATGTGCTATAGACTTCATCTGATACGACTAAAAGATCATATTCTTTTGCTAATCTTGCTATATTTATCAAGTCATCATAATTTAAAACTGCACCAGTTGGATTATTGGGAGAATTTAACATCAAAATTTTGGTCTTGCTCGTTATTCTTTTTTTTATACTTTCCGGAGATATTTTAAATTCACCTTTCTCATACACAGGCACTAAAATTGGTTTGCCGCCACAAAACTTAATTTGCGAAAAATGATTAAGCCACTGGGGGTCCTGCAAAAGAACTTCATCTCCGGGAGTAATTGTGACCAAAAGACAAAGCGCTAATGCACCCATTCCACCTACGGTAACAATAATTTCACTTTCAGGATTAACAGATAAATCGAATCTATTTAAGTATTTAGCTATTTCAATCCTTAGCTCAATTATCCCTGCATTTGCAGTATAGCGAGTTTGACCTGAATGCAAAGCTTTGCATCCTTCCTCTATTATTTTTATTGGAGTATTTAAATCGGGCTCACCAATGCCTAAATTAATTGAACCGGAAACTTTTTTTGCTTTATCGAACATGGCACGGATTGCTCCTTTTTCCAGGCCAACAGATCTTATGTTTAAAAAATTTTTCATGTCAATTTTATCCTCTTTACATGTTAACAAATTCTTTTATGTTAATTTAACTATTTTTTATAATTCAAGTATTTACGATTTAATACTTACTATCATTTCCAGCTCTACAGGAATATTACCCGGTAGAACTGAAGTCCCCAAAGCAGATCTGGTGTGTTTACCTTTTTCACCAAATATTTTAACAATCAATTCGGAAGCTCCATTTACAACTTCAGGTTGTCGATAAAAATCAGGAGTACTATTTACATATCCTTTGATTTTAATAACTTCATCAATTTCATCCAAAGACCCGATAACTGATTTTATTGCAGCCAGACAATTAAGTGCACACATTTTTGCGCATTCATATCCTTCTTCCATGCTTACTTCTCCGCCTACCTTACCCACATAGACAAACTTCCCATCTTTTATAGGACCTTGACCGGAAGTAAAAACAAGATTATCCATTTTTTTAGCAGGTATATATTCCGCTATCGGTTTAGGTACCTCCGGTAAAATTAAACCAATTTCTTTCATTTTATTCTCTATTTTCATTAATATTCACTCCTTAAATTAATATTATTTACAATTCTAAATTCTTTAAACTCAAAAAGGGAAACTATCTTATTTTAAATTCTTAAAAATAATTATTTATTATTTTTTTTAGAATTTCTTTCATCCTATCAATTATCAGATTTTCCTCCCCATCGCCAAGCATATGGGGATTAAATGTTAAATAATTTTTTTCAACAACAGCAGCGATACGAGGTTCTCCTTCGTATAGTTTCCTGGCAATATCCTCCTTTGTTAATCCTAAAACGTTTTCGTCAAATTTAACATATACGCGGGGTATTGTAGCAGGCTGGGTCAAAGGCTGGGTAGGATATCCTTTTAAAGCATGAACATGTGGAATGCTTTCGAGACCTGTAAAAATTCGTTGAACCTGTTTTTCCCATTTCTCTATTCGTTTCTGATGGTTTTCCTTTAAATATAAACCAAGGGCATTTACAAATCCCATAATCGTTTCTTTGTCTAGTTTCATTGGTCTTCCAATAGCATGGTGCGGGTACCCGTGCAAACGACAAATATTCACAATATCCTTTTTGCCTAACATCAATCCGGAAGATTGAGGACCACGAAAATCCTTTCCTCCACTGAATAAAACAATATCAGCACCCATTTTCATAAATTTAGTTAGATTTTCAAGTGGGGGTAATTCTGCCGCTGCATCAACGATAACAGGAATGTTTTTTGCATGAGCCAACTCAATAACTTTGGTCAATGGAAGAGAAGCTTCCAACATTTCTGCTTGAACAAAAAAGGCTATTGCAGCTGTCTTTTCCCCTATTGCAGCTTCAAGCTCCCAAGAATGTGTCTCAATGCCATTCCCAATTTCTATAAATTTAGCACCAGCCAATACCATGGCATTATCATATGGGTTACGGTGACAACGCATTATAATTATCTCATTTTTCATACCTTCCGTATCAGGAAGTGCATTTATGTGTTCTTGTTTAGAGCCAGCCATACATGCAGCAGCTGACAATGTTAAGCCAGCGGCTGCTCCTGCAGTAATCAGTGCTGCCTCAACAGCAATGGATTTTGCTATATATTCACCGGTTTTTTGCAATAATTCATCAATATCTACAAAATTATGTGAAGCGACCTCCATTGCTCTCATGACTTCATTTGAAACCAAGGAACCACCATACACCGTATAAGTACCAGCCGCGTTAATTACTTTTTTAATGCCCAATGTGTTGTAATCAATCATATTTTAACCTTCTTTCTGTTATTTTAATTCTAATTAAAATTATTTTTCATTGCTGGAACAATAACAATTAATGATCTAGTAATAGAAATCTGTAAAGACCTGATATTGATAATTTTTCACTTATTTTATTTTTTTCTGTTTATGTTTTATTGTATGCTAAAATTTTTTATCCATTCTAATAATAGCTCTGATTTTATAATTTAGGTAGATCAGAGAAAACAAAGCCTTCTTCGCAGTAAACTAATTTTTTAATTGATTCACGATAGTATTACTAATCGAATAAAGGAGACCTACATCAACAGAAAAAGATATATACTGCACCCCTAATGAAACCCAGAATTTAGCTGCTTTTACATCATCTGCAAAAGTTCCCACAATAACTTTATTTTTCTTACACTTTAAAACCACTTCTTTCATTTTTTCCGTTACTAAGGGATGGCTAACTTCACCAGGAATACCTAGAGACTGAGAAAGGTCATAAGGTCCAATAAAAATAATATCTATACCAGGAACTAATAGTATTTCTTCTAAATTATTTATACCTTCAGTTCCTTCTATATGAGCAATAATCATTGTTTCCCTATTTACAGATTTAAAATAATCGAATTTATCCATAGAAGAATAATTTGCTGCACGTACATATCTACATACTCCACGTTCACCTTGGGGAGAATACTTTACCGATTTTACTGCCCGCATTGCATCAGACTTACTATTAATTTGAGGAATCTGTATTCCTTGAGCTCCGATATCCAGAGCTCGTAATATTAAAGCTTCATCATTATTACTAACTCTGATAACGGGTGTAATATTTACAGATTCAGCTGCTCTTAGCATAGTTTGAGCATTTTGCAGAGAGATAGGACCGTGTTCTGTGTCAATAATCACAAAATCAAATCCGGCAAAACCCATAATTTCAACCGCAGCTGGATCAGTAAATTTCATAAAAGGACCAAAAACATTTTTATTTTCTTTTAATGTTTCTTTTAAATTATTTTTTTTCAAAATTATATCTTCTTTTTATTATTTATCATCAACCTACCATTATATCCTGATCTTTTTGATAATTTTCTACTTGTTTCGATAAGAGCTCTTTTTAGATTGTTTTATATTTTTCTATCTATCCTGAAAGCAAGGCATAAAATACTAACAGCAGCTATTGCTTCCCCTTAAAAATTTCCAGTAGAGAAAGCTATACATAGAGCAACTTTTTTATCTTCTCCTAAATCTTTGGGTTTTTGTTCCACTTATCCCAATATTTTAAGGTATCTAATAAGGGATTTATTTAATAATCTTAACGGTATAATTATTTTTTGGTTTTTTCTTATTTTACTTATTTTACTTCTACAATATAGAAAATTATTCTATATTTTGTTTATACAAAATTAGTTTTTATTTGTCAAAATGCTTTTAACCAAACTTACACACTAAATTATAATTGGTTTATTTATATTAATACATGACTATCAGTTTTTTCTGATTTCGGGTTGATCATTGATTTATATCTGATTATATAGCTTGGTTTTCTTTGTCTTTTTTATTTTAATAACAGCTCTATCTTTGAACCCTTCCTGATGCTGCTCCTTTCGCTAAGCTTTCTACTTCCTTCACTGAAATTAAGGGTAAATCGCCAGGAATAGAATGCTTAAAACAAGAGGCAGCAACGGCAAATTCAAGGGTTTCTCGATCGTTTTTTAAATTATTTAAACCATAAATCAAACCTGCCGAAAAAGTATCTCCTCCTCCTACTCTATCGACAATATTATGAATTTCATACTTTTTTGAAACAAGAAACTCTTCCCGATTATTAAGAACTGCTGACCATCCATTTTGGTTTGCAGAATGGCTTTCCCTCAAGGTTATGGCAATTTTCTTGATATTGGGATATAAATTAAGAATCCTATCGGTCAATTCTCTATACTTTTCTGTTTGGAGTCTTCCTGACTCTACATCTATATCCACTTTAACGCCAAGAGATTTTTGACAATCCTCTTCATTCCCTATAATAATATCAGCATATTTAACCAACTCGGTCATTACCTCAGGGGCAGACTTCCCATACTTCCATAACTTTTTTCTAAAATTAAGGTCACAGGAAATAGTAATATCTTTTTCTCTTGCTTTTTTTACTGCTTCTAAGGAAAGTTCTGAGGCCGAAAGAGAAATGGCTGGAGTAATTCCGGAAATATGGAACCAAGTTATTTTATCAAATACTTTATCCCAGTTAATATCATC
>Ga0307379_10003211_pt1 | contig 23837 bp, 23 predicted proteins | sample UN2MG_FD_202237 | JGI IMG/M metagenome (GOLD analysis project Ga0307379, IMG submission 202237) | Soil microbial communities from Risofladan, Vaasa, Finland - UN-2 | ecosystem: Environmental > Terrestrial > Soil > Coastal area > Acid sulfate soil | place: Finland: Risofladan, Vaasa | collected...
CCCATGATATTTCTGCAATTCTATCCCTCCTGGGTGAAATGCCTTCTGAAGTATCAGCCCATGGTGGGGAGTATCTAAATCAAGATATTACAGATGTTACAGTCACAAACATGACATTCCCCAGCGGTACTAAGGCCCATATCTTCGTCTCATGGCTCCATCCCTATAAGGAACAGAAACTCATTGTTATTGGTGATAAAAAAATGGTGGTGTTTAATGATGTTGATCCGGAAAACAAACTTTTTTCCTATAACCATAAAATCGATTGGATCGAACGTATGCCTGTGCCGCATCCTGAAGCAGCCGAACCTATTCCTATCGAAAAGACAGAGCCACTTAAATCCGAATGCCAGCATTTCCTCGAATGTATTGAATCCCGCAGAGCCCCTCGCACCGATGGTCAGAGTGGCCTTCGGGTCCTTAAAGTTCTGGAATTAGGCCAGAAGTCGCTTAAAAACAATGGCAGTCTTCAGCGCTTATTAAAGCCAGAAAAAAAGAACTATTTTGTCCATGAAAGCTCATTTGTGGATGATAATGTTGAAATTGGAGAAGGTACGAAAATATGGCACTTTTCTCATATTTTAAAGAATACGAAGATAGGCAAGAATTGTAGTATTGGTCAGAATGTTGTAATCGGGCCAAATGTTACAATTGGCAATAATGTTAAAATTCAAAACAATGTTTCCGTATATGATGGTGTGACTCTCGAGGACGATGTTTTCTGCGGCCCTTCCATGGTATTTACTAATGTAATTAATCCCCGCTCCCACTGGCCCAGAAAAGATGAATACCAAAAAACTCTTGTTAAAAAAGGCGCTTCTCTGGGCGCCAATGCCACAATAGTCTGCGGCAACACCATAGGCCGCTATGCATTCATAGGAGCTGGCGCCCTGGTGAACAAGGATGTGCCGGATTATGCTCTTGTTTATGGAGTACCCGCCAAAATCCAAGGCTGGATGTGTTATTGTGGGGAAAAGCTCGAGCTGTCAAACAATCCGGATTCTAAGGAAAGAGCTAAATGCAAAAACTGTGGGAGGGAGTTTGAGAAAAAGGGAAGAAATAGAATAATTTTAAAAAGAAATCAATAAATTATATAGGAACCTAGTATTGAAAAATCATTTATTTCCCCCTTAGCTTGTATATATACTGAATAATACAGTAAGATTTTATTGGTTCTGCAAATATCGGTTCATAGGAAATGGTTTTAATAAACCAAGAAAAAGAACGCCTTTTTATAAATAACTTTGACATTACCAAAGAAATGAAAAATCAAAAAAAGGCAAAGCTAAATAAGAAATAATAATAGATTATATTTGAACTGTTTTTGGAAAGATAGTGGATCTTCTATTAGTGAAAGTATTTATAGTTGAATAATTAGGGATAATTATTGCAGTATATAGAATTTTTTAAATTTGTTGATAAAAAGTGAATGAGATGAAGAAATAGAGAATTGATAATTTTTATAAAACTAAAAAAATGGATCAATGGAGAAAAATATGGACTTAAATAATAAAACAATATTAGTAACTGGTGGCACTGGCTCATTTGGGAAAAAATTTATCAAAACTGTTCTAAACCGATATAATCCCCAAAAAATCATAATATATAGTCGTGGTGAGCTTAAACAATTTGATATGCAGAATTCTTCTGATTTTAAAAAATATAATGATCAGAATAAGTTGAGATTTTTTATTGGCGATATTAGGGATTTACCAAGACTTAAAATGGCAATGGAAGGTGTTGATATAGTTATTCACGCGGCAGCACTAAAACAAGTACCAACATGTGAATATAACCCATTTGAGGCAGTAAAGACTAATATAATAGGTGGCCAAAATGTTATTGATGCAAGTTTTCAATGTGAAGTAAAAAAAGTAATTGCCCTTAGTACAGACAAAGCAGCTGCACCAATTAATCTTTACGGAGCGACTAAACTATGCTCAGATAAATTGTTTATTGCTGCAAATAACTATAAAGGAAGGCGTGACATTGTATTATCCGTAGTTAGATATGGTAATGTTATGGGAAGTAGAGGTTCGGTAATTCCGTTTTTTATTAAACAAAAGGAGACAGGAGTTTTACCAATTACAGATAGAAGAATGACAAGATTTAATCTTACACTTCAAGAAGGGGCATATTTTGTAATTAAGTGTTTAGAAATAATGTGGGGTGGTGAACTATTTGTTCCTAAAATTCCATCCTATAGAATTCTAGATCTTGCCAGAGCGATTGCGCCTGAATGTAAACTGGTGTTTAATGGGATTAGGCCAGGCGAGAAAATACATGAAGAAATGATTACAGAAACTGATGCTATTAATTCAACAGAATTTGAAGATTATTATGTTATTTTACCATCAACGAAACTTTGGGATGTAGAAAAATTTAGATTAGAAAGCAACACTAAACCAGGGAAATTTTGCAAATATGGATTTAGTTATAACAGCGGTAAAAATGAGAAATTTCTTACTGTTAAAGAATTAAGATATTTAATTGAAAATAAAATGTATGCCTAATAATTTGAAATTAAAATGAGTGATTTCATAAATTATGGAAAGCAATGGATAGATGAAGAGGATATTCAGGCCGTGGTAGAAACATTAAAAAGCAATTTTCTAACCCAAGGTCCTAAAGTAAAAGAGTTTGAAGAAAAGATTTGTGAATACACAGGTGCAAAGTATTGTGTAGTAGTTTCCAATGGGACAGCATCGCTTCAATTAGCAGTTGCTTCTTTACAGATTGAGAAAGATAAAGAAGGAATCACATCTCCGAATACTTTTATGGCAAGTTCTAATTGTATGATTTATAATGGAGTAAAACCGGTATTTGCCGATATTGATGATAAAACATATTGTATTGATCCTGAGAAAATAAAGGAAAAAATAGCAGAAAAAACTCGTCTTATAATTCCTGTTCACTTTGCAGGCCAACCTTGCGATATGCAAAAGATTTATCAAATAGCCAACAGTGAGCCAAGAGCCATGAGTTATAAACTATTTATCATTGAGGATGCTTCTCATGCAATCGGTTCTAAATATGCTGATGGCACGAAAGTTGGTAATTGTAAATATTCAGATATTACTACTTTTTCATTTCATCCTGTAAAAACAATAACTTCTGGCGAGGGCGGAGCAATTACAACAAATAATAAAGAATTGTATAAAATGCTTTTACTATTGCGAAATCACGGAATTACTAAAGATAATTCAAGATTCAGCATTCAACATTCAAAATTGGGTGAGCCTTGGTATCATGAAATGCAAATTCTTGGATATAATTATAGATTATCTGATATACATTCAAGTTTAGGAATCAGCCAGTTGAAGAAACTCGATAAATTTATTAAAAGAAGAAGAGAAATTGTTAAAAGATATAATGAAGCGTTTAAAAATATTGACTGTTTAACAACTCCTTATGAAAAACCCGATGTTTATTCTGCTTTTCACCTTTATGTTCTCCAATTTGATTTTGATAATGTAGGAAAATCTAGAAAACAAGTAATGGAAGAATTAAAATCAAAAAGAATTGGTACACAGGTTCATTATATTCCAGTTCATACACAGCCATATTATCAAGAAAGATTTGGATATAAGTGGAGTGATTTTCCAATTGCTGAAAAATATTATCAACACGCCTTAAGTATTCCTCTTTATCCAAAGATGGTTAATGATGATGTGGATTATGTAATAAAATCTATAGTTGAACTAAAGAATGAATAGTAAAATTTTTAGCAAAGAAAAATGTTTAGCAATTATACCAGCAAGAGGCGGTAGTAAAAGAATACCAAGGAAAAACATGAAATTGTTTCTAGGTAAACCTATAATTCAATATTCTATTGAATCAGCATTTAATGCTAATTTATTTGATGAAATTATGGTTTCTACTGATGATATACAAATAGCTGAAATATCCAAATCATTAGGTGCAAATGTTCCTTTTATGAGAAGCAAAGAAAACTCTAATGATTATGCAGGCACATCAGAAGTAGTATTTGAAGTGTTACGAGAATATCAAAATTGTAATATATTATTTGATTATTGTTGCTGTATTTATCCAACTGCCCCCCTTATTAAGGTTAAAAATATTGTTGCCGGATTTAATTTATTAAAAGAAAAAAATTACGATTCATTTTTTCCCGTTGTAAGATATGGCCATCCTATTCAACTGTCTTATCAAATTGTTAATGATAAGCTTGTTATGAATAAAAAAGAAAATTTAACTAAAAGAACCCAGGATTTAACTCCGAATTTTCATGATGTAGGTCAATTCTACTGGGTAAAAGTAAATAAGTTTTTAGGAAATAAAAAAATATTTACAGATAATACAGGAACAATCGAACTCTCTCAATTAGAAGTGCAGGATATTGATAATGAAGATGATTGGAAAATTGCGGAAATGAAATATGAATTAATAAAAAAGTGAGGATATAGTATGTCAGAAATGAAAAATTATAAGACAGAACAAGAGAAATTTTGGGCTGGGGAATTTGGGAATCAATATACTATACGTAATAAAGATTTAAAATTATTAGCTAGTAATACAGCACTATTTTCAAAAATATTAGATAACACTAGTAATATTAACTCAGTAATTGAATTTGGTGCAAACATTGGTCTTAATTTAATTGCAATAAAATCGGTTCTACCCGAAGTAGAATTATCCGCTATTGAAATTAATGAAAAAGCTATTTATGATTTAAAAAAAGTAGTTGGAAAAGGAAAGGTTTATCATAAATCGATTCTTGATTTTAAACCTGACTATAAAAGAGATTTTGTTTTCACAAAAGGAGTTTTGATTCATTTAAATCCTGATGTATTGAACCAAGTTTATGAATTAATTTTTGAAACATCCGATAGGTATATATGTCTAGCAGAATATTATAATCCAAGTCCTATTGAGGTATCTTATAGAGGGCAGAAGGGATTTTTATTTAAAAGAGATTTTGCTGGAGAGATACTTGATAAATATACAAATCTAAAATTAATTGATTATGGATTTGTTTACCATAGAGACAATAATTTTCCCCAAGATGACATTAATTGGTTTTTGCTTGAAAAAAATTAGATTTAACTGCTTTATATAATAATTTGTAAACAGCAAAAAAAATAATTATGGAATAAGAAATGAAAGAAGAAAAATTAATTTATTGTAAAAGGTGCCTTATGCCTAATACTAGACCAGGTTCCATCTTTAATGAAAAAGGTATATGTCAAGCATGCCGTAACTATGATAACCGAAAGAACATTGATTGGAAGAAAAGGGAAAATGAATTAGATGAAATTTGTAGAAAATATAGAAGAAAAGATGGATATTATGATTGTGGTATACCTGTTAGCGGGGGGAAAGATAGTCATCGACTTGTATATGAAATGAAAATAAAAAGAAATATGAATCCTTTATTAATAACTGTTGGAGATCCTTTTACAAAAACTGATGCAGGTTTGAAAAATTATAGAAATTTAGGCGACACGTTTGGATGTGATCATATTTTATTTGATTTAAGCATTGATTTGTTCAGAAAATTAACTCGGATTGCATTTGAAGAGAAAGGAGAGCCTTTAAAGTTTCTTGAAGTAGCAATATATACAATTCCATTAAAGATTGCTATAAAGTTTGGAATACCTTTGGTTGTATTTGGGGAAAATTCTGCATATGAATATGGCACTACTGATAAGGAAAGATATTCTGCGAACAATACAATTTTGAACTTATTTGAGACTATTGATATTGATTTCTGGTTACAACGTGGTATTTCAAGAAATGAACTGAATGCGATCATACCTCCAAGTGAAAAAGAATTAAAAAATATAAAACCTGAAGTAATATTTATGAGTTATTTTATTCCTTGGAGTAGTAATATAAATCTTGGAATAGCAAGAAGATACGGTTTCAAGGATTTAACCCATGAGTGGAAAAGAGAAGGATGTATTGAAGATTTTGAACAAATTGATTCTATAGCTTATATGGTTCACCTGTGGTTAAAATATCCAAAATTTGGATTTCAAAGAACGTCTGATATTGTTAGCAGACGTATTCGCGAGGGAAAACTTAATTTATCTCAAGCTAAAAAGATTATTATGCAGAATGATCATAAATTAGATCAAAGAGCGATGGAGGATTTTATAAATTTCTTGGGATATTCTACAAAAGAATTCTATGATATAGTTGAGAAATTTTGGAATAGAGAAATATTTAAAAAGATTGAAGAGAGATGGATAATGAAAACAGATATGCGTAGAAAATTATTAGACATATAAAACAAATCTAATGCAATTTAAATTAGAAGTTATTATCCTCACTGAAGGAGGAGAAAATATTGGTTTCGGGCATATTACACGCTGTTTATCTTTATATCAGGCATTTGAGGAGAAAGGAATAATACCAGAGTTTATCGTTAATGGAGATAAAAGCATTTTAGGTTTACTTTCTGATAAAAGATATCGGATTTTTAATTGGGTAAAAGAGAAGGAATATTTATTTAACTATATAGAAAATGCCGATATAGTCATCATTGATTCTTATCTTGCTAAAAGAGATATTTACAATAGAATTTCGAAGTTAGTGAAAGTCCCGGTTTATATTGATGATAGTAAAAGGCTAAATTATCCCAAAGGGATTGTTGTAAATGGTTCGATATATGCAGAAGAATTAGATTATCCTAAAAATAATGAAATTACTTATTTATTAGGCATGAAATATGCGTTGTTAAGGAAAGAATTCTGGGAAGTACCTAAAAAAGAGATAAAGGAAGAAATAGAATCAGTAATGGTTACTTTTGGCGGTAATGATATGTGTAATATGACTCCAAGGATTTTAAAATTATTGATTGAACAGTTTCCTGGATTGAAAAAAAATGTGGTAATAGGAAAAAGTTTTAAAAATATTAGAGAAATAGAAAACTTAAAAGATAATAATACTAAATTATTTTACCACCCAGACGCAGAAACTATGAAAAACATTATGTTAGAGTCAGATATTGCCATTTCTGCTGCAGGGCAAACACTTTATGAATTGGCAAGGATTGGAGTTCCCACTATAGCAATTGCTATAACTGATAATCAAATTAATAATATAAAAGGTTGGGCAAAAACTGGCTTTATTGAATATGCGGGTTGGTGGAATGGTAAGAATATTTTAAATAATATTAATAATTGTTTAGATAAAATAAAATGCTTTCAATTAAGAAAAGAAAAGAATCTAAAAGAAATTTTGCATATTGACAGAAAAGGTAGTTTAAGAATAGTAGAATCTATTTTGAAAAAATAATAGATCATAATGGGAATAAATTATTTTATAAGAAAAGCAGAAAAAAAAGATATTCATTTAGTATTTGATCTTTCTAATGATCCATTAGTTAGAGAAAATTCAATAGATTCAAAAAAAATACTTTGGAAAGACCATTTAGATTGGTTTGGGAAAAAAATTAATGACAGCGATTATGTCTTCTATGTTATATTAGATGATAAGGGAGAATTTATAGGGCAGATAAGATATGAAATCAATAATAAAATTGCTGTTGTTGGTATTAGTATTACAAAAAAATTTAGAGGCAAGAAACTTTCAGTTCTTCTTTTAAATGAGACAGCAAGAAATCTCTTTAAAGAAAAGGAAAGTGTAAATGAAATTCATGCGCTGATTAAGCCTGATAATATTCCATCTATTAAATCATTTCAAATGGCCCATTATCTATTTAAAAAAAATACTTGGATTAACGGCGAAGTTTTTTCAGTTTATATTTTAAATAGATAAGGAAAAATATAAATAATGAGAAACCATATAAATATACTAAAAAGTAACAAAGTATTTATAATTGCTGAACTTTCTGCAAACCACAAGCAAAACTTCGATCTAGCGGTAAAAACAATAAGAGCAATGAAAGAGGCTGGCGCAGATGCAGTAAAATTACAGACTTATAATCCTGATACTATTACAATTGATTGCGACAATGAATATTTTCAGATAAAAGAAGGGCTATGGAAAGGGAAAACTCTTTATGAGCTTTATCAAGAGGCTTATACTCCAGGGGAGTGGCAACCGAAATTGAAGAAAATAGCGGAAGATTTAGGAATGATTTGTTTTTCTTCTGCTTTTGATAAGACTGATGTTGATTTTTTAGAAAAGATGAATGTACCTGCTTATAAAGTCGCATCTTTTGAGATTACTGATATACCGCTGATTGAGTATATTGCCTCAAAAGGCAAACCTGTGATCATGTCAACCGGTATTGCAACTCTATCCGATATTGAAGAAGCTGTGAATGCCTGTAAGCTAATGGGTAATGAACAGATAGCATTATTAAAATGCACATCTGCATATCCGGCGCCGATTGAAGATGCAAATTTACTAACTATCCCTAATATGAAAGAGACTTTCGAAACAGTTGTAGGTTTGTCAGACCATACACTGGGTTCATCTGTCGCAATAGCCTCTGTTGCGCTAGGCGCAAAGATAATTGAGAAGCATTTTATTCTTGATAGAAATATAGGTGGACCAGACTCAGCTTTTTCTATGGAATCTGATGAATTTAAATATATGGTGAAATCAATTAGAGAAGTGGAAAAAGCACTAGGAAAAGTCAATTATGAACTTTCAGATAATGTGAAAAAAAGCAAGATTTTTGCAAGATCATTATTTGTCGTTAAGGATATGAAAGCAGGAGAAGTTTTCACTAGAGAAAATGTGAGATCTATTCGGCCAGGGTATGGATTATCACCAAAATATCTTAACGATGTTATGGGAAAGAAGGCAAAGAGGGATTTGAAAAAAGGGACTCCATTAAATTGCGATATGGCAGAATGAAATTAACAGGACTAACTATTTGATTGAATTTTAGCGGATATTGGTATACCCTTGGCTGCTTACATTGGTTCAAACCATATGATAAAGAGAGTTAAGAGTAAGACAATTTGTTAAAAAATATTTTGAATTGCTCATAGAGATAAATCTGTTACAAAACAATATTCAATGGGACTTTAAAAATACAATAGATCATCAACAAAATGGTATTTTATCTCCTCTTTATAACGAGTAGTATCTTTGTTCAAGCGCTGGTTGTTGGGAACACATCAAGGAGCTGTTCGCACTACTAACCTGGACTATTATTTGGATGAATTCACATTTCGTTTTAACCGCAGAACATCTAGATCGCGAGGAAAGCTCTTTTTCCGTCTTGTCCAACAGGCTGGAGCAGTTAATCCGGTTTATAGGAAACCTTAATCTACTATATGTAGTATGTACTTGAGTAAAGCGCATAGGCCTATTAATAAATTAAGCTGATTTAGGAAATGGCTCTATTAATATTCTCTAACTTGATGATATAAAATGAGTTAGAATTTCATGACAGGCTGTTTTGTAATAAAAAAGTCTAGAGTATTTGGGTTTTGAATTTTGGATTTGTTTAGGATTTCGAATTTTCATGAGTAATTGGGATTTAATTATTGCTCGGGAATACATTACCCACATAATTTGGATAGGTATCAAAAAATTATATGGGTCCAAAGCTTGTATACATAGTTTTTTGAGGACATTTTTGGGCAAAAAGAATCTCAGAATACTAAACGCCTAACTTCATAGAGTTAAGAATGGGTAGAATGAGACAAATGAGTGCTGACAAGCAAAAACAAACAATAGACCATACCAATCAATCAATCGTATTTCTAGCAACTACATCGCTTGAAGATTTCTGGGATACATCTAAGTCAATGTTATTTCTCGGCGATTGGTGCCGTCGGTATAGCCGTCGCTCCTTTTGGGTGCACCTTGGCGGCGAAGTTATTTCTGGCTTATGGAAAGATCGACAAAAATTTCATAAAGCTTATCACTATGTAAATGATGTTTATGAACGGCTTCTTCAGCTTTTGGCTGAAGCTCTTAATAATATGCATGGTAAAAAATACAGTAACAGATACTGGCGAATTGTCATTGGACCCTGGCTTTCTTATTACATTTCTGTACTCTATGATCGATATATGTCTCTACGTACAGTGTTGGACCAATACCCATGCATTACGACAATCGGATTGTCAGAAGAATGCTTTGTCACTCCACGTGATACAAGAGATTTTATAACGTTAGTTTCTGACGACTCGTATAATCTACAATTATATACAAAAGTACTAATCTTTCTGGGTAAAGACTTTCCCAAAAAAACTCTGAAGGCATTTACAGAACCACGTATACAACCTGGGCAAAAATTTTCTTTAAATAGACGAGCAAGAAACCTAGGCAAAAATTTTGTGAAATTTTTTTTCAATATCTTGATAAAAATAAAGAATGAATATATCATTTTAGCAAGTGCTTATTTTCCTTATGCTGAGGAGCTTAAAATCTTTTTAAAAACTGGTGGAAAGGTATTACCTCTTTACAAAGAAAAGATTGAATTACCCTCGTGCCCTTTAAATCATACAGCTCGTATAAAGTTGCAGAATATAGGGTGGGGAAATAGTGAATTTGAGACCTTACTTAAAAATTTACTTCCATTTGATATTCCTCAAAGCTTCATAGAAAGTTATGAGGTTATCGAGAAAGCCCAATACTCTTATCCTCCATCCCCAAAGGCAATATTGAGTGCAGTTTCATGGTATTTAGATGATGCTTTTAAGCACTGGGCAGCAGCCTCCGCTGAAAAAGGCACCATATTGCTGGGGATACAGCATGGAGGTAATTACGGAATTGATGCATCTATTAAGGCATTGGACCACGAACTTATGATAACGGATTGCTATTATTCTTGGGGATGGAAGCGATCTGATTGCGTTTCGAAAGTAATTACTCTACCTGCAACTAAGTTGGTGGGGAGAAAAAAAATTGGTGCCAGCAATCAGAAAGAAGGCATTCTTTTTGGAACTTCAGGTAGTCCAAGATATTTATATCAATTTGAATATTCAAACAATTATGAATTTGGTGAATTTTTTGATTGGCAATTTCGTTTTATCTCCTCACTCTCACCGAAAATTCGTGCTGAGGTACGGGTGCGAATCTATCACTCTGATTACGGTTGGGATGTGATGAGACGCTGGGCAGACCTTTTTCCTGATGTGAACATTGAAAAATGGGAAATCCCTTTTAAAAAGAGTCTTGAAAATTGTCGCCTATTTGTTTGTAATCATTTACAAACAATTTATGCTGAAGCCTTATCAGCGGACAAACCAACTATCTTATTCTGGAATCCACAAGTATTTGAGGTGAGGACTGAAGCACAATCCTTCTTTAAAGATTTACGTGCTGAAGGTATTCTGCATGATACTCCAGAATCTGCTGCAAAAGCTGTTAATTCTGTTTACGATGATGTAGAGAGTTGGTGGAATGAACCAGGCCGTCAGGTAGTTATAAAAAAGTTCTGTGAACAATTTGCTAGAACATCGCCAAGTGCTACTGATGAGTGGGCTAATGAATTGAACCAAATAGTAAAAAGGGCTGTGAATGAAAAAAAATGATATATCACCACGTGGTGAAGATCCCCCTAAAAAAGTTCTATATCTATAAGCTCTCTACAAACCTTATTTCCCTGGCTATCAATGTTGATATGCAGGCTATTATTCCTCGAGAACTTGGACCAAAGGCTTATGGGAATTTTCACTTCCTCAGCAATTTTACCCAAACAGTTAAATTTTGGATGTTAGAACTTTCACTTGTTTTTATACAAATCTTTCTCAAAGGCCGAGGGGCTTTGGGTCAATTGGCATTGGGAATGGTTTAAATGCTTATGGAAAATGTAACTAAAAACAATTATAAAAAGGTAGATTCCTTAAAAAAGAGGTACTTTTATAAGTTAGGAGCCGGTTTAATTGGTACTCCAATATCTGTAATTATGGCAGCAATTGTCCCAAGAAGTTTGGGCCCTGCAGCTTATGGTAATTTTACCTTTTTAACCCAGTTTTTTACCAAGACTGTCGGGTTTTTTGATACTGGGACTTCAATTGGGTTCTATACTAAATTGTCCCAAAGGTTACATGAAAAAGGTTTAATAAAATTTTATTGGTTCTTTGTTATTTTCATGAGCTTTATGGTAATCATTTTTGTGCCAATCGTATTTATGTTCAATAAGCAAAATATTTTATGGCCTGATCAAAGCATTAAATATATTTGTATGGCATTAATTTTTAGTTTATTTACCTGGTGCTCTCAAATTGTTATAAAAATTGTTGATGCATATGGTTATACAGCAAAAGGGGAAATAGTAAGAATTATTAGAAGAGTTATAGGACTTGTTATAATCCTTGCCTTATTTTTCATTGGGAATCTTAATCTAACAACTTTTTTTTGTTATCACTATGTTTGTATATTTATAATTATTATTGGGTGCAGATATTTTTTTAAAAAAAATGGAATATCTTTATTTCCAAAAATAAAATTAAAATCTGGCCAAGTTAAAAATTATATAAAAGAATTTTGGATTTATTCTCATCCTTTGCTTACATATTCTTTTGTAGGGCTTTTTGTTGGTATTTTTGATATATGGATTTTACAAAAAATTGCCGGTTCTGTTCAACAAGCATTTTATGGATTAGCTTTCAGAATTTCAGGTATAATTTTTCTTTTTGCAAGTTCAATGACACCGCTTATTACAAGAGAATTTTCAATCGCTTTTGGTAATAAGAATATTGATAAAATGCGAAAGTTGTTTATTCGATATATTCCAATGCTCTATGTTGTAGTTGCATTTTTTTCAATTTTTTTATCAGTTAATGCAAATACAGTTTCTTTGATAGTTGGGGGGAGAAAATTTATACATGCATCAGTACCAATTATGATTATGTCAATATATCCTATGCATCAGACTTATGGGCAGTTAAGCGGATCAGTTTTCTATGCTACAGTAAAAACTAAATTATATCGGAATATTGGTATTATTATGATGCTTATAGGGCTGCCCGTTACATTTTTTTTGCTTGCCTCCCCAAAATACTATGGTTTAAATCTTGGAGCTACTGGACTTGCTTTAAAGATGGTATTAATACAATTTATTGGAGTAAATATTCAGCTCTGGTTTAATTCTAAATATTTAAAAATGTCTTTTCTTAAGTTTTTTAGTCATCAATTATACACAATTGTATATCTTGCTTTTATAGCATTTTTATCTTTACACTTATGCAAGGTCATATCATCTAATTTAATTATTTCGTTTTTAGCTAATGGCTTATTTTATGTAATATTTACAATTTTATTGATATATTTTATACCTGGTATAATTTCATCCTCAAGAAATGAGATAAATAAATATTTTCGATTAATATTAAATAAATTAAAAGGAAAGTTAAAATGAAAAAAATAATTATAGGTTCTTGGATAACCTCAATCATTTTTCTATTGTAGAAATTATGGCAGATGCCGGATTTGATTGGCTGTGTGTAGATATGGAACACTCAGTCATTGATTATTATGAGGCAGAGAAACTTATTGCAACTATTCAGGCTAAGGGATTAATGATTTATGTGAGGGTTGGAGAAAATAATCTCAGAATCATAAAACGTGTATTAGATGCAGGTGCCGATGGAATAATAGTCCCAATGGTGAATTCTAAAGAGGATGCATTAAAGGCAATTGAATCCGTAAAATATCCTCCTAAAGGAACAGGTTGCGCTTAAGTACAAAGAGCTCTGGCAGGTGGAACAGCTTTTCAGAGATATCAAGTCCCTCTTGGCAACGAGAGGGGTCTTTCATCAACGGGATGAAACGATCAGGGGACATGTATTTTGTAGTTTTTTAGCTCTGGTATTGAGAAAAGAACTGAACCGACGGCTTGAGGTTACTGGTTTAAACTTCGAATGGGCGGATATCAAGCAGGATCTCAAATCCCTTCAAGAAACCGTTATTGAAGAGAACGCCAAGCGTCTGGCCATACGCAGCCAATGTAAAGGCACATGCGGCAAGGTGTTTCAGGCCGTTGGAGTTGTTTTGCCTCCAACAATACGTGAGCTATGGATTTTAACTCAAAAAGAACAGAGTGTAGTGTCAAGAACTTTTTTATGGTCCTTATTTTGTTGAAAATAAAGAAGATCCATTTTATAAGTGTTAAAGATCAGTCAAGGACAACAATAATAATAATTGATTCTCATTTAATTCAATTAATAGTATGCCCACATTGTCTTGCAACATTATGTGAAGATGATAATAAGCTAACGTGTTCTGAATTCAATAGAACATATCCAATTAGACGAAGCATCCCTGGTGCAACGCAAACCGGGGGAAAATGCAATATTTAAATCGCAAAGCTGAAGAGACAGGCGACTGGCTTGGTAGTACAAAACAGCTTGTTCCATAATTTTCTTGTCCAAGGTGGTTAATCTATGAAGGAGCTTCGCTCTAAATTAGATAAGTTATATGAAAATGTTGACGGTCTTTATTATAACAAATCATTTTCGAAGGGATATTGGAGTAACCTCAGCAAGAAAGAGCAAACCGTTCTTTTGAGAAATTTAGAGAGAGATTCTACTCGAAATATTGTGAATAAGCTGTTCCCCAGGTTTGGAAAAATTATATTTGACCCGATGAGAGCAGTTGGCCTAAGGCTACTAGAAATAAAAGAGCATGAAGTTGGGATTGATTATGGTTGCATGTGGGGTAATTTGCTTATTTACTGTGCTAAAAACTGTCGATCTATGCTTGGTGTTGACCAAACTCGGGAATCATTAGAGTTTGTGAAATATCGGTTAAAAGAGGAAAATCTATATAATTGTTATTTGCTAAATACTAATTTAAGAGAAAGCCTTCCCTTAAAAGGAACATTTGATTTTGCAATCGTGAACGGTGTACTTGAATGGATACCTGATGAGAATGATGTTGAATTAAACGCTCTTTTCAGAAAGAGTAAATCTTTCATAAACAAACATTCGTACAATCCAAAGCTTGTACAACTTGAATTTTTGAGAATGGTTTATAGTAATTTGAAACCCGGTGGCAAACTATATTTAGCTATAGAAAACAGATATGACTATCAATATTTTCTCTGGAAGAAGGATCCACACTCCAACCTTTTTTATGCCGCATTTCTTCCGAGAAGGATCGCAAATTTAATTTCAAATGCTTGGTACGGACGTCCTTATGTTAACTACTTATACTCTATAAATGAACTTGAACAATTGACTAAAGCGGCCGGTTTCGCGGAAGTTGAAAAATATGCCGCATTCCCGGATTACAGGTATCCCCAAAAAATTATTCCAGTGCAAACAAACATGGAAAATAATTTTAAATCAGTTTACAAGCTTAGACCAACGCATAATATTCTTAAGAGAGGCGCTAGGAAAATTAGAAAAATCCTTGATTGGGTTATATACAAGAAATTAGGGCTATTTAGCCTTGCTCCTTCTTTTATTTATATAGCTAGAAAAAGTGAGAACTAATGAAAAAAGAATCGAGTACGATATACGAATTGGTCAGCAGTGGAACCCATAAGAACAACGTTGCGCTGTATAAGTGTCGAAAGAATGGAAGATGTTTTTACAAGAAGATTGCTTTTTCATCTTTTTCGAATCGCCTGATCGAAAATGAAAAGAAAGGGTATGATTGGTTTTGCAAAATTGCAGAAAAGGATTATCAAATAATATTGTCAAGGAACAATTTTTTTGAAATTGAAATTCCTGAGTTCAGGGGAAAGATTCATCCCCGTAACACACCACTTAAGGGATGCAAAAATGAGGTTGAGATAATTATTGATTTTTATAAAAAATATTGGCTAAATGCACAACCTTTCTCGATTCATGGAGATTTAGCTATTTCCAATATTATATTGAGTGACGGAAGGGATATAAACATAATTGATTGGGAACACTTTCACCTTGCTGACCCAATATATTTTGGGTTTGATATTTTTAATATGCTTTTCATTGCTTTGAGAAATGAATATAAGAATCTGGAATCCATCAACAAAAAAGCAAAAGACTTTCTGAAAAGCTGTTATAGTATGATTATTGAGGGGGTTCCTGCATCAAATCAGATTTTAGAAAAACCATTCCAAAATTCGAGGAATTATCTAATTCAATTCAAGCGTAAATTTGGATTACGTGTAGGAATTGCTGACAAATTTGCTCTGGCTAGATTTCCTGAAAAGGAAATAGAACAACTTGATTTGCTTTTAACATGATTGGAAGGGGCGCATCGTTAGAGGATGCCAGCATGGCATTTAAAGAGTACAGAAAGCAACCAGGCTTCCTGGATATGACTAAGAAGTAGATTTGCTTGAAGAAACATAAGAGGGAAATATGCATGTTGTAATATTGTGCGGTGGAAAAGGCACTCGTTTGAGCGAAGAGACTGTATTGAAACCTAAACCTATGGTTGAAATCGGCGGTATGCCTATTCTTTGGCATATTATGAAAATATATAGCTATTATGGCTTTAAGCGATTTATATTAGCTTTGGGCTACAGAGGCGATCAAATAAAACAGTATTTTTATAATTATAGAATAACCAGCGGTGATTTTAGGTTGGAATTAAATCCTCAAACTGAGCCTGCGTATTTTAATCATTCAAATGAAATGGATTGGGAGATTACCTTTGTTGATACAGGTCAGGCTACCCTAAAAGGAGGACGAATCAAAAGAATAGAAAGATATGTTAAAGGTGATTTGTTTCATTTAACCTATGGAGATGGTGTTGGTAATGTTGATCTGAGAAAGTTGGTAGCGTTTCATAAATCCCATGGTTGCATTGGTACAGTAAGCGCTGTTCATCCGCCATCGAGATTTGGAGAAATGGTCTTGGAAGGTGAAAGTGTCTTAGAATTTGAAGAAAAACCGCAGATGGGAGGCGGTTATATTAACGGTGGCTTTTTTGTATTTAGTCGGCGGATGTTTTCTTATTTAACAGATGATGAAAATTGCGATTTTGAATTCGGGCCGCTCCAGCAAATTGCTAAAGAAGGGCAGTTAAAGGCCTTTATACACGATGGCTTCTGGCAATGTATGGATAATGTGAGAGAACGTGATTATTTGGACCATCTAATTAGAACGAATAGTGCGCCATGGATGATGTGGAAATAACAAAAGCGATGTTTGGTGAAATTTACAAAAATAAGAAAGTGCTTATAACTGGAAATACCGGTTTCAAAGGAAGCTGGTTAACCATTTGGTTACTAAAATTAGGTGCGAGAGTGTATGGCATTTCCAAGGACATTCCTACGAAACCTTCCATATTTGAAGAACTTGCTTTAGAGAAAAGAATATTACATTATAATAAAGATGTTAGGGATTTGAAGTCCGTTAAAGAAATTATTGAAGGAATTAAACCTGATTTTTTATTCCATTTGGCTGCCCAGCCATTGGTCTCCGTATCTTATACAGAACCTATTGAGACAATTTCGACTAACGTTTTGGGTACTACAAATATATTAGAAGCGTTAAGAGGTTCCAATCATAGATGTTTCGGAATTATTATAACAAGTGATAAATGCTATGATAATGTTGAATGGGTCTGGGGTTACAAAGAGACCGATAGCTTGGGCGGAAAGGATATTTATAGTGGGTCCAAAGCTGCTGCTGAATTAGTTTTCAAATCATACTATCATTCTTTTTTTAAAAAATCAGATTCCAATGTAAAAGTCGTAAGTGCCAGAGCTGGGAATGTTGTTGGTGGTGGTGATTGGGCAAAAGATAGGTTAGTCCCCGATTGCATTCGTTCTTGGAATAATAACGAAATAGTCAAAATTAGAAGCCCCAAGGCCACAAGGCCCTGGCAGCATGTGTTGGAACCACTGAGTGGATATCTTACCTTAGGGATGCAATTATATAAAGGCAATGATCTAAATGGGGAAAGCTTTAATTTTGGCCCATTATCTCAATATAGCAAGACCGTTAAAACTCTGATTGAGGACTTAACTAAATATTGGAATGACTATGATACGGAACATGCATACAAAATAACGGGTAATATGAAGTTTGATGAGGCCGGTCTTCTTAAGCTGAATTGTGATAAAGCACTACTGCTTCTTAAATGGCTGCCAACTTTGAGCTATGAAAAACTGATCGAATTTACCGCCAGCTGGTATTTGAATTTCTATAAAGAGCAGATCGATATGTTTGATTTTAGTTTATCCCAGATCGATGAATACCAGAACATAGCTTCTGATAAAGAAATTCAATGGGCGAAATAAACATAGAAGGGTTACTCCTGACACCTTTGAAGAAGATATATCATCCAAAGGGAGATATTTTGCATGGTATGAAGAAAAGTGATCAGGGCTTTGCTGACTTTGGTGAGGCATATTTTTCGACAATTAAGTATGGTGAAGTAAAGGGATGGAATAAACATAAAAGAATGACCTTGAATCTCGTTGTTCCCGCAGGAAAAGTAGCTTTTGTAGTATATGATGATAGAGAGAGAACCAAAACGAGGGGAAACTTCTTTATTGTTGAAATTTCAGTAGATGCTTACCAGAGATTAACCATTCCTCCGGGCGTATGGTTGGCTTTTAAAGGTAAGGGTGATGGTACAAATCTGATCCTGAATATTGCTGACCTGGAACATGATCCGGATGAAGTCGAAAGACTAAATCTGAATCAGATTGAATATGATTGGGACATTGTATGAAAAAGGCTCTGATTACTGGAGGATGTGGGTACTTAGGGGCAAGGTTGAGTAAATACCTCGCTGAAAAAGGATATAGGGTAACAGCTTTCGATAATTTTAGTCCTTCAAAATACAATCATTGGGTTTCATTAATGGAAGAGGTTATTGTTGGAGATATTCGTGATGAGGCCGCAATTTCGAATCTTGTAAAGAATAATTATGATGTCGTGCTACATATGATATCACTGGATCATCAAAAATCTGAAGATAATCCCAATTTAGTATCTGCAATCAATATAATGCCCACATGGAATCTATTGGATAAGTTCACGAAAAGGGGGTTAGAGAAGTTTATCTATTTTTCAACAATCCACGTTTATGGAAAACTTCCTAATGAAATTATAAAAGAAGAACTTACACCCTCACCGCAAAATGCCTACGGATTAACTCATCTCTTATCTGAGAATATCTGTAACTATTTTGATCGGAAAACAGATACAACGTGTATAAATGTCAGACTCTCGAACAGTTATGGCAGTCCTGTTTTTAAAGAAAATAATTGCTGGTGGCTGGTTATTAATGATCTTTGTAGAACAGCGTTTGAACATAATAAAATACAATTATTGTCTGACGGTTCCCCGCAAAGGGACTTTATTCATAGTTCAGACATCTACAGGGCCGTTGAAATATTGATAGAAGCAAAAAATGGTGAATTAAAAGAAAATATTTTTCATATAGCTTCAGGAAATACATTAACAATTTTAGAATTGGCTCATATGGTGAATAAAGTGTACAAAGAAAGATATCATAATGAAAATCCGATTTATTTACCGGACAATTCCATCTCTAAAGACATGGGCAATTTAAAAAAAGTGGAGAAATATTCCTTTGATACAACAAGGATAAAAAAACTGGGTTTTCACCCTCAAACCAATCTGGATACAGGGATAAACAAATTATTCGATTATTTGGAAAAACAGTATGAAAACAAGTAAAGAAGAACCTCTGGTCAGTGTTGTTGTAACAACATATAATCGGAAAGAATTATTGAAAAAAACAATTGATTCAATTCTGAATCAAACATTTAGGAACTTTGAACTCATTGTAGTTGACAACTTTTCGGATTATGACTTCCTTTCTCATATGAAGTCCTTTAATGATGATCGAATCATTCATTTTCAAAACAGCAATAATGGTATTATTGCAGTGAATAGAAATTATGGAATCAATAAAGCGAGAGGAAAATATATCGCCTTTTGTGATGATGATGACTACTGGAAAAGAAACAAACTTCAGATTCAGTTAGTTCACTTCACTGATGATATTATTGGTGTTGGATCTTCATCCATAAAAGTGGGAAACATCTCATTGCACAGACATAAAAATAAGATTGAAAAGGATTTAATGCTTGGTTTTTATGATTTATTAAGCAAAACAAAAGCATCGCTATCATCTCTTGTGGTGGTTAATCAAGGGTTTATGTTTGATGAGAATGAGAAGTTTACGTCTGTTGAGGATTTCGATTATCAGTTGAACATTACATTGCAAACGAAAAAAAAAATAAAAATTATTTCAGAGCCTTTAATTTATTATAGGTTACACCCTGAGAACAAAAGCGGCGATGAAAAAATAGCTGAAAATGGATTTAATGTATATCATAAGTATAGGCATTTGATTTCCGAAGACCAAATGAAAGAATTATATCACAAGAGGTATTTTGGTTTGGGTATAAGAGCTATTCGTAACGGTAGTAAAAATGCAAAAAAATACTTCATGGCTGCTAGAAAAAGTGCATTGGGCAGAGACAAAGTTCTTTCGATTATTATGGAGTTTGTTGCTGCTATGCCACCGAAATTAACCAAAATAACGATGCTTTTATACTACAAGCTGCTAAATAGTGCCCATCCGGAAATGCCATTTATCCGGCAACAAAAAGGATAGCTAAGTACAACAAATCTGTAACCTGCAGCAATTGAAGCAAGGTTCACGCAAATTCAGGTATTCATGGCTGCTAAGTGCCTGATATTAGGCACACTTCGCCCTTGTCCTTTGTGCTTCAACTGATTTTCAGTATAAAAGATCCTTCAGATCATCTGCTTCCGTTCCAATGTCAGTAGATTGGTGCTTACAATCTCATTAGTATGAAAAAGTTGTTTGCGAACAATAAAGTGGTTCTTAATTTTATTCTCTTAATCCCTATCATTAATGCCGTGGCAGATGTGTTAACGAACTATTATCCGCCGACAACAATTAACCCCGGCAGCATAAGGACATTAATAATATTAATGTTCTTATTGATCTTGGCATTAAAGAAAACTGTCTTCAAAGGAATGCCTGCTATAATTGCTATTTTTCTTATCTATTTGGTAGTTCTCATTCCATTTTCATCCAATATTTTTAAATCATTTATTAGTTACATACATATATTCATACCACTAATGATGTTTCCATTAGGATTTTATTACATACGTACGATAGATAATCTAAAGCGATTAAATACTTCACTAATAATTGCAGCTTCCATTATATGTCTTAATCTAATTATATCCCAACTTTATAAATTAGGACCATCTGCCTATGCTGAAGACTCGTTTTATACTGGAGGTGCAGATACGGCAATTACCTCATTATTAGCTATTATTGTGCTTATGAGTCCAGTAATTTATCCGTTATGTAAGACCAAATCATTAAGAATAATAACAACAATTGTCTTAGTACTAGCTGTTGTTTTTACAATAGTTAATCTCCGAAGAGGACCAATCATCGCTTTATTTGGAGGTTTTTTTATATATGGAATATTTACATCTAGAAAAATACAGTTATTTAAATATGTAATTCTTTCATTATGTGTTCTGCTTTTAATTAATCAATTTTTTAGCAAAACTTTTCAAAAACAGTTGAGTGCAAGAACAGTAAAGTTTGGTGCAAAATATAAAAAAATGGGACCAGCTGCTGAGGCAAGATATTTAGAGACACTCGTAGTATGGGATGAATTTCGTAATAAATCGCTCAAGCATTCTTTATTAGGGTCTGAGCCTTTTAATTCAGCTTATTATTTTGGGCGTCGCTCATTACATGTAGATTATAACGTTTTGTTGCATGGTGCTGGTATAATCGGGTTAAGTATATATTTGCTGATATATCTTATTATTATAAAAAAGTATAATAAAGTGTATAAATTCAATAAAAGAATATGGTATTTCAAGGAAATGAGAGCAGTCTTTTTTTCAATTATTTTCGCAGCATTTTTGATTGGATTCTCAAGATCATTAGGAAATATTGGTTTTCAGTCGATATTATTTTTATGGTTTGGAGCTATAATTAGGATTAATAGAGAACATTACTATCTGTTAAAAAAGATGCAGATTGACTGACGTCAACTATTTTTTTGGCCTTATTGCCTCGCGAGTAAATCTTACCATAAGTGTATTGTTGCCTCAACTAAGATCTTACCTTGAAAACAATTAAAATTCAGTTTTTAAGCCTTTCTTATGTTTTATACATCAAGTCTCCAAAAACGAGGCTCTGAGAGGCCCTACAAGCGATGATCTCAGTTCGATGCATGTCTAACCCTTTGTCTATTTCCGCCTTTTTCAGCCTAATTTATCCGATAAGATCTTGTCTGGGATCACCCGTTATTAAATCGGAATCAATCCCACTGGAAGTATTCCCCTCCATCATTGTCGCCGTAAGGGGTTGGGGTAATGACTTTTCGATCATTGCTTCTTCTTGGAGCCACTCATGTAAAAGTCCTTGCCTTTTACAGACGTTTATTAACAATCATCTATAGGGTATTAAAAGATGAACGTCATTATATATCCTACAGAAGATAATGGTGAAGATAAGAATCGGCTGCCTTCATAAAATTTTAACGAACCTTTAGCAAGGTTGCGATCTTGGTTAGGTTAAGGAGCCGAGACCTAATATTACGGTGTGTGCGGACTTAACAGTAAATTTAAGGGCACGGATAGAAGATTGGTTCAAAAGACCTAAGAATTAAGACAAAAAAGACAAGGAGGAAAAAAGTGCTTGCGTTAAATCATCATAGAAGACTTTTAAATGACTTGACAGGCATTAAAGTACTCTTTGTATGTAGCGGTAATTCGGAGGCTGGTATCAATCCGATTGTGCGAAGCCAGGGCGAATCTTTAAAAAGAAACGGGATTGATTTAGACTATTTCACAATTGTGGGAAAGGGAACGAATGGATATCTAAAAAACATACCGCGCCTTAGAAAATTTCTTAGAACTAAGAATTATGATCTTATCCATGCCCATTATTCTCTGTCGTCATTAGTCACTTCATTATCCTGTAAGCTGCCGATGGTGGTTTCATTGATGGGCAGCGATACACATGTAGGATTTTTCTGGAAGAGTATTATCAAGGTTTTCTATAAATTCAGGTGGGAATCAGCAATTGTTAAGTCAACAAGAATGAAAAAAAGTATTTCTTTGAATAATGCTATCGTTATTCCCAACGGTGTCAATTTTGGACTGTTTAAACCAATTGATAAAAATATAGCCAAAATGAAGGTCAGTTTTAATGATAAAAGATGTCATATTATCTTTGTCGCAAATCCCGAAAGGTATGAGAAGAATTATCTATTGGCGAAAAAAGCTGTTGAATTGACAGATAACAATAATGTTGAGCTAAATACTGTTTCGAACTTAGATCAAAAAATCATCCCATATTATATGAACGCTGCGGATATCCTATTGTTCACTTCTCTGTGGGAAGGTTCACCCAATGTAATAAAAGAAGCAATGGCCTGTAATTGTCCGATTGTTTCAACAGATGTAGGCGATGTTCGAGAGGTAATCAGTAATACAGAAGGCTGCTATATCTGCTCTTATGATCCGGCAGATGTAGCTGAAAAAATTAAAATGGCACTTGATTTTGGCACAAGAACTAATGGCAGAGAAAATATTAAGTATTTGGAAATAAATATTATTGCTAAGAGAATAATTAATGTTTATAAAGGGGTTATATAAATTAATGAGATTTAAAAGGGTTTGTATGGTTGTCCATTCCTATTTTCCTAGCGATCCTCGTGTTTACCGGGAAGCTAAGGCGTTGGCTTCTTCTGGATATGCCGTAGATGTAATCTGTCTACGTGATAAGAAAGAAAAAAAGAAAGAAGTAATCAGCAGTATGAATGTGTATCGTTTGCCCGTACATCGTGACAGAACCAGATGGCCAATTCAATACTTGTTTGAATATATGTAAATGTCAAGTATTTTTCCCACTGGTTCGGTAAGGACATTTCCTACCAGCATGGTAAGGACATTTCCCATCGCTTTGGTAAGCAGATTTCCCATTTTTCAGTGAGCCGGAAA